>Ga0075154_10001584_pt1 | contig 16004 bp, 15 predicted proteins | sample JI71714BDNA_FD_70965 | JGI IMG/M metagenome (GOLD analysis project Ga0075154, IMG submission 70965) | Wastewater effluent complex algal communities from Wisconsin, to seasonally profile nutrient transformation and Carbon sequestration -... | ecosystem: Engineered > WWTP > Effluent > Algae... | reverse complement strand
AGTGCTGCTGCACGCGGTTTTGCCACAGGTGACGCCGCAGTTCGCCGACGTGGCGATCTACCGCTGGGAATACAACTTTCGCGCCTCCACCGTGATGGGCATGGTTGGCGCCGGCGGTATCGGCTTCGAACTCATGGGCTCGCTGCGCATCATGCAGTACCAGGAGGTTGCAGCAATCCTGCTGGTCATCCTGGCCATGGTCACGCTAGTAGACGCCTTCAGTGGCGTGCTGCGCAAACATTTCAAATAGGACAAACCATGCTGCCGAAACTCGTTATAACTCACCGAGTACACGATGAGATCCTGCAACTGCTGGCGCCACATTGCGAGCTGATGACCAACCAGACCGACAGCACGCTGACGCGCGAGGAAATTCTGCGCCGCTGCCGCGATGCTCAGGCGATGATGGTGTTCATGCCCGATCGGGTCGATGCAGACTTTCTTCAAGCCTGCCCTGAGCTGCGTGTAGTCGGCTGCGCGCTCAAGGGCTTCGACAATTTCGATGTGGACGCCTGTACTGCCCGCGGGGTCTGGCTGACCTTCGTGCCTGATCTGTTGACCGTCCCGACTGCCGAGCTGGCGATCGGACTGGCGGTGGGGCTGGGGCGGCATCTGCGGGCAGCAGATGCGTTCGTCCGCTCTGGCGAGTTCCAGGGCTGGCAACCACAGTTCTACGGCACGGGGCTGGATAACGCTACGGTCGGCATCCTTGGCATGGGCGCCATCGGACTGGCCATGGCTGATCGCTTGCAGGGATGGGGCGCGACCCTGCAGTACCACGAGGCGAAGGCTCTGGATACACAAACCGAGCAACGGCTCGGCCTGCGCCAGGTGGCGTGCAGCGAACTCTTCGCCAGCTCGGACTTCATCCTGCTGGCGCTTCCCTTGAATGCCGATACCCAGCATCTGGTCAACGCCGAGCTGCTTGCCCTCGTACGGCCGGGCGCTCTGCTTGTAAACCCCTGTCGTGGTTCGGTAGTGGATGAAGCCGCCGTGCTCGCGGCGCTTGAGCGAGGCCAGCTCGGCGGGTATGCGGCGGATGTATTCGAAATGGAAGACTGGGCTCGCGCGGACCGGCCGCGGCTGATCGATCCTGCGCTGCTCGCGCATCCGAATACGCTGTTCACTCCGCACATAGGGTCGGCAGTGCGCGCGGTGCGCCTGGAGATTGAACGTTGTGCAGCGCAGAACATCATCCAGGTATTGGCAGGTGCGCGCCCAATCAACGCTGCGAACCGTCTGCCCAAGGCCGAGCCTGCCGCATGTTGAATCCGGTCTGGCTGAAGAGCCTGGTAGCGATCGTTCAAACAGGCAGTTTTCAGAGCGCGGCGAGGGCGTTGGGGCTGGCCCAGCCGACGGTGTCGCAGCACTTGCAGAAGCTTGAAGAGCAGGTCGGCGTAACGCTGGTGCAGCGCAGTCGTAGCGGCTGCCAGCCTACCACACGGGCGCTGGCCTTCATGCCGCATGCGACCGCCTTGCTCGACATGCACGCCCGGGCGCTAGAAGCCCTGCATGGCAATCGTGAGCGCGTCGGGGCCAGCTCCAACATCGGCACCTACCTTCTCCAGCCATTCGTGCGCAACTATCTGACGACCGCAAATGAGAGGGGCGAGGTGGATCTGCGCATCGCCGCCAACCCGGATGTGGCCGACCAGCTACTGGCGGGCCAGCTCGACGCCGCGATCATGGAATGGTGGCTACCTCACCCCGACTTCGAACACCGCCTCTGGCGGGTCGAGCCGCTGGTGCTTATCGTCAGCCCCGACCATGCGCTGGCTGAAGCAGGGTGCATAGAACGTGATCGTCTGGTGGACCTGCCGATGCTGGGAGGTGAACCGGGTAGCGGTACCGGACGGCTTCTGACCGAATACTTTGGCGAACTGGGCGTGCCTCGCAGCGGTATGCAGCTAGGCAGCACCGAGGCAGTCAAACAAGCAGTGAGGGCGGGACTCGGCGTGTCGTTGGTGATGGCTTCCGCAGTACAAGACGAAGTTCGCAGTGGCGCGCTGGTAGCTCTTCCCATCCCGGGGCTTGAAAAGCGTCTCCAACTGATCTGGCGCAAACCTCCCGGAAATCTGCACCCGCCGGGATTTGTGCGGCACTTATTGGAGGAGGCAGATCTAGCTGGATAAGGTGATGGATGGTTGCGATCCAGCGCTTGGCTTGTCAGCCTAGGGAAACTCTGAAAAAGACTTTCTGATTTGGCAAAATACCGCGACCCCACCCACCGAGTTTCCCGATGAAGCAGATGACCTTCGCCGACGCCGAGTACGCTGGCAAGCGCAAGCAAACCCGCAAGGAGTTGTTCCTGATCGAGATGGATCGGGTGGTGCCGTGGAAGGGCTTGATTGCTTTGATCGAGCCACATTATCCGAAGGGTGAAGGTGGCCGTCCGGCCTACCCGTTGATGGCGATGCTGCGTGTGCATCTGCTGCAGAACTGGTTCGGCTACAGCGATCCAGCGATGGAGGAAGCGCTGTACGAAACCACGATCCTGCGCCAGTTTGCCGGGCTGAACCTGGAGCGCATCCCCGACGAAACCACCATTCGACGACCTGCTGGAGCTGTACTGCGGCAACGGCAACTTCACTCTGCCGCTGGCCACCCGCGTGCGTCGCGTGCTGGCCACCGAGATCAGCAAGACCTCGGTCAACGCGGCGCTGGCCAATATCGCTGACAACGGCATCGACAACATCGAGCTGGTGCGCCTCTCCGCCGAGGAGCTGACCCAGGCGCTGAACGAGGTGCGGCCGTTCCGCCGCCTCGCCGATATCGACCTGAAGCGCTACGATTTCGGCAGCGTCTTCGTCGACCCACCGCGCGCCGGCATGGACCCGGACACCTGCGAACTGACCCGTCGCTTCGAGCGCATCCTCTACATCTCCTGCAACCCGGAAACCCTGGCGCAGAACATCGCCCAGCTGGCCGACACCCACCGCATCGAACGCTGCGCGCTGTTCGACCAGTTCCCCTACACCCACCACATGGAATCCGGGGTGCTGCTGGTCCGCAAGTGACCCGCTGCGATTGAACGCCGGCGGCCAACCGGCGCTCACATCCGTAACCCTCACGGATTACGGAGGCACACGCATGCTGGTATTCGAGTCGATCTACACCGAAGGTCTGGCGCAGATTTCCTATCTGGTGGGCGACAGCAAGGCCGCCGTCGCCGCGGTGATCGATCCGCGGCGCGACGTCGAGGTCTACCTCGACCTGGCGCGCGACAAGGGCCTGCGCATCGCCTATGCCATCGAGACGCACATCCACGCCGACTTCGTTTCCGGCGCCCAGGCGCTGGCCGAACGCTGCGGCGCCGAGATCATCGGCGGACTACGCCTTCGGGCTGCGTCAGGTGGACGACGGCGAGGTGCTGGAACTGGGTCAGGTCAGCCTGGAAGTGCTGCACTCGCCAGGCCACACCCCCGAGCACATCTCGCTGCTGCTACGTGACAGCCAGCAGGGCGAAGCGCCCTTCGCGCTGTTCACCGGCGATACGCTGTTCAACCTCGACGTCGGCCGCCCCGACCTGCTCGGCGAGGACAGCACCAAGCAGCTGGCAGCGCAGCTCTACGCCACGCTGTTCACCCGCTACCTGCCGCTCGGCGAACGCATCGAGATCTACCCCTGCCACGGCGCCGGCTCGGCCTGCGGCAAATCCATCGGTGACCGTCGCCACTCCACCCTCGGCAACGAATTGCTGTTCAACCCGGCGCTGAACCAGCGCCGCACCGAGCAGGAGTTTGTCGACTGGCTGCTCGACGGCATGCCCGAGCCGCCGCGCCACTATGCGCGGCTCAAGCAGCTCAACGCGCGCCCGCTCGAACGCCTGCATGGCCCGGCGCTGCCACCGCCGTTGGCGCCGGAGGAGTTCCGCCAGCGCACCGCCGATCACGATGCCGTGCAGCTGGTGGATGTGCGCTCGATCCTCGCCTTCGGCGGCGGCCATGTGCCGGGTGCGCTGAACATCGCGCTGCGCGACGAGTTCGCCAGCTGGGCCGGCTGGATGCTCGACGACCAGCGACCGATCTACCTGATCGGCGAGGACAGTGTGGAGGTCCACCAGGCGACGCTGCAGCTCTATCGCATCGGCCTCGACCAGGTCGCCGGCTACCTGCGCAACGGCATGACCGACTGGCAGAACGCCGGCCTGCCGCTGGCGTGCGTCATGCAGTGGACGGTGCACGAACTCGACCGCCGGCGCGGCGACCCCGAGGTCCAGGTACTCGACGTGCGCTCCCCCGAGGAGGTTGCGCAGGGCCGCGTGCCCGGCGCGCGGCATGCCTTCGTCGCGCACCTGCCGCAGCATCTCGAGCAGCTGGACCGGGACGGCATCGTCGCGGTCTATTGCGGCAGCGGCTATCGCGCCTCGATTGCCGCGAGCCTGCTCAAGCGCCACGGCTTCAACCGGGTCGCCAACGTGCCCGGTTCCTGGGCCGCCTGGCGCAAGCATGACCTGCCGGTGGCGCAGCGCTGAATTCGCCGCGGCACGATCCGCATGAGGGTCGGCAGGGATTCATGTAAAAAACCGCAGAAACGAACCTAACCTTATGATTATATTGGAATAATGGTGACTTCGAAATCCAGCGGACCGATCTTCCGGCGGAAGTCGAGTGTGTAGTCTCCAAATCGGTTGATATGGGCCGTGCGGAACGGCGCAAGGCCGCCCAATATCTCCGGCGTGATCTCGGTGCCTTCGTCGCGAAGCTCTCGCAGTACACGTGTCATGCCCACCACGTTGTGCAGGATGATCATGTTGGCCACGAGGTGGTTGTACTTGATGACCTTGCGCTGCTCGTGCCGGATGTTTTCGGCAATGATCCCCTCTCCCCCGAAAAACGACCAGCCGGCAAAGCCGTTGAATTGTTCGCTCTTGTTGGTTTCGGCGTGGATCACCTTGCGCAGTCCGACGTCCCCGATGTAGCTCAGCAGAAACATGGTCCGGATCACTTTGCCGAGTTCGACGAAGGCGAAGTACAGCTTGTTCTTGCGGCTGTAAGTGCCAAGTCGGCGCAGGATGGCCGATGGCGTGATCTTTCCCGTCTTGATAGACACAGCCACCCGCAGCATCGCCGGCAGATGCAGTTCAATCAACTGCCAGTCGATCACGTCGCTGAACAGCGTATTGATGTTCTGGTACACGGTGCCCGCCTGCGGGCGATGGAATTTCAGGTCCTGGATGCCTCGGATGCGCGGCATGAGCTGGATGCCAAGCAAGTGAGCCAGCGCAAAAACCGGGTAGCTCTGTGCCTGCGTGTCACCGTGGATCGTGTCGGGCCGAATGTCGGACTCGTTGCTCATCAGCCCATCCAGGATGTGGATCCCCTCATAGGTGCCACAAGAAATGAAGTGACTGAACAGTGCGATGAACTTGTCGGAGACATGGTAGTAGCCGATGCCGCCGTAGCCGCCATAGCGGATGTGGTGCTCGGACAGTAGGTTCTGCTCGTACAGGTTCCACTTGGTGCCATCGGCCGATGCGTGTTTGCCGGTGCCCCAGTAACCGGGCAGTTCGAACTTGTTGTAGGCGTTAATCACCTTGACGATGGCCTTGTCCAGAAGGTCTTCGCTGACGTATTTCAGGTTCAGCCAGGAAATCTGACGCCGACTCAGACCTTTGATCGATTTGGCGGTCTGAACGGGTCCCAGGTTGCAGCCATAGCAGAACAAGGTCGTGATCACGCGCATGCGCAAGTCCTCAAGGCGACTGTCGGTCCCCGCCAGCGGACGAAACAGCTTGTGAAGGTCCAGCCACCGCTCGGTGTCGATCATCACGTCCACAATGCTGGCCGCCTCCATCCGCTCGGTGATCATGCCGTCGATGCGCGCGGCGGCCTCGACAATGTCTGAGCGAGGCGGTTTTCTGAGGATCAGGCGTCCATCGACGATTTCAGCATGGGCGTTTTCTGGAAATCCGGCATCGATTTCCATGGCTCGCAGCGCCATGGACGATTTCAGCTTCGACACGAAGGCGCCGGGCTCCGTCTCGATGCCCGTGACCTGCCCATAGTCGCCCAGCTCGCGTTCAAAGGTTTCGTCATCGACCAACTGCTCGCGGTAGTCGTCGTAGCGCTCCCCGAACTTGATGAAGAGGTCTCCGGACTTCAGATCGTCCTTGACGGCGTGCATGACGGCCAGCTCAAAATACCGGCGGCGGACGGACTCCGCGCGGCCCTTGCCTGCCGGTTTGACCAGCACAAGCTTTCTCCACTGGGCCGACATCCAGCGCAAATCCGTGTCTTCACTCAGGCCCAGCATGTCCAGCGGTACGGTGTCGGCACGGTTGTCGCGCAGTTTGGAGAGGGCTTCCATCAGCCGCTCCACCACCAGGTCCTCGCTGCTGGCCTTGGGCGACGCGATGTCGATGCAGTTGAGCAGCTGCGCTCGCACCATCTTGTACGGCTGCAGCAGGAACGGCAGGTGGTTGCGCCCGGCATAGGCCAGATGCTGTTCGCATTCGTTCAGCAGCTCGTCCACTTCGGCCACCAGGGTCGTGCTGATGGCTTCGACGCGTTGGGTGTCGGTCCCAACCAACTGGTAGGCACCCAGGATGTCCTTGAGCTGCCCGACCAGCATGTCGGTCTTGTGGACGCGCTCCTGCTGGAAGGACAACAGTTTCTGCCGGGCATTGTTCTCCAGGTTCTGCATGAGACGGATGAACAGGTCGGCAGCGTCGTCCAGCGATTGGGCATGCTGCGCCCGAATGAAGATCACCACCAGCGCATAGCGCTTTTGTGGCTTGAGTTCAGCCATCTCAGTGGCATTGAGCGCGCGCGCCAGCAGCCGGAACTGCTTGAGCTTGGGCACGGGCACGTCGGGCTTGGGAAGTTGCTCCACCAGGTGCTGCAGACGCCGGATGTGCTGGATGTAGGTCCGTGTTTCTTTGTTGGTGGGCCGCTTGGGCTCGCGCTTGAGCATTTGCCAGGGTGACGCCGACTCGCCCGTGGCCGTCTTGAGCAAGCCATCGATCAATGTCTTCGTCTGTGACGTCAGTTGCCCAGCGATGGCGGAGAAATGCTGGTTGTTGCTCTTTTCCCGGGCACGAAACGCCATCCGATCCAGCGTCGAGAAGGCGGGCAATTCGCAGCGATGGTGGACCAACTCCTCCAGCATCACGTTGATGATGTCGGCCACGGCGTGTTTCGTCTCGGCCGCGGTGTCCGCCACAACGCCCAGCCAGGCGTACCCCGCCGGGTTGAGTGGTTTGACGTTCAGATAGCGACGCAATGCTGTGAAGACCACCATGCGCGAGCCCGAGGCCTCAAAGCGCTTGAGGTCCGCCAGCGCTGGCGCCCGCGGAACACCCGCGTGCTGTGCAACGTGTTCCCTGATCACCTGCGGCACATCGGACAGTGTCAGAAAATACCCCAGGCGCTGGAAAACCTTCAGGTGAATGAGGGCGGCCACGCGAGGTAAAGGCCGTTTGCCGACTCCCGCCACCAGCGCCCGTTCCGCCTCGGTGGGTGTGAAGAGTTCTGCCAGCTCCCTCTCAGTGGGGTCGGGCTTCAGATGGGGATAGGCCGTCTCATGAAGCGTAGTCATTCGTGAGGCCTCCCCCGCTGGTGCGTCGTGCCATCCGCCGTCATCATCCCAGCCCTTCAGTCCCAATACGAGTCGGTGGCCGGCTCGTGAAACGCAGCCTCCAGCAGGCACTGGTTGTCCTCGGCGATGCGGTACATGTCATCGAGCAAAGCGGCAATCGCCTCTTCCAGTGAATCCCTGGATTCGTAGGGCACTGTCAGTTCGTACTGTGTGCCCTCGGTATTCAAGCGCTGCATGGCGTAGCGCTCGAAGCAGGTCTGCTCGATCAGCCGCCGGCCTCTCGTCAGCCCGCGCGATTGTGGGCTGAACCGGGCCAGCAACACTGTGACGCGCAGGATTGCCGATGGTGTTGCGAGCTCAGGCAGACGGGGCCTCTGGGCCTGTTCCTTGGTTTGCTCGGCCGGCGCGTGCATCGAAGGCGGTGGTGACCGATCCGCTCGATCTGCTGGGGCCAGTGTTGCGAGACCCGCCTCAAACCGGGCCTGAAGTGCGCTGCCGGAGGCATCCAGATAACGCATGGCCGATTTGACATCCTTCCAGCCCACGTACTCCATGAGTTCCTTGATGTCCCAACCGCTGGCGCGAGCCCAACCGGCAAATCCGCGACGCAGGGAGTGGCTGCTGTATGCCTCGGAAGCGGCGACCCCGGCCTCAGCCAAAAGGCTGCGCAACAATGGGATCAGGCTGTTGGCATGCAGCCCTTCTTGACCGATTCGCCCCCAGCGGTCGATCTTGCGAAACACCGGGCCTTGGGTCAGGCCGACCAGACTGACCCATGCCGTGAAAGCCGTCACAGGACACAGGCGGGACAGCGCCGGACATTTGTATACGCGGCCCAGCATCTGCCGATCGCCCTTGCTGCGGCTCAGGTAGCACGACAGCCCTTCGCCAGGCGAGACTTCCACGTTCTCCACCCGCAGGTTGACCAACTCGTCCGATCGAAATCCCCGCCAGAAACCCAGCAGCAGCAAACTGCGGTTGCGGGTGTGGCGAAGCAGCGCCAATCGGTCATCGCTGCGTTCTGCGTTGCCGATGGCCACCCCCAGCCATTGATCGATCTGCTGGACGACATCGATTTCAAGGGGGCGTGCCCGCTTTTCTGCAACCGAGTGAATGGAGCGAATGCCTTTGAGAACCTGGCGCACCAAGGGTGCCTTGGTCGGGTCTGCAAAACCATGGTCGATGTGCCAGCGCGAGAGCGCGGCGAGCCGCTGACGGAGGGTGCTGATCGCCAGCGTGGCCGCGTGGTCAGCCAGGTAACGGGAGGTTGCATCAGCGGTCGTTGGCAGCAAGCCTTTCCACTCCACCTCGAAATGGCGAATGGCTGCGGCATAGCTTCGACGCGTGTTGTCACGCTCGGCGGCCTCGACGTATCGGGAAATTTGGGACATATCGGAAGTCGCTTTTACTTCACCGGCAGGTCGCGAGCCGGGTTGGAATGCTGGTGTGCGATGGTTGGTATTGTGTCGCTCACCTCATGGCAAGCACCCCCAAACCACTCGTGATGATCACGACCCCCATGATTCTCTTTTGCCATCCGACTTTGTCATTGAACAAAAAAATGGAGAGAACTGCAGCGAGCACGATACCGGCGTTGGTGTACGACACGACCTCCGCCGCAGGCAACTGGCGCATGGCGTGGATAACCAAGGCGTAGGCGAGACCGATACAGGTTCCGCCAAGAGCCAGCGACGCGAGATCAATGCGCTGTGCCGGCACCCAACTGCGGGTGTGCCGATGCATGCGCAAGGTCATGCTGATCCAGGATGCCAGGTAGCCGACGGACAGAAAACCCACGAGCCCCATGAAGCTTGGGATGTGTTCGGTGGCCGCCTTGTCACTCAGGGAATAAACGCTTGTCGCCAACATGGCCAGCATGGCCCATCGGAATGCTCGTCGATCCGACCCCTGTTGAGCACTCGATGCCATGACGAGCAAGCCCAGCACGCTGATGCCAATGCCCAGCCAGGCAATGGGCGGGAGATTTTGACCGAAGAACAGCGTGCCCCAGATCGCAATGAAAAGAGGTGAACTGCGCACCAGAGGATAGACCAGTGCGACCGGTGCGTGCTCGTAGGCCCTGGCCAGACCGGAGAAATAAACCACATTCGCAGTGGCCGATACGATCAGTAGCAGCGTCATCTCCAGTGACCAAACGACGGTTGTCGCCAGCTCCCAGAACCCCCAGGGCGCAAACAGCACCAGATGGGCGAGCAACACCCACCACAGCGGGTTCGATTCCCTGGGCAAATGCCGTGCCATCAGGTTCCAGGTGACGTGCATGGCCACCGACAGGGCCAGTGCCAGCGGCGCGTTCATTGCGTTTGGGACGGTATGTCGGCCGTGCTGCCGTCCCGGGCCAGCCGGATATGACTTGCGACGCTCGGCGTCTCTTCCATCATCCAGTCGTCCAGCGCATGACCGGCATGGGTGAGCCAGGTGATGCGGGCACCAGATTCGATGGCACACCGATGTGCTTCGTCCCAATCGTTGTGGTTTTTCGGGGTCGGGTGCGGCGGATAGGAACAGTCGATGGCCATGTCAAAGTCGCCCCAGGCGCGCAGGAACTTGGCCGACTTCGGCGGCAAACCCAGGGTGTCTGTGAGGTAGGCGAAGCGTTGGCCCTGGGTGCCCTCGATGGCATAGCCCAGCGTGGGTTTGGAGTGAAGCAGCGGCAGGGGCGTCAGGCGCAGCGCCCCGACGGTGAAGGCCTCGAACTTGTGCACCGTCTCGAAGGCCAGTACACCAGGGTGCTTGAACAAATCGGCGCAGCCTTCGCTGTCTGGTGGGCCATAGACTGTGATGGGCGTCCCCTTACCCCAGCGCAGATGAAAGAGTCCCTGCACGTGGTCGGGGTGGTAGTGCGTGAGAACAATCGCGTCCAGGCTACCCGGCGCAAACCGTTCGTGAAGGTCCATCAGCCCGGCATCCAGTAGCACCCGGGTACCTCCGGATTCAATCAGGGCGCTGCAAGGGCGGCGGACGAAGTGTGGCTCGGTCCTTGCGCGTTCACAGGCCCGGCAGGTGCAACCGTAGAGCGGAACCCCGCCCGCAGCGCCCGTGCCCAGAAAACTCACACGCATACTGGCGCTCCTTGGGTGTGTTCTGCGATCAACCGGATCAGCGCTTCGCCGGCCACCTCGACGGGTCCGTTGTTCTGGATGAGCACACCGGGCACGGGCTGCAGGCGCAACGTTTCATGGCGGTGCAGGCGCTGCTCAATGGATTCGGCATCCTCGCGGCCACGGGCCAGCAGCCGATCACGCAGCACGGTGGTGGCCACGTCAATCGTCACCGGCAGCAGCTCCGGGTAACGTTGGCGGGCCTCGTCCAGGTATTCCCGCGAGCCGTTGATCACCACCGTGATGCCTTTGCCCAGCCACTGGTTGATCTCGATGCCGATTCCGTAATGCAGGCCGTGGCTGGACCAGTGCATGGCAAAGAGCTTGCCGTTCTGGCGAGCGGTGAATTCCTCCGTGGTCAAGGCCACATGGTTTTCGCCGCCTGCCGTTGCGGGTCGGGTGATGTAGCGATGGGCAAAACACACCCTGGGATCACCCGCCAGCTTCTGGCGGGCATGGCCCATGAGCGTGTCCTTGCCGCTGCCCGAGGCGCCGACCACGTAGATGAGGCGAGTTCGCATGTGCCAGTCCCTCTCAGGCGTGGTCAAAATGCGCGACCAGCGAAGCTTTACCGCCCGACCAGACCCGCTCGGCCTGTGGCAGTCCGCCCATGGTTTTGACCGCAATCAGGTCTGCGCGCTTGCCCACGGCGATCTCGCCCCGGTCGTGCAAACCTGCAGCACGAGCTGGGTTGCACGTGACGAGGGCCACAGCCTCGGCCAGGGGGATGCCGGCCAGATCGGGCAAGCGCATGACCGACGGCAACAGCGCCGCTGGCGAGTAGTCACCGCACAGGCAGTCGGCGACACCGGCCAGCACGGCATCGAGGGCACGCATGTTGCCCGACTGGGACTTGCCGCGCAGGATGTTGGGAGCGCCAAACAAGGTGGCCAGGCCTTGTGCACGGGCGGCCTGTGCCGTCTCCAGGTTCACCGGAAACTCCGACACCACAGCGCCCAGGGCCTTGACGGTCGCCACTTTCTGCGGGCTGTCGTCGTCGTGGCTGGCAATGGACACGCCGCACGCACGGGCCAGTTCCGCAAGCTGCTCCATGCGCCGCATGGCGCCCTGTGCGGCCCCGGCTTTGCGCGCCAGGATGTCGTCGATCTGCGCCTCATCGGTCTTGTAGGTCTTGGCCAGGTAGGCGCGGTACGCCTCGACATCGCGGAACTGACCCTGACCGGGGCTGTGATCCATGAAAGACATGAGGTGCGCATGACCGTCCTGCAGCAGCGCCGACAGCACCGGCGGCGCCGTTTCGTCCGTCACCTCGTAACGCACATGCACCCGGTTGTCGATCAGGGCATGGGCCTGCCAGTCGCCAATCGAACGGGCGATCTCGGCGGCGAAGGCGTTGTTGCGCACGCCCAGCTCGTGGTTGGCAAAGGACAGGGCATGAAACACCGTCGTGATGCCGGCCGCCGCATTGCGCTTGTCGGCCTGGGCACAGGCGAACTCCAGCGGGAAGTGCACGCCGGGCCGCGGCTCCACCTCTTTCTCCATTGCGTCGCAGTGCAGGTCGATCAGACCTGGCATCAGGGTGCGACCGCGCAGGTCGATCTCGGTGGCACCTGCGCTGCTGGCCGGGTCGATGGCTGTGATGGTGTCGCCTTCGATCAGGATGGCCACGTTGTCACGGACTTCGGTGGGGAACACCACGCGGGCATGGGTCAGCAAAATGGGATTCATGAGGCACAGGTCTCCAGCAATGCCGCCGCAGACACCGGGGGCGTGAGGGTTACGACGCGATCGGCCAGGCGTCGGACAAGTTCGGGGTCGTGGAAGATGGCCAGCATGGCCACGCCTTCGGCCTTGATGGACTTCAACAGCTCCACCACGCGGTCGGTGGTGGACGGGTCTAGGCTGGCCGTGGGTTCGTCAAGCAACAGCAGCCGAGGCCGGGCGATCAGCCCGCGTGCCAGGTTGACGCGCTGTTTCTCGCCGCCCGAGAAGGTGGCGGGTGGTACCGCCCACAAGCGTTCCGGCACGTTGAGCAGGGCCAGCAGTTCGCGCGCGCGCTCGGCAGCAGCTTCGCGCGGGCTGCCCCGCTGCACCAGCGGCTCGGCCACTACCTCGACCGCCGACTTGCGCGGTAGACAGTGCAGAAATTGGGTGACGAAACCCAGGTCCTGCTTGCGCAGCTCCAGCATGCGGTGTTCGCTGGCCTGGGCCAGATCGGTGATGGCACCGTTGGCGTCCCGGTAAAGGATGCGCCCACTGCTGGGCAGGTAGGTGCGGTAAATGGCCTTGAGCACCGACGATTTGCCGGCGCCGGTCGGGCCGATCAGCGCGGTCAGCTCGCCGGCAAACACCTCCAGTTGAACCTGTGCACACGACGGGATCAGTTTGTTCTGGTCGTGCAGCTGGAACTGTTTGGAGAGACCTTCGATTTTGAGGATGGCTTCTTGCATGATTCAGGTTTCCTCAGAGAGCCGACGCGACCAGGCGCTGGGTGTAGGCGTGCTGGGGGTCTTCGAGGATCTGGTCGGTCAGCCCGGACTCGATGACGCGGCCGTATTTCATGACGATCGTGCGTCCGGTCAGCAGGCGGATGACACCCAGATCGTGGGTGACCACGATCATGGCGGTGCCCAGCTCCTGCTGGATTTCCAGAATCAGGTCCAGGATGCGCGCCTGCACCGAAAGGTCCAGGCCGGTGGTGACCTCGTCGAGGTAGAGCAGCGGCGGCTGGGTGGCCAGTGCCTTGGCGATCTGCACGCGCTGCTGCATGCCGCCCGAGAACTTCTTGGGCGACTCGTCCATGCGTTCTGCCAACACCTCAGTGCGCGCCAACAAGCTGCGCGCCCGTTCGCGGATTTCGCCGTAGTGGGCCAGGTCGCTCATCAGCAGGCGCTCGGCAATGTTTCCGCCGGCCGAGACGTTGAAATTGAGTCCCAGATGCGGGTTCTGGTACACCATGCCAAAGCGGTGGTTGCGCAGCCAGCGCTGCTGCGCGGCGTTGAGCGCGAACATGTCCCACTGGCGCTCGCCGTCAAAAAACAGGGCTTCACCAGCGGTGGGCTCATCGTCGAAGAACAGCGTCTTGACCACGGTGGACTTGCCGCTGCCGGACTCGCCCATGATGCCGAGGATCTCGCCCTCGTGCAGGTCCAGGCTGATGTTGTGGCAGGCCACCACCGAGCCACAGTGTGGGCAGATGTTGGTGTCCATGTCGGGGCCAGTGCTCTCCAGGCAGAGTTCGCAACCCCGGCCGTGGATCTTGGTCAGTCCGCGTACTTCCAGAATTTTTTTCATACCGTGGTCTCCTGAGCTTGTTCAGCCTGGCGGGCCATACGGCTATTGCAAAAATCCGAGTCCGAGCAATGCCAGTGCTTGCCGCCATCGTCGGCAATGAGCTCGTCGAGGAAGCTGTCGGTGGCGCCGCACCGTTCGCAGGCGCGGCGCTGGCCGTGTTCGTTGGTGAAGTCTTCGGTGCGGAATGGCACGTCGTCGAACGCCAGCGGGTCGGCGCGGGTGTACGGCGGCACCGCATAGATTTTTTTCTCGCGCCCCGCACCCAGCAGGATCAGCGCCGGGCTCTGGTGCAACTGCGGCACGTCGTAGCGCGGGATCGGGCTGGGGTCGATCACATAGTGGCCGTTGATGCGCGTGGGGTAGCGGTGCGAGATGGTGATCTCGTCAAACTGCACGATGTCCTCGTACAGCTTGGTCAGCAGCCGCGAATAGTCGCCTTCGCCGTGCATGACCTTGCGTCGAGCCTCGGAGGGTTCCACCACCACCAGTGGGTCCGGATACGGCACTTGCAGGATCAACACCTGCGCTTCGGTCAGCGGCGTTTCCGGAATGCGGTGGCGCGACTGGATCAGAGTGGCATCAAGCGTGTGTTCTGTGGTGTCCACGCCCGGGCAGGTCAGTTCCACAAAGTGACGCAGGTTCACCGCGTTGACGGAGTCGTCCGCGCCCTGGTCGATCACCTTCAGGGTGTCGCCCTCGCCAATCAGCGACAGCGTAACCTGCAGACCGCCGGTGCCAAAGCCGCGCCCCATAGGCATTTCGCGTGAGGCATAGGGCGTCTGGTAACCGGGGATGCTGATCGCCTTGAGGATGGTGCGGCGCACCTCGCGCTTGGCGTATTCGTCCAGGAAGCCGAAGCTGTAGCCCGCCTCGTCCAGGGGCAGTTCGTAGCCCGGGTTCATGATGGCGCTCCTTCTTGGGTCGGTTGTGCGGTTGCCTTGTCCTGCGTGGTGCGCAGCCGGTCCATGTCGGACTGGAAGGTCACGTAGTGCGGCATCTTGTAGTGACTGGCAAAGCCCATCGAATCCACGCCATCGACGTGCAGCAGCACGAATTCCGGGTCTTCCGACGGGTTGCTGGGACCGTCGCGCATACCCTTTTGCAGGGCGCGGTCGAGGATGGCCATGGCGATGGCCTTGACTTCGTTGTGACCGAAACAGGCGCCATAGCCTAGGGTGAAAGTGGGTGGGCCGTCGGTAGCATCACCCTCAAACATGGCCACCACTTCGCATTCGGTCATCAGTACCTCACCGGCTTCGATGGGCTCGCCTGTCACCGGGTGCGGCAGCATCACCGGCACATAGCCCACGCGCAGCTCGGCGATGGTGGGGTGCACGTCGCCATAGCCACGCATGTTGGAATACGCAATCGCCAAGAGCGAGCCGGTTTCGGCGCGTGCCATGGTGGCCAGGGCCGCCGAACGCGGCACTGGGAAAACCAGCGGGTCGCGGGTGATGTCGAACGCCGCATGGGCGCGCCGGGTCAGCGGCGGCAGCAAGCCTTCGTCACGCAAGGCATCGACCACCTTGGGGAAGCTGTCGGGCAGGTCGGTGTCGGCCACGCTGTCCAGAAACCGCCGCGAGACCGCGCGAAAGTCCTCGGGCGACTCGTTGGCCAAATCCAGACGCATCAGGCGCAGCGCGTAGTCGGTGGTCGGTGGTCGGGCCCAGCATCTGTCCGCCGGGGATGTCCTTGAAAGCGCTCGAAATCCGGCGGATTAGGCGCATGCGGCTCGTGTCCTGCACCGGCACATCCATCAGGCGTGGCTTGGTGGAGCGGTAGGCGCGCAGAGCGAACGCCGCTTCCAGTGTGTCGCCCTGCATCTGTTTGATGGCCAGAGCGGCCAGGCGTGGGTGGTAGAGGCCCCCTTCCGACACGACGCGCGATGTCAGCAACCGCAACTGCTGTTCGATGGCCGACAGCGTGAGCGGCGTACCCGCTGGCCCTTCGGCGCAGCGCAGGGCTTCGACGGCGGCTTCGGCACCGGCGATGGCCCGGCCACCGCCCTTGATGGCAACGTATCCCATCAGTGGGCTCCTTTGAGGTTGATGTGGGTGGTTCGGGGCAATACCGCGACCTCGTGCCCGC
>Ga0075154_10001583_pt1 | contig 16005 bp, 10 predicted proteins | sample JI71714BDNA_FD_70965 | JGI IMG/M metagenome (GOLD analysis project Ga0075154, IMG submission 70965) | Wastewater effluent complex algal communities from Wisconsin, to seasonally profile nutrient transformation and Carbon sequestration -... | ecosystem: Engineered > WWTP > Effluent > Algae... | reverse complement strand
AGAAGGGGTGGTGCAGAGCGCAATCGAGGATTTGCGCAAGTGCGAAGCCGAGGAAACGCCTCACGCGACTGCCGAGGCGCTTGCACAGAATGACCTGACCACCGCGCAGAACGCGATAGCCATCATTGAAGCACATCGCGACTGGGACGGAATTGAGGAAGCGTTATCGGGCGCGCGCCAACGCAGCGCGGAAGCTTCAATCCAGCTTGATGGGGCGGCTCGCAATGCAACGGCCCACGATATGGCGGACATCAACCGCAAGATTGCGACGCTTGATGCGCGCGCGAAGGCGGCGGCTGATCAGAAGACAGACCTCGAGAAGGACATTGCCCGGCTCGAGGCCACAATCGAGAGCGAAGGAGGGCGCGGCCTTGCCGAGCAGGCGGCCATGGCTCGCGACGAACTCGAGGCGTCTCGGGCAGCGCTTCAGCGCGTGAGCGATGAGGCCAACACCATCATACTCCTGCGCAACACGCTCGAGGCGGCCCGCAACGAGACCTCAGCGCGATTTGTCGGACCGGTCGCCCGGCGCGCCAAGGGCTATATCGAACGGCTTCTGCCAGGGTGCGAGCTCGCCTTCTCTGACAGCATGGCGCTGGAGAGCGTCATACGCGCGGGAACCGAGGAGCAGTCGGACAGCCTGTCACGCGGCACGCAGGAGCAGCTCGCGATCCTGACCCGGATCGCTTTTGCCGACATGCTGCGCGATCAGGGAAAGCCGATCTCGCTGATCCTCGACGATCCGCTGGTGTATTCCGACGATGCCAGGCTCGACACCATGATCGACATCCTGACCGAAGCAGCCTCGCAAATGCAGGTTATTCTCCTCACCTGCCGGGACCGGGCATTCCGGCATGTAGACGGCAATCGTGTGCGGCTTGGGTGACTTGATCTGTGAAACGTTCGTCAAGGGTCGAGGTCGGCGCGCGCCGATCACGAGACAAACTTTTCTGACAGACAGCCTGCCATAGGGCCGTCGTTTCAACCCAGCGCGTCCGCCATATTCACCGAGGCGGGCTAGACGAACAAATGCAACACCCAACGATAAAAGCCCGAGAGCGCATCAGTTAAAGCCAAAGCCAGCATGCCGAGCAGAATAGCGCCGAGTATGAACCCCTCGGCCAAAAGCCACTTATCTTGCTTCTCCCTTGGCCCCATCTTGTGATCCATCACGGGCACCGATGGTCTTGCCAGAACCGCTCCCAGCGCGCCGCCCACCCGCCTCGCACCATAGCGCAGCTGATATCGCCCGACCGCGGCGAGACACACCAAGCGCCGGTACGATCCCCGCCAGCGCCTCCGGTGGAAGTGCAGCGCATCCTGGGTCCCGAAACCAGAATATGTCCATGAGGGCCAACGCCTGTTCTGGTGCCCAGCAAGTTCACCAAAGCATCGCGCGACACGATGGGGTCACTGTCGGGGCATGGGTGGCCGGGCGAGCAGGATCCGTCGAGCTCCCGGGCGGCTATTCCGGACAGCCGCAGCCTCGGACCCTCCGCACACCAAACCGGGCCATCACCGTCCCATACGTGGGTTGGCGTGCAGCTGAAGCTTTGCCCTGCCGGGACCACTGCTACCTGCAGGGCGAGGAGAAAAGAGCTGAACATTATTGGCGGATCCTACCTCGCTGAGCGCAATGGGCTGAAAGCTGTTTTGTAACTGTGGCTTAGCCACTAAACAGCGTTCTGGGAACATTGCCCGCCGGAGCAGCAAATCTCAATGCCATACGCGCATCGACTGGAATTTCGCCGACAGGACTCCACAGCAGAAAGGGGCGCCCCTGCGAGGGCCGGTTTCGGGCCGGTGTGAGATGACACCCCGAGATGTGCCGGAGGTCATCGGAGGCAAGGTTTGGCCTTTCCTCGGGCGTCGCGGCCAATGGTGAATAGGCCCATCTCACACGTCCTGGTCAGGCTTCGCCAAATCGGTTAGCTCACACCTATGGCGGAGGATTGGACCGAATTCGAAATTGACGCGGTTGTCGCTGACTATTTCGGAATGCTTGCCGACGAACTCGCAGGCCGTCCCTTTGTAAAGCTCGCGGTCTATCGTAGCCTTGCTGAAAAAATCCCGAGAAACATCAAATCGATCGAGCGCAAGCACCAGAACATCAGCGCAATCATGATCGGCTTCGGACAGCCATGGGTCACTGGCCTCAAGCCAGCCAAGCATTATCAGAATGCGTTGGCAGACGGAGTCCTGCGCTGGCTGGACCAACGCCCCGATTGGCTTGAGCCAAGAACTCAGGCTGATGCAGGCAATCCGGTTCGCAAAGTGTCGTCGCTCTTGATTGGACCTCCACCTACCCATCAGAATGAACCGCCCCTGATAGATCCGGCTTTGATGGCCGCCATCGGCAAGAAATATGATGTGGCCGAACGCGATGCTAGGAACCGCCGACTGGGCAAGGCTGGTGAAGAGCTGGTCCTGCATCACGAGCGCCAGTCGCTCTTGCAAGCCGGACGAGACGATCTTGCCGACAAAGTGCGCTGGACAGCCGTGCAGGACGGCGATGGTTATGGGTTCGACATTGCCAGCTTCGAGCTGGATGGCCGCGAACGGCTCATTGAGGTGAAGACGACCAATGGCTGGGAACGTACACCTTTTCACATCAGCAGAAATGAAATCACGGTTGCTGAGACCCGCACTGATGATTGGCACCTCGTGAGGGTCTGGAATTTCGCGCGCCAACCAAGAGCATTCAGCCTTCGGCCCCCGCTCTCGGCGCACGTCGAGCTGACACCGACCAGCTTTCTCGCTGCGCTAAGATAGGCCACCGTCCGTTGATGCGGCCGCGACGATTTGTTTGAGGGCACAGGAGAGGGCCGCCTTCTCGATTAGCAGGCGAGTGATCGCCTCGCATTCTATGAAAGCTGTGGCAACGTAGGCCTGTGATTGCGCTTGCCTTTTTCGTGAACTCGCAAGAAGCTTGGCCGACATGGTCAATATGTTTGTCGCCATCACGGACCGCAGCTGGTTTGATCTGCTCAGTCAGGAACAGCCTGATGAGGTCAATTTCTGGGCACCGAGCGGCTCCCGCGGTTTCCGGGCGGTGTCATGTGGCGAACTGTTTCTGTTCAAGCTCCATGCACCGGACGACTTCATTGTGGGTGGCGGCGTTTTTCACCATGCATCCAATGTACCTCTGTCCCTCGCCTGGGAGGCGTTTGGCACCAAGAACGGCGTGAAGTCGCATAACGAAATGCGCAACCGGATTGCCCGCTATCGGCGAGACGACGCGCTGCTCGACCCAAGATCGGATCCCCCGGTTGGCTGCCGAATATTGACACAGCCATTCTTCTGGCCCCGTGAACAATGGTTTCCTGTGCCGCAAAGCTTCGCGCGCAACATCGTTGCCGGCAAGCGCTACAGCACTGAAGAGGCCGATGGCCGCTATTTGTGGGATGCTCTTGCTGATCGATCGGGTGGGCTGGGCATTTCGAGGCTGGAGGCCCAGCGCTACGGTAAGCCGCAGCTTGTCCAGCCACGTCTGGGCCAAGGCGCGTTCCGCTTGGCAGTGACTGATGCCTATGAGCGGCGCTGCGCCGTATCAGACGAAAAAACGCTGCCGATTCTCGATGCTGCGCATATCCGAGCCTATGGTGATGGCGGCGAGCATGATACCGCCAACGGCCTTTTGCTGCGGACCGACATCCACCGATTGTTCGACCTTGGCTATGTCACGGTTTCCGAGGATCACCGTTTTGAGGTGAGCCATCGCCTTAAGGCCGATTTCGACAACGGCCGCCACTATTATGATCTTCATGGTCAGGTGCTTCGCATGCCGAAGCCTGGCTACGCTGCCCCGGCGCAGGATGCGCTGGCTTGGCATCGCGAACACAGGTATCTTAGGTGAGGAGTGGTGATCGAATAGATGCCGAGCTGCCAATCATTCAATTCGACGCGATCCTTCGCATGTGATGGGGCTGTATCGCTCTATGGCATTTCCGCTGGCAAGCTGCGCGCACGACAAATCAACGGACCCATATCCGCAGAACGCGACGGTTCGTCCGTATGCGTCGGTGTCGACAGCAATGCAGGATAGCGGTTTCGAAGAAGTCAAAGACTCAAGGTTTGAGGCGCTGGCAAATGGGTCGCCTTCGACGCATTGCCGTCCCGGTCGGCAGTGCCCCGGAAGCTCAGGAGCATCGATGCCAGCCAAGCGCACTCGCAGATCCCCACATCGCAGCGTATCACCATCTGTTACCGTCGCGCTCGCGCATTCGAAGTGGGTGCTATCCGAACTCAAGGCTTCGATTGGTTTATCGCGTCTCGCAAGGTTTGCCGCTCCAGAAGGCGCTTGTTCAGGCTTTGGAGCAAGTAATCCGCTGATTTCTGAGGATGGCGCAGGCGACTCATTTGCCGAAGACCAGGGTTGAGATCGGAATTGCCCTGCCGAGAAAGCAAAGCCCATTGCGGACATAAAAATTAGGCCCGCCGTCATTAGCGCTAGAGTGGAGGCGAGGTGCTTACCGTCAGACTTGGGTCTGCGCTTCTTTTGGCTCGACCTCCTACTCACTGGCCTGACCGCCAAATAAGCTAAGCCACCATGGCCGTTCCTTCTTCACCATACGGTTACTTGCCTTGCGTGCCTCGACGGCCGCTCGCAGCTCCTTGAGAGCTTCTTCCAACTCGGTCACCGGCGAGCAACCGGCGCAGCCACCGCCTCTTTCGTCGAACGGCGGAGCCGAATCTCGATCCGCCGGCGTGCCTGATCGCCAGAACGCGCGGTGCCGTCAGCCATACGATCGACGGGGACTATCATCTGTGCGCCCGAGAGCGGTAAAATGGCGGCACGAGCCAACCGCGGATCGGCGCGTAATACCCGAACCACGGACACGGCGCGGGCCATCGCCAAGCCTGCGTTATCGGTCGAACGGAGACTTGAGATCGGGAATCGGCCAGCTGACGCTCCGGCTAACTGCGCGTCAAGGTTGCTTTCCCCGGACATAGGCACTTCGTCCGTGTGGCCGATAACCTCGATCACATCCACATCATAGTCGACAAGATTTCTGGCAAGCATCGGGATAACCTGTTCGATCAGATTACGCTCGAATTCGGGACGCAAGGTGGCTTTGCCGCTGTCGAAGAAGTAGCCGCCTGCCTCACTCAAACTCACAAATGGCGGCCACTCACCACGACGTGATCGATTGGCCGCGGCAGCCAGATTGCGCGCATACTCTCGAGGGTTGTCAACGCCCTCTCGCTCTGCAGCCTCCCGCACGTTGCGTCCGATCGATGCATCTTCAAGGATCGACTCCTTAATGGGATCCGGCCCTTCTCTTTCGACGACCCGGCGAACTTCGATAGCGCGCACGAGCTCCTTGAAATACTCGTCCTGATTGCGGGCTTGCGGATACGCTCTTTGCAGCTCCTCGACGAAGCGAGCTGCACCACCTCGGTCTAACGCTTCGACTTTCTTTTCCCGATCCTGCAGCGCGGCTGCCAATGCCATTAGCAGCACAAAAATCAGAAGGATCATGACCTCGGCAACTGTCAGCCCGAGGATCAGACCACGCCGGTAGGGTTTGTCTTCGTCGCGCACTTTGAGAACTTAGCTGCCGTTCGAGATTTGTGACGTTAGTTGTCTAGTCATGTCCACCAAGGCTGACTGCACCAGACCGACCTTGTCCTTGCTCTTCTCTACTTCAGCCTGGAGGGCATCGTTATGCCTTCGGAGATTTTGCAGCTCCTGCGTCCGTTCTTGTTCCAGCGAAAGAAGGAAGGCCTTTTGGCTCGCTGCATGCTGATCGATGGTTGCCTGCCAACGCTGGATTGCTTCGGCAAGCGCCGCGTCCACACGCTGGTTCGCTGTCAAAGAAGCGTCACTTAAGAGCTTCAACCTCGCCTCGACGACACCCTCGATACCCTTTGTAGCCTGCTGTACTGCTTCAAGAGTTTCCGCAATCGAGTTGCCAGAAGCAGCAAGAACGGTGCTGTTTTGGTTTACAGTTTCCTGTGAACTTTTCACGAGCTCTGCCGCCGAAGCAACGTCGGTCAGTGCGCGGCTCGCTGCCTCGCTAGCAAGCTCCACGGTTTTGAGGTTTTCAAGCTGTGTTGCAGTTGTAGTGGCGACCTCTGCCAAAACTACCGCGTGGCTCTCGATCGCCTTGACCAAGCGGTTGGTAGCGCTTGAAACCCTTTTAACCTCACTAACGGCTTCACTAGCTGTTTCTTCCACCGCTGCTTTGGCTTCTTCAGCTGCGTTGGCGATCGACGTTTTGGCGGTCGAGCTCGCTTCCCCAATATCGTTCTCTACCTGCTCGCGGAGTTCGAGAAGGTGTTGTTTAGTCTGAACAGAAAACGATTGAAACGCGAGCAGGACTCCATCCAGATCCGCCCGAACCTGCGCTGCAGTTTCGGTGAGTGCTATGCGCGCATTTTCCTCAGCCGCAGCAATATCGGGCTGACCTTGACTGAAAAAGACGCGGAGGACCAGGCCGAGTACGGTCGACACCAGAGCAACGCCAAAGCCTTGGACGATAGTCGTTGCCGTATTGGCCGGATCGAACGTGAAGATTGCATAAGAGAGACTTGCAAGGGTGAATACCAGACCGAGGTAGTAGCAATTGTCTCCCAGCTGATCAGCGCGCAGCTTGAGCTTGCTCCCCAAGCTCACCAAAGCCGCGTAGGACAGCATTACAAGCATAGCCCCCAATGCGACCAGAATGGCATTGAGGCCGGAAGCTTTCGCAAGCCAGATCAGAATGGACCCGCCGAAGGCGAATGCGAGAAAAGCCCAGCGATCGATCAATTCACGATTGCGCAGCCGATCTATGAGGTCGTCGTTGTCTTCGAACATCAATCACCCGCTCACGTCATAAATTCGAACAACCTCACCGCCTTGAGCAGCTATCGCGCTTTCCCATAGTTTGGACAGGGCGCGCGGCTGCGTCTTTGAGGAATCAGGGCGCTTCAGCTGCCACAGTTCGACTTCTACACCCCGCAAATCAGTTCTGACCCTTTGAAAAACTTCGGAATTCGTAAAGTTCTGCGCAGCGGGCAGGGCACCATAAAAGCTTATGTCATCGGTGTTCTGCAGGAGGTCAGAAGCTATGATGAGCCGTTTAGTAATGCCGTCACGGCCCGGTTTCTGGAGCTCAGTTAGAGCTGCTGCCTGGACGGACTCCATAATGGGCGACTTATCAGCCCCGCTGGCCCGGCTTATCTCGAGAAAAGCTTGGTCCAATGGGGCGGAAAACCCCGTCTCCCATTGACGCTGAAGTTTTTGCGGATTGCCCTGTTTCTCGTCCGTATCACTGGCAGTTCCGGGGCTACAACGGGTGATGACGGGCGATAGAAGCTGATCCCCGGACTGATCAACGCGCATGATGGCCAGCTCCCCATATCTTGAGATGGAGTTCTTTAGTCTCGTCAGCTGGTTGATGAAATCTTGCCGCTGGGGTGTGTTCATGGGGTCAGTGACATCGACCAACAGCACCGTGAGCGAAGTCGGCTTATCGGAGCACAGCGTTTCAGGGTCGAGAACCCTCTGTTCGCTCTTCACCATGTAATACACCGTGGCGAAGACGAACACTGCCGTCACCGTGATCCCAATGTAAAGAAGGCCCTTAAAGCGCTCGCGCTGGCGGCGCTGCTGCGCTTGAGATATCCTTCGACGCTTCGGGCTCATGCTGGGAGCCTCGCTTTCAATGCCTCAAGAGTTTCGAAACTCCGGACCCCTTCTAAATAGGCAGCAGACACAACCTTCTGCGCGTCGGACAGAATATGGTCCCCGCGTTCGACGTCCGCCTTGGTAACTGCAACCTGGGGCGCAGGAGGAATACTGGGCGGCGGCAGTATGAAAGTTTGCTGGAAGTAGCTTGGTGGTGGCTCAGAGCGCGCTGACCGGTTGTGATCCCGATAAGTTGCGAGAAGCTGCCGCCCGGCCTGCTCCAGCTCCTCATGATATCTGGCCAAGCGCTGCGCGAAAGCTTGGCGACTTGTCAGAGCACGTGATTGATCTGCGAGCTGCTGTGTCAAACCAATCCTGATGTCGTTGAATTCGTCACTCGCTTCATCATGGAGTTCCTTAAGCTCGTCAGAAGCGGCTTCGATCTCGCCAGCGTAGTCGGCACAACGCTGTTCGTGCTCGTTCCAAACTTCAGCATAACCGGGGTAAGGATCGCTCATCTTGAATGCCGCGATGGCCGCGATGACTGCAGACATCACTCCCAAGATGAAAAGCCCACCTGAGTATATCGAGGCAGGAAAGTCGCCCATCATACCCAATGCTGCGAATTCCGGCGCCTCAATCCCCGCTACCTTTGCGTCGCGGTAATGGGCCGCCAACAGGTTCCAGAAAGCTACGAAGAGAGCCCATAGGAGCGTCAGGCCGATGTAGATGTACGACACGGGGGGACGATGGTTCATTCGGGGCCAAACCATCCGGCCGATGAACACGGCAAGGCCAACGTTGATGACCCCGATAGCCGCAGCAGCCCCAATCCCGCCAATCAACCCCAGATCGTCGTTTTCGCGGAGAAGCATAGCATTCGCAGCGGTCTCGATTAGCCATGTTATAGCGATAGCCCCTGAGGTCTTGAACTCTGACGGTACGAGCTTTGCCGGCCTGCGAAGATTATGCTCTCTTTGGAATGTTCTTAGTTGCTCGTAACTTTGCTGCACGCCATCCCGAGCTGTGGTTAATCTTAGAGTCGCTTGCATCACCGAAGCTTTCATTCGGCTTTCAATCTGAATTGCAGAAGACTGGATGGTCGGCAGCTGTGTGAGGAAGGACAGGTTTGAGATCCGCTGGTCGATCGCCAAGAACCAACGCTCAGCTTCCGATGTAGCTTGCTGCCACGCACGGTTTACACGTGCTGCAACCTCCTCTTCAACCGCATCTGGCTGCTGTGAACCTGTGTTGGGCTGGTTCTGAGCGCCATTTTCTTGGCCACGCTCAGCGAGGCGCAGTTCGCGCGCCACCTTAGCCGTATCGAAGTTCAGATAAGGGTTCGAGAGCGTCGACTCAAACGTCTCGGAACTCTTGAAAAAATCCTTGATGGTCGATCCCGTGGCCATAGATGCTCGATGCCGCTCGCTTGCATTCGAATCAAGTGAAACAGAGGAAATCCTGCTGATTTTCCTCACGTGCGATTGTCGGTCTCGCCTGCAAGTCGGCAATCGCTATTCTGCGCCGGGCGCCCTTTCGGAATTCTGGTGATCAACGTCCTTCAAAATCAACCCGGTCTCTCTCACGCCAATCCTATTTTGGGGCTTGGCGTAGCTCCTCATAGAGTCGGCCGGGACCGAGAAGAACGTCGCGCAGGCCTTCGCGCACCTTCACCGAGTTTAAGGCCTGACGGCTCATAGTTTCATGGGCTGTCATCGCATCAATGATTGCGTTGACGAGCTCATCGGCAAGGGTCGGTGAGTTCGCGAACTGCGTCTTGCTGTTGTTCATCGCTTGTGCCCGGAGTTCCTCCGACTCCAATAGCTTGCCCTTGATGACATTGTTTACATAGATCAGCTGATCGCCATCGGTAAGCTCGCCCTCGAACAGATCGTTCACCTTGGCGATAATCTCGGCCAGCAGTGCCTTTTGCTTTTCCTGTACCGAGCCCGAGCCCACGCCGGTGATTGCGGGCAGGGGCACCTTCTCGTCACTCAGGTACAGCTGTCGCGATCCCTGATCTCTCAAACTGTGGTGGGTGAGCTTCACCCCAGAGAGGTCGACCGTGTCGCGCTCGCGGCCAAACTGCAGCAGGGGAATAAGGCGCTTGTAGAACATGTAGCGCTTCTCGATCTCGGTGCTGCCATAATCGAAGATCTGGGACAGAAAGGCGTAGACCCGAATAAAGGCGGCCATGTCGCCACGCGCCTGAAGCAGGGCGTCCATCTCTTCCTTGGCCTCCTTCACAACCGTCATGTCCTTCCGGTCGGTCGCAGCATCGTGCCGTTCTCGCGCCGTATTGAACAATGTCAGCATGCGCTGGGCAATTGGCTCAATGGCAGCGATCAGTTGGCCCTGCGTGGCACTCACGTCGAGCTCGACGGCGACAAGCCGGTCGACTTCAAACTGGTCATAATAGCCTTGACCGTCGAGCTTTTGGCGGAGGTCATAGACGAGGTTGGGATCCGTCGAAGCTTCGATCTCGGCGGTCTCGTAATATTGGCGGAACGCCGTCAATATCTCCTCGGAGCTGTTCACGAAGTCGAGGATGTAGGTGGTGTCCTTACCCGGATGCGCTCGGTTGAGGCGCGACAAGGTCTGCACCGCCTGGATGCCTGCAAGGCGGCGGTCGACATACATCCCGCAGAGCAGCGGTTGATCAAATCCAGTCTGGAACTTGTTGGCGACCAACAGCAGCTTGCAGTCATCATCATTGAATGCAGCGCGGATATCGCGCCCGTTCAAGCCAGGGTTAAGGCTGGCGCTGGCCTCGGTGAACGCCTCGCCCTTTTTGTCGGGGTCATTCACCTCGCCTGAGAAAGCCACCAGCGTCCGCATCCGGTAGCCTTGCGACTTAATGTAGCTTTCGATCGCGATCTGCCAGCGCACGGCCTCGAGCCGGCTGCCGAGCACCACCATGGCCTTGGCCTGACCATCCAGAAGCGGCGCCACGTTCTCGCGGAAATGCTCGACCACGATCTGGACCTTCTGGGAGATATTGTAGGGGTGCAGCCTGACCCAGCGCATGATGCCTTTGACCGCGGTGCTGCGCTCGACCTCCAGATCGTTCCATTCCTCGGACTCGCTGGCGAGCTTGAACGCCAGTTTGTAGGGCGTGTAATTCTTAAGCACATCGAGGATGAACCCCTCCTCGATCGCCTGCCGCATCGAATAGACGTGGAAAGGCGCAGGCTTATTGATCTCGCTGGCCGGTGCATCGGGATTGGGTCTGCGACCAAACAGCTCCATCGTCTTGGTCTTGGGCGTGGCGGTGAAGGCGACATAGGTCACGCCGTCATCCGCAGCCCGCGCCGTCATCTGGGCTGCAAGAATGTCTTCGGCGCTGATTTCCCCGCCATCGCCGAGTTCGGCCACCTCCTCGGACGACAGCACCGCCTTGAGCTTTGAGGCAGTCTCGCCGGCCTGACTGCTGTGCGCCTCATCGGCGATCACCGCGAACTTCTTGCCATCGGTTGCTGCCCGATCGCGGACTGCTTCAAGGGCAAAGGGGAAGGTTTGCATGGTGCAGACGATGATCTTCTTGCCCGCATCAAGAGCATCCGCGAGCGCGGCGCTCTTGCTGCCGCTGTCGCTGGTAATGGTCGCAACCACCCCCTTTGTGCGCTCGAATTCGAACAGCGCCTCCTGCAGCTGGGCGTCGATCAAGTTGCGGTCGGACACCACGATCACGCTGGAGAAAATCTTCTGATCAGCCTCATCATGCAGATCAGCGAGGAAATGTGCAGACCATGCAATCGAGTTGGTCTTGCCCGATCCTGCGCTGTGCTGGATCAGGAAGCGCCCACCGGCGCCCTCGGCACGAACCTGCTGACGAAGTTTCCGCGTGGCATCCAGCTGATGGTAGCGCGGGAAGATCACCGAGCTGATCTGCTTCTTCTTGTCCCGCTTGGCGATCATGTAGCGGCCAATCAGCTCCAGCCAGCTGTCACGCTGCCAGACTTCTTCCCATAGATAGGCTGTTGCGTGGCCAGTCTGGCTCACCGGATTACCAGCGCCACCATCATTGCCCTGGTTGAACGGCAGGAAGCGCGTCTTGCCGCCTTCGAGCCTGGTGGTCATCATGACTTCGCGGTTCGAGACCGCGAAATGCACCATTGCCCCGCGTGCGAAGGTCAGCAGGGGTTCGTTTCGGGGATCCCGATCACGTCGATACTGGTCCATCGCATCAGCAATTCTCTGGGTGAAATCTGTCTTGAGCTCGGCGGTGGCGACGGGAATGCCGTTGAGGAACAGTCCCAGATCGATGCTGTTCTCATTCGACCGCGAATACCGCAGTTGCCGGATCACCCGAACGCGGTTGGCCTGATAGCGCTCCACAATCTGCGGGTTCATGCCTGATGCCGGCGCGAACTGGGCAAGGCTGACCAGCCCGCGAACGCCGATCAGCTCCAAACCATGGCGCAGCACATCGAGCGTGCCACGATCATCGAGCTGTTTGCGCAGGCGGTCGCCCAGCACATCGAGGGCGGCGGGACCATGCGCTTTCTCCAGCGCCTCCCACACCTTGGGCTGGGTATCCTTCAGCCACTCGCGCAAATCTTCAGGAAACAGCGCCCGCCCGCGATCATAGCGGGCCGCCGCCGCATCTTCATAAATCCAGCCTGACGCGCCAAGATGATCGCAGATCTCGTTTTCGAAGCTGATTTCCTTGTGCAGGCTCATGCCTGTTACCCCCTGATGGTCAGGCGCTGAAGGTGCGGCGCTATCGCGTTGTGCAGCCTGTCACAGGTCGCCAGCAGTTCCTGATGGATGTGATCCCAGTCCTCCTCTGGCGATTGCCAGCCACCGGGGCAGGGCGCAGCGATACGACAGGCGCGGGAGTTTTCGAGGCGCTGCCAGCGTAGCTCGCCACCAAATGCGGTTTCGATCTGTTCGCGGTGAGCGAACAGTTGGTCGAAGATCGCCAGGTTCTCCTCGTCCGCGCCTCGCCCGCGATCAATGTAGATTTCGGCCTGACAGTCATGTCGGCGGACCGAGAGGTTCAGGCCAATCCCGCGCACCCCTGTCGAAGTGCCGATCCATGAATAAATGCCCGGCGTGATGTGCCCGTGGTGCCTTGCATCAGGTCGGCCAACCAGTTCCGACCAGAACCGCTGGCGCACGTCATATCGCCGTGCGAATTCCCGGTTTGACTGCGACACCGTGGCCGTTTCTTCTGATGGGCCGACAATCCGCGTCAGCAGCGGGGCAGGGGCGCTGTCACCAATCCTAACAGCTTCCACCTTCACAAGGTAGAAATCGGCGCTGCTGCTGTCATTGAGCCATGCGATGGTGGCGACATGTTCCGGGCGCGGTTCGGCCACGATCCAGATCGCGGCACGGGCATTCATCGCGGTCAGATAAGTCAGCAGCTTGCCGAGGTGATCGTGATCGCTACGGCCGAGCTGGTTTTCGATGATGATCTTGGCGCCGGATGCATCTTCGGCCACCAGATCGATGCTGAAGGCACCTGCGGCCTGTTCGCGTTCGGGGTTTTCGAGCGTCAGGCCCAACGCTTCGTCGAGCACCTCGATATTCGCCTGTAGCCAGGTGGTGAAGTCATAAGCCTCATGCGGCCAGACTTCGCGCAGAGGCACCCGGGTCAATCGTTCGATAGTCATGCGGTCTCCAATGCGGCGGGGGCGGGGGCATCTACCAGCCCGCGCACGTCGATCCTGCCGGTGACGGCGGCCGAGATCAGTGCGGCACGGCGTTCTTGAAGCAGGGCGATGGCGGATCGGGCTTCCGCCACAAGACGATCAAGCTCTTCCGTCCTTTCAGTGAGATGCTGGTCGATTTCAGCCTGTTCGTCCGACGGCGGAAAGGGGCCGGTCATCGAGAGAAAATTGCCTATGGTCAGTTGATTGATGGTCGCTGTCAGGAAGGTAGATGATTGATGCTCGAAGATTTCCGAATTCAAAACCCAGAATGACCAGCGGGGCATTGACGATCGAAAGACAGTCATAAACGCGCCCCAAGTCATGCCAACGTGGTCGTTGGTGAGCATCGCATTTTTTCCGATCAATGCACGGCTGCCGTTTCGCGAGCAGACAAGGATGTCATTCGGTTGGACCATCAACGCTTCCGGCGGCTTCAGATTGACGTAGACGTTATCTCCAAGCGCAATTTTTCCAGATTGGACATTCGAGGAGCGGAGCACCAGCGTGCCATCTTCGGCGACGACATCATCGGGAGAATAGGTCAGGCCGGTTATTGCGTCGCCGATATGCTTGAAGCGAAGCACCTCCCAATGCGCCGGGATTTCGCCGAGCCATTCGATGCCGCTGTCTTTCATGGGGGCGTCGGGGTTGAGGCCCTTGGTGACGGCGTGGGAGATGACCGCCTGCCGCTTTCCCTTGAGCAGCGCGATCAAGCGCTCTTGCTCAACCACCAGCGCGTCGATCTTAGCCGTCTCCCGGTCGAGGAAGGCGGCGATGGCTTGCTGCTCCACCACCGGTGGATTAGGTATCGGAAATGCATAAAATGCATCGGTTGGCAGACGCCATCTGCCAAGCTGCGATGAACCCTGGCCAAACGGATAAAACTGGCGCGCAGAGTATGCCATCTGGAACGCGCGCAGGGAGAAGCGAGCGTCTATCTTGTCCGGAAATCGAGATGCGAACACTCGATAGTCTGGGCTGGTCACACCCGGCTGATGGGCTATGTCAATCCATCCCGTGAGCAAATCCATATGGTTCATCGCGAAGTCGCCCGGATAAACGAGCTGATACTTCGAGTAATCCATGGCTTGCTGACCCTCGTTGCTTTCGATGTCTTTGACGCGCAGTCCAGACTGCGTGATCGACAGAACGTCGTGGCCCAGCTCTCCAGCAATGCGTTTCCTGATCTCGAACTGCTCTTTAATCCTGCTGATTTGCCAATGCGCAGGCACCTGACCAAGCCACGGCACCCCGCTGTCCTTGTATTCGGGATAGGCGGGAAAGCTCACGCCGCCAGCTCCCGCAGCATGCCCTGAATGCGCGCGGTGACTTCGGCCAGATCGGCATCGATCTCGGCAAGCGGACGGGGCGGCTCGAACACATAGAAGTGCCGGTTGAACGGGATTTCATAACCGATCTTGGTCTTGTCGTGATCGATCCATGCATCGGGCGCATGAGGCTTCACCTCGCGCTCGAAATACGCGTTCACGTCTTCGGACAGCGGCACGTTCTCGGTATCGCGCAATGCACTGTCGGCCTGCGGCTTGCCCTTGGCCTTGCCGCGCTGGCCGAGCACGATCTTGCCTGCCTCATCTCGCAAGGGCCGCTCGACCGTGATGGTGCGATAGCCGAAGCTGGCATTGTCGAAGATGCGGCTGAGCGGGGCGAGCTTCACCTTGCCGCCCTCCGGCGCTGCTGGCGGGGTCTCGGCGGCGCGCACGACATGGCGGGCAACCTCCTTGCCGTCGGCATCCAGCACGGTTGCCAGCTCCGCTTCGACGAAGGCGCCGAACAGTTGTGTCACCTCGGCGATCTGGTCATCGCTCATCTGCTTGCGCTTGGAGCCCAGCGATTTGCGCATCTTCTGCCAGAAGCTGCTGGCGTCGATCAGCTGCACCTTGCCGGCGCGAGCGGCAGGCTTCTTATTCGACAGCACCCAAACATAGGTGGCGATACCGGTGTTGTAGAACATGTCGGTGGGCAGGGCGATGATCGCCTCGACCAGATCGTTCTCCAGCACATAGCGGCGGATCTCGCTCTCGCCGCTGCCCGCCCCGCCGGTGAACAGGGGCGATCCGTTGAGGACGATGCCGAAGCGGCAGCCACCCTCGGCATGGGGACGCATCTTCGACAGGAGGTGCATGAGGAACAGCAGCGAGCCATCCGAGACGCGCGGCAGTCCACATCGCCTCGCTGGCGGACCCAGCAGGTTCACTCCATTCGACGCCGCTGATCTCTTTCCACTCCATGTGTCGGACCATACCGGGACGCTGAGCCGTAAGCGCGAGGAAGCGTGCACCCAACCTCGTGACGGGTGATGCGCCCGCTCGGTCGATGTCGGCGATCATGGTCCTGATGGCACCGACTTCCAGCAGTGCAGGATAGCGTTTCGATGGCGGCAGCGGGGCGAGCGCCTCGTTGATGTCAGCGGCGGGGTTTTCGAGCTTTGCACCATAGGCATTGACGTATTTGTAGATCGACGCGACTCGCTGCTTTACCCGTCGCGCCGTTTCTATCGCTCCGCGCGCTTCAATCCTCTGCAGCACTGACAGCAGGAGCGGCTTGTCGATTTCATCCATCGGCATCGCGCCAAGGTGCGGAAATATGTCACGTTCCAGACTGGTGATAACATCCTTGGCATGGACCGGCTTCCACGCTGGCAACTGCTTCGCGTGCCATTCGCGAGCTGCTTCCTCGAAGATCTGGAATTTGCCTTTGCTGCCTATCAGC
>Ga0075154_10001579_pt1 | contig 16039 bp, 24 predicted proteins | sample JI71714BDNA_FD_70965 | JGI IMG/M metagenome (GOLD analysis project Ga0075154, IMG submission 70965) | Wastewater effluent complex algal communities from Wisconsin, to seasonally profile nutrient transformation and Carbon sequestration -... | ecosystem: Engineered > WWTP > Effluent > Algae... | reverse complement strand
AGTTTTGGCCAAAACGTTTAAAAGTTGACGATCAAGTTGCAGATGGAGCAATCGCTACTGGAGAAATAACTCAAGCGCGTAAGTTTTCATTCTTACCTAAAAACGTTCAAGAAATTGATGCGGAAGTTGGTCAAATATTCCCAATTCAAATTGACGCAAAATGGTCAGGATATGACTTGCAAAAAATTGAAACTTCTTGGTTGAATATGTTTAACAAAGAAGGTTCTTCTCCAGAGAAAATGTCATTTGTACGTTTCTTAGTTGAAGAGTTAATGAAAAAAGCTCGTCAAGAAGATAGAATCGCTACAGTTAGAGCAATCTTTGTTCCTACTCTAGATAGTGCAACAAAAGCTGGTAGAGCTATCAACAGACAAAACGGATTGTTTTTCTTACTATGGAAACATAGAGATATTGAGCAAAAATACCGTCCTTATACTACAATTGAGATTACAGCAGCTAATGTTTACGATTACTTCCACACAAACGATGGTAGTGGCGTTGGATTCCTTTACAGACTTCCACAAGAAGTTAGAGAATCAAGTAATTTAGTTTGTTACTTACATAAAGATGTTTGGACTTGGTATAAAGCTAAATACAAACAAATCAATGGTACAAACATGGACTACAAAGGTAAGCCAGAGCATTTCGAAGACTTTGCTAACATTAGAGTTGAAAGCTTAGTTGATCACACTAATAAGCAATTTCATTTCATGACTTTTGATGATAACATCGAAATTTTAGAAAACATCCCTTCAGAAAAAGTAGCTTACAAATTGCAAGTTCTTTTAAGAGATATCTACTTGATGGGTGATTACAAATTAGGTGTAAGAATTATTCACGTAGGTAAGAAATGGGATGCTTCTCGTCCTGAAGCTTTCAATGTTCAATCGGTTTGGTCTAATGACGCTCCAATCTTTACTGATGATATTTTTATCCCAGTTTATGATGATGAAAGCGGAATTGTCAAAATGACTTACAAAAATCTTCATATAGATGCTGGATGGAAAACAAACATCACTACAGTTGAAGATTTGAAACCTGGTCAAATTTTGAAAATTAAAGGTAATACAGGTTTAGCTGCTGCTAAAAATGTAGTGCATAATGCTGATAAAATTGTTTTAGCAAGTAATGCAAACTGGCCAATAGCATCTGGAGGAACTCTTGTTTTGAGAGTTGGTTCTGATAACAAACTATATGAAATTTCTAGAACTATAACTCCGGTTGCAGCTCCAACAGAAACTTTATTGTTTATTGAAGACACAATTAATTCAGCTATAGCAAATACTTTCAAATATGATGGTGCTTCTGCTGCTACATTAGCTGAAATTGAAAACGGATTTGAAGGTAAAACTATCAAAATCTATGGTAAAACTGGCGCTGCATTAACAGTTGAAGATGTTGCTGGAAATGTAAGTGTAGGTACGGATGTAGTTCTTGATTCTAATGCTAAATACATCGAGCTTGTAAAAGTTGGTAATGTTTGGTACAAAGTATCAACTAACGCTTAATTTTTAATAAGAAAATGAGTAACTTAAGATTATCAGTTGCGAAACCTGCTCCAGGAGCAGGTTCGCCAAAAGGAAAAGAAGCTAATGCAACATTGGTTTATGTAAATGATTTGGTTAAGGAAATGTTTCCTAATGCCAATGAAAACGGTGTTAAATTAGTTGGAAATATTGTTTTGAAAGCTGGTGCAAGAATGCAAAGAATCTACATGACAGATTCTACGCAAAAAGCATCTCACAAATATGAAGGTGATCCAGATGCTGGAGGTTTCATGAAACAATACGAAGGTTCTCATCCTGGTGATGAATTAGAAATCAATGAATTTGTTCAGAATTCAATTGAAGAGCCTTTCATCATCATTTACGATGTAGATTGTAATTCTAATATGCGTAAGGTTGTTGGTTTACCATGTAATCCATTATACCTTGAGCCAGAATTTATGGATGATGACGCTGGTGTAAAACATACCTTAATTTTCAAACAAAGAAGAAGAGACAGACATGTTTCTAAATTCTATGAAGGAGAATTATCATTTGCTGAAAATTATGTTGCTCCTGATGCTGAAGCATTAGCGTTAGCTCCTGCAAATGGATATGTTGTTGAGCTTCCTGTGTCTAATGCTGCTACAGATATTGCAGTGGCAACTAACACTATTGTTCACAAAAAAGTAGTTACCTTAGTTGGTAATGGAGGTACTACTCCATCAACTTTATCAGGTGGTGTTTCTGGACCAGTAACTGTTATCCTAGATAATGGTACTGAGTGGGAAGCAACAAAAGGAGCTTTTATTAATTTAGAAGTTTTTGATGGAGGTGCCGTAACTTACTTAAAAGAAATCTCCAGAGGTTAGGTTTATAGTTTAGTTTAGTTTGAAAAGAAGCCCTATTTATTAGGGCTTCTTTGTGTCCAATAAAAAATAAATTGCACGTGCATATTTGTATAAATTTAAAAACGTTCCATATGAAAACAAAAAAAAATGATGTACTTGAAGCATTAGCAAAGGTTCATCCAAAGAAAAATCTACGATACAACGATTTGTATGATTTGTTGAAAAAATCAGACCAAGTATCACCAAATCTTTTAAACTTTCTAAATCGTTCCGGATTTTCAGAAACTAACCTTCAGACTGTAGAATATGAATTGAAAAAAATTCATAAAATATCAGATTCTGAAATTAGAAAGTTTAACTCTGTTCAATCAACCAAAACTCCTACCCTTTTAGATTTGTTTATCGAAGGTTTGGCAAAAATTGACAAAGATTTAGCTGTAAAACTTTTAATAATTCTAAAGTTTAGATTTGAATTTACTGATATTGAAACTAGAAATATGGTTTCTGAAGAATTCAAAGCTTATTTGAATGATACTAAACCGTTAGAAGAATTTGAGAGAAAACACGCTGTTTTGGATGCTCAAATTAATGAAGCTACTTTAGGAGATGCGTTAAGGGAATATTTGCAAAAAAATGTACAATATCCTGATGAGTTTTTGGAGGAAGTCAATTTCTTAAAAAATGTAAATATAGCAGATTCTAAAGTAGATGCTGAAGATGTTAAAAAAGTGGTTGAATTATTTGCTTCTTCTTCAGATGAAGTGAAAACCGAAATTAAATTCAGAGATGAGTTTCCATTTTTAAACAACGAAGATTGTCCAGTAAAATTGAAATCTCTGGTTACTGATAAGTTTACCCATTATCATGCTTTTTGTGATGCTCACCAAGAACTTTTTGAAGGTGTTGTATTGCCATATTTAGAAGGTGAAAAGCCTGAAAATTGTGAGCAAATCAAAAATGATGTGATTTTTGGTTTAGCTAAAAAAGCAATTGAAAACTTCACTGGTGATCAATTAATCTATGATGAATTGCTTCACTACAGAGAGACTGGAACCATCTTAGGTAAGCATCCAATTTTTGCTGATGAGAAAGTAGTTGAAAATCCATTCAAAGCTTTATCTGCTCAAGAATTAGCTAAAAAGAAAGCTAATTTGGATAACTACATCAGAAGAGACACAAACAAAGCTGAAAATGCCAAGGATGAAGTAACTAAGCAAAAGTTTCTTGCAAAAGTGGTAGAATGGAATTTAGATTTAGGTTTAGTTAACGCTGAGTTAGATGCAAGAAAATAAATTTTTCAAAATACCAAGTAAAGAAGATTCAGAGGCGTTGAAAAACAACGCTTCTGAATTATTTATTTCAAAGTATCTTAATAAACATTATCAAACTATCAAAAATCTTTCTGAGGATTTATTACGATTGCCAGCACCTGAAGAAATATTTTTTTTACAAACTGATAATGCTTTCAATGCCTTTACTTTTATTCCGTTAGTTGCAAAAACGCAAGGAATAAAAGAATTATTTGCTTCTACCTATTCTATAAACATTCGTGTGATTGAATCATTGGTTGAATTACACGATGCCGGATTAGTTGAGCAAATAACATTGATGATATCAGATGGTTTGGTAAAAAGAAATCCTACTACTTATGATTTATTAAAATCAATGATTAGTAGTCGTCCAAATATAAAAGTTGTTTACTCTTGGAACCATAGTAAGATTTGTTGTTTAAAAACAGAATTCAATCACTATGTTATTGAAGGTTCTGGGAACTGGAGCGAAAATGCTTTTTATGAGCAATACATTTTCCTGAATTCTCAAGAAGTGTACAAATTTAGAACTGAACTATTTACTAACGCTAAATTAAAATAGAATGAAACCAGATTTCAATAAAATAAAAGAATACGTTAAAGTTTGTGATGATTTGAACGAAGTTCAAAATGATAAATCAATGGTTAATGTTAGGGAGACACTCTGGGAAGACGAATGTCAAACTAAAATTACTATAGAAAAAGGTAAGCATATAAGTGAAGAAGATTGGGATGCTCTATCTGATTTAATCTTTAAAACTAATAAAGCTAGAAACCAAAAAAAAATTACTAAGTTGTTAAATGAAAAGGAACAATTTGAAAAAGAGTTATTCATAAATGGTAAATTGAAGTAATATGAAAACTCCAAAATTTCCAAAGGATAAAATTGACTATACCTATAATCCAAAAGGCGGATGTACTTTTTTAGGTTGGTTTTGGGTTTTAATGAGTTTTATTCTAGGAATAATTTCTGAAAATTTAACTTCTACAAAACAATTAGCGGTTTTTTCAGCGTTCGTATCATTTTTAATTGGAATCTATATACTTATAAAATGTCACAAGTAGTATTATTTAATATGTTGAAGCTTTCTGATGAGGAATTAGATACAATTGCCGCTTTGGCTGCAATGAATTATGACCATCATCAAATGGCTATTTATCTTGAGAAGGATTTTATTGAATTTGAGAAAGCCAGGAAACAAAATAATAGTGCGATTCAGTTTCATATTACACGTGGAAAGTTACAGACTCAATTTATAATTAATGATAAATTGAAACTTAATGCTGAAGCTGGAAATATTACTGCAGCACAAGAATATGTGAAAGCAGTAAATCGAATTGAAGTCGAGCAAGTAAAAAGAAAAATACTATTCTATGAAGAAGATTAAATTTGAAGACATCAGTTTAGATGATGTTTATGAGTTCATGGAAACTGGCGATGTTTCTGACGCTCCTGAAGAGCTTGTAAACTATCTCAACATACTTGAAGTGATGCATAAAATGTTTTTACGCATCAATCATTTTGGGACAAAAGAATCAATTATCAAACATGTATTGGTTACTCGTCCTGAACTTAATCGTTATAAAGTGAATGAGCTTTATAATGATATGCTAATTTACTTCTATTCCGATACCGAAATCCCTAAAAATGTTTATCGTAATATCTACGCTAGAAAACAAGATGATTTAGCTACAGCTATAACATTAATAGCTAAAACTCCTGAAGACTTCGATAGAGCTTCGAGAGTTGGTGAACGTGCCTATAAAATGAGAGATTTGGAAACGGTAGATCCTCCAGAACTACCAAAAGAGTTATTTGATAAACCTATCAAAATTTATGCAATGGATTCTTCATTTTTGGGAGAATCTCCGATAAATAGAACTCTTTTAGCAAAACAAATCGACGAACTAGAAGATTTTACTCCAGCAGAAAAAATGCTGATGAAACAAGACGCGGCTATTGAACCTATAAAACTATTCGGAAATGAGCAGGAAGACCTCCGTAAACCTGAACGATAAAAGGTTAGATAAACGTTTCGCTACATGGTTGGCGATTACTATTGCACTTATTGCTCCAAAATTTCTTTGGATAGTTGCCGGTCGTGGAACTTCTAAAACTTCAGATATTCAAGCTGAGCGTTTTATAGAAGTTTGTTATGATATGCCAGGAGCATACTTTGCATGGGTAGCCGATACCTATGTAAATGCCTTAAAAAATATCATTCCTGCATTAATAGAGGGTTTAAATAGAAAAGGTTGGATAGAGGGAATTCATTATGTTATTGATCAACCTCCTCCATCCCACTTTGCGAAACCTTACAAAGCTCCGCAAAGTTATAAGCATACTATATCAATTTTTAACGGATGTTTCGTAAATATAGTTTCTATGGACCAACCATCAGGAGCAGCAGGAAACTCGTACCAACATTTGTTTGGTGATGAAGCGAAATATCTAGATTTTAATAAGATAAAAAAATTAACTCCTGCTTTGCGTGGATATAAAAAGTTTGCAGCATCGGTGTATTATCGTGGTTCCACTTTTACGACCGATATGCCAAACGTAGCTGACGGTGAATTTGATTGGATATTAGACAGAGAAAAGGAAATGAACGAAGAGCAATGTAGATTGGCTCTTCAAACTGCTTTAGTAATGAATGAAATTCAAATTGAAAAAATGAATGAAGAAAAAGCAGGCAATGCTCAAAAAGTTATTCAGTTACAAAAACAACTCCTTAGATGGGAAAAGCGTTGGAGAAAAGTAAGGAAAGAAAGTACTTTTTTTAAAGTTGTTTCGTCTTACGTTAATGTTGACTTTTTGTCTCCAGAATGGTTTAAAGATTCTTTAATGCATTTAGGAGCTGAAGAATTTAAAACAGCAGTGGGTTCATTTCCAGCAAAAGCAAAGAAAGGAGAGCGTTTCTATATCAACATGGCCGACCACCATTTTTATGATGATGGTATTATGACGGAATTTTACGAGGAAAAATATAAAATTGGTGATGAAAACATTGTAGAAAGTAGTTTAGCTCAAAGATATCTACAGAAAAATAAACCAATAGATATTGGTGTCGATTTTGGTAATATGTGCTCAATGGTTTCCGGACAGCAAGCAGGAGAATTCGTTTTTTTATTCAAAGAATTTTATACACTACCTCCGCATCACTTGAGAGAGTTAGCAAATCAATTTCTGGAATTCTATAAAGATCATCCAGAAAAGAAAATAAATTTATACTATGACCGTTCAGGAAATGCCTATGAAGCGGTTGGAAAAGATTTTGCTACCGAGTTAGCAAATTATCTAAAGTTTTATGTCGATGGAACTCCAACAGGATGGCAGGTTGAAATGATGAACAAAGGTCAGAGTACTATTTTTCATTACCAGGAATATCAGTTAATGAAAAATATAATGTCAGAAGAAAATCCAGACTTACCCAAATTGAGAATTTGCAAATTTGGTTGTCCTAATTTGCGTAGTGCAATGGGTAAAACTAAAACGGTTATTCAAAAAGAAAAACGTACTGGTAGACCATTTATAGGTAAAAATAAAACTTCGGAAAAATTGCATCCAAGTAGGTTACCAAGAGAATCAACAAATATACCAGATGCAATGAAATACTTTTTCTTCAGAGTTTCGTGGGTTGAAGCTTCAGGAAGAAAAAAACGTGATTATGTAGATATGTCACCTGAAGTTATCTGAAGATAATTTTCGTATATTTGTGTATTGATAATCAAAAACCAACGTCATGGATGTAAATGAATATTTAGAAAAACTTAATCAATTTGATAAAGCTACAATGCAAATTTTAGACTATGATGGAAATATAGTTAGTACAACTATTATTACTAAAGAAGATATGAATAAATCACATGAACAATGGGTTCATAAAGTTGATTTTGATTTGAATTTAGGTAAGATTGTTTCATCAAAAATGGTTAAAAATGAGTAAACCTTTCCAAAACCTTGTAGTTTTAGATCAATGTCGTGAAACTGCAAAAGAGTTGCTGGGTAACAAGTATGATGAAGTTGTTACAACTTATATTAAAACAATTCAGCATACAATGACTTCAAAAAATCAAAATCATTTTGAAGCAATGAAGACTATTCAAGACACTACTACTCTCGCCGATACGCTTGAAAAGAAAACAATTTTTGCAGCTGCTTTGATGGAAATTGTAGAAGAGAAAAACTTAAAAAATTTGGTGTGATGATTGTTAAATTAAAAAGAGAAGATTTATTAAGAATGATTTTTGGCTCTGTTCCTGATTTATGTTATAGAGATAGTGGTTTGTTTATGGAAGACTATTATGATTTTAGAGAGTATGGTGGTGGTTGGATAAAATCAAGAATATATGAAATGAGTGATGAGGCTTTACATACATTTTACATCAGCTTTAAAAAGGAGGAACCATAAAAAAAATACGTTAGTATTTTCACAAAAAGAAGAAAAAAGACACAAAACTCCGCCCAATCGGGCGGAATTTTTTTTGAAATGAAAAAGCCACTATAAAAGTGGCTTTTTGTTTAATTTGCATACTCTAAGACTGCGTTGAATAGGTTTTTATCGAGTTTCTCTTGTTGGTCAAAGGTTTTCTTTAGTTTGGTGTGTAATATCTCGTTAAAAGCGTTATATACGTTCCATAAATTAGCGTCCTCTTTGAAAATTTTAGTTTCTCTTTCGATTGTCTCTAAAACAGTCCTAGCGTTAAGGCTTGGCAATGGGTTCTTATCGGAGCTCTCAAACTTAAAAAGTTTGGTTTCGTCTGCGATACGTTTTACAATTTCTTCGGGTTCTACTACTTTAAAGTCAGCCATTACTTCAAACTTTTTTCTAATCTCATAGAATTCATTTTCTAAAAACTTTTCTATTGTGGTGTAGATAGCTGGTAAAACTAACTCGTTAATATTGCCTTTATGTCTCAAAGAAAAACCTATGTCAGTTTTTGCGGTGTGTAGTCCATTACTGCAAACCTCACGAAAAAAACCGAACTTGCCCGATGTTTTACAACTTCCGTCGTAGGAATTAGTAAAACGCAACATCGGTCTAATTTTGTCGGTTCCGTTCTTTACATTAACACAATATCTGTCATCATTTAAAATATAATCTACTGCAAAACTTCTGTTATCTCTGTTAATACTGCGTGTGGTGTATTTTATATCAGATAAAGTAAGCATTTCTTCAACCTTATAAAAAAATTGCTCGTTTGGTAAATGTCCGTAAGAATTTGAAACAAAGTTAACTATTGTGTTTTCTGAAATTATTACCTTATCCAAACCTTTACGGCTTGGATAATTTGTAATTTGGCTTATAGGTAAAATGGCGTTTTTTACAAAAATGTTATCGTTTTGTAATGGTCTGTTAAAATATATGCTATTTGTGTTCATTGTCTAATTTTTGAATAATTAATAAATTTTGTGAAACTGAAATTGTGACTTTCTCACCTATTTCAAAACCTGCTTTTTGCATCCAGTCGCCTTGAATTATTAGTTTAGGCTTTAACTTTGGTTTGCTCCATTTCGGCTTTGTAAATAAGGATGTTATTTTTAAGGTTCGGATTTTAAAATACGTATTCATCAAAATCAGAATTTAATTGATTGTTATCCTCGATGAATTTTTCCGCAATTGCTTGAGCTTTGTGAAAAGCGTTATTACATTGCGCTTTGAAGTATTTATAATCTGCGTAATTAAAAACTTTAGAAAAACCTTTTTCGTGAAGTATAGATTTTACTTGCGTAGATAATTTGAAAGCATTAGCTTTGCTCTCGATTGAGTTTTTGTGCATGGCGTATAAAAATTTGATTATCAATAGAAGCCGAAGCGTTCCACCGCTCCGGCTTTGTTGTTTCTGTTAGATAATGAAAGCTTTCACTTCTTCATCAGCTTTTTTGATAAAAATATCTAACTCGATTTGAATTAAATTCAAAACCTTTTCAATGGTTTGAGTGTTGGAAACAACGAATTTAAAACCGCTATTATTAGATAACTCGATTTTTTCCTTTGTTCCATCACTTGACAAAATAAACTTTGTCAAATTGTCTTCCATTGCTTTAAGCGCTTTGAATTTGTCCGCTAAAACTTGGAATTGTTCCAAACGTTTTAACCTTGTTTCTGAACTTGGATTCAACATATTTACTATGTCGGTTTCTTGGGTTGTAGTTTTATCGTCCGCTTTAGGCGTTTTTACTACTTCTTCGGTAGGTTTTAAGTTTTCCACAACTTTTAAAACTTCTACTTTTTTAAGGTCTTTAACCTCTTCTTTTGTCTGTGCTTTTTGGTTCATAAAAAATGTATTTATTTGATTATCAATACTTAAAGATACAAAAAACTATCAAATTGACAAATAAAATGATGTGAAATTTTACAAATTATAGTTAAAAATCATAAAATTAGAATTAATCTAAATAAGTAAAAATTGAAATTAAAATAGAAGCTTTTTAGCGCAAAAAAAAAATAAAAAAAAGTAAAAGCACCATAAAACAAGAATTCAACCCTAAAAGGTTTGAATGAATTGTTTTTTGTGTCTTTCCAAACCCCGCCACGCTCATAATTCGGTTTGTACGTGCAATTGTGCGCTTTTAATAGAAATATGAGCGCACCGCCCACCATTAGACTACTCAAATAACACCAATAGCCCGTATTTATTGGTGTTGTTTGTGTCCAATTATAATTTGTGCAATGTTATAAACTTGCACTATGTCAAAAGAACTAGAAACAATCAAGCTAAGAGAAGCTATCAAGCAAATGAGAGCCTACACAAGGATAAACATACCTTTCTCATTTAGTTACATTAGTTATTCTGAAGACTTAAATAAGACAGATGGATTGAAAGTAGTTGAGCGTGCCTTACTGAGAAAAGGTTACAGGGATGACCAATCAAAAAAAGCAGGACTTCTCATAGCTTACACCGATTATAACGATACATCAGATAAGCAAAGACAGTTCTATTTACCATTAATGATGACATTTAATAACAAAAGAATAATACCATGATTGAAATTTATGACCGTTCCGGTATACTAACCAATGAAAAGACTGGCTTTGTCTTTGAAACGATAAGCAATCCTCGAGATTTAGATTCATTTAAGCTAGGTAAACAATCACTTGATTATCAAGAGAATTACTTTAGAGTTGAAGATTGGCTTATATTTCCTTATGGTACAAGTGATGACTTGCCAAAGATTATCAAGAATGCAGTGCAAGAAAACTCAACAGCTCCTGGTATAATCGAGAAGCAAGTGTTTATGATTATGGGAAATGGTCCATTCTTATACACAGAAGATATTGATGAAGGACAGATAATCAGGAACTGGGTAAAAGATGCTGATGTTCAATTATGGTTAGATATGTGGGATTATAAGAAGTATCTGGAGAAGTGTGCTTTTGATTACGCACATATGAAAGGTCAATTTTCCAAAGTAATCAAGACTAAAGCTAACAGGGTAAATGGAAGTGATAAGATAAGCAAACTTGAACACGTATCTATGAATAAGGCGCGTTTGTGTTGTCATGTTAGTTCTAAAGACTTAATACCAACACATATTGCTGTTACTGATAACTTTAGATTTGATAATATAAAGTCATTTACTAACTTGAGAGTATATCCTATATTTGTTTCAAATGATCCATTTGCTTATCCAACATCGATTCAGTACGCTAATCAATACACCTTTGGTGATGACTATTACTCTACTCCACCATTGTTTGGTTCTCTTGAGTGGTTGCGTCGTTCAACAGCAACACCATTAATCTTTAAAGCCTTGTCAAAAAACTCAATCAATGTTAAGTATCACGTTGAGAGTCCACAACAGTTTTGGGATGACGAAGAAGAAAAGTTAAAAGAAAATGCTAGATTATCAGGAAGACAATATAAACCAAATGAGATTGTTAAGTTCAGACAAAACTTCATGAAAGATTTATTAGATGTACTAGCAAGTGATGAAAACACAGGTAAAGTTTGGCATACTAGAAAAAAGATAGAAGTACAACATACTAATATCATTGAACATGGTTGGAAAATTACTCCTATTCCTCAAAATATTAAAGATTTTGTTGCAGCACAAATTAAAATTTCAGAGAGAGCCGATAGGTCACTATCTGCTAATATAGGCATGAACGTTGGTTTATCCAATATAGGTGAAGCAGGAAAGGTAAATGGAGGTTCTGAGCAAGTGTATGCTTATCAAAACTTCGTTAACTCAAGCGTCTATAAACCTGAAGAAGTTATATGTAAAACGCTTAACGATACATTGAAAGCAAATTTTCCTAATAAAAATTTGAAGATTGGTTTTCATAGAACTCAGGCACAAACTCAATCTAATATTAATCCTAACGAAAGGTTAGTAAAACAATAACTATGAAACTACTTTTTGATAAAGGCGGACAAGGTTCTGCCGAAATAAAACAATTATTAGGTTTTACAGATGGAGACATTAAGTTTGAAAATCTTAAACCTAAATTGTACCCTGCAACTGATAATGTCATAGAAATAATTGGAACAAATTTATACAATGTACTTATTGGAATTTACGAAGCATCATCTGCTTCTGAAGGCGATGCTGAATTTTTAAGAAGAGTTCAAACTGTTATACTACTTGATGGATACAGAAACTATGCAAAAGATAATGACCTTTCACATTCAAGCAACGGAAGAGTCAACCAAATTAATGACAAACAAAAGTTAGCATGGGAATGGCAAATAGTCAATTCAGACAGAAAAATGGAGCGAGACTATTATTTACTATTGGATAAGCTCATCAAGTATATGGATGGAAATGTTTCTGGATGGAAAACTTCTCAATCTTACAAAGATACTTATAACCATTTAGTAAGAACTGCATCAGAAATTGATGATTACTTCAATATTGAAGGCTCAAGATTATTGTACATAAAGTTATTGCCAGGAATAAAAAAAGCAGAACGCGATGAAATAATACCATTACTTACTGAACCAGTATATGAGTCATTAAAACAAAAATTAAAAGATAACGATAATACCTACGATAAAAAGCTTTATAATTTAGTAAAAGAAGCATTAGTATATAAAGGTTTGTCTTGGGGAATCCCTCGCTTATCTGCTCAATTATTCCCTGAAGGAGTTCTTCAGGTAGCTGACGCTTCTAGACTTTCTATATCGGCTCGAAAAAGCGCTGAAAAATTTGAAGCTGACTCATTATCACAAAGATTTGCAAAAGATGCACAAAAAGCATTTGAAGCAATTGCAGATTATTTAAAGTCACTAGAAACTAGTACTCTTCCTGTTGAAGAATACAAAAGAGAATTCAATCCAGACGATAAATTCGTTGACTGTTAAACTATAAAACTTTACTATATGAAAAATCCTTTAAAACTTATTTGGAAATGGTTCCTGAAACAATTCAGAAAAAGAGAGCTAAAAAAGAGAGACGCAATTTATGATGATGTAACTAATACATTAAATAAATTGAATCAAGAAAAAGCCACGAAACAACAGGAATTAATTGACGAAATCAAAGCCAATTGGAGAAGGATTTCAGGACAGCATTATGGCTCTAAATTTATTCCTGGTACTTATACTAAACCAGAAGAGGTTCTAACAGCAATTAATACAGAATACTTCTTCAAAATGCAAGATTTAGGAATCACCATTACTAAAGATTTCAAATTTATATGCAAATAATTGAGATTCCATCTAAGAACATAACACTTTACATTCCGGCAGATTTGTCGGAATGTGACAAAGTGCAATATATTGAACTTTCTGCTTTACTTTTCCTCTATCAAACTGGTGAGTTATCCTATTTTGAATTTAGAATACATGCGATTTATAAATTAATGAACATGAAACCAGTAAATCAAAACGTTGAAGATTTAGAAAAGAGCTCACGAGTTTATCAGTTATCCGAAATGGTTGATTCGTTTTTTGAAACGCAAACATTTAAACAAATTCAAGATAACGAACCAAGAAGTTTGAAAATGTATTACACACATAATCCAATTCCAAGCTTCATTGGTTACTTCAGAAACTATTACGGTCCTAAAAATAGTTTTGAGGATATCACATTTGGTGAATACATTGATATGCTAGAAGAGTTTATCAATTTCAATCAAACTAATCAAATGATCTATTTACATAGATTATTAGCTATTGGATATCGGCCAAAAAAACTATTATCTAGTGATAGAGTCAATTATTCAACAAAAAAAGTAAGTGAACGTGCCGAACAATTTAAAACACAACCAATTGGCATCGTTTGGGGCTTTTATTTATACTTTGCTTCTTTTAATGCCTATTTAAGTGATTGTAAGATATTCGTTCAAGGAAATGAATTGGATTTATCCATATTATTTTCTAATTCCAAAAAAGACAAAAGCAATATACCAGGAATGGGAATGAAAACTGTTTTGATTTCAATATCTGAGACAGGTACTTATGGCGAAATGGATAAAGTAAGAGATACCAATATGTGGGAAGTCTTTACTTACATGCATTACGTTACCAAAAAGAATTTAGACCAAGAAAGAGACCAAAAAAGCGTTACACCATGATACTAATTGAAAAAGTCGAAGAATACGGAGAAAAATTAAAAAACGACATTGCAGCAATCAAAAAGTTTGTTATTGTTTGTGATGATTCCCAATTGGCAAAGGAAGTAAAAGACTACACCGATAGTGATAATATTATCCTAGTTGGATTTATTCCTTCACACGAAACAATTGGCACCAATGTAGATAATGTTCAGGATGTTGATGTTATGCTTTGGTTGGTTTTAGAAAAAAACGATAGTAAAGGAGGTCATCAAGCTACTATTGAAAGTTTTAAAAGAACTCAATTAGCGGTAAAAGCTATAAAAACTCAAATGTTAAATGACAAACCAAATTTTTCATGTAGCAATACAATGAAAGAATTAGAAGTAGCTTCTTTTGCAATAGATCCTATTTGGGGTTTAGCTGGATGTGATGGTTACGAAATAAACTATAAACTTAAAACACCATCCTACTAATGTCATTGCTCCAAAAAAGAAAAGACAATGCTAAAGCTATTGCTGAAGGAAAGTTTATAGAAATCACCTTAAAGAATGAAGGTCAAGAAATAAACCAAGCTATTGACAAAGCAATGTCTTCCTTTCGTTCTGCATTTTGGCGCGATAAAGGAATGACAGTTCGTAGCAATACCTTAGAATATCGTCATAAGAAACAACATCGTTTCAACGATATGAAAACGCGAACATCCAAAAGCAAAGGAACCATCAGAAAGAAACGCAATATTATCCATAACAAAATTATCTATGGACATCTCAATAATATAGCGCGTGAGCTTTCCTTTGGTTTTACTGATGCAGTTGTAGCAGAACTGAAGAAAATAGAAGAATAAGTCTAAATAACAGCTACTTACAATAAAATAAAAACTTTGTAGTTATTATTTGACAAAAATTCTCAGCCGATGTCAAAAAAAAACTCTAAACAAAAACTGAAGGCAGCAAGAAAAGTATTAAAATTCTGGTACAACGTTTTACTAGAATCGCCTTTAATGAACGACGAACTCGATAGAAAAGACTATCGAAAGGCATTAAAAACATTAAAAAATTGCTCTTAGGAGTGATTTTTTTTTATATTTGGATTCAACTTAAATTAAATTAATATGAGGAAATATTTATTTTTAATTATCATTGTTCTATGCTCTTGTAATAACGAAAAAAGATATTATAAAGTTGTTACATATGATGATAAACAACTTAATGGTCAAATAATCCGAAAAGAAAAAATTGATACCATTTTTAAGAGTAATGATACTTTAGCATTAATATCAGCTTACACTTCTTATTGTATTTCTCATTTGCTAGATAAAAAATATGAAGAAGAAAAGATAGATGATTATTCAAAAACGATAGATTTTTACTTATTAAATGAGAAAAAAGAAAAAATTGAAGATTTTTTAAGTCAGTCAGAAAAAACTAAAATTTATAATGACATTAAGAAAGATGTTTATAGTGATTCTAAAGATACAATTAGTTCAAAAAACAGAAAGAAATTAAATAATTCTTCTTATTTAGTTTATCAAGAATGTGATAATGTATGTTTGACTTCACAAGATTTTATAAAACAAGATTTAAAAAACCCATCTACAGCAGATTTTTCTACATTTGATTGTTCTAGTGAACGAAATTCTAATGGTTCTTATACTATTTTACGAAAAGTATCTGCCAAAAATTCTTTTGGTGTAGAAAAAGAGTTTATTTATAAAGTAACTTTAGGTTTTAAAGGAGGTAATTGGGTTGATTTGAATAATTGGGATTTAATAAAAATACAATCAGAAGAATACAGATAATGAAACCAATTTATAAAAATAAATATTCCTTTATCTTCGGGATTCTTTTCCTGATAATAGCAGCTATTATTCATTACTTTTTTGTATGATA
>Ga0075154_10001578_pt1 | contig 16044 bp, 21 predicted proteins | sample JI71714BDNA_FD_70965 | JGI IMG/M metagenome (GOLD analysis project Ga0075154, IMG submission 70965) | Wastewater effluent complex algal communities from Wisconsin, to seasonally profile nutrient transformation and Carbon sequestration -... | ecosystem: Engineered > WWTP > Effluent > Algae... | reverse complement strand
GCTCAATTGGATAGAGCGTTGGATTTCGGTCCCAAAGGTTATAGGTTCAACTCCTATTAAACGTAAAATTTTTATAAACTTATATTATTTCCATTTGTAAAAATTAAAATATTTTTTATTTATTAAAACTTGTTTTTGCAATTCTTTTTTTAAATTTATAGAGTCCCCTTTTTGTTGACTTGTTAATAAAATTTCATTTTGAAGTTTGCTATATAAAGGTTTAGATTTATTGTTTATTGACTTCATAATAAATTTTATAGCTAATGAAATTCTAGAATTATTATTTACAATAAAATAAGGAATTTTTTTTATTTTTCTATTTTTCTTTCTTTGTTTTTTGTTTTCTATTACATGAACTTTAAAAACAGGTGTTGACAAAACTAAGGCCGTTTTTAGTACATCTTTAGCTGGTTTATTAGAATCTTTTTGAAGTTTTTTTAAACTTTTAAATAATATTTTTTCACTTGTTTTTTTTTCACCATTTATTGTTAAATGATTTAGTAGTTTTGTTTTAACTGATAACATTTTTATAAATATCGTCTTAAATTTTTTGTACCGTATTTTGATCTTGATGTTTTTCTGTTTTTTAAACCTAATAAATCCAATTTACCTCTTATTAAATGATATTTTACTCCTGGCAAATCTTTAACTCGCCCGCCTCGAATAAGAACGGTTGAGTACTGTTGTAAATTGTGACCTTCTCCAGGTATATACGCATAAATTTTTTTACCATTTGATAATCGTAATTTTGCTAACTTTCTTAACGCAGAGTTAGGTTTTTTAGGTGCTCTTATTACTAATTTTAAACAAATACCTCGTTTTTGAGGACACCGTTCTAATGCAGGTGTTTTGTTTAATTTAGTTTTGTTTTTTCTTTTTTTTCTGCAAATTTGATTGTATGTTGGCATTGAGTTTTATGTTTACCAAAAAGGGGACTTGAACCCCTACTCCGAAGAACTAGAACCTAAACCTAGCATGTCTACCAATTCCATCATTTTGGCAAGTAAATTTACTCGTTATCGGACTTGAACCGATACTCTAAATAGAATCAGATTTTAAGTCTGACGTGTCTACCAATTCCACCAAACGAGCTTAAATATAAATTTTAATATGGCGCAGTTCGATTCATTAATTATTTTTCCTTTAATTTGGTCTTTATTATTAACTCTAACTTTTCATTATATTTATTTATTAAACACAATTATACCTAATTTTTTTGGTGTTAAAAAATTTAGGGAAAAAAAGTTAGAATTTTCATTAAATAATTTTTCTACTTTTAATTCAACAGTTAAAACAAGTAATTCATATAATCATGTGTTTTAATTTTGTGGGGGTATAACTTAATGGTAGAGTGTATGCTTTGCACGCATAAAGTATCGGTTCAATTCCGATTACTTCCAATTTCAAGATTTCGACTCTCCAGGCTGGATTTGAACCAACGTCCAAGTGGTTAACAGCCACTTGCTCTACCTCTGAGCTACTGAAGAAAAAAATTACTTATTTATAAATATAGTCTACTAATATTTTTTCAATGTTAAAATTAAAACTGTAATAGCTCGATAAAATCGTGTAATCTAAAGTCCCGAAAATGATCTGCAATGTTTTGTAGTTAACTGTCAGGTGTTTTGGTGTAATAGGCCAAGTATTCGATCTAGCGATACCTTTTTCTATAATAGAACTAATTTTGTAATCAATAGAAATTAAATCTCCTGGTTTTAATGGGTATAATGGGCTTTTTATTTTTAGACCGTTCACTAATATTTTACCGTGAACAATTAATTGTCTGGCAGCTTTAATACTTATAGTAAATTTTGATCTATATAAAACTGTATCTAAGCGACTCTCAAAAAGTTTTAAAAAAAGAAGATTTAACTTTTGGGTCTTATTAGTTTTATTGTAAGTTTGTGTTATAAATTTTTTAATGTGTTTTTTTGCAAATCCACCATAAAAAAGGCTTAATTTTTTGTAAGCTTTTAACGTATTTCTAAAAGACCCCTTTTTAAAAGAATCCCAACGATTTGGGAATCTTGAAACTAAATATTGAGTTTGATCTTGTGGTTTAAATTTATTATACCATTTCAATTTTTTTTTTAAATGAAACAGTAATTTACTCCATTTTTGTTTTTTAAATTTTAATAATTTTTTACGGTTTTGAACATTTTCACCTAAATTAAGAAACTGTTTATATAAAGGTTTGAAACGATTTTTTTTTTTTAATATCATGTACAAATTTTTTACCCCTTTTATTTTTTTTCAAAATTGATGATGTTATTTTAACTTTATGCGTTAAAAAAGAAAAATTTTTTTTTACTAATTGGGCTTTTTTTAATGTAGTTAGTAACAAAGAATAAAATAAATTATTGTTTATCTTATGTTTTGCTGACACTAAATTTGTCGGTATTTTATAATTTGACTTTTCATCAAAATAAGTTAAATTATTGTTTATTGAAATTACAGGAAGTTTAGCAATGTAACTTTCATTCAACGCTTGCATTTCGATTTGTTGATCGATTATAACTATTAAATCCCCTCTTTTTTTTAATTGTAGAAGTCGTTTTGAAATTTTATTAATTTGGGATTCTTGTTTAAAGTGGGATTTAAAAGATGAGTATTGATTAGTTATAACTCCAGCAATCCATGATGATTTGGGGATAAAAATATGTTTTGTTTTAATAAAAAATTTAGTAAGCTCTTTATTAATATTTAAAGGATTTCCGACAAAAAGAATTCTTTTGTTATTTAAATGATATAAATATATTAAATATAAAGCTTTTTTAATTTTCAATTCTATATTTTCTAATGTAATATCGTTTAGAAAATGTTTTTTTTTTAATATTTTTGATTTTATTAGTTTTAACTTTAACAGTTTATGTTTATTATTTTTTAAAATTTCAGTTTTCATAAAATATGTTTAAACTTTTTTACCTTCTTTTAAAAGAATTTTCTCAGAATCAAATAGAATTCCTTTGCCTTTATAAGGTTCAGGTTTTTTATACGATCGAATTATTGAGGCTGCTTGTGATACATTTTGATATGAGTTACCATAAATAAAAAGTTTTGTCGATTTTAAATTAAAAATTTTCAAGTCATTTGGTATCTTATAGTATAAAGAATGACTGTATCCAAGTTTAAACATAAGCAACTTATCGTTAAACCCTTCTAAATTTAAAAATCTATAACCTACCCCTACAATTTTCAGTTTATTATAAATTAAAGCAGATGTTTCAATTAACATTTGTTTAATTAAAGCTGCAGTAGTTCCTTGAAGTGATTTTATCTGTTTTTTGTTTAAATTTTTTTTTTGAAAGGGCTGATCTGTAACTTCTATACTATTTAAACCTGTTTTTATGAGTAAGTTTAAACTTAACTTTAATGATTTTACTTGTAAAGGCCCTATTAAAGTAATTATTTTTTTTTTATTATTATAAATAACTAGAATATTTTTTGGTATTTTGATTAAATTTTTTTTTTGCATATTTTAATTAATAACAATAAAAGGTTCACCGCCTATTTTTAATCTTTTACAATCAACTATTGTCTTTAAACCTTTATTTGTTGAAAAAATAATAAAGTTTTTACTGGAATCAATTTTCCATATTTGATCAACAGACCAGTATATTCTTTTACTTGGTTTAGATATCAATTTTATTGAGTTTATAACAGGCTTTCCATTTTTATATTTTAAAAAAATTTTTAATTTATTAGGGTCATAAGAGTCTATTATATATCCCAGTATAAACCCTTCATTCCATAATAATGTTAAAAAAGCTTCACAAATATTTTTTCTTGTTTGATATATAAAATTTCTTTTTGCTAATTGTCCGTTTTTTAAATTAGCGAACATGTTCCATAAATAGTTTTTCATCTAATTTTTGTTTGAAGGCAGATTTGAACTGCCGTCACAAGGATTTTCAGTCCTTTGCTCTACCAAACTGAGCTATTCAAACTAAAATCATTTACATTCCATAAGCGTCAAATAAAGATAATATTTGACTTCCACTATTAAATTGTATAGCTTTAACTATAAATTTTTTATTTTTTATTTTTGAAAAGTGTTTCAGTTGAAAATTATCTATATTAAAAATTTTTTGTTTCAATGAGTTTTGAGTTTTTTTATTGAAAATTAACCTTAACTTAATATTAATATCAGGGAAAAGATTAATTTTTATTTTTTTCAACACTATTAAAAACTTAAAAGGTTGAGTAGTTTGTACTGTTATTTGCGCCGAATGATTTCTTATTTCAAACTGTTCTTGCGCCGATTTATTTACGTGAGGGGATTTTAAAATCGATACAAAAGTTTTTTTTTCTTTTTTATAAAAAAATTTTTGTATTATTTTAAAATTAGTATTGCTTGTTTCTTTAAAAAATTTTAAGAATTTTTTAAGTGAAATTTGATTTTTTGATTCAATTTTTATATTTAAAGTTTTCATTTTATAAAGTTTGTTGTGTATAAAATATTTTAACTACCGTCTTGAATGTATATACATGTTAAAATTATAAATACATAAGTTTGAATTAGAGCAACACCTAATTCCAAACCAAAAAGAATAACTAAAATAATCATAGGTAAAATCAGTCCTATTGATGTAAAATTTTCTAGTAATAGCATACTCCAAGAAAATCCAATAATAACTTTCAATAAACTGTGACCAGCCATTAAATTAATAAAAAGTCGGACACCTAAACTTATTGGTTTGGCAATATAAGAAATGAATTCAATTGGTACTAGTAATAAAGCTAAAAAAAACGTAGTATTAGCAGGTAAAAATAATGAAAAAGTTTTCATTTTATATTTTTGAAATGTTATTATATTTATACCTATGAAAACAGAAAAAGATAGTGTAAATGTTACGATTAAATGACTAGTAGCTGTAAAACTGTATGGAATTAAACCAATTAAATTACTGAAAAGTATAAAATTAAATAACACTGAAATAAATGGGAAATATTTTTCATTATCAGTGGAAATTATATCTGAAATTAATTGAGTAGTTAATTCTGAAACAGATTCAATGCTTTTCTGCCAAGCGTTTGGTGCCAAATAAAATGAAGTTTCCTGCAAGTAGTTTTTATGAGAACTATTAAAATATATGAAGCTTACGTAGCTTAATAAAGCTAATAAGTTTATTAAAAGGAAATTAGTAAAAGAAAAATCTAAAGAAAAAATACTAAAAGATACAAGTGATAAAATTTGAAATTGTTCTAAAGGGGCGTGTAACATTTTTCATAAAATATTTGACTATAATACGAAATTAGCATAAAGGGGTTGATGTTTAGTGTTTTTCTGGTTGAGAGTTTAAAGCGTCTACAAGTACCCAAAAAAATACAAGAACAGAAAGACCTGATGTATATGATCCCCAAGTAGCTATTTTATTGAAAATATAAAAAGCATCTGGGTAATCAGGGATTCTTCTAGGCATACCTGCAACACCTAAAAAATGCATAGGGAAAAAAGTTAGATTTACTCCTATAAAAAAAAGCCAAAAATGAAGTTGGCTTAAGAACTCAGAGTAGTATAATCCTGTCAATTTGTTAAACCAGTAATATGTACCAGCAAAAATTGAAAAAACAGCACCCATAGATAAAACATAATGAAAATGCGCTGTTACATAATAAGTATCGTGTAATCCAATATCAATACCTGAATTAGCTAAAACTACCCCAGTAACACCTCCTACAGTAAATAAAAATATAAACCCTAATGCAAAAAGTAAAGGGGCTTTTAGCTCTAATGAGCTACCCCATAAAGTAGCTAACCAGCTAAATATTTTAATACCTGTTGGTATTGCGATTATCATAGTTGCTGCTGTAAAATAAGCTCTGGTATCAATATCTAATCCTACAGTGTACATATGATGCGCCCATACAATAAATCCTAGCACTCCAATAGAGAACATAGCGTAAACCATCCCTAAATACCCAAAAATAGGTTTTTTTGATGAAGTTACTACTACATGACTTATGATCCCAAAACCTGGTAATATTAATATATAAACTTCAGGATGACCAAAAAACCAAAATAAATGTTGGTATAAAACAGGGTCTCCTCCTCCAGCAGGGTCAAAAAAGGTTGTGTTAAAATTTCTATCAGTTAGTAACATAGTAATAGCTCCAGCTAATACTGGTAAAGATAATAATAATAAAAAAGCTGTAATATAAATTGACCAAGCAAATAGAGGTAATCTGTGGAAAGGTAAACTTTTAGCTCTCATATTAGTTATAGTACAAATAAAGTTAATAGCACCTAATATAGAAGCAGCACCTGAAAGATGTAAACTGAAGATAGCTAAGTCCACAGAACCGCCTGAATGTGCGGTTATCCCAGCTAGTGGAGGATAAACAGTCCAACCTGTACCTACACCAGCTTCACATAATACTGAACCAATTAATAGTAATAGTGAAGGTGGTAGTAACCAAAAACTTATATTGTTCATTCTTGGAAAAGCCATATCTGGAGCGCCTATCATAAGTGGTACAAACCAGTTACCAAAACCACCGATTAAAGCTGGCATCACTAAAAAGAAAACCATTATAAAAGCATGCCCAGTAACAATTACGTTATATAAATGATAATTATTATCTAAAAATCCTGAATTAGGGCTAGCTAAAGTTGCTCTAATATATAAAGATAAAACAGTTCCTGCAATACCAGAAATTGCAGCGAAAATAAGATATAATGTACCTATATCTTTGTGATTAGTTGAAAAAAGCCATCTTACTATAAAGTTGTAAGTTGAGTTATTATTTAATGCAGTAGTTCCCATTTGGAATAAAAGGATTCGAACCTTTGAATAGTCGTACCAAAAACGAGTGCCTTCCCACTTGGCTATATTCCATAAAATTATATTAATATTACCAGCTAGATTTTCTCAACCCGTTAATTTCTCCTGATCTAATTTTTTTTAAAAATATATGTCTAGAAAATCCTGTTAATTTATTAAATCTTTTTTTGTTATAACTAGACAAACATCTATTTGTAGTTGAAATTTTTGACTTTGATTTTGTTAATAAATTCAATTTTAAAAAAGCATTCCATCGAATTAAAATAAACAAATTGAAATTTTTTATTATCGATTTAAGAACAAAGTGTTTATTTTCTATCTTAGATATTTTTAATCTTAAATTCTTATCTTTCTCTAAAAGTGCTTTCATAATTTATAATTTAGTATAAGTTTCCCATGGAGAAAGGTAATCGAAAGTTCTGTACTCTTGAGCTAACTCAAGATTTTCATATACAACTCTATTTTTAGGTATATTATATCTAGCTTCAATAAAACCTGTTAAGGGGAAATCTTTTCTTAATGGGTAACCTTGAAAACCATAATCAGTCAAAAGTCTTGTTAGGTTAAACTGATTACTAAAAAAAATACCAAACATATCCCAAATTTCACACTCCCACCATGTAGCCCCAGCAAACACATTTTCTGAGCTGTTAACCGGTGTCAATTCATCTGTAACTACTTTAACACGAATCCTAGAATTATATTTTATACTTAATAATTCATACACGACTTGAAACCTGTATAAATTTTCAGGGTAGTCTACTCCTGATATACAAGTTAATACTTTAAATTGATAATTAAAATGATATTTAAAAACAGTTAAAATTTCATTTATTAAATTGGTTTTTACTAAAAAACTACTCTCTTTGTTATAAAGTTCGAATCTCACGATTGGTAATACCTTAAAAATATTTTCACAAGTTAATAACATTAAAATAGAATTAATATTGATTTATTTATTTTTTAAATACCTATTCTTATAATTAGAAAAAGTTTCTGATGTAGACTGTGTACTAGTATTTTTTATATTGAAACTATAATTCTTATTATCTTTTTCTAAAAAATGCAGTATTTTTATACTGTTAGATGTAGTATAACTAAAAAAAACACTTCCGTTTGAAAATACATTTATATTTTTTAATTTATGTGTCATTTTATATTAATACAATAAATTTTTATCGATCAACTTCACCAAAAACAATATCTTGAGTACCTATAATAGTAACGACATCAGCTAATAAATGACCTTTCGACATGTGATTTAATCCTTGAAGATGAGCAAATCCCGGAGCTTTAATTTTACATCTGTAAGGTTTGTTTGTATTATTTGAAATTAAATACACACCAAATTCCCCTTTAGGAGCTTCAGTACCTAAATATGTTTCATTTGAAGGTATAGTAATACCATTAGTATAAATTTTAAAATGATGTATTATAGCTTCCATCGATTGTTTTAATTCAGCTTTGGTCGGAGGGCACAGTTTATTATCATTAGTTTTAACTAAACCAATTGGAATTAAATCAATGCATTGAGATATTATTTTTAATGATTGCTTCATTTCATCTATTCTTATTAAATATCTATCAAAGCAATCACCAGTTATACCTACGGGAACATCGAATTCAATTTTGTCATATATTTCATAAGGTTGACTTTTTCGTAAATCCCAATTAATACCTGATCCTCTAAGCATTACACCACTGAAACCCCAATCCATAGCATCTTTTGATGAAACAACACCAATATCCACTAAACGTTGCTTCCAAATTCTATTTTCATTCAACATTTCTTCAATTTCTAAGATTTTAATGTTAAATTGTTCAACAAAAATATAAATATCTGATAATAAACCCATAGGAATATCCGAATGAACTCCACCAGGTCTAAAATAGGCCGCATGCATACGAGCTCCAGATACTCTTTCATAAAATTCCATCAATTTTTCTCTTTCCTCAAAAGCCCATAACATTGGGGTCATTGCACCGACATCCATAGCGTGGCAACCTACAGCTAATAAATGATTTAATATTCGAGTAATTTCAGCAAAAATTACTCTGATATATTTAGCTCTCTCAGGAATTTTGCAATTAGTTAAATTTTCAATCGCTAAACAGTAAGTATGTTCTTGTGACAACATTGAAACATAATCTAATCTATCAAAATAAGGTAAAGCTTGTAAATAGTTTTTATATTCAATTAATTTTTCAGTTCCTCTATGCAATAATCCAATATGAGGAGTTGCTTTTACAATAGTTTCACCACTAAGTTCTAATATTAACCTAAGAACACCATGCGCCGCGGGATGCTGCGGTCCAAAATTTAAAGTAAAATTTTTTACTTTTTTAACTAAATTTTTCTTTTTTAAAGTCACTTATATTTACTTATTTTAAGCTTAAGTAGATTTGAACTACTGACCTTGCGCTTATCAGGCACACGCTCTAACCAACTGAGCTACAAGCTTAATTATATTAGTTAAATTCTAAATTTGTCATTATTAAATAATGGTACTGAACTGAAGGAACCGCTAAAACTACGATAGGCATAAACCCATGATTTACTCCACAAATTTCACTACACTGACCAAAGAACACTCCAAATCGTTTTATAAATAAATTAGCTTGATTTAATCTTCCAGGGCAAGCATCTACTTTTACCCCAAAAGATGGAATAGTCCAACTATGTAACACATCAACTGCTGTAATTAACAATCGTAAATGTGTGTTGGTAGGTAAAACTACTCTTTTATTGGTCTCTAAATTTCGAAATAAACCTATAGAACTTTCTTTTAAAGATTCATCTGTTAACATATAACTTGAATATTTTAAATTTTGAGTGCTTGAACAAGAATTAAAATCTGAAATTTCATAACTCCAATACCATTGGTGACCTAAAATTTTTAAAGTTAACTCTGGAAATGAGATTTCATCTAAACTATATAATAATGAAAATGAAGGTGAAGCCAAACTTAATAAAATTAAAGCAGGAACTGAGGTCCAAATAATTTCAATTACGTTTGAATGTGTAAAGTTTGCAACATTACTACTATTTAATTCAATAAAATTTCTTAAAATAACAAACAATAACCATCCTACAAGTAATACAATACTAATAATTACAAATAATAAATGAAGATTAAACAAATATATACCTTCCATTGAAGTAGTAGCAGGATCTTGAAATCCTAATTGATACATTGCAGCACTGTCTCCTAACCAATATTGCGAAAAGAGATAAGCCACTAGAATTCCTTTTTTCATAATAAAATTTCGGTTCTGTGTATTTTTATTAATCCCAGTCTAATGCTTTAACATACCAGACATAGAAAAATCCAACACCTAATTCAATTAAGAAATCAATCATAGACCAAAATCCTAATAAATCTAATTTAGATATTGAAACACACCAAGGAATTAAAAACATAATTTCAATGTCAAAAATAATAAATAAAATAGCGATAACACAAAATTTAACATCGAAAGTATGTCTAGTGTCTTCATAAGGCTCAAATCCACATTCATAAGCTGAAAGTTTTTCTGAATCTGGATTTTGTCTTGCTAAAAAATAAGAAGCACCGATAATTAACACGGTTAAAACTATAGCTAACAATAAGTATATTAAAATAACTAAATATTCTTTTTTTACCAAAGAATTATCTAAAAACAACATAATTTTCATTGAATCACTCATCTTTTAATTTTTTAAACCTACGGCTCTATATTAAAAATTATTTACTACTCCACCAATAAACATTAATAAATAAAAACAACCAAACAACATCTACAAAATGCCAATACCATATAGCTGCTTCAAAACCAAAATGATGTTTATTTGTAAAATGATTTAAAATAATTCTAATGAAAGATACTATTAAAGCTACAGTTCCAACAAAAACATGAAAGCCATGAAAACCTGTAGCCATGTAAAAGCACGAACCATAAACACCGTCACTAATATTAAAAGGTGCATTTACATATTCTAAACCTTGTAAACAAGTAAACAAAGTAGCTAATAATATAGTAAAAATTAAAGCAACTAATGTATGCTTTTTAGCTCTAGCCAAAAGAGCATGATGAGCCCAAGTAACTGTAGCACCAGATGTAAGTAATAAAAAGGTGTTGGTTAATGGTATTGTAAATGTATTAATAGTACTTATAGCTTTAGGTGGCCAAACTCCTCCTATATTATATGTTGGAGCTATGCTAGAATGAAAAAATGCCCAAAAAAACGCGAAAAAAAACATTATTTCTGATACAATAAATAAAACCATTCCTAAACGTAAACCTTTTTGAACAGTTATAGAATGCTGATCCTCAAATGTAGCTTCTCTTACTACATCACGCCACCATGTATACATAATATATAATATTAAAGTAAAACCTGTTGTTAATAGTTGCCATCCTCCAATAAATTTATGCATGTATAAAACTAACCCACTAGTTAGCATAAATGCTCCTAAAGAAGCTAAAAGAGGCCAAGGGCTTGGGTCAACTAAATGATAAGAATGTGCAGTTTTTAAGTATTTAAATTGTTCTTTAAAAAGTAAAGTTTCTTGTACATTACTTTTATCATTTTTTTTATTTAAATAAACTTGATTTGAAATATAATTTAACATAATTTTAAAATGTATTTTAACTTTTATTTCTTCTTTTAGCAGTTTTTGCATTAGTATGAGTTCTTTGTCCTCGAACAGGTAAACCTTGATATTTTCTTAATCCTCTATAAGATTTTATCAAAATTAATTTTTTAAAAGTTAATAATTTTTCTTTTTTTAAATCACTTGCTAAACTTAAATCTAAATTTTCAACAGTTTTAATCAATAAATTCAATTGTTCTTTTGATAAATTTTTAACTTTTAAATTTTTTGCAAACCCTAAGTTTTTACATATTAGACTGGAGCTAGAATTCCCTATTCCAAAAATTTGTGTTAAAGCTATTAATATTGATTTGTTTTCTAAAAGTTCCGACTCAAAAATATAAACCATTAAAAGTATATTGTTTCAATTAAATTGTTAACACTCATGTGGATAGACCCCAAAAAAATATTCGGACATATACCAATAATTAATGTACCTAAAATTAATGGTAAAAATGTAATAAGTTCTCTAAAACTTAAGTCTAAAAAGTATTGTGTATATTGAGTTTTTATATTACCATAAGCTATCCTATTAAATAACCAAAGTGAGTATACACCCCCAATAATAACACCAGTAGCACCTAAAAAAGTAATAGTACTATTAACTTTAAAGGATCCTACTAAAATCAAAAATTCACCTACAAAACTACTTGTTCCTGGAAAACTTATATTAGCTAAAGTAAAAAATAAAAATACAGTTATATAAATAGGCATAGTAATAGCTAAACCTCCGTAATATTGAACTATTCTAGTTCTATATCGATCATACACCACACCAATAACTAAAAATAAACCACTTGCTACAAATCCGTGACTTAAACTTTGTAAAATAGCACCCTCAATTCCTATTGTATTGTAACTGAAAATTCCTAAAATAACCAGATTCATATGAGCAATAGAAGTATAAGCAATAATACGTTTAAAATCTGATTGTCTTATCGCTGTAAAAGATGTGTAGATTATACCTACAGTTGCTATAGTATAAACAAAAGGTGTGAAATAGAAACAAGCTTCTGGACAAACAGGTAAAGTAAATCTTATAAACCCATATGTTCCTAGTTTTAATAAAACACCAGCAAGTATAACTGAACCTGCTGTAGGGGCTTCCACGTGAGCTTCAGGTAACCATAAGTGTACCGGAATCATTGGGACTTTACTAGCAAAAGCTAAAAAAAAAGTGAACCAAATATATTTTTGTTCTGTTTCAGATAAAAAATACGATGTCAAAATTTCATAGTTAGTAGAACCTACTTCTTGTAAAATATACAAAATCGACAGTAGCATTAAAATTGAACCAAATAAAGTGTACATAAAAAAATAATACGAAGCTAAAACTTTTCTTTCACGAGAGCCCCACACCCCTATGATTAAAAACATTGGTATCAAAGTACTTTCAAAAAGTACATAAAAAACTAATACATCTAAAACTAAAAATGAACCTATTAGTAAAAAATCTAATAAAAGAAAAGCTATTAAAAACTCTTTCAAATTAAAACTTATACTATTCCAACTTGCTAATAAACATAACGGAATTAACAAGGTTGTTAATATAATGAAAAACAAAGATATTCCATCGATTCCTATTACAATATTAAGATTGTAATATGGCATCCATAATATTGTTGTAACAAACTGAAATGAACCTATTGATTTTTTAAAAAATCCCCAAACTACAAGAGAACCAGTAAACGATAAACATGCAAAGTTTAAAGCAATAGATTTTAACAATTTTTCTTGGCGAGAAGGTGTTAACAGTAAGAATAAAATTCCAATAATCGGAAATAATAAAATAAGAATAATTAAATTTTGAATACTTAGCATAATAAAATTGTTACATTTTATAGGATTCGAACCTATGACCATCAGTTTAGAAAACTGTTGCTCTATCCAACTGAGCTAAAAATGCTTTATAATGGAAAAGGGACTTGAACCCCTGACGTTTGGATTATGATCCCAACGTTCTAACCAACTGAACTATTCCATCAAAACTATTTAAATTTTAGTAAGACAGTAAAATGACACATTAGATGGGGTTTGTAATATGTCAAAAAATAATAATTGAATTAAAGTTGGATTAAAAAATAAAAACAGAAGAGAAAATATTAAGCTACTAATTAGCAAAGTAATATGAGTATTTATTGGGTAATATAATTTACCTACTAATAAATTCTCAAAATAAACAACTTTAATAATTCTAATATAATAAAAAGTAGCTATAACACTTAAAACAGCACTAGCTATTATAACCATATAGTAACCCATCATCAAAGCACTTAAGAAAATAAACATCTTAGGTAAAAAACCTATTAAAGGTGGTATGCCTGCAATAGAAAACATAGTTAAAGAAAAAGCAAAAGCTAAAGCAGGATTTGATTTTCTCAGTAATGCTATATCACCTAGTTCTTTGCTATATTTATTACCATAGTTCTTTGTTTTTAATCTAAGTAATAAGATAATCGACCAAGTACACAATCCTGAAATCATATAAATTATTAAATGAAAAAACAACATTTGAATAGCAGTATTTGTTAATGTACCTAAAGCGACCAACGCGTAACCCATATTAGTAATTGAACTGTATGCTAATAAAGTTTTTAATTTACGCTGTTTTAAACCACCAAATGAGCCGACAAAAATACTTAAAACTCCTATAATAATAAAATATAAATGCCAACTACTACTTGAAGTAACAAAACAAGTGTGAGCAAGTCTAATTAAAAGAACAAAAATACTTAATTTCGTTATCGCAGCAAAAAAAAAGCTAGAACTAGTAGGTGAACCTTCATAAACATCTAAAGACCATAAATGAAAGGGAGCACAAGCAATTTTAATAAGTAAACTAAAGTAAATAAAAGCTAACCCTATTTCAATAAAACTGTAATCTACCAAAGGAGAACCTTCGGGCCAAGGTTTCCAAATAGTATACTCTAAATTAAAATATTTGTATATTAAAATCATTAAATGAAAATGTGGGTCCATATCTTCTTCTAACAGATTTGGAGGATAAAACGACCACTTATTTCTTTCAAATAAAGTTATAAAATCATCGAAATAAATCGAGCCGGAATTTAAATAAATAAAAGAACTTCCTAATAAAAAAAATCCTGAAGAAACAGCACCAGTAATAAAATACTTTAAACCACTTTCAATAGAATATGTTGAAGTTTTTCTAAAAGCTGCTAAAATATAAAGAGCAAGACTTGATAATTCTATAGATAAGTATGCAGTTAATAAATCACCACTGCTGCACATTAATAGTAAGCCAAGGGTTGACAATAAAATTATTAGTAAATATTCAAAAGATGTTAGTTTTTGTTCTTTTAAAGAACTTGAAATTAAAACAAAATAAAAAGCTGTAAACAAACAAATTAAAAATTTAGACACATAGGTTAAATAATCATTAATAATAGAATGATGGAATGATAAAGTATTCGAAACTAAAACATCATAATCATTGAAAATTAAATAACACGCCATTAATAAAATTAACGCCAAACATTCACTTAAAGCTTTATGAATAAGTAAACCATAAACATTATACGTGATTATAACAATCACAATTAATACATAAATAGCACTGATACTAATAAAATATTCTGGAAATACAGTAAAAGACTGAAGCAGAATTACACTAGTTAAACCTTCTGTTATGGGTGTGTGCATGTTTAAAAAATTTTCACTGTTCTTGAAAGTTGTCTAAATGTAGACTGTTGCTTAGTTTGTTTTTCATAAGAATTCGTTAATGATACAACTCCTATTAAAACTACTAAAAGTATCAATCCAGCAATTAAAAGCTGCAAAGCAAAATAAGAGTACAAAATTTGACCATAAACATTAACATCGTGTGTAGAATCTATTAAATCGTACCAATTTTGATAATTATTTACATAAAAGCTGTCAGATACTGTAGAAGAATCAACAAAAAACGTATTAACAACATTTAAAATTGGTAATAATAAAACAATACTAAAAAGAATACCAATAGGAAAATATTTTATAGTATTTTTAGATAAATTATTTAATTTAGATTCTAACATCATTATAGCAAATAAAAATAAAATAGCTATTGCACCAACATAAACAACAATAAATAAGAATGCTAAAAACTCACATTCTAATAAAAATAACAAAAAAGAAGAAAATATAAAGCATGAAACTAAAAATAGTAATGAAAAAACTGGGTGTTGAGCAATTATTACCATAATTGAACTAAAAACTAAAGCGTACGAAAAAAAAATAAATAAAGAATTTGAAGTTAGCATTAATAAAACAAATTTTAAAGTTTGTTTTATTTAAAACAATTAAAAAAAGATCAAATGATTCCCAATCAAGTTAATAGTATTTTATAATCTTTTTTAATCAACACTTGAGATCTTATGAGTTCAGGTTAAAATTATTTTATGATAAAAGGATTTGAACCTTTATTTTACGCCTTATGTATCATTTTTTCCAGCTACACGTTCCCGTACAGCTACCTTGTTACGACTTCATCCAAATTATTAATTTTTCAATGGACTTAACAAAGTTAAATCTTCAAGCAAAACTAACTTTCTGCATGTGACGGGCGGTGTGTACAAGGCTAGTTGACATATTCACCGCAACGTTCTGATTTGCGATTACTAGTG
>Ga0075154_10001577_pt1 | contig 16057 bp, 11 predicted proteins | sample JI71714BDNA_FD_70965 | JGI IMG/M metagenome (GOLD analysis project Ga0075154, IMG submission 70965) | Wastewater effluent complex algal communities from Wisconsin, to seasonally profile nutrient transformation and Carbon sequestration -... | ecosystem: Engineered > WWTP > Effluent > Algae... | reverse complement strand
GCAACACTCGCTTATCGGCGGGCGATCGCACTCAATCCAGAATTCTCTTGGACTTACCACAATTTAGGAGCAGCGCTGTTAAAAACCCAACAGTGGAAAGCCGCAGCTACCGCTTACCAACGTGCTATTGAACTTAATCCCACTATTTCTTGGTCTTATTACAATTTAGGCGATGCTTTGAGTGGAAATCACGCATGGAACGATGCTGTTTCCGCCTACCTTTGTGCGCTTCAAATCGAGCCGTCCCTCCCGAAAATTTACATAAAATTAGGTGAGGCTCTAACTAAAAGAACTCCGGTAGATTCAGATGTAGCAACTAGCTACTATCACCACGAAATGCAGCCGCTGCACGCTCCTGAATTTTACTGCGAAATAGCCCAAAAGTTTGCTGAGAGCGATCGGCTTAACGAAGCCATAATGTTGTACTTGATGGCATTAGAAATTAGACCCAAAGATCCAGAAATATCCCAAAAATTAGAGGAGATTTTAGAAAAACAGCGTCAAACAGGGGAATCTACTCTATTATTAGAGTTAGAGGCTAAGGATATTCGCGATCGCTACATTGCCCGAGTAGTCAAAGGCAAGACTTTTGCAGAAGTCGGCGGCTTGTGGGGAACTGTCAGCGAAAAAGTATCTGTAGCTAGCAAATACGGTGCAGTTTCTCTGACAATGATTGATGCCATGCCGGCATCCCTCCACTGGTGGCAAGATTTTCACGATCGCATGACAAGTTTAAATATTGCTAATTATCACTGTATCAATCAAGATATCACTCAGATTCAACTTGCAGACATTGGCGAACCTTACGATGTAGTTCACTGTGCAGGAGTTTTGTACCATCACCCCCATCCGTTGCAGATTTTAGTTGCCTTGCGTCAGATAACTCGCGAGCATTTAATTTTCACTTCAGCTATTACCCAAGAAGTTATAGAGAATGAGTTAGGACGCTATGAACTTCCGCCTTCTGGAGTAATGTTTATTCCCGCTTTGGACGACGCTGAACGAGCTATTTTAACAGCTTATTGGCGGCCATACATCAACAACAACGCACTTATAGGGATAACTGAAAAAGCAGTTTTTGACATGGACAATTTTGCGGCGTGCTGGTGGCTACCTACAGCTAATGCTTTAGAAGCTATGTGCGAAGTCGCGGGATTTAAGGTTTTAGATAAAGGATTGACTTGGGACAATAATGCTCTGACTCTGCTGCTGGGGATTTGAGGATTGCTAAACGAACAATAACAGGACTTGCTTGTGCACAAACGGCTAAACACTCGGTTTAGGAGCGGGTTCCTCATTTTCTTTCTCGATATTCCTACTAGAAACCGGGTGTTTTCCGTAAATCCTAAATAAAATAGCTGCCCACATTTTTGTGAAGAAAACAGGAACAGGGAAATAATCAATGAACAATCAGCAACCAGAGACGCCACTAGGAAACATTTTAGTAGTAGACGATACAGCAGAAAACCTGCGTCTGTTGTCTACGATGTTGACTCAGAGAGGATACACCCCCCGCTGCGTGATTAACGGAAAAATGGCTTTGAGAGCGTGCAATTCTAATCCACCAGATTTGATTTTGCTGGACATAATGATGCCGGAAATGAACGGTTACGAAGTTTGTCAGCATTTGAAATTAGAACCTAAAACTCGCGAAATTCCGGTAATTTTTATCAGCGCTAAAGATGAAGTATTTGACAAAGTAAACGCATTTGCTGTGGGAGCTGTTGACTATATCAGCAAGCCATTTCAGTTTGAAGAAGTGCTGGCCCGCATCGAAAGTCACCTCAGCCTGCGGAATTTACAAAAGCAGCTAAAAGAACAAAATATGCTGCTGCAAGAAGAAATTACGAGCCGATTAGCAGTGGAAAAAACTCTTCAGGAGAAAAACCAAATTTTGCAACAAGAAATCAGCACCCGTCGCGCCGTTGAAAAAGCTCTGCAAGAGCAAAATTTGGTACTCCAGCAAGAGATATCCCACCGCCAGCGCGCCGAATCTGCTCTATTAAAATCTAACCAAGAATTGGCGCGTTCAAATGCAGAACTAGAACAATTTGCTTATGTGGCTTCTCATGACTTGCAAGCGCCTTTAGCAACCATTGCTAGTTACGCTCAACTTTTAGAAAAACGCTACAAAGACCAACTCGACAGCCAAGGTAGTAAGTTTATCGGCAATATCGTTCAGGGCTGCACCAGAATGCAAACTTTAATTGACGATTTACTCGAATATTCCCGCGTTGGCAGGAGTCGGAAACCTTTTCAACTGACAGATTGCAATCATGCAGTCGAGCAAGCACTCGCGAACCTGCAAGGGGCGATCCGCGAGACTAAAGCCGTTGTCACCTACAGTGAATTACCCGCGGTAATGGGGGATATTTCTCAACTCGTACAACTATTTCAAAATTTAGTCAGCAATGCGATTAAATATCGCCACGATGCAACGCCTGTGGTTCATATTACCGCTTGCAAACAGGAGGAAAACTGGTTAATTTCTGTCTCAGATAATGGAATTGGGATTGCTCCACAGCATCAAACACGTATCTTTCAAATTTTTCAGCGCTTGCACACTCAAAGAGAATATTCTGGGACTGGTATTGGTTTAGCAATTTGTCAAAAAATTGTGGAACTTCACGGCGGATCTATCTGGGTGGAATCGGAACCGGAGCAAGGTTCAATTTTTTACTTTACTCTCGCTTAATTGAGGTATAGTTTCGCCAATGTATAAGCTATAATCTTGGCAAAATTAATCACTTTCTCTATTCTTAAAATGTGTTACATCGAATATATAATGTAGAAGTCAAAAAAAATAATAGGGGGAGATAAAAACATTAAATAATTGTTGGTAAGGAGTGTGAGTATCGGGGTGGGGATATGGGCTACAGTTGCATTCATTGTTTTAATTGGTATAAATGGCAATTTAGAATAAAACTTCTTTTCCGTTGACAGTCTAGTTGGTGCGTGATATAATTTTACTTATTAAACATATTATTTGTAAAGATTGCTTACCCTCCCCGAATCTGACGATCGATGTATGTGTACGTGGAATTGAATGACTGCCCGGAAAATAAAAGGTAAAATTCCAGTTATTTTAATATTTTCTTGATTAACAAATATTATGAAAGCAGTTTTTAACTTAGCTTTGCCTCCTATCTGCTTTAAAGTTCTGTTAGTAGAAGACAACCCTCATGAAGCTGAGCTGATTGAAGATTTGCTGTCAGAAATAGGCGGCGCGCAGCGTATAGTGCTGACGAAAGTAGAGCGCCTCAGCGAAGCGCAGCAGCGATTGAATCAAGAAACTTTTGACATAATTTTATTAGACCTTTCATTGCCAGATAGTCGGGGAATCGAGACGGTTGCTCGGGTACAAGAGTACGGGGTAAATGTGCCGATCGTAGTTCTGACCGCCCAAAACGACGAAGAACTTGCCCTGCGGTTGATTTCTGTCGGCGTACAGGATTATTTGGTAAAAAGAAAAATCGACAGCGAACTGTTAATTCGATCGCTCCGCTACGCCATAGAACGCCAAAACAGTCAAGATGCTTTGCGAAAAAGTGAAGAAAAATATCGCTCGGTGGTGGAAAATTCCCTGATCGGCATTGCCATCATCGCTCCAATTATTGACAGCGAAATTCCTCTAAATTGCCACTGGATAGAAGTTAACGATGCCCTGTGCAATTTGCTGGGCTATGAGCGCTACGAACTCGTGCAAAATAATTGGCTAGAGTTGACTCATCCAGAAGATTTGGAGGCTAATTGTGAAAATTTTTCTCAGATGTTAGCAGGTAGGAGCGACGGTTACATCTTAGACAAAAGGTTGCTCAGAAAAAATGGCGAAATAGTTCACACGCGAGTTTCCCTGCGCTGCATCCGCCGCCTGGACAGGTCTATCGACCGGATAATAGAAGTAGTGTTGGACGTGAGCGATCGCTACCGCTACGAAGCCAAACTGAGAGCATCAGAAGAATTTTTAAACCACACCATAAATGCTACGCCAGACCCAATTTTTGTCAAAGACGAGCAACACCGCTGGATGATATTAAATGATGCTTTTTGTCAGTTGGTCGGCAAATCGCGGCAAGAACTGCTCGGCAAATCAGATTATGACTTTTTCCCCCCATCAGAAGCTGCTGTTTTTTGGACAAAAGATGAAGAAGTATTGACAACGGGTATCTGCTTGGAAACCGAAGAAAGCTTCACAGACTCTGCCGGAAAAGAACACATAATTTCTACCAAAAAAAGCGTCTTCCAAATAGCAGACGGCAGTAAAGTAATAGTGGGTACAATTAGAGATTTTACCGAATACAGACAGCAACAAAAAGCCCTGGAACAAAGCGAAGCTCGCTTTCAAAAATTGGTAGCTAACCTGCCGGGAATAATTTATCAATTACGAATGTCAGCAACTGGAAAAATGTCTTTCCCTTACATTTCTTCAGGCAGTAGCCAACTCTACGAATTAGAGGCAGAAGCAATAGAGCAAAATGCGGAACTGATTTCCAATGGAATTCACCCAGACGACCTCTTAGATTTAAAAGCATCAATGGCAATTTCAGCCACTACGCTGGAACCTTGGCAGCAGCAGTGGCGGCAGACTTTACCATCTGGAAAAGTTAAGTGGCTGCAAGGAGCTGCGAGACCAGAAAGGCTCAATAATGAGAGCAAATCTGGCAGCGAAGGCGATATTCTCTGGGACGGTTTAGTGATGGATATCACTGAATTAAAGCAGGCACAAATAGAGCGCGATCTGTTTTTCACCATCTCCTTAGACTTGCTTTGTATTGTAGGTTTTGACGGTCATTTTAAACGTTTAAACCCAGCTTGGTCAACAGCTTTAGGCTACAGTATTAGTGAATTGTTTGCCAAGCCAATGATCGAATTTGTTCATCCAGACGATCGAAAAGCTACCGCAGCCGAAGGAGCAAAACTAATAGCAGGTACGTCCAGTATCTCCTTTGAAAACCGCTACATCTGCAAAGACGGTTCTTACAAATGCTTCCTGTGGACGGCATCGCCATTTAGCGAAGAAGGTTTAATCTACTCAGTCGGCCACGACATTACGTCTCGTAAACAAGCAGAGTCTCAACTCCAGCGCCAAGCAGTAGCAATGGCCGCTGCTTATGACGGAATCGCGATTTTTAATAATAATAAAGAATGTATTTATTCCAACGACGCTTATCTCAAAATGTACGGCTTGGCTAGCCCTAGCGAACTGTATGGGAAGAAATGGAAAATGCTCTACAGCAAAGCAGAAAATATATTTTTTGAATTACAAATAATGCCGATGCTTCTGCAAAAAGGGTACTGCAATATAGAAGCAATCGGTCAGCGCAGTGACGGTACTAAGTTCCCTCAAGAATTGTCGCTGACAATGCTTGTCGGTGGCGAAATTATTTCTATAGTGCGCGATATAACTAATAGAAAACAGGTAGAATCAGCCCTGCGATCGAGCCAGCGCCGCTACCAAACTTTAGCAGAAGCATCGCCAGTTTGCATATTTCACACTGACACATTTGGAAATTGTCTTTATGTGAATCAACGGTGGAGCGAAATTACGGGATTAAACGCAGAATTAGCAGCAGAAATTGGCTGGATGAATGCCATACATCCCGATGATGTGGATCGGGTAAAAAATGAATGGCATAGCTCAATTATTGATACAATTCCTTTTAAATCAGAATACCGATTTCAGCGTCCAGACGGTCGGGTAATTTGGGTGATCGGTCAGGCAATTGCAGAAATCGGAGACAAGCAGGAAATTAAAGGCTATATCGGCACTATTACTGATATCAGCGATCGCAAACAAGCAGAATTAGATTTGCTGCGAGTTACTCAAGCGGTGGAAAGCACCAGCGATGCGATCGGCATTGCTGACTTGACAGGGCGATCGCTCTACCACAATCAAGCCTTTGTTCAACAGTACGGCTACACAGCAGAAGAACTAAACACAGCAGGCGGATTAACAGCAATTTATCCTCAAACTAAAGTGCTGCTAGAAATGTTTAAAACGCTCCGTAAAGGCAAATCTTGGCAAGGCGAACTCAAAATCAACACTAAAAACAACGAACTGGTAACAACTTTATTTCGCGCCGACGGCATTAAAGATGAAACTGGTCATTTAATCGGGTTAGTGGGAGTAATTACCGACATCACCGAACGCAAACAAGCGGAGATGGCACTGCAGCAGCAATTAAGGCGAGAACGGCTAGTAGTTGCTATGCTCGATCGCATTCGCTCCTCCCTAAATTTAGAAGAAGTCCTGACAACTGCTGTCAAACAAGTGCGGCAATTTTTGCAAACAGACCGCACAGTTATTTACCGCTTTAATCCCGACTGGAGCGGCTTTGTTGTTGTGGAATCCGTGGCAAAAGATAGAATTTCGCTGCTAAATTTTAACAATATTGATGGCTGTTTTAAAGAGAAATTTGTTGAAGTTTATCAGCAAGGCGGTATTAGATCAATGGAAGATATTTACCGGGAAAATTTGACGGAATGCCACATGAAATTTCTCGAAAAAATTGAAGTAAAAGCTAACTTAATAGTACCAATTTTAAAAGCACGAGAAAGCATTTCCCAGACCCAACCGACGGCAGAAAATCAGCTCTGGGGACTGCTGATAGCCCAGGATTGCAGGGGCCCCCGTCCCTGGGATTCCTCAGAAATAGAATCTCTCCGGCAATTGTGCGTGCAATTGGCGATCGCGATTCAGCAATCGACGCTATTTCAACAAGCACAAACGGAAATTGTCGATCGCAAACTTGCAGAATCTGCCCTCCAACAAGCTGCATTAGCTGCTGAAAGCGCCAACCGCGCCAAAAGCGAATTTCTGGCCAATATGAGCCACGAACTACGCACGCCTTTAAACGGCGTTTTAGGTTACGCTCAAATCCTCAAAACCGACAAAGACTTAAGCTCAGATCAGCAAGAAAGTCTCAGCAATATTCAACAGTGCGGTCAACACCTGCTGATGTTAATCGACGATGTTTTAGATCTTTCCAAAATTGAAGCTAGAAAAATGGAACTCTACCCGGAAGAGTTGAATTTTCTAAATTTCACGAAAAACATTGCAGATCTCTTTCAGATGCGAGCTTCGCAAAAAGAAATTTTATTCCATTACGAACAAGTCTCTCCCCTCCCTAGCTGCGTTCGTGTAGATCCAAAAAGATTGCGCCAAATTCTCATAAATTTACTCAGCAATGCGGTTAAGTTTACTAACAGCGGCGGTGTGACTTTTAAAGTCGGCTATGTCGGCACAGAGGCCTGGAGTCGAGGGCAAGGAGACAATTATGAGTTCTCGACTTTGAGCTCGGAACTAAAACAAAATTATATGCGCTTTTCCCACAATCCGATCGCAGCCAAACACGCTTTAAAAATCCGCTTTCAAGTCGAGGATACCGGCACGGGAATAGAGCAAAGCAAGTTAGAAGAAATATTTTTGCCATTCCACCAAGTAGGAGGCAATACATTTGTTGAAGGTACAGGTCTCGGACTCTCGATTAGCCAGAAATTAGCGAAACTAATGGGTGCCGAAATTCGCGTCCACAGCACTTTGGGAAAAGGCAGCACTTTTTGGGTAGATTTAGAATTGCCAGCAGCTAAACGGTACTTGGAGGTGTCTCCTTTGCAGGAAAAACGCTGGCTGGTCGGTTTTATCGGCAACAAGCGGAAGGTGTTAATAGTGGATGACAATCAACAGAATCGCGATTTGTTGTCCAGGCTGCTGCGACGTTTAGGATTTGATGTGGCAGAAGCCCAAAACGGCCAAGAATGCCTCTACAAAACAGTTGAATTTCAACCGGATGTCATTTTAATGGACTTGCGGATGCCTGTAATGGATGGCTTAGAAACTGCAAGAAGACTGCGGCAGTTGCCGGAAGTAAAAGATGTTGTGTTAATCGCTATGTCAGCTAGCGTTTTCGAGGCTACGCAGCAAGATAGCATCCTCGCAGGGTACGATGCTTTTCTTCCCAAACCGATCGAAGCAAATCACTTTTTGGAACAGTTGCGCCTGCGTTTGGGACTAGAATGGATTTATGGGGAATCTTCGGAAAACAAAAAGCGCAAACCTCCCAGTTTGTCACCAGCCTCTGATTTTCCTGCTTATTCTTCTCTGTTACCTGCGGCTTCTGAGTCGGTAGTAAAACTTTTGAAACTCGCAGCTATGGGCGACATTGAAGAAATTTTTGATGAGAGTGCTAAGCTGGAGAGTTTAGAACCTAATTTAATGCCGTTTGTCTCGAAGCTGCGCCAACTTGCTAAGGGATTTCAGCTCAAACAAATTCGGAATATTTTAAAGCAATATATCGATGGTCAGTAGGCAGTAGTCAATCGATTTTAGATTTTAGATTTTAGATTTTAGATTAAAGAATTGAAGTATTGACTTGCGCGAGATAAATTCGGCGGCTCCTTTATCGGATACAGGTTTTTTATTTCTGGACGGATGAATCACGTGGCGGGTATCCTGGATGCTTTCGGTCAGTAGTCAGTGGTCAGTGGTCAGTAGTTATATCATGTGCGATCGCTCGATCGGACACGATCTCACTCTAATAGCCAACCAAATAATTCTCCTACTGTCAGTTGCAATTCCATGGCAAAAGATGGCACGGGCAATAACTGTTCCGGTTCGTCAAACACCTCCGTTGATTGAGTCGGCCGATATACAAAAACCGATCGCTCCTCTGGATCGATTAACCAACCCATTTGAGTTCCGTGTTTGAGACAATATAAAATATTTTTAGTAACTTTAGTTGGGCTTTGGTCGGGGGAGAGGATTTCAATTGTCCAATCCGGGGCGATCGCAAACACATTTGCCACACCACCATTTTCTTGACGGGGAATGCGTTCCCAAGTGAATACAGTCATTCGATTTTAGATTTTAGATTTTAGATTTTGGATTGACTTGCGCGAGATTAATTCGGGGGACGCAAGGATTTTAGATACTTCGACTTCGCGAGCGCACAAGTTTGAGATTTTGGATTGACTTGCGCGAGATAAATCACGTGGCGGGTACCACATGAAGAAATTCGCTTGTCACGTCTGGAACGATCGCTCGACCGCCAAAAATGCACCGTAGTTGTGGAAATGCTCGCGCCACCTTTTGAGGTTTAACAGCAGTATTAGCAGCGCTTGTCAACTCGCCTTGAATGACACTATGTTGTCCTTGAGGCATCGGTTTTTGAATGATTTCACCGTCAATGTACTCGCTGGCTGGTTTAGTTTCTGGCAACTTCAGAAACTCTTGGAGTGTCAAAGATTTTGGCAGGGTTTCTACCATCCAATTTTACCTATAAAATAGAGTTTCATCTGCTATTTTACCCAAAAGTCCCGGACTCGTGCGATCGGCGCTCCACTCACTTCAACATCCGGCTCTACCACCTTGCATCCTGGGGCTAATCTTGCTTCTATATATTCAGAGACAGTTTTTGAGAGAGTTGGGATTGAAATTACTTTGCCTCAGTAACGGCCACGGAGAAGACGCGATCGCCCTTCGCATCTTGCAGGAACTGCAACAGCACCCGCATCCGCCAGAATTAGCCGTGTTTCCGCTAGTGGGTGAAGGGCAAGCTTTCGCTCAACTAGAAAACGCCCGCATCATCGGCCCGGTGCAGCGAATGCCTTCGGGCGGCTTTATTTACATGGACAGAAGGGAATTTTTGCGCGATGTCAAAGGTGGCCTGCTGCAGTTGACCATCGCTCAGTTTAAAGCCATCCGCGCTTGGGTGCGGGCCCAACAACAGTCTGGGAATCAAGACGGCGTTATTTTAGCCTGCGGGGATATTGTACCGCTGCTGTTTGCTTGGCTCAGCGGCGCGCCCTATGCCTTTGTCGGTACTGCCAAGTCCGAGTATTATTTGCGGGACGAGGACGGGCCTCTGGCTCGCAAATCCAGGGTAAGCGGTGGGTGGAATTGGTCGCGATCGGTTTATTTGCCTTGGGAGCGCTGGTTGATGACTCGATCGCGCTGTCGAGCCGTTTTTGCCAGGGACGCGCTCACCGCCGAGACCTTACAAAAGCTGGGCATTCCCGCTTACGATCTCGGAAACCCGATGATGGACGGACTCGAACCGGAAAACCCCGCCGGTTTTTACGGCCCTGACGCAGAGTTTCGGGAAATCGAGCGATCGCTCATCATCACCTTACTTCCCGGTTCTAGAGCGCCGGAAGCCTATGCTAATTGGCTGCTAATAGTAGAGGCTGTAGCCGGAATTTTATCGCTGTTTGCCGATCGCAAATTGTTATTTTTCGGAGCCATTTCTCCAGAGTTAAACTTAGAAGCTTTGCGACCTAGTTTAGAATTTTTCGGCTGGCGACAAGACGGGGAAACTAGAACGCAGCGGCCAGAAGCAAGTATTTTGCGACCTCCTGTTTCCAGCGCTCGAGAAATTCGGAAAGAATCTCCTAATTTGCTATTGCCCCTGACATTTGTGCAGAGAAATGCCACGATGATTTTGACTCAGCAAAGTTTTAACGATTGTTTGTACGAAGCCGATTTAGCAATAGCAATGGCCGGAACCGCTACAGAACAATTTGTAGGTTTAGGAAAACCGGCGATCGCCATTCCCGGAAACGGCCCGCAATTTACTTTCGCCTTTGCAGAAGCTCAAAGTCGCCTGTTAGGGCCGTCATTAATTTTAGTCAAACATCCCGCCGAAGTTGCCGGTGCCGTGCAGTCTTTGCTCCGCGACCCCGACAGGTTGCAGCTAATCGCTGAAAATGGCTGGCGCCGCATGGGAGAACCCGGTGCAGCAGCCAGAATTGCCGAGTGTTTAATTCAGCGCTTCGGCGGTGAATTCAGCAATTCTCCATTGCCCGCAATAGACTAGGGACAAAACATTGTTTTGTCCCTACCAAATATCTTTAATTCTACTTTCTTTAAAAAAATCTTGTTCGCTAATATCATGTCCGATGGATCGCCCATAATACATAAGCCAGGGCGGGTTTGTGAGATTGTCCGTTTTTGGCAAATATTATTGGCTCACGGGCCCCTACAGGAATCCGGGTAATCGACCGGACATGATATAACTACTAACTTCCGTTGTCTGTAGTGAGGAATGCAAGTCCTCTGATTTTTATGAGGACTTGCATTCCGATGCTGCAAACCAATTTTATTGTGGTTGTTCGAGTAGGTGTGCAGGGCCGCGCACCTTACTAATAAGCTGTTGCGGCCTTTAAATTGTATGTCAAAAAAAATCAAAGTCTTGTGGGGAGTAGGGGCCCTAGCGTCCCGCCCGCCCTGAATATACAATTTAAATGCGCGACAGCTTACACCACTGGCAGAAAAATTTAATTCGCCGTTTGTTCCGAAGATTGATCCCAGAAATTAGCTTGAGGAATTTTAAAATCCGACTTAACCAAAACTCCCGGTTCTCGCTGCATCGGCAGCACATCTAAAGTATCCGTTTGCGCGCAATATTTTAAATCTTCAATAACACCTAAACCGAGGAGGCGCTGACCGTGACTGGCTCTTTCCAACAATTCGTGCAACCTATCTTGCCAGTGGAGATAAAGAGCAATAGCCCCAAATACTTCATCGTTACCAGCAAAATCGCTCGCAGGAATACCGCTTTCTGCTAGGAGACTTTGGGCGATCGCACCAGCACAAACCGTATCTTCCAACGAATAACTTCCTTCCCAACCAGAACCCACAATCCAAATAGTTTCCGGCCGTTTACTTAACAAAAACTGCACCACAGATTTGCGGTTAATCAAAGCCGCCGTTAACACAGTTGCAGCAGCTTGCACTCGTTCCAGAGCGCGAGTACCATTAGTTGTGCTGATAAAAATTCGCTTCCCACTCACCTTTTCTGGCGTGCAGTCGAGAGGAGAATTCCCCATGTCAAATCCGTCAACTTTCCCGCCGCCGCGCTCTCCAGCGCGAATCCGCTTATCAGCAGGCCATTTTTCGCTGCTTGCCATTAGCTTATCTAAGTCGCTGAAAACTTGGACAGCTTCCGCCCCATTATTCAGGGCCGTTGCCATTGTCGTAGTCGCCCGCAGCACATCAACTGCGATCGCGCAAGCCGGCATTTTGTCGGCTGGCGTAAGTTCCGGGGTATGGTAAATAAAAAGCTTCACTTTTGGGCAACCTGCGATAAATCCTCATCAGTCATAATAATGGAAAATGGATGATAGAAAATAGAGTCGAGTCCTCAAAAGCAGAAAATATGTCAAAACAGTTAAATTCAAACCCCGCCCGCGCCGCCATTACCGCACCAATTGGACTCCTGGCAGGTTTCACCTATCCTTTGCGAGCTTTCACGCTGATTTTGCAAACTCCCAAGCTGTGGACTTATGTATTAGTTCCCGTGGTGCTAAATTTTATAATTGGTATTGGTCTTTATTTAAGCTTGCTATTTCCCAGTTTGGCTGGGATAGATGTTTTAGTTGCCGATTTGTCCGTCCGATTTAATGCTCTAATTGCGAGTTTTCCAGCTTGGCTGAGCTTTCTCGGCGTGTTAACAGTTGCTTTCGGCTGGCTGCTGCGCGTACTCCTAGTGTCAGGACTTTTGCTGATAATTGGATTTTTGTTAGTGCAGTTTGGCGTGATTTTAGGTTCGCCCTGGTACGGCAAACTTTCCGAACAATTGGAACTGCTGCGGAACGGTCAATTGCCCGCAGAAGCACCAATGAATTTGGCGAGTAGTTTTGGCGATATTCAAAGGGCGATCGCCTTTGAACTGCGAAAACTACAAATTTTGTTGAGCGTCGGTATACCCCTGCTGCTGCTAAATTTTATTCCTGGTGTCGGCTCTATTCTTAGCAGTTTTGGTGGCGTAGCTTTGGGCGCGACTATTGTCTGTTTGGACTTCTTAGATGCACCTTTGGAGAGGCGGAGGCGACCTTTTCAGGAGAAGTTGGAGATAATTTGGGCGAGTTTGCCGGCCAGCGGGAGTTTTGGTTTGGTTTGTTTGGGTTTGGTGAGCATTCCGCTGTTGAATTTGTTGGCAATTCCGCTGTGCGTGACGGCGGGAACTTTGTTTTTTTGCGATCGCATTTGGCCGGCCCGCTTTGCTCCAGAAGAAAGAAAGAGCGATCGAGAAACTAACATTACAACTTAAAAACTAGGGAGATGCTTCTTCCTTCGGCTGACTCTGGGAGTTAAGGCCCAAAAACGGGCTTAAAAACAGCCAGCTAATGAAGAAAAATGATGCTGTAAATAGCTGGACAATATCGATCGCCGACAAATATCCGTCAGATAATAGTGCAATACTTCTATCTGTCAGCCCGAATATCCAAGAGAGAATCCCAAACAGCCAAATGCCTTTTTGGAGCATGGGCAAAAATGCTGAAACTTCGGAGTTTTGCTGCTTGTTCATTAATTTAGCCCTTGTTTGCGAAAAGTTTGATTAACCGGGGCACCCCAAGGGCTTAAGGATTTTTGGTGTCTCCTCGGATTCCCTTTGTTATCTATATGTTAAGAAATGTTTCCCGAAATGACAACGCGCCCTGGGAGGTATTTCCGCATCTATCTCAAGAGGTAGTCGCAGCGCTCATAAAGAGTGATATTTGCTACACTTTGGTAGGATGCTAGAGAGTTTGCCGAGTTTTTGAGATATAAATTGCTGAGTACGGTAGCGACGGGCTCTGTTGGCACCGCGCCGATAAAAAAGCTTGTAATTTATATTGAATTATGGAATACTACATGATGAGCAAGTTTGGTTCAAGAACGATCGTGAGGTTTGTACTGATGAGGGAGAGTTATCAAAGCCCTAAAAGCCACAGCATAAACAATTTGATGATCAGTATCAACCCGGCTTGATATGAGTTCAGCGTCAATAAAATCGAACAATGGCACGCTTAAATCAGATTATTGCGATCGAAAAAGGCATCAAAAGCCGATCCGTCCAAGAACTCGCAGAAGCTCAAAAAGCACTCCAGAAGCCCGCTGTGCTTTCTGGAATCTCCCGTACATACCGCCCCAAAGACGAAGAAGGCGAACAACTGCCGCCAGAGTCCAAAAAAGTTGAAGTCAAAGCCGAAGAGATTATCCGCAAAACGACGGAAGTTTTGACCAAACTCTTCGACGTAACCGCCACCAAAGATAGGACAAATTGTAGGGCTCGTGCGGACGTAACTGTAGATGATCAGAACTGCTGGGTTTTATGCTAATTTATCAATCAAAGTGATACGACTTCCCCAAAAAAGAATGCAAAAGCAAGCTCTAAACCGATACAGCGTCAGTCATTTCCAATCTAAAATCTAAAATCTAAAATCTAAAATGGTATGATTTACTGCATCAATCCTCAATGCGAACAACGTGAAAATCCTGCTGCTGCTCAAAATTGTCAGGCTTGTGGCACGGATTTGTTAATTGGCGATCGCTATCGCATCCTTAAACCAGTGCGATCGCCCAATCCAGCACGCCCCACAGACATCTTTGAAGTCGAAGATTTGGGAACCGGGGAAAACGAATGGGGCACTGTCAAAATTTTAAAAGTCTTGAAACACGCCCACAATCCCGATTTAGTTCGCTTGTTCAAGCAAGAAGCGCGAGTTTTGATTTGGCTGGCCGGAAAGGGATCAGTTCCCCAAGTCGAACCTGACGGTTATTTCCCAATTAAACTACCTAATAATTTCCAGAAATTGTATTGTTTGGTGATGGAAAAAATTAGCGGAGAAAACTTGGCAGAATTATTAACTAAAAAACAGTACGTTTCTCAAAAACTCGCTCTTGATTGGCTGCAACAAATTACCAATATTTTGCAGGAAATCCACAAACATCATGTAGTGCATCGGGATATTAAGCCATCCAACCTGATGATTGAAGCCAATGGAAAATTGAGATTAATTGACTTCGGCGCAGCCACAGAAGCAGATATAGAGACCGCACCCATAGGTTCTGCTGGATACGCCGCACCGGAACAAATTCTAGGTAAAGCAGGCGTGCGATCGGACTTTTTTGCCCTGGGACGTACTTTTGTACATTTATTAACAGGCATACAGCCGATCGACTTTCCCGTTAATGAAAAAACTGGTAAAATTAATTGGAGGAACCAGGCTGTAGATATTGACCCGTTACTTCTAGAGTCGATCGACGAATTGATGGAACCGCTACCAGAAAACAGACCTGAAAATACCCAAGTTATTTTAGAAAAATTAAAAATTCACGACGCAGACCCCCTGCAAAAGGGGGACGCAACATCGCTTCAATAAATCTCTTCCAACCTGCGAAAATCCCGCTCAACTTCCGCCCACAAAGCCCGATTGTGAGGGTCAGTTTTCACAGCCTTTTTCAAATAAATTCTCGCCTTATCAACCTGCTTTTCTCCGATCAAATGCCGTCCCCAGCGCTGATAGGCGATCGCCTGCCACTGACGCACCTCCAAATCTTCGGGAACCCGCTGGGCCAAACCCTCAATCAAGGCGATCGCCCGCGGGAACCTGTGATATTTCAGCAACTGCTGCAACTCAACATAAGCATCTTGCTTTAACTTTTGTTCCACCGCCGACAGATCCGCATGAGATTGAACCGCAGCCTCTTTTCGAGTCACCTTAACTGCCTGCGGTTGAGCTTTCACCCCCCGATCCGGCGGTGTCGAACTAGGCGGCACAGTGGAATTGGCAACTTTCGACTCCGCAACATGGTGGGGGGCAACATTCACCAGGAACTTATAAGCCTCAGTAATAGCAATAAACTTATTTTTAGCCTGTTCGTTTCCCGGATTCACATCGGGGTGATACTGTCTCGCTAACTGCCGATAAGAGGTCTTAACTTGCGATAAACTCGCACCTAACCTCAGCCCTAACTGTCGGTAATAATCTGCAATATCCATCTAGCATGAATGAGCGTTGATAGTACCATTAAATATGGCAGAATCCTTCAATGTAAAGATTCTGCCAAAATTTACCGAAAAACTGGGTTGTAGTGCGAGGCTTGCCCGCACTACGGTAGCGCAAAAATAACTTACGGACGATCTTCGATCACTCTGTCAATCAAGCCGTATTCCTTGGCTTCCTCAGCGGACATGAAATAGTCGCGATCCATGTCCTTCTCGATTTTCTCGATCGGCTTGCCAGTATTCTTAGCATAGATACCGTTGAGTTGGTGGCGCAGTCGCAGAATCTC
>Ga0075154_10001576_pt1 | contig 16063 bp, 14 predicted proteins | sample JI71714BDNA_FD_70965 | JGI IMG/M metagenome (GOLD analysis project Ga0075154, IMG submission 70965) | Wastewater effluent complex algal communities from Wisconsin, to seasonally profile nutrient transformation and Carbon sequestration -... | ecosystem: Engineered > WWTP > Effluent > Algae... | reverse complement strand
CAAGCTGGTTTTTTTGTGCCCAAAATTCGTTAAGTGCCACCGACGGTCGTCGGTTCGCTCTTCATAACTCGGCGGCTCCCGCAACCAAATTAAGAACCAGCACCAAGCTGGTTTTTTTGTGCCCAAAATTCGTTAAGTGCCACCGACGGTCGTCGGTTCGCTCTTCATAATCCGGCGGCTCCCGCAACCAATTTAAGAGCCAGCATCAAGCTGGTTTTTTTATGCCCGAAATTCAGGATGGACACCCGACGGTCGTCGGTTCGCTCTTCATAACCGCGGCGGCGGAAATCTTTTTACTTTCATGGCTTTAACTTTGCGGTGAACGGCAGCAAGCCCGTTGCCCGATAAAAAAGCCAGTCAGTTGGTCTGACTGGCTTCATCTATTTGTTTAACACGACTGCTGCGCTGTTAACGTCCGCCCGGCTCGGCGAATTTTGTCATCCAGTCTTTCACCTCGTTGTACCAATAAATCGAGTTATTCGGTTTTAAAATCCAGTGGTTCTCGTCGGGGAAATAAATCATCCGCGATTCAATACCACGGCTTTGCAAGGTGCGGAACAACTCAAAGCCCTGCCCAACCGGTACGCGATAATCTAATTGGCCGTGGATCACCAGCGTCGGCGTTTTAAATTTATCGGCGTGGTAGTGCGGTGAAATCGATTTGTAAATGTCCGGGTTATCCCAGAACCCGCCAAAGCGTGGCGAGTGCACGGCAAAATCGGCTGCCATTTGCGAATACATGTTGTAAACGGCGGCATGGATCAACAGCGCTTTGTATGGATGCTCTGTGCCGAGCAGCACCGAGGTTAAGTAGCCGCCATAGCTGGCACCGCCGGCAACCATGCGGTCTTTATCAATCCAGCTTTGGTTTTCAAACCATTTGGTCGCAGCCTGAATATCTGCCAAGGGCTTGGTGCGCCAATCCGGGTTGATGGCATCGGTAAAATCCTGGCCAAAGCCGCTGGAGCCGTGGAAGTTAGGCCAGGCCGTGACATAGCCCCAGGACGCAAAGGTCTGCGCATTCCAGCGATAGCTGAAACTATCGGTAATGGCATTGTGTGGACCGCCGTGGATCAGCATAAAAAACGGGTACTTCTTGGTTTTATCAAAACCCGGTGGGTAATGGACCCACATCTGCACATCCTTGCCATCCGCCCCTTTGTAAGTAACCGACTCATAATGGCCCAGTTCAGTGTTAGCCAGCAGCTCGTCGTTGAAGCTATCCAGCCGTTTCACCTCACCATCCTTGCTGTCGACCAAGACTAAACGCGCCGGATACAAGAAACTGTCATTGGTGGCCACCAGCTGGTTTTTACCAGCCTGCACCGGCTGACCAAAGCTGGTTGATTTAGTGATGGCGCGGGCTTTGCCGGACGCAGCGTCGATGTAATACAAGCGTTGGGTGGCGGCATCGTCGATGCTGCTGTAGAACCCTTTGCCATCGCGTGACCAGACAAAGCTACTGACCGAACGATCCCAGGCCGTGGTCAGCTCACGCTGCGTTTTACGCTTCATATCGTACAACTGCAGGCGCGCGGTGTCGCCATAGAAACCGACGATGCGCTGGCTGTGAAAAGCCAACTGGTTGCCGTCCGGGCTGAAATCGGGGTTGCCATCATATGCCTTGTTGGTGGCTGTCAGATTGACAGCTGCATGGTCGGCTGGCTTCGCGCCGATTTGCGCTAAGAACAGATCGATATTTGGGTCTACCTGGTTAGCACTGCCGTTGGCGGTCCAGGCAATGTAACGTTCCCCGGCATCAACATCGTAGTCAGTGACGCTTTGTGTGGAACGTGGCAACTCCCGTCCAAACGGCTGCGTTACTGCCTGCACGTCGCCGCCCTTGGCGGGAATGCGGAATACATGCGCTTGACGCTGCTCATCAATCCAGGAATCAAAATGTGAATAAGGTAAGGCATTCCATTGTTTTGCCGACACTTTATTGTCTTTTTCTGCTTTGATATGTGCGGCCATGTCTGACCAAGTTTTGTCAGGCCAGACCCGGCTGATAAAGTACAGATGCTCGCCGACCCACTTCAAACCAGACACGCCGGTTGGCACTTCAGTCAGTCGCCGTGCTTCACCCGGCATGGTCAGCGGCAGCAAATACACCTGACCTGCCTCGTCTTTATCACGCTTACTGATAAATGCCAGGGTTTGACCATCCGGCGACATCACCGGCTCGCTGGCACTCATTCCCGCGGCCGTTAAAGCTGTTTGTTGTTTGCCATCGGCACTAAACAAGTAGAGCCGGGTTTGGCCTTTATCTTCTTTGAGATCAAATCGGGTGACCGGCGCGACAATAAAGCGCCCATCACCGGAAGTCACCGGGTTGCCAATTCGCTCGAATTGCCACAACCGCTCAACGCTCAGTTTTTTATCGTCCTGTGCCCAGCTGCCCAAAGGCAACAGGCCCAAGAGCAGCACCAGATGCAATTTCTTCATCAACCCGACTCCGTAGTGAATGGTAAGAACCGGCCTCAGCCTAGCACAGGCTTTTCAAACTAAAAGACACGCAGAGGTGAGCAGCGGGAAACTTGCTATGAAAAACCAACAAAGCAATTTCACGCAGGATTTCATTCACCGGATGCGCTGAAAGGTAAAGATTGATATGGCAACAGTGCAGCATGTTAATTTTTCAGCAGGCCTTGAATTATCGGCTTTCAGCGCCATTTCCAGAAACATCAACGGCGTGCTTTGGTCCGCTGTAACCGATTCTTTTCTTTTATGCCATGGAGTTACTGATGCCTATGACCCGCCCCCTCATTACCGCTGGTATGTTATTTATGCTGACAAGTTGCGGCTATCTTGCAGAAGATCCAAAAGCTGCACTGGAACAGCAATGGTTGCAGCAAGACCCGCAAATCGCCGAAGCCGTGAAACAAATTCGCGAGCAGGGTTTGGCAGCGGTGGCTGGCAGTGCTGAAGCCGGAACCGTTGCTGCCTGTGTCGCAAGCCGCTTAGCTGCTGATCCGATGGGCAAGCTCATCACCGTTGAAGGTGCACTGGCCGAGTCAGCCAAAGTCGCGAAATTGCTGGCAGATATTGAACAGGTGTTTTCGCAGGAGTTGAGTTTTGACAGCGTAGCCTCGCTGCTTGAGCAAGGCGCTGATGCGGCTGCTTATGCCACGACGCTGATTGATCAGCAAGGCGTGGAGCAGGCGCTGGCAACCTTAAAAACCTTAGCGGCGCAGAGCCAGCAGTTCGCGACTCAGGACCTCGGTGGCCACCTGCAGACGCTGATCAGCACCTGTAAAGCGTACGAAGTCACTGAGCCAGCACCAGAAGCTGAAGCCGCTAAAACCTGACGCAGCTAGAGACAGTCGCTGATCCGGCGCAAATGCGCGAAGTAAAAGCCATCAAAGCCGGTCGCGGCTGGACTGATTTGCTGGTCGCTGATAAGCACAAAATCAGGGCGACTGTCGAGAAACACCTCAATCTGGTGGCGGTTTTCGCTTGGAAAAATCGAGCAAGTGGCGTAAAGCAGTTCGCCACCCAACGCCAACATCTTGCTGTAGCGTTGCAGGATATCCTGCTGTAACTGCTGAAGTTCGTTCAAGCGCATCGGTGCCCGCCATTTTGCATCCGGGTTGCGCCGCAGCACGCCGCTGCCGGTACATGGCACGTCCAGCAATAAATAATCGGCTTTTCCCGCCAGGCGTTTAATCGTTTTACTACTGCTGATCAACCGGGTTTCGATATTGCCGGCCCCTGCTCGATTGGCGCGTTGCTGCAGATTATCTAGTTTCCACTGTTCGACATCCATCGCCAGCAGACGGCCTTTGGCCTGCATCGCCGCGGCAAGTGCTAAGGTTTTACCGCCCGCACCCGCACAGGCATCAATGACCCGGCTGCCCGGCTTCAACGGCAGTGCTGCGGCAACAAGCTGCGAGCCGGCATCCTGTTGTTCAAACCAGCCTTGTTTAAAGGCCTGTGCTTGGAATAAGGCGGCGTCTGAAATCACTTCCAGCGCAGTGTCGACACCGGGGACTATTTTCGTTTGAATGCCGCTTTGTGCCAGTGCTTGCGCGAGTTGTTCGCGGCTGGCTTTGAGGCGGTTGACGCGGATATAGCGCGGTGCCGCTGTGGCGAGTGCGGCGCGCTCGGCCGGCCAATCTGCGCCGAGTTCTGCCTGACCTAACTGTTCAAGCCAGTCCGGGCAGCCATCCTGCAGTTGCGGCGTTAATTGTTGCCACAGCGCCCGGCTTTGGTCGGACTGTTGTTGCTGGGCGAAATAAGCGGCGATGAGAGCGGGAATGCCGGCATGGTTGCCTGCCAATACCTGATACGCATTGAGTTTACGCAGCAAGGCGCCACAATGGGTCACCACTTGCGCCTGCAGTGCCAGCGCCGGTTTTTGCGTACTGAACACCTGCGACATCGCGCGCTCCAGTTGCTGGTCTTGCTGCAGCACTAAGTGCAGGATGTCGCTGATCAGCGCGATAACAGAGTCTTGCAAGCTTGATGACATGGTCAGTTCCGGACAGATATCGGCAGGAGCAGTCCCCGCGCTAAAGTGGCGCGATCATAAGAGCTGACAATGCGCATGACAAGGGCTGACGCACAGACTTTGCCTGCGCTGCAGCAATGTGCCTGACAATTGTCCTGAAAACGTGCCTAACCAGTCTGTTTGAGATCTGCTGGATTTGTTCAGTCCACCAGCAACAACGCCCGTTGCTGTTGTGCCTGTCGAAACTGGCTGGGTGCGACGCCGGTCCATTGCGCAAACTGCGCTCGAAATGCGGAGCCCGAAGCAAAACCACAGCGCTCAGCAACCTGTTCAACACGTTCGCCGCGGCTTAACAACGTTTTTGCCTGCTCTATCCGTGCCTGTTGCAACCATTGCTTCGCGCTTTGGCCGACACTTTGCTGAAAGTGCCGATCAAAACTGCGCCGGCTCATGCCCGCCTGTTGCGCCAGCTCAGCGATATCCCAGGGCTGCGCTAAGTTCTGCAGCACGGTGTCTAGCACCCTGCTCAGCGTTTTACTGGCGGTGGAGACCGGTAATTCAATAAACTGGCGTTGTCCGCCCTGACGAGCCAGTGGCACCACCAGACGGCGCGCACTGATATTGGCCTGGATCAGGCCGAAATCCGCTTCAATCAGCGCGAGCGCTAAATCGATGCAGGCAGCACTGCCGGCAGACGTGAACATCTGGCCAGCCTGCACGAACAAAGGCGCAGTATCCAGCTGAACTTGCGGAAATAGCTGCTTAAATTTTTTGGCGTATTTCCAGTGGGTGGTGGCGGTTTTCCCATCCAGTAAGCCGGCATAGGCCAGGATCACAGCGCCGGAGCAAAAACTGACTAAGCGGGCGCCGCGCGCCGCGGCTTGTTGCAGGGCCAGTAACAGCGCCTGCGGCGGGCGCTCGTCAATGTTGCGCCAGCCGGGCAGGACAATCATGTCAGCCTGTTGTAACACTTGAAGGTCTGCTGGCAATAACAACTTGCTACCGTCGCCTAACTCCACCTGCGGCCCGTCGCAGCTCACCACTTCGCCCTGATACCAAGGCGTATTCGTCCGGCCGTGACTGATAAAAATCTCCACCGCAGCGCCGTACTCCAGCATCGACAAACCATGATAGGCGCAGATCACCACGCGCTGAGGCTGAGCCACCGACATAACCGCATCCCAAAAAACTGATGAGTCTCATTGTGCCGCTGCGATACCGGCGCAGCAAGTAGCTGGCTGAAAACAGGCGATCATTGGCAAAAATGACAATGTTTTTATTGCGGCTTTATTGCTGAAATAGCCTGCAGTGATGAAACCAACAGCGGAGTTTACCTGATGAGCACAAAGCCACAGCATCAACCATTACCTTCTTTAGTTTGCCAGTATCCGGCCGCACCTGCTGATGCCGCCATCCATTGGTTCAGCCAGCGCCTGCAGTTCGAGACCGATTGCAGTGACGTGCACAGCGCCCTGCAGCTGGATGAGCCCGACTTTGTGCTGTTGGATGTTCGCGGGGAAGCCGCTTATGCACAAGCGCATGTGCCGGGCGCTTTGAACCTGCCACACCGGCAAATTAGTTTGGCGACATTGCAGGCCTTACCGCAACGCCCGCTGTTGGTCGTCTACTGTGCGGGGCCGCATTGCAACGGCGCTGATCAGGCGGCGCTTAAAATTGCCCGGTTGGGGTATCAGGTCAAAATCATGATAGGCGGCCTGCAAGGCTATCGCGATGAAGGTTTTGCGCTGACAGCGTCTGCGGCTAAGAGCCAGCAACCGCAGCAGTGTGGCTGTTAAGCAACACTGGTATTCCAGCGCTCCTTCGGTAAAAATACAGCCTGACAGGTGGTTTCAGGCTGGTGTTCATGGCGTTTTATCGCGATATTTTTCTGCAGTTTCTTCGGCTTGGATTGAGCTCTTTTGGCGGGCCGGCGGCGCATCTGGTTAATTTTGAGCGTCATTTTGTCGAGCAAAAAGCCTGGTTAACGAAGGCGCAATACCAGCAATTGGTCGCACTCTGTCAGTTTTTGCCAGGCCCAGCCTCAAGTCAGGTAGGCATTGGCATCGGCCTGCAACGCGGCGGTTTAACGGGTGCACTGTTGGCCTTTATTGGCTTTACGCTGCCGTCTTTTGCGCTGATGACCATGGCTGGGCTGTTTGGCCTGCTCTGGCTCGGCAGTGCGGCCATCGAGGGCGCACTTTGTGCTTTAGTCGTGATTGTCGCGCATGCCATTTGGCTGATGAGTAAAAGTCTGGCTCCTGATTGGCCAAAACGTACTGTCGCCCTGCTCGGCTTTGGCTGTTTTCTGTGGCTGCAGCAACCAGCTCTGCAGCTACTGGTTTTATTGTTATTCGCGCTGGCCGGGGCCTGGTTGCTGCGACCGGCAGCTGTGGATTCAGCGCCGGCTTTAGCGGTGGCGCAACGACATAGTCGCGCATTTTTGGCGCTGTTTTTTGTCTTGTTACTGGGCCTGCCGCTGCTGTCGCTGTGGTTGGGTTCAGAGCCGTTGTTGCAACTGGTGCAGCAATGTTATCAGGCCGGCGCGCTGGTTTTTGGCGGGGGGCATGTGGTGTTACCGCTGCTGGAGCAACAGGCCGGCGCCGCGCTGACTCATAGTGATTTTCTCGCCGGTTATGCCACAGCGCAAGTGATGCCAGGGCCGTTGTTTAGTTTTGCCGCTTATCTGGGTGCTGCGAGCCTGGGTTTTACCGGCGCAGTGCTGGCGACCTTGGCGATTTTCTTGCCGGGAGCTTTGCTGGTCTGTGCGATCTGGCCCTGGTGGCATCGTCTGAGCCGAAACAGGCCACTGCTCGGCGCTGTGGCTGCTGTGAATTGTGCAGTGATCGGCTTGCTGGCGGCCGGTTGGTGTTTGTTTATCGTGCCGCATGCAGCGACGACGCATTGGCACTGGCTGTTTATGCTGGCCGGCTGGTTCGCTGTCGTGCGCGCCGGCCTCTCGCCGGTGTTGCTGATCCCGATAGGGATCCTGCTGTTTTCGGTGCACGGCTGGTTTTAGCGGCACCGGCCTGTTGTGTCTTTGCGGTATTCTGGATATAAAGTAGGTAAGGAATAAAATATTCTGCTGCAAAGCAAGAGTCCGGAGTCAAAACATGCCAATCCGCTTTTTATCCGTCGCGTTGATGAGCGCTGCGATGCTGCTCATCAGTGCCTGTCAGAGCACCGGCTCCGGCAACACGACAGCCGATACAGTGGAGCAGCAGTCGACGCTGCTGCAGCATTGGGTGGCGCAGGCGGCCCCCGAGATCGCCGCAGATCCGCAGCAGTATCGGCTGCAAATTTTGCTGACCGAGATCCGCCGCGATGGCGATGGCAACCCTGAGCTCATGCAGCATCAATACCGGGCGGATGCGGAATACCTGTATCCGGCCTCGACGGTCAAATTAGCGATTGCAGCGCTCGCGCTGGAATATCTGCAGCAGCTGGCGGTTTATGGCGTGACGCCAGATTCAGTGATGCACACCGAGCCGCTGTTACCGGACGATATGCTGGTCAACCGCGACGACAGCGCCGCGAATGGCTTGCCGACCGTCCGGCATTATGTGAAGAAAATTCAGCTGGTCAGCGACAACGACGCCTACAACCGTTTGTACGAACTGATGGGCCAGCAATACATCGAACAACGGCTGACTGAACTGGGCTTTAGCGGCGCTGAGATCCTGCATCGCCTTGAGCGCCCGTTGAGTGCAGAGCAAAACCGTCAGACCAATGCCGTCGCGTTCTATGATGCTGCCGGCCGCTTGCTCTATCGCCAGCCGGCACGCACAGCGCCCGCTTTAACAGCGCGCGCACTGACTCCGGTTGGCCAAGATCACCTCAAAAATGGCGTGCTACAAGGCAAACCACTGGATTTTAGTCAGAAGAACCGTTGGACGGTTAGCCATATGCATCGCATGCTCCAGCTCATCATGCTGCCTGAAACCGTTCCGGGTGCTGGCGGATTGCAGTTAACGGCGCCGGACCGGCATTTTTTGCAGCAAATGATGGCGATGCTGCCCGGTGACAGCACAGATCCAAGCTACGACAGCAGCCAATATTGGCCGACTTATGTGAAGTTTCTGATTTACGGCTCGGCAAAAGACGCCCGCATCGACCCATCGGTCCATATCTACAACAAAGTTGGTGATGCCTACGGCTTCCTGCTCGATAGTGCCTATATCAAAGATGACTGCTCCGGCGCTGAATTGATGCTAACAGCGGCCTTATACGTCAACGCAGACGGCGTGCTGAATGACGACAACTATGAATATGACGAGGTCGGCCTGCCGTTTTTACAGCGGCTTGGTGAGCAGGCGCTGGCGCATGCCAGAGCTCAGGGGCCAAAGCCGTGCGTGGCTACCCGCCCCTGAACCGGTCAATCAGATTGGCCGCTTAGACTGGTAATGCCGCGAATGGCCAGGGCGTCAGCGCGCGGATCGCCTGAATGCCGAGGCCATGGCTTTGATTGAGCACAATCCGTGGGCCTTCAAAGCTGGTGCCGCCGCTGACCGGGTCAAATTGTGACAGCGTTGGCCCGTCCAAATCCAAATAGCGGATGGTATGGGGATATGCCGCAGCCAAGTGGGCGGCCGCAGCAACACTAATCGACGACTCAAGCATCGAACCTAACATACAGGGTTTGTTTGCGACATCAGCCAGCGCCAACACCTGCAGCGCCCCGCTGATGCCGCCGGTTTTCATCAGCTTGATATTGATAATGTCACAGCAATCTTGCGCCAGCAGGGTCACCACGTCGGCCGGACTGTAGGCACTTTCATCCGCCATCACCGGCGTAAGCACCGCATCTTTCACCGCTTTTAAACCCGCGAGGTCGGCAGCCGGGACCGGCTGCTCCACCAACTCCGGCACAATGCCAGCGGCTTCAATCTGGCGCAGCGCGCGGATACTTTGTTTGGCGGTCCAGGCTTGGTTGACATCAAGCCGCAATTGGATATGACCCGGCACCGCGCGGTGGATGGCCAGCACCCGTTCGACGTCGAGCTCTGGTGCACTACCTAGTTTAATTTTCAGATGCTGGTAACCAGCCGCAACCGCGGTCTGCGCATCCAGTACCATTTTTTCCACTGGGTTCATGCTGATGGTGATATCGGTCAGCAGCGTTGTTGGCGCGCCGCCGAGCAACTGGCATAGCGGCACCGATAATAATTGCGCCCGGGCATCATAAAGTGCAATCTCCATGGCGGCTTTCGCGCTGCTATTGCCAACCACACGCCGCTGCACCTGATGCAACAATGACTGAAAATCCGTCATCGATTGCCCGATCAGCAAGGGTTTAAACACCGTGTGCACCATGGCCTGCATCGATTGCAGGCTTTCGCCGCTGATCACCAGCGTCGGTGCGGCTTCACCATAACCACAAAGCCCGTTTTCCAGTTCGATCCGAACCACTACATCCAACACGGCTTCCACCCGGCGCAGTGCCGTCACAAACGGCGTTTTTAGCGGCACTTCCAGTAAAAACGTGTCGATATTAACGATGCGCATAGGTCTCCCGGGTCAGGCTTTTGATGTTATACAACGATTGCAGATAACTGGTGTGCTGGTTCAGTTGCAGCGGTAAGAGCGGTGTGATGCTGACGCCGTTCAGTTTGCTTTGATAATACTGGCCATCGGCTTGATAGTAACTCAGGCCATTAACGGAATGGATCACGAACAATTCATTGCGCTCGGTGCGACCCAGCACCAGCATGACATGGCCTGGGATCAGCAACAAATCACCGGTGTCGGTTTGCGCAAGAGCTGCTGTTTTGGCGGCCTCTGTCGCGGTATCGAGCTGTATTTCCACGGCAAAGCGTTGCTTGCCCATACTGCTGGTATTGCGTGGCAGCAGTACACCAAAGGTTTTAAACACTTCACCGATAAAACCGGAGCAATCGCGGGCATTGTAGTCGTGGCCCCAGCCATAGCGCTCGCCGAGAAACTTGAAGGATTGCCGGATGATATTGGCGCGGGTCAGCGGCAGGTAACCGGTGCGCACATCCTGCCCCCGCCCAATCAGCGCTGGCAGCAACTGTAAGGTGCCGTCGGCCTGTCGCACCGGCAGCTGCACCACATAGCTGAACGCCGGATTCTGGTCATTGACCAGTGCAGGAAACTCTTTGAGCAGTGGCAGTCGTACGCCCATATCCAGCGCAATTTCTGAGACTTGTGGCTGCTCCGCCGTGAAGTTGGTGAAGGCCCGAGCGCCGGTCACCAGCAAAAAATCGCTCTGATTGGCAAAATTCAGCGCGGTCTGTTTGTCGGTGAGCGCCAGATGGTTGACCTCCAGCCAGCCACTGTAGTGATAGTGCCGAACAAAAGCCCATAACCGATCTTGACTGTAATGCAGAACCTGCAGCGGCTGGCCGGGAAACACCGCGGTTTCCTGAAAACGGTCAATATCGCTATCCATGCCGTCGTTAAACACCCGGTCGCGCGTTGGAAAAGCCCGCAGAATACCTCTGCTGACCACTAGCGCATAAGCCACCCGCACCGGTTGCGCGACATTTTCCAACGCCATCGCAGCCTGATAACGCTGAAAATCAGCGCGGGTGACAGGCCGGCCATCGGCATAAAATCTGGGCGCTGTTGGCAACGCCGAATACTTTGCGATCAGTGCCAGCAGTTCGGCGCGGCTATAAATGTCCGGCGCTGTCGCGAGGTCCAGCATGTCTGGTAATGTCGTCAATAACTGCTGGTTGGTCGTCTGAATTTGCGCGGGCGTGCGCAGGATTTGGTCCGGCGCTGGGGTTCTGGCTAGCCAATAGTCCGGCATTAATTGCGCCGCCGTCAGGATTGGAATATCGTGCTGACGCGCGGTGGCTGGTAATGTCAACAAGGCCAGCGCATGGATAAACAGCAGGGCTTGTCGAAACAGTCCGGCAGCCGCGGCCTTCAGTGGTGTTTGCGTTATTCCAAACATTCTAAACCTATCGCTATGGTAGGAATTATTTATTCAAGTATACTGACCAGGGTACAAAATACAAGCACAGGTGATGTGATGAAAACAGCGCAAGTACTGTCTAAATTAGTTTCAAAATCAATCATTTCATCGGTCTTTTTACCGAAGTCCCGCGCCGTTAACCTCGCACCGTGGGCGGCCTTATGTGCCGGTTTGTTGCTGAGCGGTTGCAGCCAGACGACCAGTCAAATCGCACCTGAGCCGGTGATCCCGGCGACAACAACCCAATTAGTGCTGGTTGTCAGTGACAACTGGCAGGCTAGTACCGGCCAACTTTATCAGCTAAGCCGGGCCGCCGGTCAGCCTTGGCAATTGCTGCCTTATAACGCGGCGGTCGATTTAGGGCGCAATGGCACCGCTTGGGGCTTAGGCGTACACCCTGCCCAACCAGGGCCACAAAAGCAAGAAGGCGACGGCAAAGCGCCGGCCGGATTATTTCGCTTAAGCGCCGCCTTTGGCGCTGTGCCAGTGCTTGAAACCCGGATGCCGTATCAGCAAATGAGTGCCTTTGATTATTGTATTGATGTGCCGACGTCCCCGCTCTACAACCAAACGTTGGATATCCGGCAATACAAACCAGAGTGGACGGCGGGCAGTACTGAGCCGATGCGACGGGATTTGATGCCGAAGAAGTCTGACGGCGTTTATGAAAAAGGTTTGTTTATCGATCACAATTTTAGTGGCGGTGAAGCCCGTCAGACCGGCGCCGGCAGCTGTATCTTCATGCATTTAAAATCACCGGATGGCCGCAAAACTGCCGGTTGTACCGCACTGGCACCCGACCACCTGACGGCCTTATTACAGTGGCTAGATCCCAAGGCCCAACCGCTGTATTTGCTGTTACCGGTGAGCGAGTACCAGCGTTTACAGCAGGAATGGCAGCTACCAAACCTGCCAGCGCTGCGCTGATAGTGGTCGGAGCCATAGCTATGTACAGGATCACCGCACTTGCACTGACTGTATTACTGGCCGGGTGCGCCAGTAAACCTTCCGATCGCTTAGAGCAGCAACTGACCCAACAAATTCTGGCGGCAGGTTTCGCGCCTGAACAAGTTGCGTTGGTGGTCAGGCCGGTCACGGCCGCCGCTTTGACGCCGCCAGCATCAGCCGCCATCACGCATAACGCTGACTTGCTGATGCAACCCGCCAGCACCTTAAAGTTGCTGACCAGTGCCGTAGCGCTCGACCAACTCGGCCCGTTATGGCGCGGCAGCACGGAGTTGTTGGTAAATGGCGCCGATCTGGCGCAGGCCCGCCACAGTGGTGTGCTGCACCAGCCGTTGTTTGTGCGCGGCAAAGGGAACCCGGACCTCAACCATGCTGCCGTGATGGCTTTGTTGGCTGAGCTTTATAACGAAGGCGTGCGCGAGCTGCGTGGCGGTATTGTGCTCGACCGCAGCTGGTTTCAGCCGCAGTTGCCAGATCCGACGCTGCCGCCTTTTGATGGATCGCCGCGCGCCCGTTACAACCATATTCCCGACGCGCTGGCGCTTGATCAGCAAATGTTGTTGATGAAGTTTAAAAGTAATGCGGCCGAGCTGAAGCTGACCACCCTGCCGCTGTTGCATGATTTGCAATTGAAAGCTGAACTTCGCTTAAGCGATACGCCCTGTGACCAGTTTAATCCCGACCTCGTCGCCCTGTCTGAGCACCCACGCCCGGATGGCTCGGTGCAATTGGTGCTGCGCGGTGAATTCCCCCGCCATTGCGAATTTGCCGAAGAAGCGGCCTGGTTAAGCCCGGACCTGCTGTGGCAGTTAAGTGTCACGCAGTCCTGGCGTCAGCTCGGTGGCCGGCTGAAAACCCCGCTCCAGATCGCAACGGGCAGCACGCCTGCCGATGCCGTGGTGGTTGCCAACCATCGAAGCAGACCTCTGCCGCAATTAGTACAGCAGGTGAATAAAGGTTCCGACAACGGCCTGACGCGCATCTTAGCGCTGCAGTTAGGCCGTTTGGCGTCGGCAGATGCTGTGGAGGCCAGCAGCGATACCAGCCAAGCGGCTGAGCAAGTTGTGATGCAGTGGTTGGCGCAGCAACAGATCCCAACCGCCGGGCTGGTGCTGGATAATGGTTCCGGGTTGTCGCGTAAAGCCAGGATCAGCGCCAACCAAATGGCCGCTTTATTACAGCTGGCGTGGCAACAACCTTGGGGGCCAGATTTAACCAGCAGTCTGCCGCGCGCCGGTATGGACGGGACTTTGCAAAACCGGTTGAAAAATACCGCGGCGTTTGACCAGGCGCGGCTAAAAACCGGCACCTTACGCAATGCTACCGGCCTGGCTGGTTATGTGTACGACCGTCAGGGCCGCCCATGGATTTTTGTTGGCCTCGTCAACGCCGAACAAGGCGTCAGCAAAGGTCGTCCTTTGTTGGATTTATGGGTGGAGCAAGTCAGTCAGTTCTGATTGACTTGAACCCAAGCGGCGACAACCCGCCTCGTTCCGGGCAACCTGGCGGTGTTAGCTTAATTTACTCAACAAATTGCACTGGACTGCTGGCCATTCCGGGCTGATGATCGAATAAACCGCAGTATCGCGGAGGGTGCCGTTTGGCATGATTTGATGCTGGCGTAAAATCCCATCCAATTTAGCGCCTAAGCGCTCAATCGCCGCCCGCGAGGCCGAGTTAAAAATATGCGTCCTAAACTCCACAGCAATGGCCTGATGGGTTTCAAACAATTTACGCAATAACAGCAACTTACATTCTGTATTAATGGGGCTGCGCCGCGCTGACCCGGCATACCATGTGTAACCAATCATCGCCCTTCTATGTTGAAGGTCGACGTTATAGTAGCGTGTGGTGCCCACTACCTGACCAGTTTGCTTTGAGTAGACGGCATAAGCCAAATCGCCGCGCTGCTGGGCCAGAATTGCCTGCTCAACATAAGATTGCATCTGCTCAGGGCTTGGCACCGCGGCATACCATAACCGCCAGGCTTCGCCGTCGTTGACCGCCTGCACTAGAGGCGCAATATGTTCCAACCGCAAGGGTTCCAGCACCACATAATCGCCTTCCAACCGCTCCGCGGTGATCCACAAAGAATTCATCGTATTTCCCGTTGATATAGTGTCTGGTTTGGCCTTAAACCGTCATAACGGCTGCTGCGCGATAAAGCCTTGGATCCATTGTTGGTAATAATGCAGTCGAACATTGCAGGTCACCTGGCCGTATCGCCCGGGTGTTCTGTGGGTACTTTGCAGATCAGTCCAGGAAGTCAAACCGGCTAATTGCCAGCCCGTTTGATCCTCAATCAAGACTGGGCCACCACTATCGCCACTGCCAGAACCCCCTTCAAGCGGCAGAGCGCCCGCGGAGTTGTCAAACAGATAGCAGAACCATCGGCCATCCGCACTCGTGACCTTATTGTAGGCGCGGCGAAGTTCAGTCCGATGCGGGTCGCTGAATTCAAAACCATTCACGCCGTTCCCAGTCGCACCTTTTCCGATCACCTGCACGACTTGTCCGAACTCGCTCTGGCCACTAAAGATAGAGACAGGTGCAATATCGGTAACAGGCTGGGCTAATTTCACCAGCGCAATGTCATCCGACGAAGCGAGCAGAACCCTGAAGAGTGTCCAGTCCCAGGTCGCGAGTGCTTGGTCGAGTAATGGTTTGGGCGGCGCTTTATAACCGGGATGGATCTCGATGCGTTCAACAAGCCGGGGCTGACCGCCCACCATAATTTGTTTAACTTCCGCTTGCCAGCTGACCGCATGTGCCGCAGTGACAACCCACTGCGGCGCAATTAAGACGCCATGCCCCTCAACAGGCATATCCGCAAGGGCCGGAAACTCAGCGGCCTGTATTCGATACTTTGCATCGTTAACGTCGTGGCGAATCACGATGGCGCTGACGCTAAAACAAAGCATAAACAGTGTGCACAGCAAAACTCGAGTCATCTATCTTTCCCCCGGACTTGTATTTGAAGCCTAACTGGCGCGGCTGCGCGCTGTGTTAGACCGCCAATGTTGACGCATACCAAATGAAAGCCGATGCAAGGACCAGCGAAACCCAACCGGGATGACGGCCTTTGGTCGCGTTCAGAGCGCTTTTGTTATTGCGTCTTAACCAAACGGCTTGGTTCATGCCCATCATACCGTGGTAGTTCAGCGCCTAAATCGTCCCAGTTTGCTTTTGAAGACACAAAGTTGTGTGATATCGGTCTTTCTTCAATATCCGAATTCAAAATCCCAAGCCTTAAACGTAATAGCTCAGGGGAAGATTCATTACTGCTAAAAATAGGAGACGCGCAGATTTTGCAAAAGTGCCGTTTTTTTCCTGGCGCAGTTTCATAAAAACCAATTTGCTCCTCGCCTGTTTTAATCAGCAAACCTGCTTTATTTATAAAGCCATTTGTTGCGTAAGCAGTACCACTGCTTTTTCTACACTTTGAACAATGGCAGTGGATAATTGAATCAATACCACCATGCACCTCGATTGTGACAGTACCGCACAGACAGCTACCCTGATACATCGTATTTCCTTATTGCATGCGTGAATTCATGAGCGTCGCGGCTGCCGTATGCCCGCAATGACGCGGATTGTAATGTTTCATTTATTAAAACCGCTTTCGAAGCAACATTATTGACTACCGATACGCGAGATAACTCGTGCCCAAAAGCCTATGCCTAATTTGTTGACGTGCAAACTGAGCT
>Ga0075154_10001575_pt1 | contig 16077 bp, 7 predicted proteins | sample JI71714BDNA_FD_70965 | JGI IMG/M metagenome (GOLD analysis project Ga0075154, IMG submission 70965) | Wastewater effluent complex algal communities from Wisconsin, to seasonally profile nutrient transformation and Carbon sequestration -... | ecosystem: Engineered > WWTP > Effluent > Algae... | reverse complement strand
CGAAGCCCCCATGGAAGACGAAGAGCAGATCGAGTTCAATGACCAGATGGTCTTGATCGGTGGCGTCTCCGGTGCAGGCAAATCCGCCTCGCTACGCAACATTAAGAACCAGGATCGCTGGATCTACATCAACTGCGAGGCCGGCAAGCGCCTGCCTTTCAAGAACAAGTTCATCAACGCCCGTGTCGATGACCCCTGGCAGGTCTACGAGTTTGTCGACGAAGCGATCAACAACCCCGATGATGTCGATGGCCTGATCATCGACACTGCGACCTTCATGATGGACATGTTCGAGAGCCAGTATGTGCTCGGGACTGCCGACACCATGAAGGGCTGGAGCAACTATGCCCAGTTCTGGAAGCGGCTGATCCAACAGAAGCTGGTCCAGTTCGGCAAGCCTGTCATCATTCTGGCTCACGTTCTCGAACAGTATGACGAGAGCAGCCTTTCGATGAAGCGTTCGGTCCCGGTCAAGGGATCCCTGAAGAATCAGGGCCTGGAAGCTTATTTCTCGACCGTCGTTGAGGCCACCAAGATCCCGCTCAAGGATCTGAAGAATGCTGACCCCGATCTGCTCACCATCACCGAAGATGATGAAGATCTCGGATTCAAACATGTGTTCCAGACCCGTCTGACCAAGGAGTCGATCGGCACCCGTATACGATCCCCCATGGGCATGTTCAGCAAGGCCCAGACCTACATGGACAATGATGCTCAGCTGCTCCTGAACCACCTCCACAGGTTCTACGACGAGTAATCAAATTCCCTCTCAACGGGGCGCAAATCCGTCGAGGGGATCAGGTTGGCAGACCCTGTAAAAAACTGCCAGCAACCGCTTTCAAGAGACGAAAAACACACGAAAAATATCTCGAAAAAAGCAAGAAAAACCCAGAAAGAAAGACCAAAAAATGAATGCACTCTTTGGAAGCCTGACCACCGAAGGTCTGGAAGAAGCAACCGATCGCCTGGGCGGCTTCAGCGCCTTGCCCACGGACATCTACACCGGCCCGATCAAGCTGGCCTATGCCGGTCAGAGCTCGGGTGGGGCTCGTTCGGTGACCGTTGTTGTCGATCTCGACGGACGCGAATACCGCGAGACCATCTACGTCACCAACCGCAAGGGCGATAACTTTTACATCACGAAGAACGACAAGAAGGCTCAGCTGCCCGGCTTCATCGTGATCAACGATCTGTGTCTCTGCACCACCGGCAACCCGCTATCGGAACAGCCGACCGAGGAAAAGCAGGTCATGATCTATGACCCCGAGCTGAAGCGTGAAGTTCCGACGGCAACCCATGTTCTGGTCGATTTGCTCGGCAAGCCCGTCACGCTGGCGATCTGGAATGTCATTTCGAACAAGAGCCAGAGCGACGGCAACGGCGGCTATGTCGACCTGCCGGACACCCGCGAAAGCAACTCGATCGACAAGGTGTTCAACACCGAAACGATGATGACCGTGCCGGAAGCGCTCGCCGAAGCCGAGGAAGCGACCTTCCATGCTGCCTGGCTCGAAAAGAACAAGGGCAAGCAGAAGGACGAACGCACCATCAAGGACGGCCAGGCTGCCCCCAACGGCGGCCGCCAGGGCACTCCCGGTCAGCCGCCCCAGTCGGGCGCTGCCAAGCCTGCCGGCAAGAGCCTCTTCGGCAACAAGAAAGCCGCCTAAGGAGGCCTGAGCCATGAAGATCCCCGTGCTAGGCATGGACCCCAGTATGCGAAACTGGGGCCTTGCTCCTTCCGAGCTCGATCTCAGCACGGGGGTCCTCGACACCCCCCGGCTCACCTTGGTTGCACCCAAGGATGAGAAGGGGAAACAGGTGCGGAAAAACTCCAAGGATCTCCACCTCACGCAACAGCTCGCATCGACCGTTATCGCTGAGGCACGCAGAGCGAAGGTTATCTTCGTCGAAGTGCCCGTCGGATCTCAATCCGCAAGGGCAATGGCCAGCTACGGCATGTGCGTTGGGATCCTTGGAGCTATCGTCTCGGAAGGCATTCCGCTGGTCGAGGTCACCCCGACCGAGTGCAAGCAAGCTCTCACCGAGAACAAGCTTGCGAGCAAGGAGCTCATGATTGCCACGGCAATGGAGCTCTACCCCGACGCCAACTGGCCTCTTCACCGGGGGCAAGTGGCACAAAAAGCTGAGCACCTCGCCGACGCCATCGCAGCGATCCACGCAGGTGTGAACACCCCCATGTTCCGCAATCTCATGCGGATTTTCGAAGGACTTTGAAATGCAGGTTATCCTGATCCAGTCGGAGATCGAAGACGCTCTCCGCTTCTACCTCAACAGCCGTGGCCTTGTGGTCGAGGGCAAGGCCGTTTCGATCGAAATGTCGGCCACCCGTGGCGAAAAGGGCTTCACTGCCAACCTGAGCATCACCGATGCTCTGGAAACTGTGGAACCTGCTCCGGTGCCGACGACGTCGATCAAGCGTGGCCTGGGCGTTGCCAACAAGGTGACTGCTGCTCGCACTGCTCCGGCTGCCAACACGGCAACGGAAGAGCCTGCTCAGCCGATCGAAGACGAGGGCAAGCCCCCGTTCGACACCGATGCTGAAGAGCCGGCTGAACCTGCTGCCGAACCGGAAGCTGAAGCAGCGCCGGCCAAGCCGTCGATCTTCGCCAACCTGAAGAAGCCGACCAACAACTCGGACGCGGCTGCGGCCTGATCCTGGTTCAATGAAAACAGAACATTGGCTGCTCGCAGCAGTCTGCCTGGTGGTCGGGGCGTTCATCGTCCCGGCCATCATTTCTGCCCTTCCAACCCTCCTCATGATCGTCGGAGCGTTTGCGATTGCTAGGGTGCTCATCCGGTTCCTTCCGTCCAAATCCAAGGACTGAACCCGGCCAGGCACTTCGACGATCCTGGCCTGTCTGGCTCAACCAGGCAGGCCCCCAATTCCAGAACCAAGGAAAAGCCCATGAAGCCCATCGACCGTGACGCCCTCACCAAGCAGATCTACGACATCATCCAGGCCAGTCCTGGTATTCCTCGCGCTTTCATTCATGGCCAGCTGACTGAAACCGCTGCCAGCACCACCATCAATAGCGTGCTCAACCAAATGGAGGCGGCTGCCATCATCCGTGGCTTCAAGGCCACCGTTGAAGGCTCTCCCCGTAAGCAGACCTGCTACGAGATCCTCGACGAGAGCTATTATGCTCCTGCCCAGACGGATGTGCCCTCGGCCGAGTTCGGTGCGCTGAAGATATTCAAGCGCCTGGTCGAGCTCCACAATCCCGAGTTCTACGTCGATCCAGATATCCTGGCAGGCTATGCCAGCATGCTCGGCAGTGTGCCCGACGACACGATCGACAAGATCCTGCAAAAGCATTCCTTCGCCTGATGTCTTTCCGAGATAAGGCTCGCCGTCGGAGGAACGTCAAGCTCAAGGCTGAATGCACGATCTTGCTCGACAGGATCGCTGCACTCGCTGACATGCCGCCCTTCCTCCTTGCCGAACTCTGCGAGATGCGAGGCAGAATGTCGCCGCCACCGGGCGTCAAAGCTCCGGTGAAGCTCACCAACTATACCGGGATAAAGGGCAGAAAAGTCGAGCTCTCCGTCATCGACGACTACGCCTTTTAATACCTTCAATTTGGTTCATTTGACCTTTGGCCTAACCCCCAATATTCGGGCCAGAGAGTGCGAGGGGCTGACTGTTTGCGACCACCAGTCCCTCGCACTTACCTTTTCGTCAGATGATGCTTGCCAGCGGATGCAGCAACGGTGCCCGCAGAGCCATGTCAGGGCCAATCGAGAAGCCAGCCCTACCTTCGGCAAGGACGGACAGCATATTGTCCGTCAATGGGCTTCCTACGGCCCCGAACATGTCAGGCACAGGCATGCTCATGGCCAGCATCGCATGGACCGGGTTATTCCGGACCATCGACAGAGCGACCTTGGTCGATCTGATCTTGAAGTGCCAGAACCACATCAGACCCATCTGCTCCAGGTATCCACGAGAACGCCCAGGCAGCCTGTCATAATTCACGAACTCTTCCGTGACCATGGCCAGCGCTTCCTCGGGCGTTTTCTTTTGCCGCCCCACGAGATCGTCATAGAGGATCGCCTTGGACAGAAAGTCCCCATATTCAACAGTCCGCTGCAGGCCCTTGAACAGAGCCGTGTCACGAGCCACCAGACCGTAGCGTGCCATCGTTCGAGCTGCCGGAGGCAGCTTGTCAGCCAGGCCCTCGATATACTCGCTCAGGCGTCCTTCGCTGAGCTTGAGGTCATCTTGCGACAGGATACCATCCGAAATCGAAGTGAACTCGCCAGCTTCAATGAGGGGCCAGATGCTCAGACGTTTGTAGCTGTCCCGCAGAGACTGAAGCTCCGCTTCCAGGGTGCGGGTCTTGCGAACGTCGGCACCAGCTGCTTTCAGCTCTGCCTCTGCATCGATTTCACGCTCCCGGCGCTTGAGGTAATCGTTCACCTCGGCAACCTTCCGCGGAATGCCCTTGCCGATCGAGCCAAGAGGAACACCACGGGACGCCAGCTGGAACACGTTCCAGGTCAGGTTCGCTGCAGGCACGAACATCGACTTCACCACGATGATCACCCGAAGGTCGGTCATCACGTTCTGGATCAGCTTTTCGGCCGACACCAGCTTACGATACGCATCCATGCCCATGGTTCCGATGATGACGTTCTTCGCTGTCTCCACTACCTCAGGCTTCCACCGGCTATTGCTCGACCAGAGATCCCGGACCGAGGCATCACGATAGCCCATGGCGTCGTTGAGCATGTCCTTGCGGACCGGGAACTGCGTTCCGAACACGCTTACAATGTCTTGGATCACATGACCCGGCAGCGACTTGTAGACGTCTTCGAGCACGGGATCCTTCTTGCGAACCCGGTGATCGAACAGATCCACGAACAGGTTCTTCTGCTCGTCGGCGCTTGCCTTGTTGAACATGTCAGCCATCCGCTCGATCAGCATGCGGTTCACATACTGGCCTTCGCGCTCTTCAACCTGGCGACCACGCCACTGACCTATGGCCTTGCCCAGGTGGTTGTCCTTCTGGACACGAGCCATGATCGCTGGATCGACACTCCGCTCATAAGCCATGATGTTCCCGTTCTCGTCGAACAAGGGCATCAGCAGCTCACTGCCACTTTCCCGGCCACGGTTCATCCAGGCCCGACGAACAGCATTGGCATCGTTGATGACGCCTGCTGCCGATCGATCATGGCTCAGGCCCGACATCAGGTCCACACCACCAACGGTCTGCTGGACCGTCTGCATGATCCCCTGCTGGTAGTTTGCACGGGTCGATACCGGCACCAGGTAATAGCCCCGGTTCGACATGTTCCGCTCCAGGTTCGAGCCGCCATAGTTGGCGATCCGCTTGAAGCTCTGCTGACGAAGGCCGACATAGTCTTCGTCCTTGGCCACCACCAAGGTCGCTTCCTCCTTCTTCTCGTTGGGAATGTATCCCTTGAAGTGGTTGAAGCGGGCATTGCCGTTGGCACGACGCAGCTCGAACTTTCGCAGCGCAGCCAGGTACTCCACCGTGAACGAGATTCCCGAAGCTTCCGTGGCAGCCAGCTTTGCCAAGCTGTCCTTGGTGGCCTGGGGCAGGGTGTCCAGAGCATAGAGCGACACCAGAGCATCGAGCATATTCTCGGTGTCTTTGGTCGGCGCATAGCCTTTTGACCGGTTCTCACCCAGCAGGTCTGCAATGGCTGCTGCATTCCTCAGAAGCGTGGAACCAGGAACACCCGTGTTCATGTAGTTCGCCAGCTGCAGAGCCTTGCGCTGTAGGGTCGGGAAGTCCTGAGGATGAGCCGTCTTCAGGTCACCCTCAAGCTTGCTGATCTCCGCCGATACCCTGCTCGGTTGAGCCAGGATCTCTGTCAGATCCGCCATCGTGTATTTGAACCGCAGGGCTGCCAAATCGGTCTTGCCCAGGCCAGCGTGCATATCGGCCCATTCCTGCTCGCTCAGCTCCCTGGAGAACTGTTCGGCAATCTTCTGGGGCAGATGCTCACGATACTGCTGGCGGCTCTGCGTCACCCAGCTGCGAACTCGCTTGATGAGGTCGTAGATCGGAGCATTGCTCTCGGTCCGGCCAACCAGATCGTTCACCAGGTCCGTGAATGCCTTGGGCAGATCGGCTCGGAAGGTCTCAGCAATCAGGTTCTCTGCGTTCTCGTTGCCCACCCGACGGTTGAGCACGCCGGACACAGCGTTGATCGCTTCGCCGGCAACCCGAACAGTCTTCCTGTTCGAGCTGTTCTTCACCTTGGTTCCCAGCTGCATGCCCCTCTCGGCAGTGGCTTCCATGAAGTTGGCCACAGTGGCGTTCACCGTGTCGATCGCACCACCGACATGGCTGGCAACCACAGAGATGAAGCTCTGGCGTTCCGAGGCAGTCTTGATGATCTGTTCAGCCAGGCTGTCCATGACCGCGGCAATGTTCCGGTCAGTGCTCTTCTGACCAGCCAGCTTACGGCCGAGCCAGTCCATCACGCTCATACCGGCATTTTCGAGGCGAGCATCGAGCGTGCCATCGGTGTTCCGCACATCCGCGGGAAGAGGCATCTTCGCCAGGATCGATCGGAACTCTTCACTCACCAAAGCCAGTGCCACGAAGTTGGGCAGCAGGCTCGATCGATCGAGAGCGTCGAACTCCTTGGCATAGTTGCCCATCACGAAGTTGAACTTCTCGTTTGCGTGCGTGGCATCAGCGATGTCATCAACATCCGGGTTCTGCCGGAAATCAGCAACGGTCAGGTTCTTCGACACATGGGTGAAGATGTCGGCTGCCTTGGAGAGGGCATTGGCATCCAGCGCCACAGCCGAGGCCATGACCGACGTCAGCATCTGATAGGTCGTGCTCTCCTGGGCATTCATGGAGAAGCCCAGATTGGCAGCAACCACCGACTGACCGCTCATGGCGCTCAGCTCGGCAATCTTGTTGCGGGCATTCTGGATCTCTCCAGCACTCTGATCCCGCATCTGGTTCTGGAAGTGGACAGCCACCGTGCTGCGAAGAGCTTCATTCAGGCGAACCAGGCGCTGAGACATGCCGTAAACCGGGCTGTGATAAAGCACCGTGTCATCGAAGAGCGACAGGGGGCTCTCCACCGGAGCAGCCAGGATCTTCGTGTTGAAGCGTAGGTTGGTGAACATGTCGTCCAGGACCGGCGACTTCTTGCCCCCGAACATCAAACGCTTGATGCCGTCGATCACATTGCGAGCCAGCTGCACCAGCGGGCTTGCTTTCGTTTTCGACAGGGTCTCAGCCAGAGCCTGGTTCGACAGACCCCATGCCATGAACTCGTTAAGAGCCTCAGCCTTATTCCCCTGGGCCAGGAGAGGATCGACCACCGACACCACATCAAACACAGCTTGCTGGGCAGCTTCGGTCTCGCCTGAAACATCCAGCCCCAGAAGCTGGGTCATCAGCTGCTCGATACGCTCGACAGCACGGGCTTTCTCAACTGCACGGGGACCAAGATCCCGGCCATCGTAATAGGCAGCCACCGTCTCGAACGTTGCACCGTGGATGGCTTCATGGACCAGCGTCTCTGCCGACGGGTTGACCAGCACGATCAGCTTCTTGTCGGGCATGGTCAGACCATTCACGCTCCGGCCTTCACCCGATCGATCGAGCACATTGGGGCTCACCCCACGTTCGTTCAGGAATGCACGCAGCTGCTCGATGGAGCCAGTGACGATCTGGTAGCCCTGCTCAGCCAGCGACTGCAGCTGGTCCGAGAGAATATCCGTCTGCCAGCCTTCAGCCTTCAGCTTGGCAGCCATCGCCTTGATCGAGCTCACATCGGCTGCCTCGGTTACCGAGACACCGTTCAGCTTGGCCAGCTCTTCCTCATAAAGCTTGTTGAGCTCCTGGGCGATCTGTTCCGTCGTCAGACCTTCGAGCGAGATCTCTCCCTGGGTCTGATAAGGCGAAGCTGCGCCGGCCATCTGGTCAACCTTGAAGCTGACCCGTGCCAGAGCATTCTGGCGAGCTTTCACCTCCTTGGCTTTGCGCTGAAGTGTTTCCTGCAAGGTCTTCAGACCCGAGGCGATCATGCTGACCGGGTGGCTCTTTGCCGTGGCCTCAAAACCAAACAGGGCGGTCCGGATTTCCTGGATTTCTTCCCGGCTCTTACCCTGCAGCTCATAGTTGGGAAGGAAGCCGCTAAACGCATCGGCCACACCCTGGAGAGGATTTGCTTGCCAGGCATTGGCGACAGCCTGGTTGATCCGGCTGCTGTAATCCTCGATCATGTCGATCGGCAGGTTGAGACCGTCGAAGACGTCCAGCGTCTTGCCCGGTCCTTCACTGCTGGCCGAGTGGTTCTGCATCATCATGCCGTCACCCGAGCCAATGACCAGCGAAGGAATGCCGCGCACCCCAGAGTTGCTGGGAGCCTGGGTGAACGCAGGCGTGCTCATCGTGCCAGTCAGCGTCTGGCTGAAGTTTGCAGCCTGATCGTCGGCCTTGTTCGACTTCGGGATGTAGAAGTTCTGGGCATCCGTCTGGAGCACTGGGAACAGGGGAGCCAGGGACTCGAAGATCTGGTCCAGCTCAGCCTGCGACAGGTATTCCGATTTGCGATTGCCCTTGGCAGCCATGGCTGCTTCCACCTTCGCCCGGAAAGCATAGGCAATAGCGATAGACTGGATCTGCGTCGACTGACGAATGTCGGTCAGCGTGTCCATCAGCTCAGGGCCGACGGTCGACTTGATGGCATCCTGCATCGGCAGAACCAGGAGGTCGAGCATGTGCTGCACCATCCGATCACGGGCAACACCTGTGAGCGATACCGTCTTGGCGCTCTTCAGCTCAACGCCGGTCAGAGCTTCATAGGACGCCTTGAACTGCTCGAAATTGCTTTCGGCATTAGGATCGTTGGGGAACATCGCATCAGCAGTGCTGGTCTCCGGCGATGCAGCCTTGGCTTGCAGCAGAGCCGTCATCCGCTCATGGATCTTCTCGGCGAGAACGTCCGTCAGCTTCTCGGCAATGCCCTTTTCGCCCGAGCCGTAGAGCGTCACGGTCAGAGGATTCTTCGTGATCCCACGATCGAAGCTCAGCTCATAACTGCCGTCTTCCAGCTCGACGAACTGGACGTCCTTGCCCATGAACTGGGTGAGGAGAACCTTCAGTCGAGCCAAGGCCTTCTGGGTTTCGGGATCATTGGGGAACGTGTTCGCCATGATCTCCTGAAGCTTCATGCTGGTCCGCTTGTAGAGGTCGCCATTGTTGGTGGCGAAAGCCTCATTCATGCTTCCGGCATTGTCGAAGATCACACCACCACGACGAACATTCTCCACCCACTGAGAGGTGAAGCTGCCGGGCGTGAACAGGTTCAAAGCGTTGATCGGTCCGTTGGTCACACCATCGGCTTCGAGGTAGAGCGAGGTCTTGAAGCTCTGCCGGCTTTCCTGGGACATCTGCTCGTAGCGGGCATACTCGATCAGAGCATGCACAGCACCAGGGTTGAGATCACCGCCGAGCTCAGCTTTCAGCGTCTGAACCAGGGAAGGGGACACAGCTCCACCGTTCTGCAGCCAGGCCGACAGACCTTCCACGGACCCGGCGAACTTGTCTTTCAGGTTCGTCTGGATCTGCTGGATGCTGAGATTCACCGGCTGCGTCTCGATCTTGGTTCCCAGATGCTGGGCCAGGGCGAGCATGAAACCCCGGTAAGCTTTGCTTCCGGTGTCGCTGATATCGACCGTCGAGCCAGTGGGCAGAAATACCTCACGCATCAGCTTGTTGTTCTGGGGCGTGGTTCCACCCAGCATCTGCAGGCGGTTCATCGAGTTGAAGGCATATTCGAAGAACACCGGTACGTCCGTCAGCGGCTTGCCTTCGGCCGCCGCCACGGACTCCACTTGGGCAATCAGCTTTCCGATCTGCAGAAAGCCGGTTTCCATCGTCTGGTTCCGACCCTTCAGGGTTGCTTCATGCTCCGAGTTTACAGCAGTGGGATCATAATTCCCGCCACCGAACAGGTCCCGGAGCATGTCACCAGCACCGAGATAGAACTCCAGCATGGTGGTGTTGGCGTAGAAGGGCACGTTCTGGCGTGCCCGGATAGCAGCCTTCTGCTGACGAGTGTGCTTGGCCTTCGGGTTGTTGTGCTGGGCTGCTCGGACATTGCTCGACGGAGTACCCACAAAGTTGGGCTTGTCCGGCTTGGCCATCACGATCTGCTCGATCAGATCCGGCACAGCATCCAGCATCTTATCCTGCTCGGGCAGGGTGTAGACATAGGCCGAGAGCTGCTTGGGTGCCTTGAACCCCGGCAGTGCTTTCTCGACAGCAATCTCACGATTGAGCATGCCGGTCTCGACCATGGCATCGATCAGCTCTTTGGCCATTGCTTCGGGGATGCCCTCAACATAGCCGAGAGGTGCATCCTTGCTGGGCGCATAGCCCCAGTATTTCTTGATCATCCCAGCCAGCGATCGAGACGCTTCGAGCGTGGTCAGTCCGGTGTTGAACGCATCAGCGATCTCCCGATGTTTGCCGGAGATCAGCTGCTTGATGTTGCTGCCGGCTTCTTCGATCCCGAGCAAGGCTGCTACGTCATCGACGTTCTTCTCACTGCCGAAGTTGTTCAGCTGCTGGGTCCACTGCAGAGCTGCAAGCGTGGCAAAGCCCACCAGCTCCTGGTTCAGCCTGAACTTGCCATCCTCGAACTCGGTCAGATTGAGGATACGGCCAGTGTCGAACTCGTTGTAGGCCTGTTCACCCGAACGGAAGAGATCCTTCCTGGGCGTCTTGTTCTCCTTCGAATGAGGAGCATTCAGGAAAGCATCCACCCGACGATTGAGCGAGCGGATCAGCTTCGTGGCGTTGCTTTCGACGAACTCTTCGTAAGCCGAAACGATCTGAGGTGTCAGGCGATCGCCGCTATTGTTCCTGCCCAGATAACCAGCGACATCACCGGTCAGCATGTCCAGCATGCTGCGGACCGGGTTGCCTTCATAGGACCACAGGCGAACGCCATTGTCCTCGACCAGCTTGAACGCCTTCGAGAACCAGTTGGTGATCTTCGATCCCTTGGCATGGCCCACCAGGTTGGGGAAACGGCTCTTGAGCGTTTCAGGATTGGCTGCCACCTCGGTAACAGTCGGGACTGGTTCAACCACCGGCTCGGGCTTTTGAGCCTCGTTGTTAGCTTCAAGAGCGTCGGCAATGATCTCCGATACCTGCTCAGCGGTCACAGGAGCCTCGTCAGGCACGATTTTCGCTTCCTGCGTCTCAGCAGGTTGACTGACAGGCTCAGGGCTCTCCTGGGACTCCGCAGGCGCTTCTTCGGCTACAGGCTCTGCCACCGGCTCCTCGACCACAGGAGCTTCCTCCACGATCGGGGCTTCGATATCAGCTTCTGCTGCTTCCTGGGCAGCCTCTTCCGCGGCGAGCTGACGAGCTTCTTCACGACCCTCGAACCAGGCCAGACGCTGCTCGGGGTGTAATCCTTCGGGGGGTTCACCTGCTTCTTGCTGGCGGCCGCCACTGCACCCTTGGCACGAGCCTGTTCGACCTCGGCAGTCGTTTGTGCCGGCTGAGCGACAGGAGCTGCTGCCGGTGTGGGAGCCGGGGCAGGAGAGGGCGTCACTGCCTGGGTCTGCTGAGCCTTCTGCTGCTTGCGAGACTGGGCATTACGGGCTGCCACTTCTGACGGCACACCGACCATGCCGGGATCCAAAGTGACGGGCGTAACCGGGCTCATCCCCAGATCGGGAAAGATCCGGGTCATGTCATTGGCCACCTGAGCCAGGATCTCTGCTTCCTTGGCGACAGTCTGAGCAAACCGGATCGAGCCTTCCGACACGGGGAGCACATCAACGGTGTTTGTCGACTGTGCCCATTTGCGCTTGCCGCCTTCCATCTGGGGCAGGAGAGCGGGATACCGTTCGCCGGTTCCCTTGCCACCACCACCACGAGCAAAATGCTTGTTGAGGGCGTTGACCTTGCCCTGAAAGTGCTCGGCAAACTGCAGCAGATCCTGCAGATACACCTTGGCTCCAGCGATGTTGCCAGCCCGGTATGCCTTGAGGATCCGGTTGCTGTGCTGAGCCAGGGACAGACGAGGGACCTTCTGACCAGCATCGGTCAGATCGCTGATGGCTTCACCAGCCACGATGTCGATGTCGGTCTTGAGACCCTGGGCTTCCTTGGCCTCCAACAGAGCACGCTCTGCACGAACCAAGGCAGCCGACTGAAGCAGGGTTGCCTGCTGGATCGGAGTAAGCTGGATGCGTCCCTGGCTGGCATGCTCAAGGATACGCTCGCTGGTTTCCAGATCGAGCTTGGTCGGGGCGTATTCCGCTGCAACGACAGCGTCCTTGATCTTCGACTGGGCTTCCGGCGTCGTCGGATCTTCGTCCAGACCCAGATATGCTGAGCCTTTCTCGACAGCCAGGCTGATCGCAGCCTTGGCTACTTCGACGCCACGCTTGATGCCGGGGTTGTCGAGCAGCTTGGTGAGGGCGCTTTCAGCAGCCGACACCATCGAGATGACCGAACTCTCCTCGGGCATTTCATCGAGAGCTTCCATGGGACGCTCTTTGACCAGCTCTTCGGTCTTGGCGTGCATGTCGAGCAGATAGCGGATCGCTGCCAGCTGATCGGCGCTGTTCTCTTCGCTCTGGACAATGACCTGACCCAGAGCTTCCATCGCTTCAAAGCGGTTGGTTGCTCCTTCGACTGCCGTCAGAACCAGGGGAGGTGCATCTTCGCCCAGCTCCACAGGATCAAACGATACCGCCATCGCCAGCTGGCTGACCTCATCGATCGCCTCTTCGGGAGCGCCCTCGACACGGAGCTCTTCAATCACCTGTTCCTGGTTCGCCTGGAACATATCTGCTGCCTGGTTCAATTCAGCCTTGGCAGTTTCGGCCGACACCGGGGAAGCGTTCTCTTCCCGAGCCTTGATCTCTTCGGCCCGCTCCATGATCGACTGGAAGACAGCAGTTTCGCCGATCTTCTTGGCGGCTGCAGTTGCACCACGCATGGTGACGCTGGCCGCTCCCATGGCGGCAGTGGACGCCGCGGATACTGCAGCTTTTCCTGCCCCCCTGACAGCACCAGCAGTTGCACTGGGAGCACCGGCTACAGCACCCGTACCGAATCCTGCAATCATCCCTCGGGCAGCAGCATCGCCGACACCCTCGAACAGATCTCGATCACGGTCTACAGCTTGAGCCAGAGCATTGTTCTGGGCCAGCGTTCCGGTTGCACCCTGGAAACCTTCTTCGAGTGTCTCCTTGATCGTGTTCACACCAAATGCAGATGCCGGGGCCTTCAGTGGGTTCATTTCGAACCGGGCAACCAGTAGACCCGTCACTGCAGCAACAGGAGCCTGAGTAGCAGCAGCCATCTCACCGGCTTGGGTTGCGAGCATGGCCTTTTGCTGCTCGGACATATCCGGGTAATCCCGGCTCAGGATGTCATAGGCTTCAAGCGTCGTTCCCTGAAAAGCACTGCCGCCTTCCTGGGCACCGATCGAGCCAGCCATGTTCGCTGCTGCAAGACGGCCTGCAGCCTTTTCCGAAAGCTGGACACCGGGAGCCAGTCGAGCTGCTACAGCGCCACCGACTTTCGCCACACCCTTGGCCAAGACACCTGCGCCACCCATCGAGCCGAGACCTTCAGCAACGGAGTCTGCAAGGACCGTTGGGTTTTCCAGGATCTGTTTTCCGACATTCCGGAACTCGCTCAGGATCTGATTAGCCTTTGCCATGCTGTCACCAGCTTTGACGTCCTCGGCATATCGCTTGTCCGAGTCCCGGTTGGCCTGGCGGATCTTGGCTTCGGTGACGGTCTTCTCGCCCTTCAGCGTATCGCTCTGCCGATCGTTGAGGAAATCGGTCACAGACTGGGAGAAGCGTGCAGCTTCAAGGCCGATCTGGGCGGCACTGTCTGCACCAACAGCCTTGGCTCCAAGGTTCACACCCAAAGCACCCAGGCCCAGCATGCTGGCACCACCACGAGCAACAGCAAGAGCACTGTCCCCGATTAGCTCGCCAGTGGTGCGTTGGTTGTTCTGAGATTGAGCCAGACGAGAGGCAGCGTTCACTCGCGCCTCGATCAGTCCAGAAGCCTGGGAACCGTATTTGAACTCCAGCTCTACCGGCGAAAGGTCACGAAAATCTCGCTGGGTCTGGTTGGCACTGTCGTAGCCCTGATCAGCCTGGCGACCAGCCAGCTCATCGAATGCTGCTTCGGGTGCGGTGATCTGTGCGATTTCGCCCCGCTTGTTGGCTGAGGCTGCTGCCAGGTCCCTCTGCTTGGATCCTCTCACGCTTTCCTGGCTCACGCCATAGAGGGAGAGATACTGATTCATCAGGTCAGAGGGATTGGTCATCTGTGTTCCCTTTTGGGATTATGTTTTTGGTGAGCTGTAAGCTCACGGGTCGGTCGAGCACCCCTATCGGGTATGCTCGACCATTTCACCTGTTTTGTTACCACGGAGCCAAAAGTGTTCCGATCATTCCCCAGCCCTCTTCTCGTTTTACCGGCTTGGGCTTTGCTTTAGGGGCAGTTCGTTCTTTCTGAGCCCGCTGGACAATGGGTTGACCGGACTGCTGCCACGCTCGCTTTGCGGCTTCGGCTTCGATCATTGCCACAGTCAGCTCTCGATCGAGCCCGGTTCGTCCCTGCAGCTGCATACGACGGATTTGCTGAACCCGGTTGTTTGCCGCATCGTAAGAGGCTTTTGCCTGAGCATTGCCGGCAACCTCAGCCTCGCTGTTGGCGATGTCAACCTGAGCATCAACACGCTCACCACGCCTTGCACCAGCTGCCCGTTCACGAGCAGCATCTCGGTTGATGGTGTACCCACCACCGATGCCTGGCTCCCCAAGACCCAGGTATTTGGTAATGTCCCAGCGCTTGTCGGTCGTGACATTCTGCAGGATGATGTCGCCTGCCTGAGCAGCCGTAAGGGTTGGGCGGCCCTGGTCGTTCCGGGACTGGTTCACCAGCGACCGGATCTCTTCGAGCAGCACTTTCTGGTCCGAACCAGGAATGGACTTGGCAATGGCAGCAGCGACCTGAATAGGCTTGCGACCATCAGCCAGCGTATCCTCGGAGATCCCGTCTTTACGGGCGTCGTTCGTGATGCTCGCCGTCTTGGGGTTTACCCCACCAGCGCTGAAGTCATGACCAGATTCCTTCTGGGCGATGATCCGCTTGGCCTGGTCCCAAGGCAGTTTGCGAACTTGCTCAGCTTCGGCGAGGCTCAACGATACCCACCGACCCTTAAGAGCCTGGGCACTACCCCTGCTGGACTCAAAAATTGCCTGACCGAGCTCTTCTTGAACTTCCGGGGTCCACTCCTTGTTGACCCAATTCTTGCCGTAGAGACGCTGGCCGAAATCCTGCATTGTGCTCTGGGTAATCTGGAAGATACCCATGGCACTGGAGTTTGCACCTGCTCGGTTGACCTGCTTGCCGAACGAGACGGCCTGACCCAGGGTCTTCACCGAGGGGGGAACCGAGTCAAACCCGGCTGCGCGAGCCTCATAATTCATGATGCCGGAAGCGTCTTTTCCGCCACCACCACCTCCAAGCGAAACACCCCCAGAGCCGCCACCACCCATGTCGCCGTAGAAGCCAGTTCCGAGACCGTTACCGATCATGGTTCGTGCCATAGCAACTGCACGGGGGTTCATTCCCCGACTGTTCTGGTCAATAAGTGCAGCGACGTTACTGCCAGGAGCATACTGGTTCATGACCGCTTCAGCGAGTGCTGCTGCAGCACCCTCGAACTGACGATCTTCAACCTTGAAGCTCTGATCCTGGGCACGGAAAGATTGGTCCTGACGCTGACCGGCGATGTCAACCGTCGTCTTCTCGAAACCAAAAGCATCTTTCATGAAGTTGGATACAGCGTCGGCTTTCAGGCCCTTGCCAGCAGCACGCTTCTGGAACTCTGCCAGAGCACCGGCTGCGTTGCCTTGAGAAAGCATAGGCTGCACATCGAGATAGAGCTGTCCCAGCTCCTTCTGTTGAGCGACATTAGCTTGCTCTTCCCCAAACTTCCACCGGCTCTGGGTCAGGTTTTCGGCACCGACTTCCAAATCCTGGCGACGGT
>Ga0075154_10001572_pt1 | contig 16087 bp, 14 predicted proteins | sample JI71714BDNA_FD_70965 | JGI IMG/M metagenome (GOLD analysis project Ga0075154, IMG submission 70965) | Wastewater effluent complex algal communities from Wisconsin, to seasonally profile nutrient transformation and Carbon sequestration -... | ecosystem: Engineered > WWTP > Effluent > Algae... | reverse complement strand
CGCAATCGGGGTTATCGGTCTACCGCCTTGCTACTTGAGCGCCTGTCGAGGTTATCGGGCGTGGGGGCGTTATGGGCTATGAGGCGCCCCGTTGAAACTGTGCTCTATCCAGTACGCGCACTTCGTTTCTATATGCCAGCCCTCCTGCTTCCGCCCGGAAAGCTGTTAGCGGAAAGCTATTCTTCCTTCTCCTGAGTGCAGATGAAAGTTTTTGTCATAAATCTCGACAAGGATCGCGCGCGGTGGGCGAGCGTAGAGGCGCAGCTTCAACACGCTGGCCTCGATTTCCAGCGTATCCCCGCGATTCTTGGACGCGACCTCACACCGCAGGAGCGCGCATCACACTACAGCCCGCTCAAGTCGAGTTGGCGTCAGGCCCGAGAGTTAACGCCCGCAGAGATAGGATGCGCGCTGAGCCACCTAACCGCGTACCGAGAGATCTCGATGCGTGGCTTCTCACACGCCCTCATTCTTGAGGACGACGTTGTGCTTAAGGATGAATTTGCGGAACTGCTTGACGCTCTCGCTAGCCAGATGCCGCCCGAAGATCCGCTCGTGTGCCTGCTGTCTCCGGCAGAGGTAGATATGGCTGCCGAGCCGTTTCCGTTGGTCGGAAGGTATGTAATCCAAAAATATAAGTCCGGATACTACGCTAGTTCCTATGTCTTGACGCGTGTGGCTGCAGAATACCTTCTTGGAGAATTGCATCCGGTCGGCGATGTGGCCGACTGTTGGGCGCGGCTTCACTGCGATGGTGGGCTTAAGCTGATGGCTGTCACGCCGCCTGCGGTGACGCAGAACCAAGCCGTGTTCGGTTCTTCGACGACCGAGGATATCTGTGCAGCCTTTGGCGTTTCACCAGCTTATAAGCTGATCTATCGGCTGCGCCGAGTGCGCAACATTTTACTTGGCAGGGTCCTTGAGCACCGCTGGAAGCGTCAGGCTAAGGTTGTGGGTCCACATGCTTCCCATCCCATCGATACATTGGTGGGCAGGCAATAGTGTTTGGATGGGCGATCCTCGAAAAGAACATTCCGTTCATCGTGAACTTCGCGTTCACGATCATCCTCGCTCGTCTTGTCGCACCGGAGATGTATGGTCTGGTCGCCATGACTGCGATCCTCTCCGCGCTTGCGCAGGTGATGCAAGGGTTGGGCCTCAATTCAGCACTCATCCAGCAAGAACAGCTGGGGCCCGACGACACGACTACCGCCTTTGCAGTCAACCTAGTGATTGGCAGCGCTCTGGCGCTGCTCATGGCGTTTTCTGCTGGCCTGATTGCTCAATTCTTCGGCCGTCAGGAGGTCGTTACCGTCGTCTATGCCAACGCACTGACGCTTGTCTTTGTGGCCTTCGGCGGTGTCCAGACGGTCATGCTCCAGCGAGAGTATCGTTTCCGCGCCGGACTAATTATCGAAATGTCTGCGACCCTCTTGTCAGGTGGGGCAGCGATCTGGCTTGCGCTGGAAGGGTATGACCTTCTGGCACTGCTGGGCTTGATGGTAATCCGGCAAGCGACGCAAACCCTCCTTCTTTGGGTCATTGTGCGTTGGCGCCCCCGCGGGCGGGTGAGCCTTGAAGCTTGGAGGCAGCTCTGGGGCTTCGGGAAGCATATGGTCGGTGCATCCTTGTACCATCACTTCGCCACGAACCTGACGAGCCTTCTCCTCGGCAAGTTCTACTCGGCCACAACCCTCGGCCTTTATGGCAGGGCGCAATCACTGCAGCTGTTGCCTGTGAGCCTCGTGACGCAGCCGGTTCAACGGGTAGCTTTCCCGCTTTACTCGCGGAGCCAGTCAGATCGCGCAGCTTTGCGTAACCTTTTGCGAAGCCACACACGCATGATCGCTCCACTTGCAGGACTGATCGCCGCCGGGCTTTCAACTGGCGCCAACGAGCTCATTGTGATCCTTGTGGGCGAGGCTTGGATCCAGGCTGTTCCCATGCTGGAGGTTCTAGGCCTTGCCGCCTTTTTCAACATCCTGTTCCCACTCCATTCCGAGGCAAACAAGGCAATCGGTGCAAGCAAGTGGTTCTTCGGAATTGAAGTTGTTAAGAAAACTGTTCTTGTTATCTGTGTTATTTCAGGAATTTATTTCGGATTGAATTGGTTGCTATTGCTACTGCTGTTCGCTTCGCTTTCAGACTACGTGTTGAGCGCAATGTCCAGTGCGAGGTTCCTTGGCTATTGTTGGCGACAGCAGTTAGAGGACGTCCTGCCGGCGTTGGTTTTGACATTCTTCGCGATAGCGATCGTCAAGCTATCGATTATAGCCTTGCCGGTGGGATCGTTGTTGCTGCTCACCGCTGTCTTGAAGGGGGGGCTGATCTTGGGTGTTTTTGCCGCCGGGCTTCTGGTCGTTGGGGCGAAAGCGTTTCCCGAAATCCACGTTCAAGCCGGGAGGCTCCTAAGGCGCTTGCCCATCGGTTCCGCAAAGCCATGATCGCAGACTGACAGTCGATGCGTACTGCCCTTCTCAGCCTTCTTGCTCCCTTTGTCAGGCTTATGCCTGAGACCCGTTTGTTTGGTCTAAAGCGAGCAATCTACCGCATCTGTGGCGCAGACATAGCTCAGGGCGTTCGAATATGTTCGTCGGTCACGATCTTGGGGGCGGGCAAGCTGGTTATCGGGCGCGATACGTGGGTTGGCCACCAAGCAATGATAATCTGCGGTGGCACCGTCGAGATTGGCTCTGATGTCGATATTGCGCCGCGCGTCTTCATTGGAACTGGAACACACCACCCTGGAACAAGTGAGAAAGCTGCCGGCGATGGCGTGAACTATCCTGTGACAATTGAGGATGGTTGCTGGATTGGTGCTGGCAGTCTCATTCTCCCGGGGACCACCCTCGCGCGTGCCACAACTGTGGGGGCTGGATCGGTGGTCACGCGCGACACAACAGTGCCTGGCACCACCATTATTGGGGTGCCTGCTCGAGAATTTTCCAAGCGAGGTGCGATTAAGGCGACGCCAAGTTCCCAAGGAGCGGGAACTCATTGAAGTCTAACGAACGAACTGGCTCAGATGCTGTGAACACACACCTGCAACACTATAAAGCCCTCATAAAGGCCGAGCTCCTCAAAAGGCTGCACGCTCGTGAGGAGATCAGTCTTCGTATTGCGAACCGAGTGTTGAGCGAAGGTTTGCGGCGCCGTTTGGCATGGAATTACGAGGATCACACTGCCGGTCTGATGAGCTATATGGCGGCATGCCACAGAGGCGGTTTCAGTTACGCCTTCACGACGACACTCAGAGCCCCTGTACTCTATGGCTCAGCTTATGCGTTCATGTTGAACTCGATGCTGGATACGTTTGAAGATGACGCGCAGATCCAAGCATGGATTGACTATTTTGATCGCTTTCAATCTGACGACGGTTTATTCAGAGACGAGGCTCTGATTGGGGATGCCTTTGAGCATCGTGGTGACTGGGGCGAAGGGTGGGGCACTCGGCACCTTACCGCCCACATGATTATCCCCTACGCACGGGCTGGGCGCATTCCGCCACGCCCCTTTCGCTTTCTTGAGCCGCTCTATGACGTCAAGTCGCTCGACAACTGGTTGAACCGTTTCCATTTTCGGGACCGATTATGGTCTCAGTCTAATTATATCATGAACCTGTACACACAGTTTCAGTTTGCTCGCGATCATATGAATGAGCCCCGGGCAGAATTGGCTTTGCAGCAGATTGGCGACTGGTTGCGTGATCGTCAGAACTCCCAGACGGGCTTATGGCACGAGACGCCACTGGAGACACGGGCGCAAGCCAATGACGCTATTCGCGCGGCCTATCATTACTATCCGTTGTTTGAATATGAGCGCACTCCCCTTCCATTTGACGAGAAGCTTGTGGACACGGTGTTGCCCACACAGAACTCTTGGGGTGGCTTCGAGGAGGAGAGCCGACCTTCAGGCGCATGTGAAGATATCGATGCCCTTGATCCACTACTGCGGTTCGCACGGCGCACGAACCACCGAGCCGACGAAGTTCGCTTGGCCGCGGAAAAAGCATTCGTGTGGCTTCTTGCCTGCGTTTATGAAGATGGCGGTAGCGCGTCGATACCGGAGCATGGGTGCCACTATGGAGGTCACCCGCTTACAACCAGCGCCCCGGGTCAGGCGAATATGTTCGCCACATGGTTTCGGACGCTAACACTGGCGTACGTCACGCAGTATCTCGATGTTCCCCAGAAGTTCAAACTTGGACACTACCCGGGCTACGAGATCGCCCTCCCCCGCCCACAAGTATGATCAATCGCATATCTCGTGTGATGCAAACCCGAAGCCACAGAAGCCGGTCCTCATGCAGTTGCTTAATCGGGGCTGACCATCAAATGACGCTATTATCAGTGGTTGAACAAGGCAAAAGGCAGCGTAGCGGCCGATGATCGGTAACCTCCAGATTGGAAAGTTCTTTGAGCGCTTAGGTCTTGCGTTCATCGTCCTTATAATCTTACGCTTAGCATCTGGACCAACAGCCGATTTGGCGCATGTCTTGCTCGTGCCCTATGCGTTACGAAGTCGGGCTCAAGCGATAGAGGCGCTTTTTTTATCGTTTGTATTCATAAGCCTGAATCCATCAATCTTTCCTACTTCAACATTAGCAGAAATCGCGCGATATTTCGTTGTCGTAGCTTCCGCAGTTTCAATATTTTTTCGTTCTAAAATTTGGAAGGGAAAGAGGTTCGATGCCGTAATATTAACGGTAGCGATTTTTGCGGCGTTTTTGATAGGTCATTCTATATTCTTTAGCTCGATTATAGTGATTTCACTACTCAAATCACTGATCTGGGGGGTGGCATTCCTCACTCTGTTGGTAGGGTGGCAAGACCTTGCCCGCACAGACGCGGATCGCGTTGAATTTCGGATCTATGTTACCCTCACCACTCTGATATTTTTAAGTGTTCTCTTGATTTCGCAGTCGCCCGCATACGTCCCGCGGACGCCATTTCTCCGTGGCGCATTGGCCCACAGTCAGGCGCTTGGAATAGTGGCAAGTATAATTGCCGTTTGGACCATGGCAAAGATAGTTGTGAGCAAAAAGCCGTCGTTTTTACAATTCATGGGTTTTTCGATTGCAATGATTGCAGTGACGTTTTCATATTCGCGAACTGCTTTGATATCATCAGCGCTGACAATGATATTATTATTTTCTGTCGCGAAAATTCGCGGTTCAACGAATGGGCCGTGGAAAACGCCTGGATTAAAAAGTCCAAAATTTATTTTGTTTGCGGTGTTCGCCATAATCGTGCTGTTGGCCGGTTCGGAATTTTTTGCATCGGTCTTACTGAAGCGGAGTGGCTTCTCCTCGCAAGAAGTGAGTGTTGTCGCACTGTACAATGCTTCCCGGGGGGGGTTGGCTGAAGCAATGTGGTCCAATATCCAGAAAGACCCTTTGGTTGGAGTTGGTTTCGGCTTATCTTCCAACATACAAGAAATGAATATCACATACTTTCAAGGCATCCCGATTGGGGCGACAGTTGAAAAGGGAATCACTTTTCTAGCTGTTTGGGAAGAAGTCGGATTGGTTGGAGTATTTTTATTTTCGTTCTTGATTGCGCAGATGTTGCTAAAGAGTCTTCGGTTGGGACCGGAGCGATTAAGTATATTCGTCGTTATATTTTTATTAAACCTGGGAGAGGCTACCCTTCTCTCAGTGGGGGGCGTTGGATTGCTTGAGTTGATTCTGTGGGCATGGGTCATTTCCGGTGGACGTCGGTCTAGTGTAAAGGCGTTCAGACCGCCCGTAAGCGGTGTCTGACAGTGGGTGCGTTGCGGATTGCTATGGTGGGGGGCGCGATATCTGCCCGGGGTGCAGGTGTCGCAGCTAGCATCGAGGGCTTCTCGAATGCCTTAGAGGATATCGGGCACTGCGTACGAGTCTTTGCTCTGGAAGACGGTAGCAAGGAATTAGAGCCGGAGCCTTGGCGTGGCGCGCCTGCGACACAGTTTGAAGTTCGCGGCCTTCGGGCATTCGGCTTCGCGCCGAAAATGCTCCCAGCGCTTCTGGCTTGGCAGGCCGATGTTGTTCATCTGCATGGTCTATGGATGTATCCCTCCCGCGTTGTCTGGGAATGGGCTCGTCGTACTCGCCGACCTTATTTAATTTCCCCCCACGGAATGCTCGCTCCTACCGCGCTATCTTTTTCGAAGCAAAAAAAGCGCCTCGCGCGGATCCTTTATCAGGACAAGTGCTTCCGAGATGCATCAGCCTTACACGCGACCTCCGAGGCCGAGGCGAATGATATCAAGCTCATTGGTCTTGATCAGCCTATCGATATTATTCCGCTTGGCATTCATCTGCGAGCGCGCCCACATGTGGATGGTCGGTCAAAGACGATCCTGTCGCTCGGCCGACTTCATCCGGTGAAGGGGCTTGATTTACTGATATCCGCATGGGCGCAGCTCGAGCCGCATTTTTCCGATTGGCACCTGAAGATCGTTGGTCCGGGCGAGGACAATTACCTGAAGTACCTCCAGTTCCTGATCGCGCAACATGGCCTACAGCGCTGCCATATTTTGCCTCCGCTTTATGGTGATGAGAAGTATCGGTGTCTTTCAGAGGCTGGGCTCTTCGTTCTTCCCAGCCATTCAGAAAATTTTGGGCTCACCGTGCTCGAAAGCTTGCTGATGGAAACACCTGTCATCGCGAGCCAGGGCACACCTTGGCGTTTGTTGAGTGAACAACACTGTGGTGACTGGGTACCACTGGAGGTAAACAGCTTGGCAGAAGCAATGGCCCGGCTGCTCAATATGACCAACAGTGATCGCGAAGCGATGGGCGCACGCGGGCGCGACTTGGTGCTGAAGTCATTTTCTTGGTCGGCGGTCGCGCGTGCGGCTGAAGCCAGCTATCAAAGGATTTTAGCCGACACTCGTGAATCACAGCTTTAACGGCGCGCGTGTCTTTTACTTGTCATGGAACCCTCAAATAGGAGTGCGGACATCAGGTCCAATAGGCCAGCCAGTCGAGCGGCGATCACCGTTCTTATGTCGTGCTATAATTGTGAAACTACGGTTGGCGCGGCGGTCGAGAGCATTCTGACCCAAAGCTATCGAGATTTCCGCCTCGTTATCTATGATGATGGATCGACAGATGGCACTGCCACTGCTCTGAAATGCTATGATGATCCGCGGATCGACCTGCGTCTTCTGTCTGAAAACCGGGGCCTGAGCCAAAATCTCCATGAGGGCCTCATTGAAGCTGAAACACCTTACATTGCGCGGATGGATAGTGATGATATCGCTTTACCTGAGCGCCTAGCGGACCAGATCGAATTCTTAGAAAGTCACCCAAGCGTAGATGTCCTCGGGACTAACGTTTTATTCTTCACTGAAAAAGGTGATAAATTTCTTGGAATACAACCTGAGCATCACGAAGAGATTGCTATCTCTCTGTTCTTCGACTTCACTATGCTTCATCCTACGATTATGATGAGAACTTCTGCATTGTCTGAAAGAAATTGGAATTATAATCCGCGATTTATATACAGCCAAGACTTTGATCTTTGGTCACGCATGATCCCAGAGCATAGATTTTATAATCTGCAGAAGCCGCTCCTGCTTTTGCGGGAACATCCCAGAAAAATTTCCCGGGCGAAGCGTTCAAAGCAGCAGCGCTTCACCACGCTCATTCGTGCACGACAAATTAAACGCGTTCGGCCTGACGTTACCCTGAATGAGGTCCTTACTTTCTCAGCCGCAGCAAGAGGTGACTTGCCGAAAAATGCTGAAGCGCTTGATCGGCTAGAATCATGCCTACTTAGACTGGTTGAAGGAAATGAGATAACGAAAGTTTATGAACCTCATTCGTTCAATAGTGCGGCCGCTAATCTTATGGATGAGATCTGCCGTCAAATGCTCCGTGCAGGCAAGATCGCTGGATCCCGATATCTTGTGTCTCCACTTAGGAAGCACGCTGTATCGCATACTGTAAAATCCCAGCTCAAGTTTGCGGGGCTTTGCGGGATTGCATTGCTGAAGCGCAGGATTTTTGTGTGACCAGCCATCGCGTAATTTTCCTTCGTATAGAGCCAACTAGTTACGCACTTGCCTTGCTTCGGGCCCTTAGAGAAATCTGGCCGGGCGAGATCGATGCGCAATTCATCACTTGCAGCGCAACGCAGCCGTGGGAGTTTGATGCTCAGACCATGGGCGCAAAGCTTCTTCCCGCGGATCCGGGAAAAGCTAGGAGGGCGATAAGAGAGGCAATTTTGAAGGATCCAAGGTCGGCAATCATACATACTGCAGGGTGGGGGGCGCCAGTCTGCCAGGCCGCAATCTCGACTGCTTACAAGGCCAAAATTCCGGTGGTCGCCGATCATGATACATGGACTGATGCCGCAAAGGGGCTTGCCGGCTTGGCCAAGCGGATCATCCTCCCTCGGCGCTTAGCTAAAATCACTCACTTCGCTTCGGGAGGGCAGCGACAGGCTGCGTTTGTACGTCGTTACGGTGTCGCTGAAGCGAAAGTCACGCCTGCAAACATGACAGTCGATGTTCTGAAGATTCGGCGATATCTTACGACGAACCCTCGCGCACGTGAGAGCTTCCGGCGTAGGTTCGGTCTACCGAAAGACGATAAAGTCGTACTTTTTTTGTCCCGGCTTGTGCCAGGGAAGGGTGTTGAGGACCTGTTGAGCGCGTGGTGCGAGGTAGCCAAGTGGCATAAGGACACCCACCTTGCAATCGTTGGTGATGGCCCTTTGATGCCGATGGTGAGGGACTGCGGCCATGAAAGAGTGCATACCTTAGGTCGTTTGTCAGGCGATAGTGTATGGGAAGCTTATGCAGCGGCTGACATTTTCGTCGCGCCTTCGCACAGCGAGGGATGGGGGTTGACGATAAATGAGGCTATGGCAGCCGGTGTTCCAATTGTAATGACCGATGCGTTCGGCTGCATAGGTGATTTAGCTATTGCAGACCAAACTGTTTGCATTGCGCGGGCCGGCGATTCGCATGATCTGCAGAAATGTATAGAAATGGTGCTAGAGAATGATCAGTATCGGAACCTGTTACGGAACAGCGCATCTCAATTAATTTCGAAATGGACAATTGAAGATCAAGCGCAAAAAATCACTGAAATTTGGGAGCGTGTCATAAGTGAGTTTCCCTGCAAATGACAAAGAATCCTCTCTCTCAGGAAGATAGTTGCCAAAGCGAAGTTTGTCCGAGGCGAACTAGCGTGAGTCTCGGGAATTTCAAAAATTCTGGCTGGAGCCGAGGAAGAAGCGCACTCGTCGAAGCAGTTTGGATTTTCCTCTCCACATTATTTTTTTGTAGCTGGATTCCGGGGAGCAGTCATCGGAGAATGATGCTCAAATTGTTTGGGGCAAAAGTTGGTAAGTCTGTTGTCATCAAACCCGGCGTGAAGGTGAAATTTCCATGGCGTTTTGAAATTGGGGACTTTTCTTGGATCGGAGAGGGTGTCTGGATTGATAATCTTGACTACGTTAAGATCGGTCATAACGCTTGTTTATCTCAAGGTGTATATCTCTGCACGGGCAGTCACCGGTGGGATATGGTCGAGTTTGATCTCCTTACGAGGCCCATAGTGATTGAGGATAGCGTCTGGGTGGCTGCAAAATGTAATGTTGGTCCTGGAGTAACAATAGGCGAAGGCGCAGTATTGTCGTTTGCAAGCACCGCGGTTCATGACTTGCGGCCCTGGGGTATCTATGGGGGGAATCCTGCGATGTGGATGAAAGATAGGAAGTTTTCTTCAACAGAGATTAATTGTTAAATATCAAATAACAGTTGGAGGAATAGTGCCTAGGCTAAATGAGGTGTCCAGGTATCACGGTGGGTGATCTTGGGCATCATTCACATGCTGAAGTGCGACGGCGGCCGTCCTCGCGCCGAACTGAGTGTGTAAGATGACGCTCTCGTTAGCCACGTCTATAGGCGCCTCCTTGTCAGGGCTGGACTCTGCTTTTTTCTGGCAGAAATCAGGAGGCTCAGACCAAAACCAACGCAGATCGGATCATCGCTCTCGTCCAAACAGTAAGTCGAGCTCCCATCCCGAAGATCGGGCCAATCATGCTGCCAGGATCATTGTTCTTGCGGGTGTCCACATGGAAGCATCCCACTCGCCTCGCCTTTGCTGGCGGTCGACCACGAATATCAAGCGAACGGACTTTCGTTTTGATCGCGGGATCAGTGACGGACAGGCCGAGGCATAATCAAAATGAACGGAAAATACTTTAAGGCTACAGTACGTCCGCTGGTTTCTGTAGTTATACCGACCTACAATCGCGCGCATACCATCGCGCGCGCCGTCGCGTCGGCTTTCTCACAGGAGAACGCAGTCGTTGAGGTAATTGTCATAGATGACGGCTCCTCTGACTCGACGCCGGCTGTTATTGAAAAGCTACAGGCGCTCCACGGTCCCGCCTTAAGGTATTATCGCCAAGCCAACGCTGGAGCTTCGGCGGCACGGAACGCTGGCATTGATCTAGCTCGGGGCACCTTTGTTCAGTTCCTCGATTCAGACGACACGCTCGCGCCCGAAAAGTTTCGACTACAGCTTGAAGCTTACAGGACGAGCCCAGCTCCAACGCTAGTACTTTGCTATGGATGGATGGAGGAAGATGGGACTGAAAAGAGGATCGGTCAAAACCTGGGCGATGATCCGCAATTTTACATAGAAAAGTTGTGTGGGCGCGAGGTACATGTGATTCCGACCCTCGCGCCGCTCTGGCGCCGTGATTATTTGCGACCTGCACATCGATGGGATCCGCAACTATCGCTCGGCGATGATCTCGAATTCCATATCCGATGTTTGGCGGCTGCAGATCGGATCGCCTTTGTACCTGATCCTCTATTCAAAGTGCACGACAATGCCGGTGATCGCCTCAGCGATTTCTCAACCGACAATTATAGGCTCGCCGCACTCCTAAAGACGCGTATCCTAGTCCACGACACCCTCGTCTCGCAGGAGCGCTGGACCAACGCCTGCGAGGCCAACATGGCGTTGGCGCTGCGGTCGATGTATACCGTTTACTTGCAGCGCATGGCTGATAGTGAAGTTTTGCAGTTCGAGGCTGCCGCGCAACGAATGTGCGGACCAAGCTGGCGTGGCCGGGACCTTGTGCTATTGGCTACGGCACGACGTGTGGCCGGGCCCTCGATTGCCCGCGCAATCTTTGTACAAGCCCTGTTCTTGCGCAACCAAGCTCGACGTTTCACGGTCACGAGAATGTCGAATTACGTGCGACGTCAGATCAACAGGTTAGAGCGCGTCAAATTGCGCGATGAAATTGCAGCATCTCGCACACTCAGGGAAAAGGCGCTGAATTATCCCGAAAGCCATACGGCGCTTTACGTAGAGTTGAACGACTACCATTCCGAGATCATCCCGGGCTATGTCGCTCTTCTAGAGGCAGCTGGCTTTCGTACCAATGTTCTCCACCGACCTCGCTCTGAAGTGGCCGCCGCCTTTTCTCGGATGCCGGAAAAGTCGCAGCCCTGCCTCTTTCCGCTCACCCTCCGCGGTATGCGACGGTTCTTGCGAAGCGATGCAGTACAGCGGTACGAAGTTGTAGTGTTTGGCACGGGAATGCTTATCGAACACGGATACTTCTGTGATGCTTTCGACTTCGTCGGCACGGTTCCTAACGGTCGATTGGGCCATGCGGTTATTGAACATTCAGCAGAATTTCTTATCAAGCGCAGGGATCGGCTCCGTTCTGAAAACCTCTTTACCTTGAGAGACTTGGAGTTTGGCGTCAACCATCTGCCAATGCTTGCGCCGGTTGAGTTCGGTGGGGTTGCCCCAGCGCCTTTGTCGGAGCCAGTTGTATTTGCCGTCGTCGGTCGACTGAACCCGAACGTGCGTGATGTTGCGGGGCTATTTCAGGCAGTGCGTGAATTGATGAGTGTCGACGGGCCCGCTTTTGAAGTCAACATTATCGGTGAATCAGATCTTTCGCATGTGCCGGATGACATACGTCCCGTCTTCCGGGTGCTTGGCCGACTTCCCTTTGACCACATGTACGATGCAATTGACCGGGCGCACTATCTTTTGGCCTTGCTCGATTCCAATACGCCCCCCCATCGGAATTATCTCGATAACCAAACAACGGGTACCAGGCAGCTATCTCTGGGCTTCCATACACCCATGATTCTGGATCGAGCTTTCGTAGCAGCTTATGATTTCGACCCTACGACCTTGCTAGCACATTGCCCTGGCCGTTTGCAGGATGGGCTTGAGGCTGCTCGCAGGTTGGATCGGGTGGCGTATGAGCGGATGCAACACGCTTTAGGTCGAAAAAAGACAGAAATTTTTGACACATCTTTGGCCAATCTGCAGCGTTATCTTGCTACGCAAGGCGCCCACATTTAATGCGCTAAGACTGCTCGATAAGCCTGATCCATTCGAAGCGGTGGCGGTCCACGTTGTTGTCGATGGATTGGCAGAAGCGATTCAACGGCCAGTTGCCTAGCATTAACGGTTAGACGTTCTCGACCGGGTGGAAATCCCGACATTTTTCCTGCGGTATCAAGGTGATGTGGGGTGGAATAGCCAGTCTGGCTGATACGTGCCAGCCAGTCTGATCGAGTCAACTGGGCACTCGCAAAAACCGCTCATTTTGAGCCTGTGCCTGGTATCCATTCCATTCATTGGGCGGAGAGTTTGGATGCACCCACGCAGCGTGCTTTCACCAGTTGAGCACATGGAGTGGCTGAGCAAGGATGGCGACCCGCTGGAGGTTCTGGCGGGGACGGTAGGTCCGAACCTTTTCGGTTGAGCGACCATGCGTCCAGCTAAGGAGGAAGATTGGGCGGGGACTATCTTCCCAGAATCCCAAAACGAATGTGCCAAATGAGAAGCTGGATGAATTTACAATTACCTCAGGACGCCGTAATTGGCCGAAAGATGCTTGACCTTTTGCGCCCAGGCCGCGGCGGTGCATACCCGCACTTCTACCTAATCGACGCTGTTCGAGGCCTGGCCGCAGTAGCGGTATTATTTTGGCATTATCAGCACTTCTTTTATCCACGCGCTTTGGAGAAGATTGATGGGTATTCAACATCAAATTTGCCGCTATATGATTATTTCTTCATTCTCTATGAATATGGCTTTTATGCCGTGCAAATATTTTGGGTGATCTCAGGGTTTGTTTTTGCCGCAGTGTATGTCGGAACCAAGGCCACGTCGCGCAGCTTCTTCATCAACCGGTTTGCGCGACTTTATCCACTCCACTTTATCACCTTGGTCATAGTCGCCGTTTTGCAGAGTGTGAGTTGGTACGCACTGGGTTACCACCAAATCTACGGGAACAATGACCCTTATCATTTCATACTTAATTTGGTCTTCGCGTCTACATGGGGCCTAGAGAAAGGCCCCTCCTTCAACGATCCGATATGGTCGGTTTCCGTCGAAGTTCTAGTTTATGCGGCCTTCTGGACTTCAATCCCGTTCCTCGATCGACGAGGTCTCGTGGGACCACTGGCGCTGGCGGCATCGGCACTTATGGCTTTTTTTCTCCAGTTGGGGCCTAATGGCTTTATTTGGAGCTGCGCGTTCCACTTCTTCACTGGAACTGCGGCATTTGTGTTCTTCGACCGCTTTTCCTCTCAGCCTTCCCTCATCGCGGGAACCGGGGGGCTCGCTTTAGTTGCTGGCGCCTTGGCTCTCTGGCAGTTTCCTGAACGTTCGATCATCGGACTTGGTGGGGCCATTGTCGGCTTCGTGCTCCTTGTGGCTTCGTTCGAATTGAACGGCGCCGCCAGACACGCGCGGAAAGTGGCCTGGATCGGCGACAGTACGTACGGTATCTACCTTTGGCACGTTCCTATCCAGATCGCCGGTTTGATTGTTCTGGATGTTCTCGGCATTGGACGCGAAATCGCGCGGAGTCCTTTGTTCTTGATTGGCTTTCTCACGATTACCGTCACAGTAGGTTATGCCTCGTTTCGGTTCATCGAGAATCCTTCCCGAAAGGGAATCCGCAACGCCCTTGACGTGCCAAATCCCAAAAGCCGTCGGCTCCAGGAAACAATGGCCGAGTGACGTGCCTCCCTGATTTTCGTCCACGAGCAATTAGAGTCTGGCCTGAACGGAAGGACAGACGATGAAGCGTGTGAGGTTTTCAGAAGAGCAGATTATCGGGGTGCTGAAGGTGTCCGAGGCCCGGCGGCTGCGGGAGCTCGAGAGCGAGAACGCGATACTCAAGCGGCTGCTGATCGCGGAGCTTGTTAGCCGCGATGGGCCCTCTCGCTGATCTCATCTCCGACAGAAAATCTTGCTTCCCATCATCCGGTGAAATCAACTTCACTCTCGATGATCCGGCGACCGCTCTTGCCAAGGTCTCAGACGAGTTCTGTAACGACGCCCTCACGATCGACCGAATTGATGGGATCAGCTTTGATCTGGGAGATTGGCGGTTTAATCTGAGAAGCTCCGATGCCGAGCCCGGGCGTCGTGAGGGGGCATGTCACCGCGCGAGTGCGCCTCATCGTGGAGAGCCTTCGCCAATTTTAACGTCAAGGCGCTCGTATCCGCGCCCCCATTCCCAACCTCGGCGGCGTCGCGCGCGTGGCCCGCCTGTGCCACGCGCTCCTGCAGCATCCGAGCGGCGCGCATGTCTCCCGCCATGGCCTGATCATTGAGGGCGCGCAGGCTGGCCTCGCGGCGCGTCATACGCCGTTTGCGTCCATCCATCGCCACCCACACCCCCTCGTCCAGGATCTGCAAGAGTGTGGCGTCATCTTCGGACACACCGGCCGGCGGCGGAGGCTCAGGCTTGCGCTTGGGCCGCTGGCCGCCGCGATTTCCTGAATCGCCTTTCTTCCAACGTGTGTGCTTGGGGGGCTTCTTCTAGCCGACTTCGTAGTCTCCAGCGGGTGTGCGAGATCGCGCCATCTCGAGCGTCTTTTCTGTCTGCATGGGAGGGGAAAGGGCCAGGCTGCAAACGTCACCCACAAGGGCGGCGCAGGCCTCATCCTGAGCGCGCTTAGATCCCATAATCGGGTGGGCCGGCAAGCCCCGCACGAACGGGCCGCCACGCCCCCCTCCAAGCGACGATCAATTCCCTGTTTTGCACGGCCAAATTCCCTGTTCCGCGCGAGCGGAGAATTTGGCTTATTTGATATTAAAAACAGTAGTCTGAGAGGCGATTGTCACTGCCAGGCGGGCACTTTTCGTCCAATTCCCTACACAACAGGGAAAAACAGGGAACGACCCACGCCCGATAGCCTAAGCTGGCACGCAAGTAGCGTGAACGCGATAAAGCAATTGGCGCCCAACCGAGCTCTCGTACGGGCCAGCGGCCTTATCCAAACGGGGACCCCTCGCCAGCGTCAAACAACGTACTGGCCATGGTCTCGATCCGCTCGCGCCAGGCAAGCTTGCCGAGCCATTCCTCGGGTATCCCGCTTGCCCCATAAAGGGCCCCGGCCAGCTGCCCTGTGATGGCTGCAGTGGTATCTGCGTCCTCGCCCAGATTTGCCGCAAGGATGACAGCATCGGCGAAGCTGCTGGTCCGCGCAACACACCACAGCGATGCCTCGAGTGAGTGCGCGACGTAGCCCGATCCGCGGATTTGGCTGCGGTGCTTGCCGCGCCAAGAGCCAGCCATGATGTCGGCGATCTTGCCAGCATAGTTGTCATGCCGCGGACGCAGAATATGCGAGCGAGGCTGTCCTGCAATGGCCTCGGCAAGGAGATCGGCATAGGCCACGCAGGCATCAACCGCCTCAGGTGCGCCGTGCGTTGTACGGCTCTGCCGCGCTGCCACCTCGCGGAGTGTTTGGGGCTCGTGCCAATAGCGCAAGGCGACAGGCGCAAGCCGCATCAAACTGCCGTTGCCCGCACTCATTGGATCAATGGAGCCCGCGATGGGGTCACCACTTGCTTTGAACCGCCGAAGCGCACCGCTCACGGTGATCCCAATATCGAAGCAGCGGCCCGTCGCAGAGTATTCTCCCTGCTCGCGCCAACGCACAAACCTCTCCATCAGATCGGTCTCGTCGAGACCGCCGCAGGTAATGAGGCTGTCTGCGAGCGCCAGAGCCATCGAGGTGTCATCGGTCCATTGTCCGGGCTTAAGGCCGAACGGTCCGCCACCGACGATGTCGGTGACCC
>Ga0075154_10001571_pt1 | contig 16104 bp, 13 predicted proteins | sample JI71714BDNA_FD_70965 | JGI IMG/M metagenome (GOLD analysis project Ga0075154, IMG submission 70965) | Wastewater effluent complex algal communities from Wisconsin, to seasonally profile nutrient transformation and Carbon sequestration -... | ecosystem: Engineered > WWTP > Effluent > Algae... | reverse complement strand
GCAAAGTAGGCATAAATATCTTCAGCTTCGCTTTTGTCGTGAAATGGTAAAAAGCCTTCGTTTTCGTCTAAGAGTCGCAAAATTTTCCCCAACTCATCTTCAACACGCTGATAGCCGTGTTTTCCTTCTGCCACATCTAATTTATTTTCGGGTAAAATACGTTTAATGTGACCGGTAAATACGTCGCCTGGTTTTACATGACGGAATACATCGCTGTAATGTAATAAACCAAGATGTTTATTATTTATTGCAACATTATATCCTAAATCAGTTTCACGAATAATGGTGATTGCAACTTGTTCTTTTTCAACTACGGTTAATTCTGCATTGTCGAGCCACGATTCAATTAATTCGGTTGCAGCAAGTCTGCCATCATAATCGAGAATTAACTTCACCACTTTGATATCACCCGGTTCGGCAATATTTCTGATTTGACTTTTGTGTAAAAAAACATCTTTCGGAATTCCCAATTGCAAATAGGCGCCATTAGGTGTAACATTAATTACTTCCAAAGCAACAATATCATTTAAAACCCCTTTGGGCTCCATTGTAGTGGCCATAATAGCACCATCACCATCGTTATAGATAAATACTTCAACTTCGTCGTCGGTTCTTAATCCTGCCGGCACCTGCTTTCTGGGCAATAATACCCCTTCTGCACCATCATCCAGAAAAACACCTTCCGGGGCAAATCGAATTGCTTTTAAACGTTGTTTTTTACCTATCAATAACATGTAATAGCGGTTATTCCGGTATAAAAGTAACCTAAAAAAACGGGGTAATAGTCATTAACACAATTGAATCAAAAAGTGGCTACCTTTGTAGCGGCTAAAAAGAAAAGCAACAAGATGGAAAACAAGTGGTATACAACAGAAATTGGTAGATTTAGAACAGTCGCCATATTTGAAGGCGTTTCGTTTTTATTATTATTATTTATTGCCATGCCCTTAAAATATGCAGCAGATATTCCGCAGGCTGTTGATATCATGGGGTGGATTCACGGCGGACTTTTTATTTTATATATGTTTACCGGACTTAATGTAAAAATGGTACATGATTGGCCTTTTAAAAAAACATTATTGGCAGTAGTGGCATCGATAATTCCGTTTGGTCCGTTTATTTTAGATAAAAAAATTCTTCAAAAAGAAATTGCAAAATAAAGCATGAAAAAAATTCTGTTAATATTATTTGTGAGCATTAATTTTTATGTTCACGCTCAGGTTGACAGCCTTTTCCAGGTTCCGGGTACGCATTGTAGTATGTTGCCTCCGAAAGGATTTGATAAAGCAGAAACATTTTCCGGTTTTCAGCAACCAAATACGGGTTCGTCGATAATGATTACTGAATTACCTACTAATTATATGGTAATTGTAAATTCTTTTACTGCAGAATCATTAGCAAAGGCTGGCTTATTATTAATGAGCAGTGATACTTTAATATTTAACGGGATGACTGCCTATACCTATTACATTAAACAAAAAGCCAACGAGGTAACATTTAATAAACAAGTTTTCATTTTTGGGAATAATCAACTAGCGGTTATGGTAAATGGCATGTATCCTGAAAAAGAAACTGCCGTGGGCGAAATAATTTTATCATCGATGAAAAGTGTTATTTATAACGAAACAACCGCTGAAAATGGCAAGGAGGCGGTTAAATTTGCGTTGGATCCCACAGGAACATCCATGATTTATTCTGGATATCTTTCTGGTGCATTAATGTATTCGCAAGATGGAAAAATGCCCACCCAGAGCGCTGATAAAGCTGTGTTTACTGTTGGAAGTTCATTTTCTAGTGTTGCTATTGACGATACAAAAGCCTATACTGAAAGTCGTATTAAAAGTTTACCATATGCGGAAAAGACGGTAATTAAAACAATTACTCCGGTAACTATTTATAATATTAACGGATACGAAATTGTTGCTGAAGGAAGCGATAAAGAAAACCAGCAACAACTTATTTATTTTGTTATGTTATATCCAGATAATACTTCTTATTATATCATGCTTGGAATGACAAACGCAAAATATGAAAGCTATTTATCCGATTTTAGAAAATTGGCCCAAACTTTTATGCTTAAGTAATCCTAAGTTGTTGAATTAGCGAAAAAATTTTACATTTATGGGAAATAAACACATAAATGGGATTTCTTGACCGCCTCTCCAATGGCTGGAAACTGTCGATGAGCAGTTTTGCCGTTATCAAAAAACATAAACAATTGTTAATATTTCCGGTATTGTCCGGTGCATCATTGTTATTATTGTTTGCATCTTATCTTGCTATTTTATTACTTCCAAATGATGGCAATTTTTCAGCCGTTATAGCAGAAAGAGATATCGTAACTTATATCGGGCTTTTTGTATTTTATTTAATCAATTATTTTATTGTTGTATTTTTTAATATGGGATTGATACACTGTGCTCGCATTTATTTTCAGGGTGGTGTACCAAAAGTATCGGATGGTTTAAACTTTAGTTTAAGTCGTGTTGGCGATATTTTAGCCTGGTCGGCGATGGCTGCAACCGTTGGTTTAATTTTCCGTTTATTGGAAGAAAACCTGGGAAAAATAGGACAAATTATAGCAGCCCTTGCGGGTGTGGCATGGTCAATTACAACATTTTTTGTAGTTCCGGTTTTAGCTTATGAAAACCTCACTCCTATTGCTGCATTTAAAAGATCAGCACAAATAATGAAAGAAAAATGGGGAGAGTCATTAGGCTCTTCATTTAGTTTTGGTATTGTGCAAATTTTAGGCATTCTGCTCATCGGCTTGCCTTTATTTTTTCTTGGCTCTTTAATTGGTTTAATTCCTTCAATTGTTTTAGCCGGAATAGGAGTTTTATTTGTAATTGCAGTTACATCTGCAGGACAAACCATTTTTATAAGTGCCGTTTATCATCGCATTAATGATAATGATGTTCAAGATTTTGATGGCGATTTATTAGATAGCGCTTTTATTCACAAAGAAAAAAAGGGATTATTTTAATATGTTTCCGCAACGATTATCTCTGCTCACCATTGGTGTTCGCAATCTTGATTTGATGAAAAATTTTTATTTGAATCAATTTGGCTGGACACTGATGTTGGAGCAGGGAGATATCGTGTTTTTTAAACTCAATGGGTTTATTTTAAGCCTGTATCCATCCTCTGAACTAGCCAAGGATATTGGCATTGAAGCAGAGACGGGAAATTTTAAACAAATTACAACAGCTTTGTTGTTGCCTTCTATTGAAGACGTAAATGCCTTATTTGTGGAACTCAGTGCTAAAAATGTAACCGTAATTAAATCACCCGAAAAAGCTTTTTGGGGAGGATATAGTGGTTATGTTGCAGACCCCGAAAACAATTATTGGGAAATTGCTTTTAATCCGTTTATTGAAATGGATGAAGCGGGTAATATTCAATAAATGTTTTTCCTGTTAATTTCAGTAATAATTAACTGCTACTTTATTTAGTTTTTAAAATCTTAATGCCGGCGCTAAAGTGCATGATGTGATTTAAAAACGCGTTAGCTTACTTAAAATATAAAATCCAGGTCCGTTTTGAGATGAGTTCTAACAACATCATTGTATTTTTACTGTATGTTCAGACGATATACTCATTTAGCAGGCTTATTGTTAATTGCACAATTAGCTAGCACTCAGGTAGTTACAACTATTCCGGTATTCCCAACAGCCGATGTGCCGGTTACTATTATATTTGATGCTACACAAGGAAACGGGGCATTAGCCGATGTTCCGGGTCCAATTTATGCGCATACAGGGCTTATTACCACCGAAAGCGATTCTCCAACCGACTGGCAATATACGCAGGGTGTATGGGGAACACCCGACCCGGAGGTGCTAATGACTGAAATAGGTGATAATTTATATCAAATTGAGTATACCAGTATTTTGGACTTTTATGCCGCAACTGAAGATGATACCATTTTGCAAATGGCATTTGTTTTTAGAACAGCATCCGGTGATGTTGTAGGCAGAGATACAGATGGCTCGGATATTTTTGTTGATGTTTATGAAGATGGACTTAATGTTGCTATAACAGCACCTACTACAGACCCGTTGATTGTTGATTTGGGAGATAATATTCACGTGTCTGCTGCGGCTGTATTTTCAGATAGTATGTATTTGTATGTAAATGGTGCAGAAGTTGTAGCAACAGATTTAACCAGTATTGAATATGATATTACAGCTGCAAGTTTTGGATTAGGAGAAATTCGTGTTGTTGCAAAAGGCGATGGTGATATTAAAGCAGATTCAACTTATTATTATGTAATTGGTGACCCGGTAATTGCAGATGTTCCTGCAGGCTTACATCAGGGTATTAATTATATTGACGACAATACGGTAACGCTCGTATTATATGCACCATTTAAATCGTACATTTTTGCCGTTGGCGAACATAGTAACTGGATGTTACAAGAATCTAGTTTTATGAATCTTGATTCTGATGGTGCAACATGGTGGGTTACATTAAGCGGATTAGAAGCGGGCAAAGAATATCCCTACCAATATTTTATTGATGGCAATTTATGGGTAGCAGATCCACTCGCAGAAAAGGTATTAGACCCATGGAATGATAGTTATATACCGGAAGTTACTTATCCGGGACTAATTGAATATCCAACTGGAAATGCTTCTGGCATTGTGAGTGTTTTTCAAACAGCACAACCGGAGTATACCTGGACAATTCCTGAATTTACACCACCGGCAGTAGAAGATTTAGTGGTATATGAATTGTTGGTTCGCGATTTTTTGGCGGCAAGAAATTATCAAACATTACTAGATACATTATCCTATTTAAAATCATTAGGTATTAATGCGATTGAATTTATGCCAGTAATGGAATTTGAAGGGAATGAAAGCTGGGGATATAATCCAAGTTTTTTTATTGCCTTAGATAAATATTATGGCACGCGTGAAGCATTTAAAATTTTTATTGACTCTTGTCATGCAAATGGCATTGCAGTTATTTTGGATATTGCTATGAATCATGCATTTGGTCAAAGTCCTTTAGCACAGATGTGGTGGGATCCGCTGGCAAATGCACCGGCTGCAAATTCGCCTTATTTTAATACAGTGCCAAAACACGATTATAATGTTGGATATGATTTTAATCACGAAAGTGAAGCGACCAGAAATATGCGCAATATTATTTTTTCTTATTGGTTACAGGAATTTAATGTAGATGGATACCGATTTGATTTATCGAAAGGGTATACTCAAACAAATACCTTAGGCGATGTTGGTTTATGGGGACAATATGATGCAACGCGTATTGCAATTTGGAAAGATATTGCAGATGTTCTGTACACGGTTGAGGAGGATGCCATATTAATTCTTGAACATTTTGCCGTAAATACCGAAGAAGAAGAATTGAGTGATTATGGATTTTTATTGTGGGGTAATTCAAATTATAATTATGCCCAGGGCACAATGGGTTATACCGGTTCAGATATTAACTGGATGAGTTATGTTGCTCGTGGCTGGAGCGATCCACACGTAATGGGATATATGGAAAGTCATGACGAAGAGCGATTAATGTATAAAAATATTTCTTTTGGGAATAGCGGCAATCCGGATTATAATGTAAAATATTTGCCCGTTGCTTTATCCAGGATGGAACTTGCCGGCGCATTTTTCTTTACTATTCCCGGCCCGAAAATGATTTGGCAATTTGGAGAACTCGGTTATGATATCAGTATAGATTATGGGTGCAGAGTTTGTAATAAACCGGTTTTATGGAATTATTACGACATTGCCAGTCGTTTGCGCATTAACCAAGTGTGGAGTGAACTGATAAAATTAAAAACAACCTATCCTGCCTTTAGCTCAACCAGCTTTATATTAAACGTTGGCGGCTCCGGAAAACGCATCAATTTGAATAATGATGAGATGAATGTTACGGTTATTGGAAATTTTGATGTGTATAACGCAAGTGTTAATCCTAATTTTCAGCATACCGGATTTTGGTATGAATATTTTTCAGGAGACACAATTAATGTGTCGAACATTAGCCAAACTATTAATTTATTACCGGGAGAATATCGTTTGTACACAGATGTAAAATTGAACACGCCTGACATTATCATAAGCATTGAAGAATTAGCATCTGCTATGCAACATGAATTGTTGGTTTCGCCAAACCCTTCAGGTAATTTATTTAATTTATCTGCTGATTTAGCAACAAGCGGAGAAGTTGCAATTTCAATTTATAATTTGAAAGGCGAATTAGTATTTGAAGATGCCGTAATTTCAAATGCCGGTGCATTTAATTACACCTGGTCAGGAAATACTACCGACGGAAGTGCAATACCAACTGGCACTTATTTATGCAAAATGCAAACATCTGCAGGTGTTTATTTAGCTAAGCTGATGAAAGTGCAATAACAATTTATTAATTTATAATTGAGGCCTGTTTTCAAACTGATTATCTTTTGAAAACAGGTTTTTTATATATCTAAGCTCACACCAACTCTCACACCAAAATTAGGTGCTAACGGATTGTTGCGATATGATAAGCGCCAAATGGCATCTACACGAATAAGTTTGAAAATGTTTTCTACACCAATACCAGCTTCCATATAAGGTTTTGGTGAAGGCGCGGCGTTACCGATATAAAAGGGCTCTACATTTTTTAAATAATTATTGGCAGCAGTATTATCGGCGCTTAATTTACCATAAACCATTTTAAAGGTGGCTACTTCGCGCAATTTAAGTTTTTGAATTAATGGGATTTTATTGAGGAAAAAACCATGGAAGCTATGTGTTAAAAATAATTCTGCATAAGTATCCATAACAAATTCATACTCATTCATCAGGTTGAAGTTGCCATGATTCATAAAATATGTTTCGTTTCCCGGAGGACTTTCCAACAACAGTGTAGGTAAATTACCATACACTTTTCCGGCTTTTATAGAATAGTCGGTAGCGCCAAAACTGCCCAGCAAAAAGTAATCGTCGATACTAAATTCAAGAGCGGTATATTTAAAATCGCTTGAACCAATGTCTGGAATACCCATTTTGTAATGAAAATTAATAACCGGATAATTGGTTCCTAAACTATAACGACGATAATTATCAAATAGGAATTTTTCGCGGTAAGCAAAACGCAAACCAAAGTCTAATTCAGCATTATTAATATCGCTCACTAATGAATCGTGCTGATTGTAATAATAGATATCAAAAAGCGGTTGCATTTTTACAGATGTAAAAGTCACAGAATTAGATAATCCCCAAATCCAATCTTTTTCATAATGCCCGCGAATTTTTTCGTGATCAAGAATTTTTTGTGGCGTATCACGACGGCGATAAAAACCGGATAGGATATTATCTTCTCCAAAAGTTACCCCCTCATTGCTGCTAACATCCAAATCGTTTTCGTAAGAGAATTTAAATTGTTGCCATGGTTTTTTATTTACAACAATATTAAAATCACCACCATATTTAAAGGCATTGTCTTTAATTCCATAAGCCAAATAACCACCCAGGCTCATTCTTTTGCTAATCAGATCGCCGGTTCTGGCACCCAGGCGCAATCGCAATCCTTCTACTTCATCGCTGCTGACCATATTAGCGAATGGGCCAATACGCACATAACCCAAGTTCCAATAGCCATACATCAGTGTGTTATATAGGTCGACAATTGTCATAAAACTTTTAATGTTCTGAAGGCTATCAACTAATTCATAAACACCGGTTTCGTTTGTGTTGAGTGCTTCTGGTCTGATTGACGCCCAAAATTGTTCGTCATTATTAATCACACTGTCGGTGTACACAATATCATCCCGCAATTTTACTACCTCATCAAAAATATCGGCAGCAAATGCGTAGGATTGGTATGTAGTTGATTTGCGAACAATAACACTGGCAGAATTTTGCATTGGCAAAAATTCACCCAAAATTTTATCTTGTTTAAGCACCCAATGTTTATCGTCCACTTTTTCATATTCCTGATAAAATACAGCACGTTTATAATAATTGATATTTGCGGCGCTATCGAGGCTCATGTAGACTTCCTTAACTGCAAAATCGTCATCTGCAATCCACATGTATCCTTCAAAAACATTTTCCTGTTTCTGACGTGGAGAAAAATCAATTTTATAACACCAATAATTATCTATGAATGCCGAATCGGTTAATTCAACTTTGTAGAAAAAGTTCCAGGAATCAGTAACAGGGGGAATAAAGTTTTTATTAATAATGAACCAGTAGTTGTTATAAATATTATACTGCTCGTAATAGTTGCCTAAAATTTGCGATGCGCTTGCATTGTTTATACCCGAAGTTCTGCTGGCGACGATTACTTCTTTTCTCGCTTTTGGACTTTCTCTGAAATACAAGTCCGATAAAGTTTCAGTAAAAAAGAATGGCAGGTAATTGGTTTCATCATTTAATGTATCAATGTGATCAATTAATACATTATAAGGATTTTTTTTGCGAACATTATCCTCAGCATTCATGTTGTCGAGCACCAGATTGCCAAGGTCCAGCTCTATTTTAGTATATGCACGGGTTTTATAACCATCAATATTATGATAATCGTTTTCTTTTTTATGTTCAATAACTTTTTTCATTAACACCCGTGCAGGATCTTCACGTGGTTTAATAACTACTTCATATAAATTAAAATTCTGAGGTTTTAAATAAATGGTGAACTTTTGCGATTGTTGTTTACTTAAAATAACGGTGTCGCTATAATAACCAATATAAGAAATTAAAAGGGTGTCGTTGCTGAGGGCAGTGTTTATATAAAATTCCCCGTCTTCTGCTGTATAAACACCAAAATTGGTATTTTTAATTATTACCGTAGCGAGAGGTATGGGTTGTTTTGTTTCATTGTCGTAAACATGACCTTCAATTGATCTGGTTTGCGCGAACGACACAACAGGAAAAAGCAGGAACAATACAATTGTCCAAAAAGTTTGATTTATTTTTTTGTAACCTGAAAACATCTTTTAAGGGTTATGCCGAATCTGCAATAAAAATAAAACAAAATTGTCATAGATTTTTTGAAAAAGCTTAGAAAATAAGGATTTCCAATAACAGCATGGAGTAATTTGTGACAAGAATAACTATATAAAAGTCAGGTTTTATGGTGATTAAAGCCTATCGTTTTAATATCGAAAAATGACTTATAAAAGATTAATAACCAATTAAGTATTGTGTATTTTTGAATACAAATTGAAATTATGCGCGTATTTTTATTCGTTATTGTTGCTGCCGGGATGTTTTTTTCGTCTTCGCAACAGGTTAAGGGTCAGGCAGCTACATTTGATGTTGAATTTATTGGATTTTCTGCCGAGGCAGAAACAGCATTTAATTATGCCACTGATATTTGGAGTAATTTTTTGATAAGTGATGTGCCGATTAAAATTATAGCACATCTTCAGCCATTGCTCCCGGGCCAGCTGGGTATTACTTTTCCGAATGGGGAAATTAATTTTGATGAGGCGCCGTATCTGAATTATTGGTATGCATCGTGTTTGGCCAACTCAATAGCCGGCACAGATTTAAATGGTGATGATGCGGATATTGAAATATACATCAGCTCTACTGCGAATTGGTATTTTGGCTTGGACGAAAATCCGGGTCCCGGAGAATATGATTTTGTTTCAACTGTGTTACATGAAATTTGCCATGGGTTGGGGTTTTTAAGCCTTTCTAATAAATCAGGCACCGAGGGTTCGTTTGGATTGATTTACGCTTCTTCTTTTTTTCCTTTAACTACTACATTTATTTGGCCGGAACTGGATACGATGCCGGGCATTTTTGATAAATACCTGGAAGACTTTTCCGGTGTTGCATTAACCACCTATGAAAATCCATCAACGGCTTTAGGTGACGCTCAAATTAGCAATAATTTATATTTTGATAGCCCGGAAATAATTTTAGAAAACGACGGCATACGTCCCAAAATTTACGCACCCGCAACATTTACACTTGGCTCTAGTTTATCGCATTGGGATGAAACTACATATCCGGTTGGTAGTTATAACGAATTTATGACACCAAAAGCGGCAGCAAATGTAGCGGATCATATGCCGGGTATTTTAACATTAACGGTATTGGAAGAAATTGGATGGGAAATTAATTATGATACTTTTCAAGTTGATGTTATAAATATTGCACCTGAATTAATTATTTACCCAAATCCTTCACATGGGCAATTGTTTATTGATGCACAATTAATTAATGCAAGCAGTTATACAATAATCGACATGCATGGAAAAATTTGTAAAGCTGGTGATTTAGTAAACAATGAAATAAATATCCGTGAATTAAAAAGTGGGGTTTATGTAGTTGTGTTGAAACGTGCAGGTGGAGAGGTTGTTTGGAGAGGGGTTAATGTGCTGATGTAACAACTGGCTAATGTACCGATGTGATAATGTACCGATGTACCAATGTTAGCTGGTAAACCAGTATGTCGCCCTGTCGGGCTGGCAGACTCACTGAGGTGTGGTTTGTTATACCATAATGAAGCCCTGTCGGGCTGATTGAAGTTACAATGTATTAATCGATCCTAACTACAAATTAAACCAGCCCGGCAGGGCGATATATCGGTAACGCCGCAGCGTCGGCGGGTACCCCACATCAACGAGCCCGACAGGGCGGCATATTGGTTTGCCACACTGCAAGGGTGATTGTTTTACTACGGTGTTAGCAGTATCAGACTTGGTTGGATTTGATTTTTTATCGATGAATGGGATATTGAATTAGCATTGGATTTTTTGAAGCGTTTAACCAATGAATAAGTTTGAGCATATTTGCTTTGCTCATTGCTGTGCATCCACTTGTTGGTGTAGTTGATGTTTTATAAATATGTAAAAAAATGCATGAGCCGTTTCCCGGAATTTGTGGATTGGTATTATAATTTACCCAAACACCATATTCATATTGATGATCATCGCGATGCATGTATTCAAAGCTGTTAAAGTCTTTTTCCAAAATGGTATCTACATCAATTAATGTATTGTAATACTTTGAGTTGATATCATCTACACATAAATCATTTTTATTCACTTGTTTAAAAGGCATATTCATATTATCTAATTCATGATAACTAAAAACAGTACCCAAAGAAAAAATTCCCGAAGGCGCGCATCCATCACCTTCTTGTTTAATAGGGTCATTTGCTGTTTGTTGCCAGCTTGAATTTTTATCTCGCGCCATTCCACTTCGGCCAACCATTACATCAAATGAATCGATAACCTGCCATTCAGCCGCAGTGTCTGCGCGCTCAAGTAACAGCATAGTCCCGGATGTTGAGGACCAGTCCTGCGTTTGCACTACAATTAATTGAAGGCTATTTACGGGATAAGACATAGCGGCGGCGGGTTTGTTTTTGGGTTTGTTGCAAGCCACCAGGCTAAGCAGGATGAGGATTGCGGCAAATTTGTTAAACATAATGCAAGATATACAGTTCGTTTCATTGTTGCAAAGCAATAGCTTGCTAAACGGTTGATTTTACTTCGCGACACGCCGGATAGCAGCATTCGCCTACTTTCGTATCTTTGTAATAATTCAATAACATGAAAAAATTTTTATCCTTAGTATTTGCATGCACAGCTGCAACTTTTACATTTAGTCAGTCGCCCATTGTTTTAGAAAAATCTGATTTTGCAACAGGTGGCGATTCATATTATATCGTTAACGCAAACCCGGCGATTTCTTTTGACGGAACGGAAACCGGTCCTGATTATAATTGGGATTTTAGCGATTTAGAAGTAATGACGGCTACAGTTACCAATTTTGAAGACCCAACTGATACAGACCCTTTATATTTCTTTTTATGGTTGTCGTCAGATGTTGCACAACAAAATCCAGCCGATATAGCCAACGACTTTATTACTATTGAAGATGTATTCAATTTTTATAAACTGAATAATGATGAATTTGCGCAAACCGGATTTGCAGGAACAATTTCTGATATCCCGTTGCCAATATCTTACGATAATAATGAAATTTTATACCAATTTCCATCTGCATATTCCGACAACACTTCTTCAGAAGCTGGATTTAGTATTTCAGTTCCTGGTTTTGGCGGATGGAGCGAATCTCGTAGTCGCACCAACGAAAACGATGGCTGGGGAACCATTACAACACCTGCCGGCGACTTCGAAGTATTAAGAACAAAATCGGAAATTGACATTGTTGACACTTTCTCTTACGACATTTTTGAAATTCCATTTGGATATACTGCAGTTGAATATCGGTGGATGGCAAAAAATGAAGGTATGCCGGTATTACAAATTAATTCGCAAGTAATTTTTGGATTTGAAACCATCACCCAGGTAACTTATAAAACTGCGGATGTAATTGATGGTATTGAAAATAATGCTTCGAGTGAAAATAATTTTGTTGTATATCCAAACCCTGCAGCAACATCTGCAACTATACAATTTACAACATCGGGAAATGCTAAATATTTAATTAGTATAAGCGATTTACAGGGAAAAATAATATTTGAAAAAAACATAAGTGCATTAAATGGTGAAAACAGTATTGCTACCGATTTACAATCTTTTGCAGCCGGTACATATTTGGTATCGTTGTTTGAAAACAATCAATTAATTGCATCTCAAAAAATAATAAAAAACTAATAATGAATAAGGCGATAATAACTCTCTTCATATTTACCACATTTTTAACGGCCTGTAAAACTGAAATTAACGAGACCAATGTTTCGGGTGTTTGGAAGGCAAAAGAATTTGAAAGCACGATACCCGGCATTCCTGCTGAGTTTCAGGAAGCGGGTAAAAAAGAATTTTTATCTTCAGTGTATACATTAAATACCGACAACTCTTTAGAAGTGCGTAGCGATTTTTTTAAGGCTGGCGCAAAAGGACATTGGGAATTAGATGCAGAAAAATTGGAAGTAGCAATGTATTACGAAATGGATACCATTAAAGGAGTTGAAACTTACCGCATTTTATCGCTGGAAAAAACAACTATGGTATTGCAACAGGATATGCCTGATATGAATGGTTATGTTAAAATAACTTTGCAGAAATAAAATCAGGACCTGATATAAAAAGTAATGCCGGAAAGTTTACACTCCCCGGCATTTGAAAAACAACCACTACTCTGTTTTTATTTTAACGCTGTTGGTTCAGCGGCACTTGCTTTTAAAGAAATACCGAACCAAATCATATCCTGAATTAAATCATCAGGCATACCAGGGTAAACGATATTCCACAATTTTCTGTCGATATTAAATTTAGCAACAGCATCAACACCATTATTGTTCACGGTAATTTTTGCCGGGAATTCAATATTTTTTGTTACGTCTTTAATTTTAAGGTTTCCGCTAACCATAAAGTTAGGGTCAGCCACAGTGTATTCGCTGATTTCAGCCTGGTCGCCACCGGTAGCAGTTGCTCCTGTAAAAGGCTTAACACCGGTAATTTCAAAAGTTGATTCAGGGAATTTAGCAACATCGAAAAAGTCTGGTGACAAAAGGTGACCTGTCAATTTTCCATTAGTTGTTGCATCATCTTTTAACGAAATCAATGTAGGCATGTCCATTACAAACTTACCGCCTGCAATTACACCGTCTTTTAATTGTAAATCACCACTTTTAATGTTTACAGTTCCGCTATGGTAAGCAGAAAGTTTGGTGCCAATCCACTCTACTTTACTGTCTGTAGTGTTAATGGCAACTGTAGCAGCACCTTCGGTGATAGATACTTCTTTAGCGTCGCCAGTTTTGGCTTCATCGCTGTCCGGGGCATTTTTACATGCCGTGAAAGTCAGTGCAATAGCACCAACAAGGGTAAAAATTGTCGTTTTTTTCATCATTTTTTGTTTTATATGTATATACATACATTTACATAAACAGCAAAATTGCAAAAAAGTTCAACATTTGCATAAAAAAGCCGGAAAGGGGCTAAAAACGGCATCTGGAAGCCAAGACAGGTGTGTTTTAGCAAATTGAAGGTAAGTGTGAACGGCAATCGGGCTAAATTGGGAATATTCCCTAATTTTAAACACTTTGCAGCACATTTCGTTTTACCATCATTCAAATTCTATTTTATGCTATCAATGTTACTTATTTCAGCGGGATTAATAGTTGTGTTTATGACAGCTGTTTGGTTATTGAGTTTGTATAAACAGGATATGAGTATAGTGGATGGATTTTGGGGTTTGGGATTTATTGCAGTAACACATCACTGGTTTTTTAGATTAGATGACATCACCCCAAAACAATTTATTATCGCTTATTTAATTACGCTTTGGGGATTGCGTTTAGCGGTGTATATATTTTATCGCAACATAGGAAAGGGAGAAGACCCAAGATATGTTGCATTTAGAAATGACTGGAAAGAAAACACCTGGTATATCAGTTTTTATAAAGTATTTATGTTGCAGGGATTTTTGCAATTTGTTTTATTGCTGCCTATTATTTTTATTATGTATAATGGTGATGAAAAGTTGAGTGTTATTAATTGCGTTGGCGTTCTACTTTGGACCCTGGGTTGGATTTTTGAAACAGCTGCAGATTATCAGATGTTGCGATTCAAAAAAAATCCGGCGAATAAAGGAAAGGTGATGGATAAAGGACTGTGGTATTTTAGTCGCCACCCCAATTATTTCGGAGAAGTATGTGTTTGGTGGGGAATATTTTTAATAAGTATTAATACAGAATGGGCAACATTAATTGGCATTTTATCGCCGATATTAATTACCTATATGTTATTAAAAGTTTCGGGCATTACCATGTTAGAAAAACGGTATGAAGGAAACGATGCATATTCAATTTACAAACGGACAACGAGTCCGTTTCTGCCTTGGTTTAAAAAGAAGTAATAATTATTTACTGGCAATAACCTCAACTTTTTCACCCAAATATTTGGGCTGATTTTTTACCACATAACAATCGATAAAAGCACTAACGCGAGCGGGATATTCGCGCAATTGCGCTTTGGTAGAAATATTCGGGTCTTTTGCAGCAAAACCTATAATGCTAATATTTTGCGATTGGCCAATATAAATAGCCCGTTCACAATGCCAATCTTGTGAAACAACAATAAAATTATTGAGACCAAACACCTTATTAGCCCTTACCATGCTGTCGAAAGTGCGGAAACCCGCATAATCAAGCACAATATCGTCGGGGTTTACACCCCTGTCCACCAGTGCATCAAACATCTCAAATGGCTCGTTGTAGGAAGCGGTGCCGTTATCGCCGCTTACCAGAATTTTTTTCACTTTGCCGTTCAGGTATAAGTTAGCTGCTGCATTTATTCGATAGGTGAAATAATTATTTTCATACCCATTGGTCAGCCAACACGAGGTGCCTAAAACAACAGCAACATCTTTGGCCGGAATAGTATTACTATCCGTATAAATTTTTCCTTCTGCCGATTTATTTACGGAGCGGTTAATTAATAGAATGGTAAGGCAACCGAAAATAAACCCGACACATGTGATAATAAAAAGACGTTTGATTATTTTTTTCAAGTGCGTAATTAATTCATCAAAACTAAAAAAAAGCCGTAATGATGAATAATATCATTAACGGCTTTAATCACAATTTATTTGTTTACAGTATAAAAATTACTGCACCATATTATTCGCCAATAAATATAAAGCAATTTGCACGGCATTAGTTGCGGCGCCTTTCCGTAAATTATCTGCCACTATCCAGCAGTTGAGTGTTTTAGGTTGTGTATAGTCACGACGAATGCGGCCGACAAAAACTTCATCCTTGCCTTCTGCGTCTAGCGGCATTGGGTAGATGCTATTTTCAAGGTCATCTTGCACAACAACGCCTTCGGTATGTTGTAACAGGTTATACACTTCTTGAATTTCGAATTCATTTTCAAATTCCACATTCACACTTTCGCTATGTCCGCCACTTACCGGAACACGCACAGTGGTTGCAGAAGTTTGGATATGATTATCGCGTAATATTTTTTGTGTTTCGAAATGCATTTTCATTTCTTCTTTGCTAAAACCATTTTCCAAAAACACATCCACTTGAGGAATTACATTTTTATCGATTTGATGTTTGTAAGCAGGATTTTCAACAACACGACAACCGCTGCTGCGTTCCTGATGTAATTGCATAATTCCTTTTGCACCGCTACCGGAAACGGACTGA
>Ga0075154_10001567_pt1 | contig 16135 bp, 12 predicted proteins | sample JI71714BDNA_FD_70965 | JGI IMG/M metagenome (GOLD analysis project Ga0075154, IMG submission 70965) | Wastewater effluent complex algal communities from Wisconsin, to seasonally profile nutrient transformation and Carbon sequestration -... | ecosystem: Engineered > WWTP > Effluent > Algae... | reverse complement strand
TGGTGCCGCTTACGTGACTCGAACACGTGACCCCCGCATTACGAATGCGGTGCTCTACCGGCTGAGCTAAAGCGGCGCCGAAATGTGATGGCCGTTTATCAGCGGGCGACGGGGCTGACAAGTGGGATGCGAATATGCGCTTCCTGATCGTGGATATTGGATTGCCAGATGGTGGTAACCTGTCCCAGAGTCCGCCGCGGCGCACAGCTTGCCTGATGCCGAGGACGGGGCGCTGCAGTTCAATTCCAGCGCGGGAACGGGCATGCTCAACCTGGCCGGCGCGCCGCCGTTAAGGCGAGCATGAGCCAATCATGCGATCATTTGCCCGTGACCTTGCAAACGGGCCATTGGGAGCCGCGTTCGCTCCGCCCGGATGAAGGCATGAACCTGGCGCGCAGCATCATGGTAGAACGCCGGCTGACAAATCAGGCCCTGCGGGCCTGGCAGATGGCCGCCAATGGCGACAGTGAAGTCGCCCTTGCGCCGTTTTTCGATCACAGCCTGGTGGTGCGCGATCCGGCCGGCCGGGCAATCATCGAGGCCGTGGGATTGCCGGTTGCGGCCCGCTTCGGGTTGATGGCCGGCGTGCCGCTGCTGCGTGATCCCGGCTTGGGAGAAGAGCTGGTCGCCGCGTGTGAACTGGTTGCGTTGCAACCCATGCCAATTCCTTTTGAAACCAGCATCCATGATCTTGTGGGTGCGCAACTCATGGTGCGCGGCATCGCGCTGCCGCTGCCGGCGGGGGGCGATCCAGCCGCAGCGGTGCAGATCATCATCAGTTGGCGTGAGATATTGTCGAAAAGTGCCGCCCGCCGGCTACGCACCGAACTGGCAGCCGCCCTTGCCGATATTGGCATGCCACGCCTCAACAAGGACGCATTTCCCACCCGGATAGCAGATGAGAATGTTACTCATCTCACAAAAAAAGTTTCATGATCATCTGATCACGGCTTCCCTTTCCGGGCGGGGCGGCGCATATGCTGGGCGAAAATGACGCGGGAGCGATTGACGTGTCTGCCAGCAACACCAACGAGGCGTCTGCCAAAGGCGCCCTTGAATTTGAGTTCAAGCATGATGATTCGCAATGGCGAAACACGCTGCAAGCGGCCTTGTTTCGTCATGCCTTGCCGGGCGAAGTGGATGATCTGTCCGACGACAGGCGCTCGGCGATTGCCGAGTTCATGGCCAGTACTGCACGCCAAAGACCAGCCGGCGAACCCATCGTGGCAATCGAGCAACTGGGGGAGGATGGGCCGGTTGGGCAACGCCGGTTGCGCCTGGCCATCGTTGGGGATGATCGGCCGTTTCTCGTGGATTCCACGGCGGCTGCTGTCACTGCAGCGGGCATAGACATTCATCGGTTGATCCACCCGATCATTGACATTGAACGCGACGCATCCGGCGTTGTGCGAGCCATCGCGGGTGACGGCCAGGGACGGCCGGGCCCCGTTGGCACCGCCATGCGCGAATCGATGATCTACATGGAGATTGAACGGGTTGGCGCACGCGCCCGTTCGGCCCTTATTGACAGCATCAAGGCTGTTCTTGCCGATGTCTGTGCGGCTGTGAGCGATTGGCAGGCCATGCTGGCGCTTTTGCGTGACAGCATCCGGGCCCTTGGTGACAATCCGCCGCCACTTGCCCCGCACCGCACGGCCGAGGCCATGGCCTTTCTGGAATGGCTGGCGGCCGACAATTTCACTCTGCTCGGTGCCCGCCGCTATCACCTGGGTGCCCATGGTGAACCGGTTGGCGAAGCCGGGCTGGGCTTGCTGCGCGATGAAGAGTATCCGGTGTGGACAGGTGTGCGCGGTGAAAGCGACACGCCGCGCGCCCTGAAGGCCCTAATGACCAGCCCGGAACCGCTGCTGATCACCCGCGCCGGGGCAGTGGTGACGGTCCACCGCCGGGTCAATGGCGATCTGGTCAGCGTGAAGGGTTTTGACCGCGAAGGGCGCGTGGTGTCGGAAACCCGTTTCCTCGGGCTGTACACGTCTGCGGCGCTCAACGCGTCGCCCCGCCAGGTGCCGCTGCTGCGCCGCAAGGTGGGCGAGATCATCGACACGCTGGGCTTTGGCGAAAGCGGCCACAGCGGCAAGGCCCTGGTGCATGTGCTGGAAAGCTTCCCGCGGATGGAGCTGTTCGAGGCCAGCCCCGCCGAACTGAAGCAGATGGCGCTGGGCCTGTTGTCATTGCTGGACCGGCCACGGCCCAAGCTGTTTGCCAGGCCCGATCCATTCGGGCGCTTCATTTCGGTTCTCGTGTTCGTGCCGCGTGATACCTACACCAGCCGCCAACGCGAAGCGGTGGGACAAATGCTGGCGCAGGAACTGCGCGGCCGCATTGCACGCTTTGAAGTGGAATTGCGCGCCGAGGGCCTGGCCCGGGTTCATTATGTCGTTGACGTGGCTGATGCCATGGGTTTCGGGCCGGCCGAAGCGGAGGCGCTGGATCGCCGGCTGCGCCAGATGGTGCGTGGCTGGGACGAAGAGTTGGAAACAATATTGGCTGAACTGGCCGGCGCCGCGCGCGCCGCCCGCCTGACGATCAGCCATGGCCGGGCCTTTTCCGCCAGTTATCGCGCCCAACACCAGGCCGACGACGCTGCGGCCGATATCATCGCCTTGTCGCATCTGTCGGATGAACATGATCGCGGGGTGCGCCTGCTGCCAAGCAAAGGGGATATACCGGGCCAGGTGCGGCTGAAAATCTACCGCCTGGGCCGCATCATTCCGCTGTCGGAAGCGGTGCCGGTGCTGGAGAATTTCGGCCTGAAGGTGGTGGAGGAATATCCCTTCGATCTGGCCGGTGGCAAGCTGGGCTGGATCCATGATTTCCTGGCCGAAGTGCCCGATGCCCAGATTTTGGCGGATTGGCCGGCGCTGGCGGCGCGGGTGGAACCGGCATTGACCGCAGTGCTGACCGGCGCACAGGAAAATGACGGTTTCAATGCGCTGATCCTGGCCTGCGGGCTGGATGCGCGCGAAGCGGGCTGGCTGCGGGCCTGGTTCCGTTATCTGCGGCAAACCGGCGTCACCTATGGCGTGATGACGGTTGTGGATGCGCTGAAACGTTATCCGGCGATCTGCCGGGATCTGGTGACCTTGTTTGAAGCGCGCTTTGGCCTTGATGTGGCCAACCGGGCGGCAGCGGTGGCCGAGGTGCAGGCCCGCATCGAAGCGGCGCTGGGCGGCGTGGCCAGCCTTGATGATGACCGTATTCTGCGCCTCTATCGCGCCGCCATCATGGCCACATTGCGCACCAATGCCTTTGTGCCCGGCGGCCCGGAGGCGCTGGCCTGCAAGATCGACAGTGCCGCCATGCCCGGCCTGCCGGCGCCGATCCCCTATCGGGAAATCTGGGTCTATTCACCGCGTGTCGAGGGCATCCACCTGCGCGGCGGGCCGATCGCGCGGGGCGGCCTGCGCTGGTCTGACCGGCGCGACGATTTCCGCACCGAAGTGCTCAGCCTGGTCAAGGCGCAGAAGGTGAAGAACACGGTGATCGTGCCCACCGGTGCCAAAGGCGGTTTTTATCCCAAGCAGTTGCCACCGGCGTCGAACCGTGATGCCTGGCTGGCCGAAGGGACCGAGGCCTATCGGGTGTTCATCCGCGCCCTGCTGTCGATCACCGACAATCTGGCAATTGATGGCGCCGTGATCCCGCCCGCCGGGGTGGTGTGCCATGATGCGCCCGATCCCTATCTGGTGGTTGCCGCCGACAAGGGCACCGCCACCTTCTCCGACACGGCCAACGCCATTGCCGAGGCGCATGGTTTCTGGCTGGGCGATGCCTTCGCCTCCGGCGGCGGCAATGGTTATGATCACAAGGCCATGGGCATTACCGCCAAGGGCGCCTGGATTTCGGTGCAGCGGCATTTCCGCGAAATGGGCATTGATGTGCAGACGCAGACGGTGCGCGCTGCCGGCGTGGGCGACATGTCGGGCGATGTGTTCGGCAACGGCCTGCTGCTGTCGCCGGCCGTGGCACTGGTTGCTGCCTTTGATCATCGCCACGTCTTCCTTGATCCCAATCCCGATCTGGCGCGCGCCTTTGCCGAGCGGCAACGCATGTTTGCACTGCCGCGATCCAGCTGGGATGATTATGACAAAGCCCTGATTTCCAAGGGCGGCGGCGTGTTTTCCCGCAGTCTGAAAGCCATCGCGCTCACCCCTGAGATCAAGGCCATGCTGGGCGTGACGACCGACAATCTGTCGCCGGCGGAACTGATCACCGCCATCCTGAAGATGAAGGTGGATCTGATGTGGTTCGGCGGCATCGGCACCTATGCCAAGGCCAGCAGCGAAAGCCATGCCGACGCCGGTGACCGCGCCAATGATGCGGTGCGGGTGAACGCGGCTGAACTGGGCGCCAGGGTGATCGGTGAAGGCGCCAATCTGGGGCTCACCCAGGCAGCGCGCATCGAATTTTCGCGCGCCGGGGGCCGGATCAACACCGATTTCATCGACAACAGCGCGGGCGTCGATTGTTCCGACCACGAGGTCAACATCAAGATCGCCTTGAACGGCGAGGTTGCCGCCGGGCGGCTGCTACAGGCCGATCGCGACACGCTGTTGAAGGTGATGACCGACGATGTCGCTGAATTGGTGTTGAAAGACAATCGCTTGCAGACCCAGGCCATCAGCTTGGCGGAAACCGGCGGGCCGACAGCCGTGCCGGTGTTCCAGCGGTTGATCCAGGTGCTGGAAGGCCGAGCTGGCCTTGACCGGCGCGTGGAGGGCCTGCCGGGCGACGAGGCACTAAGCCAGCGCGCGCAGATCGGCGAAGGCCTGACCAGGCCGGAGCTGGCGGTGATCATGGCCTATGCCAAGATGGCGGTTTATGATGTGCTGGTGGGCAGCGCGGTGGTGGAGGACCCCATGCTGGAGGCCGATCTGATTGCCGCCTTCCCGGGCGCGATGCAGATTTCCCACCGCGATGCCATTTTGAGCCACCGGTTGCGGCGGGAACTGGTGGCAACCAAGCTGTGCAATGAGTTGGTGAACCGGGCCGGGCTGGCCGCACCGTTCGAGCTGGCCGAGGAGTTGGGTGCCGGGCTGGCCGAAGTGGCCGGCGCTTTTCTGGCGGCACGCGAACTCTTTGGTTTTGCACGGCTTTGGCAGGCGATTGACACGGCTGATGTGCCGGCCGATGCTCTGGCCCGCCTGCATCTGGCAGCTGCCCGAGTGCTGCGCGCCCAGATGGCCGATCTGATCCGGCTGGGCGGTGGTCGCAGCCCGGCGGCCCTGGTGTCGGCCATCAAGCCCGGCCTGGACACACTTAACCAAGCCATTGATCATGTGGTGAAATCTGAAGTTCGCGGCCAATTGGACCGCATGGCGGCGCAACTGGCGGCGGCCGGTGCGCCGGCCGAATTGGCCAGTGCCATCGTGCGGATCGAGGCGCTGGATGGCGCGGTGGGCGTGGCGCTGCTGGCGGCCGAACAGCGGCTGGATGTGGCCACCACTGCCCAGGCCTATACCCAGTTGGGTGAGGTTTCCGGCCTGGATTGGGCGCGCGGGGCGGCGGCGGCGCTGACGTCCGCCGACCCGTGGGAACGGTTGCTGACGGCAGCGCTGGTGCGTGATTTCGAGCAGATCAGGCTGGATCTTTTGCGGCGGATCGTGTCCGAAAGCGGCGATCCGGTGGCCGCAACGCAAGGCTGGGTGGCCGCAAACCAGGCGCGGGTGGCGCGCATTGCCGGGTCCTGTGCCCGCGCCCGCGACAGTGGCACGATCAGCGCGGCGATGCTGGCCCATATCGCCGGCCAAGCCCGCGCCGCGCTGTCCTGAGCTGCGTTTCGCCCCCTTGTTGCGCAGCCTGCGGCCTGCTAGCGGCAACCCATGTCTGTTGATAGCGAAACCGTTCGGAAGATCGCGCGTCTGGCGCGCATCGCCGTGACCGAAGATGAAGTCCCCGGCCTGACCGAGCAGCTGAACGGCATATTGGGCTGGATCGAGCAGCTGGGTGAGGTGGACACCACCGGCATCGAGCCGATGGCCAGCGTCATGCCCGGGCACTTGCGCTGGCGGGACGATGTCGTCACCGATGGCGGCATTCAGGACAAGGTTCTGGCCAACGCGCCCGATGCCGCCAGCGGCTTTTTCGCAGTGCCCAAGGTGATCGAATGAGCGCGCTGACCGATCTGACGCTGGCCGAGATGAAGGCCGGGCTGGCCGCGCGCAGTTTCAGCGCGGTGGAGCTGACAAGCGCGCATCTGGATGCGATGGCGGCCAACCGGCATTTGAACGCCTTCATCGTGGAAACCCCGGAACTGGCGCTGGCCCAGGCCAAGGCGGTGGACGAGGGCACGCGCGGCGGGCCGCTGGCTGGCATTCCGCTGGGCATCAAGGATCTGTTTGCCACTCAAGGCGTGCAGACCACGGCGGGTTCCAACATTTTGAAGGGCTTTGTGCCCCAGTATGAATCCGGCGTTACCGCCAATCTGCTGCGCGATGGCGCGGTGTTTCTGGGCAAGCTGAACCTCGACGAATTTGCCATGGGATCGTCCAACGAGACCAGCGCCTTTGGCAAGGTGATCAGCCCGTGGAAAGCGCGCGGCAGTGATGCCGAACTGGTGCCCGGCGGATCGTCGGGCGGTTCGGCGGCGGCCGTGGCGGCGCGGCTGTGCGCCGGCGCCACCGGCACCGATACCGGCGGTTCGATCCGCCAGCCGGCCGCCTTTGTGGGCATCGCCGGCATCAAGCCCACCTATGGCCGCGCGTCGCGCTGGGGCACGATCGCTTTTGCCTCCAGCCTGGATCAGGCCGGGCCGATGGCGCGCACCGTCACCGATTGCGCCCATCTGCTCACCGCCATGTGCGGGTTTGACCCACGTGATTCCACCAGCCTGGATCTGCCGGTGCCGGACTATGCCGCCGGCCTGACCGGCGCCATGAAGGGCAAGCGCGTGGGCATTCCGGCCGAATATCGGCTGGACGGGATGGACCCGGAAATCGCCGCCCTATGGGATGCCGGCATTGCCTGGCTGCGCGCGGAAGGGGCGGAGATCGTCTCGGTATCGCTGCCGCACACGCGCTATGCCCTGCCCACTTATTATATCGTGGCGCCAGCCGAAGCGTCGTCCAACCTCGCCCGGTATGACGGGGTGCGCTATGGCAACCGCGTCACGCCCAAGGGCGGCAATGTCCACGACATGTATGCCGCCACCCGTGCCGCCGGGTTCGGCAAGGAAGTGAAGCGGCGCATCATGATCGGCACCTATGTGCTGTCCGCCGGCTATTACGACGCCTATTATACGCAGGCCCAGCGGGTGCGCGCCCTGATCGCCCGCGATTTCGAGCTGGCGTTCGAACAGTGCGACGTGCTGCTGACGCCGACTGCGCCCAGCCCGGCCTTTGCCTTTGGCGCCAAGGCTGATCCCATCGCCATGTATCTGAACGATGTGTTCACTGTGCCGGCCAGCCTGGCCGGCCTGCCGGCGATGAGCGTGCCGGCCGGCCTGTCGGCCACCGGCCTGCCGCTGGGGCTGCAGATCATCGGCCGGCCGCTGGACGAGATGGGCGTGCTGGATGCCGGGTTGGCGATCGAGCGCGCGGCGGGGTTCAGCGCGCGGCCGTGACCGCCGGTTCAGGCAATACCTGACGCCGCGCCGTCAGCAGCGCCAGCAGAGCGACCACGGCCACAAAGGCCACCCGGCCCTGATAGCGATCAAACACACCGGCCAGCACGCCGTTGACGGCGGCATTGGCCACCAGCCCGGCCAGCAGCCAGATTGCCAGCCGGCCCGAAGCATTGCTGGCCAGGGGCCGCAGGGCCAGGGACAGCAGCAGCAGCGCCGGCACCAGCGCCAGCAGATAGACCAGCAGCATGACGCGGCTGACCAATTGCAGCGGCATGGCATCCTGGCCGATGGCGGTTTCACGCCAGGCCGGAATGCCGGCGTTGCCGGCGATCCCGGTTTCGCGGTGGGCCAGGCCGGGATCAACATCCAGTTCGGTCACCCCAACCGTGACCAGTTGCCGGCCGAACTGGCCCAGCGAGCTGAGCAATTGTTCACCGGGATATTCCGCAATGCTGGCCAGCACGATGCCATTGGCTTCGGCGGCGATCCGGCGTTTTTCGGGCAGGCTGAGCAGGGCGAAAAAGCCGTTGTCGGGATCGCGTGACCAGAGCATCTGATTGGCATCATCGGGCAGATGATCCACCCAGGCACAAATGGCATAATCGGCCGCCGGGCAATGGGCGGCAAGATGGCGCTTGCCCGGGCCATCGGCAATTACCCGGGCCAGCAGCACCGGCGGGTCCAGCATCTTCTGCCCGGTCAGGCGCTCCACCGTGATGGTGACGGCCAGATGGGCCGCAACGCTGACCACCAGCAGCGCCAGCAGATCCGGCCAGCGCACCAGGGCCCGCCGCAACAACGGAAACAGCGCCAGCGGCAGCACGGCAGCCAGCAGGGCCACATGCGCCTTGTGAAACAACAGGGAAGCCAGCAGCACGGCCAGCCACCAGGCCCGTTCGCGGCCGGCCATGGCCACGCCGCTGGCGATCATCGCCAGTGCCAGCAGCGCCGGGCCGGTGAAGCCATCCGGCAGCAGCGCACCAGTGAAGAAGCCGCCGCCGGTGAGCAGCAGCGCCAACAGCGCCGCAGCCAGCATGGCCCGGCTGGTCACCAGCCGTTGCAGCACCAGCGCCAGCGACAGGGCGGTGATGGCCGATTGCAGCACGACGATGGCCCACGGGCCGGCCAGCCGCTGGCAGATGACGAGAAGCACACCATAATAAGGCGAGCGGATCGAGGAGATGCCGTTGGCGGCGCGGGTTTCGAGGGCCGCTGCGGCATCGGCCGCCGAATGACCGGAATCGGCAGCCGTCAACCCCAGCAGTGCAGCCGCCTTGTCGAGCGCAGATACGCCGGCGGCCAGATAACCCCAACTGTCGGGATAGAAAATCGGGGCGCCGTTGATCAGCGCCGGCAGCAGCAACAGCAGGAAACAGGCCAGCGACAGGGTGAGCAATTGCGGCCGATAGGGCAAACCCGCGCCGGTGCCCGGGCCTGCCACAAGGGTTGCCCGCCACGCAGTCCTGCTCTGACTGGCGGTTGACACGCCCGTTCCTTCCCCCATGAAGTCACTGAATGCGCTATATCGGCCTGCCCCTGATCGGGCAAGGCAGCATTTGCTGCGACGCAGCAGAAACCCGGCCGGTGGGCGCGAATCCGCTTGCGCCGGCTTGGCCCACCCTTATAGATGCGAGTGCCTGAACGGGGTGGAGCAAAGGGGCGTCATGTTAGGTCAAGCTGCGGATCAGCATTCCGACGACGTCGAGCTGACCATTTTGATGCCGTGCCTGAACGAGGCCGAAACCATTGAGGTGTGCGTGCGCAAGGCCGCCGGCTATCTGGCGCGGGCCGGCATCAGGGGCGAAGTGCTGATTGCCGACAATGGCAGCACCGATGGATCCCAGGCCATGGCGCGCGCGCTGGGCGCCCGGGTGGTGGATGTGCCGGTGCGCGGCTATGGCGCGGCGCTGATCGCCGGCATCAAGGCCGCCCATGGCCGTTATGTCATCATGGGCGACGCCGATGACAGTTATGATTTCACCGCGCTCGACGTGTTTGTGGAGCGTTTGCGCGCCGGTTATCAGCTGGTGATGGGCAACCGCTTCAAGGGCGGGATCATGCCGGGCGCGATGCCGCCGCTGCACCGTTATCTGGGCAATCCGGTGCTGAGCGCGGCCGGCCGCATTTTCACCAGCGCCCCGATCAAGGATTTCCATTGCGGCCTGCGCGGCTTTTCGCGCGAGGCGATATTGGGCCTCAATCTGAAGACGACGGGCATGGAATTTGCCTCCGAAATGGTCGTGCTGGCCAGTTACAACCGGCTGCGCATTGCCGAAGTGCCGACCACCCTGTCGCCCGATGGCCGGTCGCGCCCGCCGCACCTGCGCAGCTGGCGCGATGGCTGGCGCCACCTGCGCTTCCTGCTGGCCTTCGCGCCGAGCTGGTTGTTCCTTTATCCCGGCATATTGCTGGTGGCGCTGGGCCTGATCGGCACCGTGCTGCTGATGGGATCGGATGTGTCGATCGGTTCGGTGGGCCTGGGCATTCACACCCTGTTGTTTGCCACGGCGGCGACCCTGATCGGCACGCAATTGATGTCCTTCTGGTATATTGGCCAGATGTCGGGCGTGTCCAAGGGCTTCTGGCCATCGTCGCCGGCGCTGGAACGCTGCCAGGGTCTGTTTGAAGTCAACCGATCGGCCCTGTTGGGCGGCATCATGATCGTGGGCGGCCTGGCACTGGCACTGACGGCCTTTGCTGGCTGGGCGCAGGGCAGTTTTGGCCCGCTGGACGGCAACACCGGCACCACCCGCATGGTGATCAGTTCGGTGCTGCTGTGCGCGCTGGGCGTGCAATTGCTGATGACAGGCTTTCTGGGCAGCCTGCTCGGCGATCGCGGCTGAGGCGGGCGGCGATGTCCACCGAATATTCGGCCGCCGTTTACAATTCGGCCGCGCCGGCCAGCCTGCCGGTGCGGCTGGCGACCTATCAGCGCCGCAAGATGTTCGAACGCTTCCTGCAGCGCTTTGGCCTGCCCGATCCGGCCGCCGAGATATTGGATATCGGCGTGACCTGCGATCAGGATTATGAATCGTCGAACTATCTGGAGGCCTGGTATCCGCACAAGGCGCGCATATTGGCGGCCGGCATCGATGACGCCAGCTTTCTGGAAACCCTGTATCCCGGCATGCGCTTCCTGCGCGCCAATGCGCTGGACATGCCCTTGCCCGACCAGTCGTTCGACATCGTGCATTCGGCGGCGGTGATCGAACATGTCGGCGCATTTGCCAATCAGGTGCAGATGGTGCGCGAATGCGCGCGACTGGCGCGGCGCGGCCTGTTCCTGACCACGCCGAACCGCTGGTTTCCGGTGGAGTTCCACACCGTGCTGCCGCTGCTGCACTGGTTGCCCAAGCCGCAGTTCCGCAGTGCGCTGCGCGCCATGGGCAAGGGTTTCTTTGCCGAGGAAAGCAACCTCAACCTGATGAGCGCCGGCGAACTGCTGCGCGCGGCCGAGACGGCGGCGGGCGACCAGTTCGACTTCCGGGTCGAGACCGAGGCGCTGGGCGGCTGGCCGGCCAATCTGCTGTTGATCGGCATGCGCCGTGGCGCTGGCAACTGAGATGGCGGCTGGCGCACCGGCGCCGAGCCGCACCCTGGCCAGTTTCGTGCGCTTCGTGGCCGTGGGCGGGGTGATTGGCGTGATTTCCACCGTGGCGATCTGGGCGGCAGGGCAGATGATGCCGCTGACCAGCTGGAGCTATGGACTGGTGGTGGTGTGCGTCTATCTGGCCGGCGCGGTGACGGCCTTCATCGGCCATGCCCGGATCAGTTTCGGCGTGAAGGTGCCGATCAGCCGTTTTGCCAATCATCTTGTGCTGTCGGGCAGCATGGCGCTGATCACCGCCGCGCTTTCGGCTGGCATCAGGGCAGTGCTGCCCACGATGGTTGCCGGCATGGTGGTTGCACCGGGGGTACGTGATGCGGCCGCCTTTGTGATGGCCGCGCTGGCCAGTTCGGTGCTGAGTTTCGGCCTGTCGCGGCTGTTCGTGTTCAAGGTGGCGGCCGCGCCGCAGGATTGAGCCCAAGCGTGGGCTTGCAAAGCCGGACGGCGCTGGCCATAGCGACAGGCATGTCTGAAGCAGCCAAATATATCGTCAAGGGTGCCACCGGCGACTGGGAAATCGTGGTTGGCCTGGAAGTTCATGCCCAGGTGACGGCGCAGGCCAAGCTGTTTTCCGGGTCCAGCACCCAGTTTGGCGCCGAACCCAATGCGCAGGTGAGCATGGTGGATGCCGCCATGCCGGGCATGTTGCCGGTGATCAACGGCGAATGCGTGCGCCAGGCCGTGCGCACCGGGCTGGCCATCGATGCCCAGATCAACAAATGGTCGCGGTTTGACCGCAAGAATTATTTCTATCCCGATCTGCCGCAGGGATATCAGATCAGCCAGCTCTATCACCCGATCGTGGGCGAAGGATCGCTGGCGATCACGCTGGACGATGGCAGCACCAAGACCATCGGGATCGAGCGCATCCATCTGGAACAGGATGCCGGCAAGAGCGTGCATGATTTGCACCCGTCCATGTCTTATGTCGATTTGAACCGCTCTGGCTGCGCGCTGATGGAGATTGTGTCCAAGCCGGAGATCCGATCGCCGGCCGAAGCCGGGGCCTATGTCGCGGCGCTGCGCCAGCTGCTGCGTTATGTGGGTTCGTGCGACGGCAATATGGACGAAGGCTCGATGCGGGCCGATGTGAACGTGTCTGTCCGCAAGGCCGGTGAACCGTTTGGCACGCGCACCGAAACCAAGAATGTGAACAGTGTGCGCTTCATCATGCAGGCGGTGGAGCATGAGGCGCGGCGCCAGGTGGACGTGATCGAAAGCGGCGGGAAAATCGTGCAGGAAACCCGGCTGTTCGATCCGGGCACGGGCACCACCCGTTCGATGCGCGGCAAGGAAGACGCGCATGATTATCGCTATTTCCCCGATCCCGATCTGTTGCCGCTGGTGTTTGATGATGCGTACATCGATGCGTGCCGGGCCAGCCTGCCGGAACTGCCGGCGGCAAAGCGGGCGCGTTATGAGGCGGAATTGGGCCTTTCGGCCTATCTGGCCGGCGTGCTGACGGCGGAGAAGGAAACCGCGGCCTGGTTTGAAACGGCGCTGGCCGCCACCGCCCGTCGGCTCGGCAAGCCTGATGCCGAGGTGGCGCTGCGCGTGGCCAATTTCGTTTCGGGCGATCTGTTTGGTGCGCTCAAGCGGCTGGGCAAGGATATTGGCGACAGCCCGGTGGGGCCGGATGCCCTGGCCGAATTGCTGGCGCTGGGCGCCGATGGCACATTGTCGGGCCCGCTGATGAAGCAGGTGTTTGAAGCCATGCTGGAAACCGGCGATTCGGCGGCCAGCATCGTGGAAACGCGCGGCCTGCGCCAGGTTTCCGACACCGGCGCCATCGATGCCGCGATCCAGGCGGTGCTGGATGCCAACCCCGACAAGGTGGCCGATTATCGCGGCGGCAAGGACAAATTGTTCGGCTTCTTCGTGGGCCAGGTGATGCGCGCCATGGCCGGCAAGGCGGCGCCGGGCGTGGTGAACGACCGGTTGAAGGCGTTGCTGGACGGTTGATCGGCGGCCGTAACCGTTTTTAAATCAAATTCATGGATTTCTGCTCGAGCATCCTGCCCGGTTGGCACGTGATTCTTGGCATAGAAGAGCTGCATGATTGTAAAGCCACGCGAAGATCAGGCGAATTCTATTGCCCGACTGGAGGCTCTGCTTGGTCACCCGGCCGCCACACGCCATCATGTTGAACGCATTCGCCAACAGATCGATTCGATTATCAAAGGCGATCTCAGCGAGAGCAAAGCCGCTTATGCCATCGACGTGCATTTTGGGGGCAGCAACAATTGGGCTGTGATCCATGATCTGCGGATCGAGCTTGACGGCTTGAGCGCACAGATTGACCACTTGATCTTCAACCGGCTGCTCGACATTTACGTTGTCGAAAGCAAACGGCTGGCCAATGGCATCAAGGTGCTGCCGAACGGCGAATGCCTCACCTTCATGGGCAAGGTGCCAATCGCCATCCAGTCACCCATTGAACAGAATAAAATCCACGTCAGGATGTTGCAGCGAGTGCTGGATTCGGGTGCCATCGCTCTGCCCAAGCGGCTGGGTGTGACGTTGCAGCCCAAACTCCATTCGCTGGTGCTGGTGGCCGAAGGCCGCATTTCGCGGCCAAAGGCAGCGGTGCCAGGCATTGAAAACCTGATCCGGACAGAGATGATCCACACCCATATCATGACCGACGGAGACAAGGGCAACCCGCTTGATATCGCAAAGCTGATCGGGCGAGACACGTTGGCAGCGTTGGCGCAGCAGTTTGTTGCCTTGCACCGCCCGATTGATTTTGACTGGCAGCGGCGCTTTGGGCTGGCGAACGCTGCAACAATGGACAAGGTAGTGCCGTTGCGCCGCCCGACAACAGCGCCAACCGCCGAACGGCCAGCCGCCGTGGTAGCGATGATCGAGGCCGCACCGCCGCGCGTGGTAGGGGCGTGCGAAGCCTGTGCAGCCCCAGTCAGCCCGGGCGTGAAGCGCTATTGTCAGACCAACAAAGACCGGTTCAAAGGCAGGATCTTGTGCATGGCATGCCAGGATGGGAATCGAAAGTCGGCCAAGGCCTGAGGCTCCACTGGCCGAAGCAGCCGGGCGGTTCGTCGCGCCATGGGTTGACCGCAGATGAACGGCGCGGCATGTGCGGAGCCTGTTTTCGGGCAGGCCCGATGCCGCGTTCTTGGCCATCGTCCTGCAGGTCGTGTCTGTCGCGCTGGGGCCGGAGTTTGGGTGCCCATGTTGCCGCAGAAGCGCAGTTCTGGTTTGAACCGTGGAATTTTCGCCGCGTATTTCGATCATGGCCGCCGGTGCGGCCGTGTTGCTGGTTTCGGGCATGGCGCTGGCCAATGTTGCCGCCCCCACAAGCCCGCCAGCGGGTGCGCCCAGCGCCGCCGCCGTGGCCGCTGCCACCCTGGCGCAGGAACAAACGGCCCGCACCATGGCCGCGATTGATCCGAAGGCGGTGAATTGCATCGCCAAGGTTGTGCATCACGAAGCCGGCAACCAGCCGCGCAAGGGCCAGATCGCCGTTGCCCATGTGCTGGTGAACCGGGTGAAGCATGGCTTTGCCGATCATGTGTGTGACGTTGCCAATCAGCGCGGGCAGTTTTTCCGGCTTTCCCGTTACAAGCCGAACCGCAAGAGCAGCGAATGGGCCGAAGCCGTGGGCGTGGCCCGCGCCGTGCTGGCCGGGGCCGAACCGGATCATTCGAAGGGCGCGCTGTTTTTCCGCGCCACCTGGAAGCCGGCCAACAGCTTTTTCCGCAGCCGCACCAAGGTGACGCGGCTGGAGGATCATGTGTTCTATCGTTGATCCTCTTGGCCGGCCCAGCGGGCGGCCTTCACCGTTTCCCATTCATCATGCAACGCGGCGCGCGGGCCATCCAGCCCCCGCGCCGCTGTTGTATCGGCCAGACCGTGCGCGGCCGCGCCGATGCGCGCCGCGCGCTCGCCGGGTTCCAGCGTATCGGCCCAGGCCGCCAGCGCGTGGGCGTTGAACAGGGCCAGCACGAACAGCGCCAGCCCCATGGCCACCGCCAGCAGGCCAAGGCCGGACAGGCCCTGTTCGGCTGTGGCGACATCAACGGGGGAATCGAAATCCTCGGCCATCCGCTCTCCCCTCAGAACTGGTAATAGATGAAGGCCGCCACGCCTTCGAAGCGCAGCGCATCGATGATCAGCACGGCTGCGCCCACCGCCAGGCCCAGCAGCGGCGCCGGCCAGGCCGCCACGCGCCGCACCAGTGCCGGATACAGGCCGGGCGGCGTGAAATGGAAGGCCATGCCCAGGCCGATCAGGCCACACATCAACGGCCCGGCCAGCGCCACGCCGGGGCGGAATTGCGCCAACTGGGCCAGATAGGTGATGGCCCCATCCAGCGTATCGGCGCGGAAGAAGATCCAGCCGATCACGACGATGTGGAAGATCAGCAGCACCGCCACCGGGGTGGGCAGGCTTGGGGTTCCGGCCGGGCGAAATTCGCGCCACAGCCGTTCCAGCGCCAGCACGCCGCCGTGCAGCGCGCCCCAGATCAGGAAGGTCCATTTCGCGCCATGCCACAGGCCGCCCAGCAGCATGGTGATCAACAGGTTGCGGCAGATATACCAGATGCCCCCGCGATTCCCGCCGAGGCTGATATAGAGATAGTCGCGCAGCCAGCTTGACAGGCTGATGTGCCAGCGCCGCCAGAAATCCTGCAGCGAGGCGGCGCGATAAGGCTGATCAAAATTGCGCGGGAAGCGATAACCCAGCAGCGCCGCCAGCCCCACCGCCATATCGGAATAGGCCGAAAAATCGCAGTAGATCTGCACGGCATAGCCATAGGCCCCGGCCAACAGATCAAGCCCGCTTTGGGCGGCGGGATCGAAAAACACCGGGTCCACCAGCCGCGTCGCCAGTTCACTGGCGATCACCGCCTTCTTGAACAGGCCCCAGATGATCAGGATCAGCCCGCCGGCGACCATGCCGCGGGTGAGGCGCGGCACGGCCTG
>Ga0075154_10001566_pt1 | contig 16141 bp, 14 predicted proteins | sample JI71714BDNA_FD_70965 | JGI IMG/M metagenome (GOLD analysis project Ga0075154, IMG submission 70965) | Wastewater effluent complex algal communities from Wisconsin, to seasonally profile nutrient transformation and Carbon sequestration -... | ecosystem: Engineered > WWTP > Effluent > Algae... | reverse complement strand
CCTATACCTGTCCTACCAATTGGGTAGTAAGCGGTTCTATTTGTAATCAGTTACAATCAGCACCGCCTGCTAGCTATTCTTGTTTAACTGGGTGGGATCTGTCATCGACCAGTTGTAATCGTTATGTTTACACAGAAATCGATGTGTATGTTTGTCAGGATGGTTGGGATCTAAACGGCAATCAATGTTCAACAGATGAGACTGCTGACGAAACTCGCTCATGTAACCCAACTTATTCTATGATGAATCAGGATCTTTGTTCAAAAGACCTTCCTGACGATTTTGTTGGTAACTGCGAGTCAGGTTGGACACCGCTAGCAACACAGTGTTTATTCACTCATAGCAAGCCGTTCAACCTCTCATGTAATGCTGGCTTTACCCTAAACCAGCAACAGTGTCATCGTACTCTGCAGCAGCCAGTCAATGTTGCATGTCAATCTGGAGATACGTTTGTTGATGGTCAGTGTAGAAACAGTATTTCTACACCTGTCATCACTACCTGTGACTCCCCATTTGTCAAATTTGACAGTCAGTGCCGTCACCGTATTCAGATAAACAATTTTGATCAGATTTAAGCTAACTAATCCGCGGCCATCAGCCGCGGATTATTTTCTTAGACCTGCAAAAATAGGGTGTTCTGACAAAAATGGCACCCTACTAAACCCTTTACAATTCCCAAGATAAGCTAATTGGGAGGCATCTTATGAAAAACCTCAAACAAGAGTTATTTATAACTTGGCATCGTTCAAAAACAGTACTTTTACTTTTCTCAGCTATGGCAGCCTTTGCCTTTTATTTTACGCAAAGGTATACGATTGCCTTTAATGGCGCCGAATCTGACTGCTTGAATGCCCGGGTATTTCTCATCGATAAGTGGGACAGGGAATTTACTAACGGTCATATTATCGCTTTTAGCATGCAAGTTGATAACGGCATTCACCCTATAGGAACTGTTTGGGTGAAAAAAGTAGCTGCCATGCCAGGCCAAACTGTGCATGTAACTCATGAATCAGTCAGCGTTGAAAACAAAACGTACCGGCTTTCTGCTACCTATATCTTTAACAAGCTCAACAAAGATCCTGACGAACTCAAATCCTCCTGGGATTTATCCTCAACTGAAGTCTTTATGATTGGCGAAACACTCACCAGTTACGACTCTCGCTTTTGGGGCCCAATTGATACAAACCATGTAGTTGGGAGAGCTTATGCCATTATCTAAGGTCTTAATTTTAACAGCACTTTTTACTTCAATTAGTGTTTACGCTGATCAGCGTGTTCATGACATAGCAAAAGGTTCAGACGCTCAGCGGGCCTATATCGAACAGCTAAACCGTACTGGCATATTGGATCAATTCACTTCACCTGAAAATCAGCCTCAATATCAACAGTATGAAACTCAGGCCAGGTCTGTATCAGACAATACCCTTTCTAATCTTGCTGTATCCTTAGAACGCTATGCCGGTCTGACAAAAGATGAGGCCAGTGTTTTTGCCGCTCAAACTCATTCTGGCGTCACCACTGAAACATTAACCGGTATTTTTGTTAGTTTCAGTATGTCCAATCATGAGCTTCGAGAGGCTTTCAAAGCTGCAGAAGAGCACGGCGGTGAACTTTACTTCATAGGCATGCACCCATCTGACCATTCAATTGGTGAGACAATGAAGCGCCTTAATGAATTAATGGCGAATTCGAGCACTACCGCTACTGCAAGATTTCACCCAAAGGCATTCGAGGAATTTAATATTACCGCTGTTCCAGCAATTCTTCATGCCCGCAAAGGTGCCGTAGGGCTGGCGCATGGTACGCTAAACATTGAGTATCTGAAACGTTCAATGGAAAGCACCTCCGGCCTTAACGATTTTGGCCTTTTGGGTTCTACAAGACCCATTCTGGAAAAAAATCTTCTTGATGTGATTAAAGAACGCCTTGCCAATATCGATGGTGATTCATTAAAGAAAAAAGCTGTCGATAATTTTTGGAGGAAAAAACAGTTTGTTTCTGTCCCTGCAGCCACCAAAACAGAAGAGTTTTATATTAATCCTACCATCAAAGTCACCAAGGACATTGTTAACCCTAATGGAGATGTTTTGGCTCGTGCTGGAACAGTGATAAACCCTCTTGAAACTGTCCCATCTCAGAACACCTATGTTCTTTTTAATGCCCGGGATAATCAGCAGCTCCAGTGGCTTGATTCACACCTAAAATCATCAAATTACAAAGGCATCGTCATGGTCATGACGTCTGAGTTAAGCAAGGAAGATGGTTGGAATCACCTTTCAGCCTTACGCGAACATTTTTACCGAGAAATCTACCTGATACCGCAAGAGCTTGTTGAACGCTTTCAGATCACCGGTTTGCCCGCTGTTATTACAACTGACAACCAGAAGAAGCTTTTACGTGTTCAACAATTTGCACTTAAGGATGAAGAAAAATGAAGATAGGTCACGCCATACTATTTATTGCCATAGGAATTTGGATTGCTTACACCTATCCTGAGTGGTCAGCTCAAGCATTTCAGTACATCGATGCTGCCTATCAGTGGTTCAAGCTAAAGCTTAAAGCTTTTGTGGGGTAGGGGTTATGCTATCTAAATTTATAACCCGTTTTCCAAAGCTCACGTCAAGGATATTTGCTGTTTTTTTTGGCGCCCTTATCACTTTAGCTGCACTTTCTAGCTCCCCGGCAAAAGCTGATATCTCGTCTGTTAATCCTGCCTGTCCGAACGCCAGTGTTTTCTCAAATATTTTTAACCAGATCTGTTGGGACTGTTTTTTAGATAGTCTTAAGATATTTGGCATCGGCTCTCGCCCTAATGGCGCCAGTGATAGATTAAACCTTCCAGCATGTATGTGTCAGGACGCATTGGGTGTACCAGAGTTTGGTTGGCCATTAGGCTTTTGGTCTCCACAAAAAATTAATGAAGTTGTGACCACTCCCTGGTGCAGCCCTGCGCTTGGCGGTATCAAACTACAAGATAGCTTTATTGGCATGGGCAAAAACAATGCCGGCCGCGGTGATGAAACCTCAACGGCATTTTATCAATACCATTACTTTGCATATCCTATTATGGCGATGCTTGGGATGATGTTGCTACCCGATTGCAGTAGTGGCTATGTTGACTTCGATCTGATGTATATAAGTGAGATTGATCCACTTTGGAACAATGACCTACTGACACTTTTACTTAACCCTGAAGCCATTATTTTTTCAACACCCGCAACATTTGCCTGGTGTGCAGCGGATTGTGTGACTACCACTTTGGATAATCAAAAAGAAGACTTTTACGGTTGTGCCGGATGCGATGGAAACCTGTATCCATTTACCGGCAACATCAACCCTCAACCCGATCCTGTTGCCGGTACCTCGCTTATTACTCAACGGGTTCTTGCTTCACTCCACCGCAAAGGTCTTGCAAGGCGAACTATTGGCGACGATGCAATGTGTAAACCAGAATTCCATCCAACGATTCCTCGCAGCCAGTACAAGTTTTCTATGATGGCTCCTGTCCCTCAAGCATCATCATCTGCTTCAAAGACAATTGCTGCGCCATTTATAGGAGACCCAGACAACCCTGATGATGTCGATGCAAATGATCCAGACACTCTCGCCGGCCAAGCCGGTGATGGCCAAAGCCCTTTCAACGATTGCTGTCACCCAATGGGTATGAGTACAGCAAGATGGTGCACCCCTGTCGGCGGCAGGACCCGTCCTGGCAAAGATACAGCATACCTTTATATGATTTGGAATTACCGCAATTGTTGCGTGCGCTCATTGTAGGTTAGGGCCGGTTAATACAATCATTCCTTTTTAACAGAATACACAGACCCCTCATTTTAGGGGGGTCTGTCTCATCAACCCACCCAAAAACTCATTTAATCTACAGGAATCTAATCGCTATAGGTTTATTCTCCAATGCGTTTAAAAAAACTCATATCAACTTTTCTGATTATTACCCTGATCGGCAATACCAATGTATTCTCTTTTTACTATGCTTTTGCCGGTGTAGCTTTTCTCATATCATCCGCTAACGCGTATGCTGATCCACCTGAACCACCAAGTCAGACACCTAAACTTGATCAGTTAAAGAATAAATATGAGTTAAATAACCCAACTCGCAACCATCAGAGTGACACTTTACCCACTAAAGTTCAGCAACAGATTGCTAGCCCTGGTGCATCGCGTGATTTAACTCCTATCATTTCCAATACTCTTACTAATCCTACACCATCAAGGACGATACCCCTTAATCAGTATTTTGATCCCTCTAATCCTGCTACATTCAATAGTCAGCGTGATCTCGCTTTAAGTTTATCGAAAACACATGGCGCCCCGTCAGGGAACGTCACAACAGGTGCATCTGGGGATTCAATCTCTTCCGTAAACCTAGAATATAATCGTAAAGGCACGCGTCAGTTTGTAAGAGGACCCGATGGTAATCTCGTTTTAAAAGTCGTAGACGGCGGCGAACGTGTATCCGGAGTTCAGCCAAATGATTTATTCTCAAATGAATACGGTACAGGGCATCCTGGCTATAGCTTTGAAGGCAATAAGCAATCCTTATATGGAAATGATGAGGGCATTTTTGTCGAAGGTAAATCAACTCATGATACGTTTAAGGATCCCACTACTGGCAATTCAGCATCAGCCAGAGGTTACCGGGCAGTAACTGATGGCGCCATGAGAGCTATTCAGCAGCCATCACCTTTACTTTTGCTTCAGCAATCTTTTAATACGCTTCAAAATGCACAGGACCCCAATTTATGGTTGTCCAGTTGCTCAACTCAAACTGTACCATCATCATCAGTATTTACTTCAACTACAGCGACAGAGCATTTTTGCCAGGATACTGGTCAATCCAACTTTGATTTTTGTGAAGTTGAGCGGAATATTAAGATCCCCGTTTATTCATCAACTCCCGGTTTACGTAGTTGCGGTGTTGGCTGCTATGAGTTTGACCTTAATGTTGATGTTTGGAAAACAAGCCGTTGTCGCTCCACATCAGGTGGTGATGCCCAGCCCGCAACTTTCACTCTCATGCTGAATCTTTCACACGGTATCGCAATTAAAAACGTTGAGATAAAGGGTGAAGCGCACGACCATTTCCTTTACACGTTAAATGGTCAAAAACTTTGGGAATCTAGTGGAAAAAGCCAAGGACCCACTGGTAACTATTTAGGCGGCTCATGTAATATTTCTGGCCATAGTCACAAAATTAATACCAACATCACTTCTCGGGTAAATTCTATTGTTGGACCACTTGCCAGCGAAGGTGTTTATTCACTCACTTTCCGTGGCGATATTCGCTGGAAGCGAAACGGTGGCATGGCTTCAACTGTACGTTTTGAAATTGAAGACACATCCGGTGAAGGCCTTGAAACAACGTTCATTCAATATCCTGAAGGATGTTATGACGCCTTAACTCTTGAGGATAAACTTTTACGCGGATTGAATGGCGTTTATGACTGGACTGAGTACGGTATCGATCCAACATTACCTCCTCTACGCTATGAGTGCGTTTCACCACCTCGTCAACCTCAGTGTCCATCTGGTGAAATACCCTTCGGTAGTGCAGGACAGGAGTTATGCTACGGCATTCCCAAACCACCTATTTGCCCAGCAGGCTTATATAATGATGAGACTGATCGGTGTGAATACCCAGCAACAATAGTTTGTCCATCAGGTACCGGTATACCTTGTGGCACCCAACCAAACGGATTCCCAAAATATCCTATTGCGCTTGAGGTAGCCCAAACCGGCATGATTTGTACTTATACAGATCCTGAGCATTGTGGTTCTTGGTCACATACATTACCAGCAGAAGTTACCTGCCCGGCTGGTGGTACTCCTGATGGATCCTTATGCGTCATTCCGGCAGATAAGTCAGAAGTATGCGACATCGAGAATGGCTATTCATACCATACCGTTACCATTGAAGGAGTGGAATATCAAAGATGCCAAGGCCCTGTTACATCATACACTCCAAATACATGGCAATGCGAAAGTGTAGATGGTGAACCTCAGACATACTCATCTACATATTGTGCTATCACTTACGAAGATTACCGTGACGAAGATGGTAACCCTATACCCACTATCGATGAAAATGGCTTTCCAATTTCACCACCATTCTATGATGATGAAGGTGAAGAAATCGTTTTTCGTGATGTGGCCAAATGCCTTAAGCCACAATCTCTCCCAGACGTTGAGCCTGTCGATCTGCCTCAAAGTTTCTGTACTTTTGATGAGTACGAGATAATCGATGAAGGAGACCGCGGATTTCCAGTAGATCTCCTTTCTGGAATACCTAACTTTTTTGATGGTGATACTGGTAACAAGACCTGGAAAGTAAACCTTAAAAAATACCGGTGCGACCCCTCTAAAGGTCGAATTATGTGCTTCCCGGATCCTGACACCGGTGAAGAAAAATGTTACGACTGGGAAGACCTCAAAAATCTTCCCGATCGCTGCGCAAGCTACAAACAAGATGATCGTTGCAGCGAAGTCAGCCGAGAGTGTACCGAAGGCTGGTTAGAGCCCATATCAGGCCGCTGCATGGCTGAAACCGTCACCTATCGCTGTGCTGATGAAACGGTTATCAACTATGAAACAACCCGGGAAATAAATACGTGTGAATCGATGCTACCTTGTGTTGGTGGCAACTGTGATATTGGTGAAAAGGAACAGAATGAGAATTTTGTGAAGGCCATGGTTGCCGGCTCTATCATTGATAACATACAGGGTGACTCTGCTTGTGAGGACCCTTCCGACCCAAGCACCTGCAGAATTTTTCAGGGCGAGTACAAATACTGCTCTTGGGAGGTAACTGGTCTTGGTACCAATTGCTGTGAAGAAGCCAAGGGTGTTGACATACTTGGCTATATAACATTCACAAGGCAGCTTTTAAAAGTAAACCAGATGGCTTATTCAGGTGCCTTTGGGCAAGGTGTTGCCGGTAATTATCAAACATTAGCTCAGCCTGTAGTTGACGGCTACCAAGCTATATCTAATTGGGCTATGGATGGCATCCGATCTGCTACTGAAAGTATTTTCGGAAATGCCGCCTCATCTAGCGCCGGTGGCGCTGTATCTGCAATTTCAGAGGGCATCTCAGCTGCCCTTTCAGCTCTTCAGCAACAAACATTTCAATTTGTCTATAACATGCTTCCAGATGCACTGGCACAAATGATATTTCAAGAAACTGCAAACGTTGCAGCCGGTGAAGCATCTAAGCTCGCACTTCAAGATTCAGTCGGTAATTTTGTAAGCGGTTTGATGGCAGTATATGCTGTCTATTCCTTAGCAAAGCTTGCATTAACTCTTCTTACTGCTTGCGATGAACATGAAATGGATATGGGCATTAAGTTAGCTCAACGCCAATGTTTTAAAGTAGGTCCAACCTATTGCAACAAACGCTTTCCTGTTTTGGGTGGACTAGGCGCATGCATGCAGCGAAGGCAGGATTATTGTTGTTACTCGTCAATTCTAGCAAGGATAATCGTCAAGGAGTCATATAGTCAGCTAGGTATCAACCCTTTACCTTTTGGTAACAAGCTAAAAGCCGGCACACCTGAAGCAGAGGGCTCTTGCTTAGGCCTTACCGCAGAGCAGCTTTCATCATTAGATTTTAATGCCCCATCTATGCAAACTGCTCTTGAAGAGTGGATAGGTTTACTTATCCAATCCGGTGCTATCCCAACAGAAACATCTGAGCAATCTCTAACAGGTGGTGCAACAACTGAAGATGCAAGTTGCCCTCCACAGCAGAAGCCTGTTCTCTTCTGCTACATCGAGCCTGAAACTGAGGAGCAGATCTGCGAACACTCACGCGATGCACAAGGTAATCCACTGTATGAAACTATTCCTTCCGAGTGTGTTAAGCAGCTTAAACCAGGTCAAATTTGGAATGCCGAAGATCGCAAGCCGGCCACCGAAAGGATTACTGGTGATGAAGGATATTTACATGGAGCCCAAGACAGAGTTATGGAGAGCAAAAATGAAGTTAGAAATATTATTAACAATTTAGATTGTTCGGTTGTCCCGCGACCTCCAGTATGCCGTTTCCTTTTTAACCCAATAGAAGATTAAAAATTAAAGCCCCGTTCAGCGGGGCTTTAATTTAATATTACATTTTCTTCTGAAATAGAATTGTGTCTCCATTTTTTGATACAAATGCATTCTCTGTAGCTATCGCTATATCCTTAGCTGAGTCGCTTGCCCTGATGAAATATATATCAGGTACAATGACATATTCTTCATGATTTTTAACTATTGCGTCATTAAAGTAATGACCGCTTATGATTTCGCTTACAACAATCGCCTTACCATTATTGTCTTTTCCAGCAATTGATATTTTCAGTGATATCAAACAGTGCTTTTCATGAATGCCATCACCATTAATGAAAAATCTGCTATAAGGTTGGTCAATATATCCTATATGGCTTTTACTTACAGAAATAAAGTCCATTGCATTCTTGCATTTATCTAAGTCATTTATTGAAATAGATAAGTTGCTTAATTTTTGGTCTTTTGGTATCAGAACAGGACCCCAGCTAATACCTGGGTAGCTTTTTTCAACTGATTTTTTTACACCATCTGACACTAAATGACTTACTTTAAAGAACGAAATAGAACCGTCTTCTGACATTAATTCATTCATTTCAATTAGCTGAACAATGGACGGCTTCCATTCCAACTGTCTATTTACACCTTGGCTTAATGCTTCGTGTTGGATCACGCCGAAAATACCGTTACTAATCAATCCTATACTTGCGTCAAAAGCCCGTATTCCAGCACCTAATCTACCAGTTGTTGCTTTACTCCCATCTATATAATCCATCATGCCATTACCCACGCCTGCCGGTTGTGCCATACGAGCGACGTTAAGCGCTTCTGAAATGGAGTCATCCCACACATAGGGTTTGTCGGAAAGCACTTTCAAAACAGGATACTCACCACCAGAACTTGAATTGCTGCTGGTGCTGGCGCATCCTACCAGCATCATGCCGGCTACCGCTGATAATAAGATTTTATTTAACTTGTTCATTTTTTAACGTCCTCACTAAACTAATGAATCCATATTAACCCAGGTTAAATTTTACGCAGCTTTTCATGCAAACGAATACACAGGCTACCTAATTTCGAGCGTTCTAACAAAAAATCTTGTGAAAACATCAGTTACACTACTCATCCCTGTGTATTTTAAGTGTTTCTTTATATGTCATTAACACCAGAACAAGCTGCAGTAATTGAACAACCGTTTCAAAATAAGCTTGTTTGTGCACTACCTGGAAGCGGTAAAACTCACACCACTATAAGTCTGGCCGACCGCATCCTTGCCTATCCACACACATCTATTCTCATGGTAACTTTTACAAATGCAGCCTCCACTGAGATGCAAACTCGTATTGAAAAACGTTTAGGTCCAACTTCTGCAAACCGGGTAAAGGTAAAAACTTTTGCCAAGATCATGATTGAGCAACACAGGCCTTTACTTGCCGGCCGCCGACTTATATTAGGTGGTGAGCTCGACTCGTATATTAACCGTGTTTTTAAGAAACTGAGTATCGATTGGGAGCAGCACCAGTATTTCAGGGAGAGGTTTGATGCCTACGGCCGTGATCTGAACTGGAAGTACAGCCCTGGCATTGTGACACATGATGCTTATTTTGAGCTAATGAACATGCTCGCCATTTACCAGCGTGTAGATTTGAATACCATAGCAAAAGAGGTCGTACACGCACTCCATGCCGGTACAATTAAGCCTCTTCCTTTCAATTTCATCATTGTTGATGAATTCCAGGATACCGATCTTTGTCAATACAGCTGGTTACTGGCCCATAGAGATCCTGACCGCTTTATGACAGTTGTGGGTGACGATGATCAATCCATCTATTCATGGCGAGGTGCAATCGGTTACCAGAACATGATGAGTTTCGTAAAAGATTTTTCTGCATCGACGTATATTCTTAACACATGCTTTCGCTGCTCACCCTATATTCTTGGTACGGCACAGGTTCTGGTTGAGCATAACCAAAAGCGTATTGCTAAGGATATGCGTGCAGCAAAAGAAGAGTTAGGTCATGTTGGGTTTGTAGAATACCATCCACCATCAAAACAAAGTGCAGAGGAACGTCACGACCAAGAATATAACCTTATCGTAGATCATATCGCTCCGGACTATGCGAACTGGACTGTGCTGGCCAGAACAAATCTCGAACTGGACACCCTCGAAACCTATCTTTCCAACCGCGGGATCCCTGCTTTACGCCTTGGCGGTAAATCGATATTCGATTCACCTGATGTACTATCAGCAATAAAGCTAATATATGGACTTGTCTATACTAAAAACATCACACCAGTTATTGAAGGTTTAGCCTGGCTGGGAGAGTGCGAAGATGTCTTGCAATCTGTTCACGCAACCGGACGCTACCACGGTTTTAGTTCTGCATCCCTTAATGGCGCACAAGACTACACAGTAAAGCTACAGGCGCTGTCAACCAAGATAGCTTTTAAGTCGCAAAACGATGCTGGTTTGTCTTATGCCCAATCCGCATTTTCTATAGCGCATAACCATTTCGAAATACTTAAGCTTGCCAAATCCACAGTATCTAACCCTAAAATCAAGCTCGGCGCTTTGGCTCTTGTTGAGCGCATATTTATGAATATGACGGGCGATATAACTCAGCGAGCTGGCGCCTTGTACGAATTAGCCACTAAGGGCGCAAAACAGAAAAATACACAAGATAGGGCAGGGAAGGTGGTGCTATGCACTTTGACCGGCTCCAAAGGTTTGGAATGGCCAAAAGTTATGATCATTAATGTCAATGAGGGGACTATCCCTTCTATACATGAGGACGATATTGATGATAAGGGCAACCCGAGTTTAGACAAACTTGAAGAGGAGCGCCGTTTACTTTATGTCGGCATGACCCGAGCAGAAGATGAGCTTGTTCTTCAATTTGCCATGGACAAGCCATCAGTTTTTATCAAAAATCTTCGACCTGATATCGAATAGATGTTCAGAAAACACTTGAAATCTGATCTGCGTTTGCTATATTAATAACGCTTCTTCTTGTGAAGCCTTGGCGAAAGCCATAATATCATCGCGAAAGCGACCCGGCTCCAAAATATGAGCCTAAATTTGCGGTCATGCCGCCCGGCGAAAGCCCATTTTTAGCGTTACACGCTCCACATATTAAAACCCGGCACACCTTCACTCGGCATAATGTCGATTTAATCAGAAGGATGTGACTGGGCCTTACCCATTTGTGTTTCCATCCCAGTCTTTTTACCCCACGGCAAGAATGCTGCGATGGGCGCACGCCCTATGGTTTTTTCACAGTTGTCAGCTTCCAACTTTAAACAATGAGCGCTTTTAGGTTCCACTAAAAGGACAGGTTTTATCCACCTTTTCAGTCAGCACAGGTCCCCCTGGAGTTTCCTACCATAGAAACTCACGCCCTGAATTTTAACGGATTAACTTTAAGCTTTACCTCTAAACTGGTTCAGCTTACAAGCGCAAGCTTCTCACAAATTAAAACCAGTCAAGATGTAGTATTTGGCTGGTTAATCACAAATTTCCAACCCATCGGGCAGAATAAACCCTTTGGGTTTCTTCTATGGCTCTCTCGATGGTTTTATTCATTTAAAAGCATTTGAGTCGATGCTTTAGGAGAAAATATGGAGCTCATCCTTCCATTCTCAGGCTGTGTTTTATCGGGAATTACCTTTTACGTTTTTTGCGTAAGGAAGTTCTTAGATAAGCACGGTCTTATTTAATCTAACCATCCCAACGAGGAAAAGTAACTATCCTCACGGATGGTCCCTTTTCATAGCTCGCTCGTTGGGATTTATCAACCAACGTGTTTCGAGCGACGCTTGAGGGGGATTAATTATGTCCAAAAAAGCAAAAAACTCTGGCCTTTTTTGGACAGAGAACAACCTGCACTGGCTAAGCACTATTGCATTTGGATTAATTGGAGTAATTCTGTTTTTTGAACCTCCATTTACTTATGTGCTAATAATGCTTAGCATTTCACTTCTAACCATAAAACTGATTATCATCAGAGAACTGAATCTTGGTAATGTTTTCAATACCATTAAGGTTTGGACTGGCCAGGTTTCTGTTTTGTCTGCCACATTTGCCCTTAACTTCCATAAGACACCACTGTATTTTGCGGTATTTATCGTACTATCAGCGGTTATGATTATCACATATATCATTATGGATTTTATCGCTACCGTGGTTTACAATGATAGTCAAGAGGAGAAATAAGTGGAGTTGACACCTATGACCGCTTTTGGCTGGTTAATGGTTGGTATCGCTATAAATATTGCTATTGTTGCTTACATAGCATTTACAAGTGATATGACACCACCTAAGTAAACATCGAAACCCTAAATTCGATGTGTTACCCACTAAAGCACTCAGCATAAGACTATCTATTAGATAAATCTTTGCTGGGTGTTTTTTTTGTATTTTTATTTATCAACCCCTTGGGAAACACACTTCAAATCCCAAGTGGTTTAGGATGACAAATCAGAAGGCTTCCTTGTTCAGAAAGGGAAAAAGCATAAACTACGGATAGTTAACTACCATGTAGTTTAAAGAAAAAAATAAAATTTTTTAAACCCACCGGGGCAAGTCAACAAACCCCTGTGGGTAAGTTCTCTTGAGCCCAAACCGGTGGTTTCAACAAAACAAACACCCGGGCTGTGTTTTAAGGAGAACTTTTATGAAAAAGAAAAAAAAGGCTCTCCGAAATCATGCAACTAATAAGGAGCTTGTATCGGAGAAAAATAATAACGCAAAGTACAACTATAACAGGACGTTCAATTTTATTGAGCTGTTCATCGTAGTTGCTCTTATTTCTATCGGTTCGTCAGCAATCGTTTTAGGTCTTCAATCAATTTTCTTTCCATGCGAAGGAAACTTGTGCGGTCAGATCTCTACTGCTGGCGGTGTTACGTTAACCATTGGCCTAATCTTGCTATTCATTGCTTCACAAATTATACTGTGGGTTAATGTTTTGAAAGATTAGGAGTAGGACATGACTATGGAAACATACTCTATTCTTGCTTTATTAGTTGGCATCTCAAGTATTGCAATTACGCTTTGGGCCGCCAACTCTATTGCCAAGAAGAAGTATCTTCAACACATGAACCACTAAAATCTAAAAGGAGCTTATTTTACATAAGCTCCTTTCCTTTTACGCCATTACCCTATTCAGCCACCTCTAAAGCGCATGTAAATCGTGTCATTTAGAGGTGGCTGATTTATTTCTGCCGCACTTCAGCCAAGCTGGTGCCGGCAGTCCGCTTCGGCGGTCTATCCAAACACATTACTCTTTGAACTGATGCCTTTGGATAGGACGCTGTCCTAGCTGTTTTTCCCAACTGAAGATTGATTTATCAAACTTCGACCGACTGCACTCGGTATACAAACTATGCGGCTATAAGTATCCCTTATAGTGACAACACTTACTGGTCTCAAACTGGTTGTGTTAACCCCAGGCGCAAGCCTCTTAATTCATACCACTCAAACATTAAACCCCCGGGGAGTCCCTGTATACACACTCCCATCGGGATAGTTGTGTCTGCAGCGTTCCCCTATTGGAGAGAATTATGGCAACACAACATAAATTACTGCCACACGAACGTGTTCAGGCAGCTTGGAGATTCCTTGATACTGAATCACGCGGTACCACTGAATCAATATGCCGGCGTTTTAAAATGACTGAACAGCAACTTAAACGAGCAGTTTCAGACTTCAAAAAATGTCGGTTTACTCGTTCTCATAACTGGAATCCAGCTTGGGACAAATCAGACACCATTCACCATGTAGTTGATACATCGGTTATGGTTGATATTGAAAAGGGTGCGCCAAAAGGATCAGATATTGATCTTTTTATGGACCCTGATTTTGACCCTGTTAATGGTTTACTTCATAAACAGTGGTCAGATACAGATAAGGAAAGTCTTCTTGAAGGCCTTCCGTATCGGATTTTGGAAATCTTGAGAGATTCACGCCCAGGCGATGAGTTGTATCAGGAAGCCTTGGCCTTTACAGACTGCGCTTTATTCAAAGGTATCTGTAAGGCTTATGGCATCGATCGCGAACTGTTAATTCAGAGCGCGTTAGAAATAACAAAAGCCGACCTATAACCCAAATAAAACCCACCTGGGAGACACACTGACACTCCCTATGGGTGCTGTTGTGATCTCCCAAAAATTATTTTTTCTGGAGAGAAATTATGACAGCAGCAGTTAAAGCAGTACAAACAGCACCAGCCGCCGTTCAAAATGTTGATTACTACGCCATGGAAGAAGTTTGCGCAAGCGAATTATTCCCGGATGTGTATCAGCCTGGACAAGCAAAAGTAAAACGTCGCGTAAACCGTCACCCTGACTGTTTACCTTCAAATCCAGATTACGTTCCGGATGCGAAGACTTTGAGACGTACTCTTGCTTGGTGGTTTACTCCTCGTTTAAAAGCTTTGGGACTTTATGGTGAAACGGGTACAGGAAAAACGGAAATGCTGTTATATATAGCTGACCGTTTGAATGAACCATGCTACATCGTAAAAGTTCATCCAGCTTTGATGCCAGAAGACCTTGAAGGATGCAAAGACCTTGCACCTACAACTGCCGGCGTCGTATCAAAAAATTCACCCGGGTTAGCCGCTAAAGCTTATCGGAATGGTGGATTGTTGGTACTTGATGAGGTTGATAAAGCAAACGCTGCGCTAGGCTGTGCTCTGCATGGTTTAGTGGAAGGAAAACCCTGGCCAATAGAACAGTTTAATATTGTTCTAAACGCTCACCCGATGTGTCGTGTTGCTGGAACCGCAAATACGATGGGTGAGGGTGGTCATGAAAGGTACCATACGAGCAATCGCATGGATCAGGCTTTACGTTCACGTTTTGGATGGTTGCAAACGCACTTTCCAGATAATGTACGTGAGCTTTCTATCCTTACTCGCATGTACGGAAAAAAAATCCCAACGCCTATGCTTCGGGATAAAATCAAGTTAGCCAACGCGTTTCGCGATGCGCTGCTTGGGCCTAATCGTGACGGTAAGATTGATAACCCATTAAACGCAGTATTCTCCACCAGGACCTTAGTTCAGTGGTGCAATTACTGTTTATCTTTCGGTCCTGATGCAACCTGGCGTGAATCTTTGGATTTCGCGTTTTGGGGCTCTGTAGATCCGGAATGCGAAGACATGGCGAAAGACATCATTCAACGCACCTTTGGTAGCAAGATTGATGAATTAGTTCGTGATGTTGTAGCTCAATACACCCCAAAGCCGTAACCCCAAAAGCGCAGGCAATTCAGTCAGGTCAACTTGATGTAACAGATCTGATTGGTGCGCATTTTGAGGTTGTAAAGTATGTTCAAGGTTCAGAAGTGATTTTTATTGCCAGAACCTTGGACCGTTATGCTGATACAGACTACACCTCCCTCATTGTCAAGGATGGTGTGTGTACTGATCGCAAAGAGAAAGCAAACATTATGGGTGCTTCTTCTAACGAAGAATACTTTCACGGCGAATTGATAGAAACTGATAACGGAGAAGTTGATTTTAAACCGTTATCTTACCGCGCTGATCCCTACCCAATGAACGATATTATTTTCAGTGACGCTTTTGAGCATGTTGCTGAAGGTAAACTTTGGGCTATTGCTAAGGATGCGTCTGGTAGTTGTCATGTGATGTATAAAAACGATGTGACCCACGGCCGCTTTGTTTATCAGAACGTGACACAAAACCAAAGCTACGATGACCGCATCAAAGGAAAACTTGATAAAGGTTACGTAGCAACAAATGCCATGCGTTACTTTGCTAATGCTCGTGCGTTTGTAAAACAAACACCATAATTAATTTTTACTGCCCCAAAGGGAAGACGTCTTACACCTCCCTTTGGGATTGGTGTGTCTTCTCTGAGGGGTTTTTAACTTTCTGGAGAGAGATTATGACTACATCAAACGCGGTAAAACAAGCTGAAGCAACATCTGCTACAGCTAAACAAAAGTTGAATTCTATTGCATGCATCATCAGCAGACCAAAGATTTCTTATCCTAGCGGTAAGATGACAGTTGATGAAATAGCTTCCTCTTCCCTTGCAAGCGGTGTGACCATCG
>Ga0075154_10001565_pt1 | contig 16142 bp, 28 predicted proteins | sample JI71714BDNA_FD_70965 | JGI IMG/M metagenome (GOLD analysis project Ga0075154, IMG submission 70965) | Wastewater effluent complex algal communities from Wisconsin, to seasonally profile nutrient transformation and Carbon sequestration -... | ecosystem: Engineered > WWTP > Effluent > Algae... | reverse complement strand
GTAATGTGGGGCCGGTCGTTGACAGTGAACACAGAAGTATCAATATTGTGGCGACCAATTGGGATGCCTGGGGTTTATTTGCCCTAAATGGACCCACCCTCGTCACGTTTAGATTCAAAGACTCTAGAGTTGCAACTCTATTCAAGCTGACGTGGGGATAGTATGAGCCAGACCTGGATTCCTAGCCCTCGATTGGTTCAACTTGATACGGAAGAGTTTGAGCAGATCAAAGCCACTCGACGATCTGATATTATGGCAGATCACAAGTTCTGTGGTAGACCCTGGCATGTTATCATTTCTGACCAGAACTATGTGGATAATCTTCCAAACGGTTTATCTGATTGGATCGACGAACACCACGGTTTTGTTAGCTTTGAAACCCTGGGCGGTAATGTGATTGTTTCGTTTGAAACATCAGAAAACGCGATATTGTTCAAACTGATGTGGGTGGGAATATGATTGAAGTCTTGATTGAAGGGCCACACCCTGCCCTTGGTATCGTGGGTCAAGATTCACAAAGGCATTATATGCCTTGGAGACCTCTGCCTCCCGTGGTTGACTGGTTGACCGATAATTGTAAGAAAAGCTATCTGACTGCTCATGAAGTGGAAATGTCCTTTGAGCAAGGCGTTGGACAGATTCCTTTCTTTGTTGGGATTCGCTTCATCTTTGAGGATCACGATGAAGCCATGTTGTTCAAGCTGACCTTTCTATAGGCCATGATAGACAAATTCTCACCTCTGACCACCGGACTATCATGGATAGTAATTATCAAAGGCACAACCCGAAGTCCAACTTATAGTGAATGGTGTGAAGAATGTTTGCGAGGCAATTATTCTAACACCCATTACATCATCAGTGATTACACCGTTTGGTATTTTCAGTATCGCTATGATGCAATTTGGTTTGTATTGACTTGGACATGAGTGATGTTACAAATACCTTATGACCCAAAACCCACAGATCTCTGATCTTTCCTGGAGGATTCCTTCAGAATCCTTCACTGAATTGAAGGTGGGTAAGGTAAGTGATCTTACTTGGAACATTGAGGATACGTCCACCGCCAGAATAGGAAGTGCTCATTTTGAGCTCGTGACAACCTTACGGGAAGACATCCAGGAGTGGATGCTTTCCAACGGCATTAGATATCAAATTGATATTGCGGATTCTACCTTGGTGTTCTTTGACCGGGATTCATTTCTACTATTCAAACTCACGTGGGTGGGTTCATGAAGATCTCTGATTTGCCCAGTTGGGCCATACCGATAATAGTAGATGCCAGTAAGGTGGTTAATTGGGATCTGACCATTAGATTATCACATGAAGCCTTGAACCTTCTAGTCTCGATAGCTGGTCCAACACCTGATGTCAGATACATCAAAGGTCCACAAGATATTAACACTGAAATCGAAAACTGGGGTTGGTTCCCATTTTATCATCATGATGACAATGTCCAAACGATTGGGAACAAGAAACAGATCGTTCTCTGGTTCAGGGACGCTTCCCATGCTGTCTACTTTAAGACACTTTGGGGTGGCGCTTAATTGATCTGTCCGCCCCATCTGAGCTTGGCCATTACGGCTTTATGTGGGTCACAGAAATACAACGTGTAGATGCCCCGATGATCCATTCTGAGGGCCTTCCAGTCCACCATGTGCCGCATGCCGTTAGACACTAACCAGTCCTCGATCTCTGCACCGCTGTAGCGAAGCGAAACTTCCACACTATAGGAAAATTCCTTCTGGAGACCTTTGGGGTCTAGAACGCTGGGAATGAGATGCGCTGATCGGTTCATAAATCAAACGATAGCTTAAAATATGTGGCTTTGCCAATATCCGCAAACCACACGTGATATTCACCCGGTTCTGACACCACATAGGGTGATATCATCCAATCAACATACTCCTCCCAATCTAGACTCAAGAGAAAGCATCTTACCTTGTAGTGATCCAGCAGATCAAAGACCTTGGGCAAATCCACCCGATAAGGTCTGGAACTTTTTGCGTCTGAGAATAAAAAGCATTCCACCAACTACTTATTTGGTAGCTGGTTATAAGAACTCCAACGTGAATAGCATCGCTTGGCCTCGAGTTTCAAACTCAAACCATACATTGCCTAGATCATCAACCCACCATTCATCATCCATGGTGGAATCCTTGAACCACATCTTGACTTCATGTTGAAGAAGCATTCGAGGATCGCCATATTGATCAGCGTCCATGTCAATGATTCGATAGAGCAAGCCATTGCGGGCATCGATGCAAACGCTAGAGCCATTGCCTCCTAAACCCCAAGCCATAAATCTCGAATGATTACCCCATTGACTGCCCTGTAAGGGTCTACAGTGGCATTTCTACAATAGAGGACTATCTGGGGTATCTAAGTAAAATCAGACCCTCTCTAGCCCTTATAATGTGGGTTAGCAGAATTTAGGACAGACGTCTACTAGAAGTTATCGTTAGTTGAAATTGCCCCTGGGCTATGGACCAGTGGTACATAGGGGCAATAGATAAACGTATTGTCTGAGGAGTCAGTTGTACGTTGGATACGTGGATGATTCTGCCAAGCGAGTTTGAAAAGCTGAAACAGTCTTGGATCGCGAATCAGGATCGCCTTGGTGAACTTTTCCAAATATGAAGTTGTCCACTGGCCCGGAGCGGTAACGTCCCACCATTCCTTGAGTTCAAGTTTAAGCTTAGGGCGATTAGCAGTAGGCCTGGCTGGGTCTATAACTTGATAATCCCAAAAACTTTCATCTTTGCTTGCAATGATAGCATAGACTTCGTTTCGTTCTTCAATCTGCAAGGTCGCCTCCACAGGCCAATTTGAACATTACAGCATGTTCCTTGGACCAAAAAGTCCATGACACTTCAAATTCTCTTGGTGGAATAGGCTTTATGCCAGGTATGAGAAACTTCCCAGTCTTTACACAAAAAGTCTGATGATGTCTAGAAGGGAAGGCATAAGAGTTTTCCTCTAGCGTCGCATTGGCGTGCTCAATCGCCTCCACCTCTTCAATGTTGGTGGTGTAGGTTGGGCTCAATTCCTTTAGATGACGAAGACTGTCATTGCTACTCATCCACTCAAAGGCTTCACAAAGCTGTGGGTGATTGGGAATACAAATTGGTGTCCTGTTACCTTCATCATCCTCGACCCAATATTCTGCAACAGCAGGAACTCTGAGGCTGGACAACTTGCCTTTGAACTTGACGGTATAGGGCTTACATATCTTCATAGCCCCTATTATGAATTCATCATTAACCAAAGGTCAATTTGAAAATCACCGTATCAGTCTCGTTAGGAAAGCTCACCATTGCTTTCCATTGATCGGTAGTCGTTGACGGAGAAATCAACCAATTGATCGTACCGTTTCTTTCCTCAATCCATTCCATTGGATCAGGATCAACTAAAACTCGTGGGTTTCTGCCACTGTCATAGGTTGCAATCTTGCAAAAGCTGATTTCACACTCTTTCATGATCCACACCATGTGAGTTTAAACAGGACAGCCTGTTTTGCGTTATCAAAGGTCACAATCACATCGGTCCTAGTGTAAGTTCTTTCCACAAAGTAGTTGGGACAGAACTCTTCAAGCCAAGGATAGAGGTCACTTGCTTGCCAGTTTGACTGAAACATCATATCAGCCAAATCTTTGATAGTGTGACTTTTGGTTATGAAACCTTCAGGTTTCATAACAAACCGGTTGGTATCAATGGCCTTACGGATCAAGACCTCAAGGGGTCTCGATTTATTCCACTCGACTTGATACATGGTCACCTCCCCAAGTAAGCTTGAATCTGACGGCTACATCAGGATCCCTAAAATAGAACTTTACCCTGGTGTTGTCAAACTTATCCCACCACCACTGACTCTCTGAGATGTAACTGGTCTGAAGTGGACTAGAGCCGGTGGTCTCTTTGAGCCAGATCAACATCTCATTGGGAAGATGAAGCGAGTCAAAGTCTATTAGACCGTCACGTCTGCCTCTTGATTCCAAAGATGTCTTGTTCAGCAGAGCAGTAGTCCACTCAATATCCAGGTAGGTCTCTTTACTCAATGAGACCTCTTATCTTGATAATGTTGCTATGAATTCTGTCAATATCCTCCATGGATATACTCAGAGGATCATCTCGGAAATTGACCAACATGTAATCAATCTTTTCCTCGACTTCTAGCTCAAGTTCCTTGATCTGATTGATTGCCGCAGGATATCTGAGTTGGATCTTTTCCAAGGTATGCTGGATCTCATCAGCCAGCTTGAACAGCCCTGTCATCAACAGTTGGCCAATGATTGCTTGCTTGGTCATTCTCCACCCCACGTTAGCTTGAAGAGCATCGCTATTCGTTTGTCTCTGAAATAGAAGTTCACATGGGTGGTTTTCTTGACCCATCCACCAACACTTCCATAACCTCTGATATTGTGAATACGACGCTCAATAGAAAAATCATAGTCAGGGGTCTTTAGGATATGGATGATATCAGGAGCCTGATTCAATCCGTAGTGATGAAACCAGTCACTTAGTTCAGGCATGAACAAGCAATGTTGGATCTCTGGAGCCTCTTCTCGAGCTCGCATATTCATTACGAGCTGATCATGTGGCAACTTCAGAGCAACTCGGATTAGGTCAGATTGCTTGGTCATACTCCGCCCCATGCGAGTTTGAACACCATCGCTTGGTTGGCATCTTTGAATGCAACCTCTTGGGTAACGATCGGATTATTTATGGGGCGGTGTTGCTTCCCGAATCTCACTGTGACGTGAAGAACATGTCCGGCATCGTGTAGCCATTTCGTCAACTCGATGAATTTGAGCTGATGAACCTTGGCAGTTACACGATAGGGCCATTCCTTCTTTGTCACTGTCCGCCCCACGCAAGCTTGAACAAGGTGGCGAGAGTTTCGTCCTTGAACAGAAAATGTAGATATCGAGGGGCAATATCTCTGTATGATATATTTTGATCCAGTGAAGTATATCTAGGATCACCTGGATTCGAAGAAGTATGATAATAGTATTTGGATTTTCCCCAATTGAGTTCCGTCATGCTCAGGGCCGGCCTCCCATTTCCACAGGCTTCCTCGATCCATTCACGAACCTGAGGGTGGAGTCCTCGATTTTCGATGTAGATATCAGGACGGACTTTGAGACAAACATGGATCACGGCTAGCACCAAGTCAACTTGAAAAGCATTGCTTGTTTGGGAACGGCAAAGAAAATGCTGATACCATCGTCGCGCTTTTCTGTAGTCCACAGAATACCGCGCGGCCCACAGAAGGTTTCCATCCACTTCATGAGCTCTGGATTGGGCATACGATGCTTGGTATATTGTATTGTGATCTCTTTGTTGAAGCCATAAGACTTCTCAACCTGTCGGCTTTCAAAAACGCGCAGGTTAGTATAGGGTACGAATACTTCGTGCCCCTGTTCGATCAGAGGGTCTGTTTTGAATTTGGCTCGATCAAGCCTGGACCGTGGCATCACGCACCGCCTTTTTGTTTTCCTTGAAAATCTTGGCGTGCTTTTTCTTCTTGAATAGAACAGCAATCCGATCCACCTCGAAATTCATTTCAAGATGGAAGTCCACGATATTCATGATCTTATTGGATTCAAGCCACTTGACCACTGCGAGGCTGACGTCATAGATACGATCATGGTGCTTGAGTGTGACCTCAAATGGATAGATCTCAGGGATACTACGCAAATCTGCCATCGCTGCCTCCTTTGAAGCTTTGTAGCAGAAACAGGTGTTCTGTCAACCCCAATCCATTAAAAAGTGGCGAGCATCAGTTTCGTTGAAAAAGCACACCTTCAGGACATGGATCTTTTTGTTTCCGTCATTCTCGGCACAGTATTGCTGAATGAAGGTATTGTAGTGAACCCCTCTAATAGTCACAGGGCCTTTGGCATGTTGATCCAGCCACTTTGCCACATTCAAGATATTGACCATAGTCAGCTTGCGGGTTCGAACGAAGATGTTTTCCATCTTCTATTTTATCATTCATGCCAAGCTAGTTTGAAGAGCATTGCCTTTTGAGCATCTCGAAAGCCAAATACCATATGAGTATATAGCGGACCCCATCCTGAAATAGAATCGTCATTGCGAGTATAGACGCTATCCATGTCTTCTTCAGCAATGTCACTTCTAAGGAACCATTCGGCCAGGGCGTCGCGTTGCTCTTGCGCTTCTTCGCTCATTATTGGACCATTCATTTTTACCCAAACTCGGTGAGGGAACTCGGGTTTAAGTTCTGGCAACTCTGCTGTAAAAGGAGTATTTGGCATCCTGCTTGATTACTATCATGTGGTTCTTCAGCGCAATATTCTAGTGCTTTTGAAGATCAAATTTCATGATGCTATTAGATACAGGAGCCCAGCGCCGGCGGCCCAAAATGTCATGTCCAGGATCGAAAATGGCTTGAAGGAATCCTTCACCCCCTGCCAAGTTACCTGAGTTCCTCTTTGGCTCAGCTCTCTAACAAGACCTATGCCAAACCCAGCCCAAAGTGCCGAGATCAAGGATGGTAGAATGAAAAGGGGAGCCAGTATAATCATAGCACCCAAGAGGTGCGCTGACTGATCGATGAGTTGCTTTTTGATATCATATTGATTGGACATGGTAACCTCCAATCAATATTTAGCCCCAAGTCAGCTTGAATCGAACAGCTTCGCTCTTTTTAGAGAAGTGGAAATAGATTCCAGTTTTTGGATCTTCTGGAAACCCGGCCACCAATTCCGATTTCCATTTACCCTTGACATGCTCTTGACACCAATTGGTTAGAAACTTCTCGTTTATTTCCATCAAATGGAGCAGGTCTTCGTGAAGTTCAAGCTCTTGAGATTCACTGATGGACACCATTCTACGAGGAGAGATAAAGACGGTCTCTCCTCGCTGGTATCTTAGATCATCCGTATGATCCTTTAGAGCTTTGAACATCAGTAGCCAGCGAATTTGAGCTTAAACTGGAGGGCAATTGCTTCGCTTTTAAAAGCGCAAGCGGTATGGGTGGTTTGATTGCGATGTGGACCTTTTTGGAATTCAAAATTCACATAGTCCACGTTGAACTGAAGGCCCAGCGCCTTCTTCCATTCTAGAATATGAGCATCGCGCTCAATACGCCTCTCACGTGGGATTTCGGGGATTTCCAGAGCGATTGGAAACTGGGTGTATTTGCTTTCGATTTGGTTCATATTTTTACTCTGAACTATGCCTTTCAGATTGTCAACCAAAACGAAGTTTAAATTCCATGGCCAATTTCTTGTCTTTGAATCCAAATTCCTTGAAGGTGAATGTGGTAAAATCTTCATTCTTCATCATATCAGCGCGGCAGTCCAACCAATACAAAGCGTCATTCCAGGAAACCTCCCGACGTATGACAACTCGATGGGGCCAAATGTCTTTGAAATTCAAAATCTTCGTCATAGAAGTTTGGGGCTCATGCTGGTCTAGTCCAGCACTAGCGCCATTCTATTCTGACTTCAAGAATTTAAGAAATAGACAGCAGCGTAAAGGTGGACGTCAAATAAGCAAGCCAGCTAAACCAAATAGTCAGCATGGATAGCAACACCATGGTGTTGGTTCGAACCTTTGGATCAAGTGTCTTCTTAGTCCAGATATGGAAAAATAGATTAATCGCTATAATCGCTAAGACTGCGAATATAATCGTACTGATTACCGCGATGATGCTGAAGAATGCAACCAATAGATTTAGAACAAGTGTCAACATGTTAATAGTCCTTTTTTCTGGACTTCAACACGGATTCCAGCGTGGGTTTTGGTAAGTGGGTGTCCCACTTGAGTTTTATCTTACCGCATTTGATGCAGATATATTTGACGTCGGCAATAATGAGATTGTTTGTGCCTATTATTCCGCCTATTGGTCGGGAAAACTTCCACTTATGCCAACACAGTAATCCAAATAGCATAAAGGCACCCCGATCTATCGAGGTATTTACTGCTAGGGCGATGTTGGTTTTAGAGGGTTTTTAGCACTAAAATGGTAAGTGGGGTGAGAAACCTTGGGCCCTATCATGACCTCAGTCATCAGCCATCAAGCGTATGGGATCAACCTATCTGGACGGAATAATTCCTGGCTTCCAGCGTGACCTTGCCTTCTTGATGTATGTCTATGTCCCCCACTTGGTCGACATTACTTTAAGCCTACCATTCTTGAAAATTAGGAACCTTCTTGGATAGCAAATCCAGTGCCTCATGTTCGTCCAAAAATCAAGTTAGGCAATCCGTCGATAGGTCAGACTACCAGCAAGCCATATGATCTTACGAAGTGTGATTGGCATAGTCAAGATGTCTGACGAGAAAACTACATGGTTCATATTTGGAATCTGTCTAATAAATATCTTTGAGCAGCCCACTGACAAAGAAGTGAGTTTACCACATGGGTAAGATTATCCATTTTCCTAATGCTGCTCAATCATTGCGCGGGAGTAATGCCTTTAAACCAGCAGTGCGTGTCCTGGATGATGTGGATCAACAAATACACCTAGGTCCTTGGAAGTTTACCTGTCACAAGTGTGAAACAAAGACACTTTTCGAATCAAAGAACATGATATTCAGATCGGTTGACTTCTATTGTTCATCATGTGGAGCATTACATAGGGTCACTAATCCAGCATTTTCCTCCCCTAATAAGAGGAAGTAGCCTAGCTAAATATCTCAAATCCCCTCCAGGAGATCGAGATGACTGACAAACCGACCCCTAGTACCTATCTTCCTATACTTGGGGGTATGACCAGGAATAACGATCCTCAAAATCGTGATGCTGAGAACGAAGCCCAGATCGCGGCACAAAACGTATCAGCTCAAGAACCAGCTGCCACATCAAATGAATTTGTCATCACTAGCGGTGATGGTAAAATCTTCACAGGTGCAACTCGGCCCGTAGCACCAACCCCAACAGTTGTTCGTCCTCCAACATTGGAAGAAACTCCTCCAGCATCTGGATTCAAGGGTGATAAAGGTGACCCCGGTGAACGCGGGCCAGCCGGTCCCGCCGGTCCCGTTGGCCCTCCGGGTCCTGCCGGCCCTCCCGGACCCATGGGTTTACAAGGGCCTATTGGTCCAACCCCTGAGATCGATTATGAGCTTGTTCGAGAGATTATCATAGAAGAGATCAACAGGAGACTAAGTCTCCGGGATTTCAGATTCCGATCCCCTATTCCAACTCAAGTCTTTGCGACCAAGCAGATAAGTCTCCCAGTAGAAATGGTAGATCTATTACAGGTCTCTTCACAGATTGTCCAAGCTGAATATACTTTGGGTCTTCCAAATGTGGGAACTATTGACGAAAATGGACTATTCACCGCAGCTGATGTAACGACCCAAACTGACGTCACAGTAACGGCCAATTACACGGACGAGAATGGAACAAACTGGACCGCATCTACCAATATTAGAATCCTAATTCTAGTTCCAAACCTCCTTACTATTGATGGCCCCGGTCTCTTGCGTTCCGCCGCCATTGGCTCTTATGCTGCCACAGTTAGATATACCGATAACTCAACCCAGGTCGTGACCCTAAATCCGGCCACCGTTTGGAGTTTGTCTACTCCGAACCTAGGTGTATTGAATAACAATGTCCTAACCGCCAGCTCACCTCCAGAAAATGTATCAGGCTTCGTGAGAGCTGCCTTTACTGACAAGGGCGTGACGGTGCAGGGACAGAGAGCTGTGACAGTTGAGGCAGAAATCATTGAAATAGATAATCTATTCTTCGGTGCGATGGCTCCTCCAGGAACAGGTTCAGGATATACCAACTTTGCAGATTGGGATCAATTTATTCTTGATCTTCCCAATTCAGCTGTTGCCACATCTAGGAACAGAACATTCACTATTGATCAAGCCGCCGGTCAATTTGGATGGTTTGCTTATCCAAGTTCCTTTGGTCCTGCAACCTTCACTAACCTTGGTAATCAATTCCAAGGGGGATGGGATGGCGCATTGCGTCTACCAATCAACGGAGCACCTGGATCTTCTGGGCCTAGAACAGTGCAGGTTGATTTGAACGGGGTGATGACGGAGTTCTTCCTCTACAGAACAAACAACCAGGGTCTTGGATCAATCAATTGGGGCGTGACCTAAGGAGTTTGAATGACTATTCAGTTACAAGCCGAACTTGTTCCAGCCGGTGGACAAACCTTTTCTCTTCTAGAGGATATCTATCTAAAGGGTGGCCTTCAGATACGAAATGATATCGCAGACCGCGATTCAATTCCTTTCTTCAATCTAAAACTTGGTGCCTTGGTTCTTACCCTAGCGGATAGGACTATTTGGCAAGTAAGTGCATATTCATTTCCAGATGAACAAAATCCAGATGCTGAATTCCGCGTGGAGTGGGAAGTTTTCTCCCTTGGTGGGAATGGTGGCGGTGGTACACCAATCGTGGATTCGCCAAGTATTCGTTCAGTGGTCATTCGAACCCTAGATACCCTACCAGTTTCGGGTTCTGTTGAATTTGATCTAAGAATGGCGGTAAGTTGTATCAGTTTGAAGCTTACTCTGAGTCGGCCCGCTCGAGTAAAGGTATTTGGTACCCCAGCGAGAGACGAAACCAATCCTTATGAGTTTCTAGCCACTCCTGATCACTTGACCGATGACGGTCGACAACTATTGGCCGATGGTAATATCTTCAGAACAAGAAACTATTCAATTTTTGCCAATTTTGAAGAACCACCCACTGACAGACTCTATTTTACCATTGAAAGTGTTGACGATGACGAAGGTCCAATTGCTTTGACGATTGTGTATCTTCCTCTGGAAATTTTGGCCAATACTCAGCCATAATAGGCCGCATAAATAGACAAAACCTCCGGGGTTATGGGAGAATGAATTATGGGAAATTTCGTAGTTGAAAGGCATGGTTTTACCTCCGCCTCTGAGCTGGTAAAATCAGCTGTTACCGATATGATTGCCAACGGCTTTACGTTGGTTTGGAACGGCGTCCCCGGTCCAACGAACGAAAACAGCAATCCTTGGAATCCAGTTAGCATCACCAGTCCGTTCCGTGTTATTCTAGAAGCTGACGAAACAGTTGATCCTCTCAATGACAGTGCGCTACCAGAAGGTAGTCGCCAGCCTTGGAGAGTCTGTTTTGACGTCCAGGCATCAGAGCTAGCTTTCGTGTATGTTGCCACTCCTCTTCAGCTAACAGACGAAGGTGGAGTGGCAACCGAAAGAGTCATCGGTCTTTTCAACGGTAATGCCCAAGTTCAGCATCTTGATGTTCTAGGTGCTATTGGTGAGCGAATGGGGAATCCACCAGCCAGTGGAAACCAGCCGGGTAGAATAAACGAATTTGGAATCTATTCCGGCCCTTCCGGTACCGGATTGGCTGCTGGATCAGATGAAACAAATAAAGGTCTTGTCAATAGGGTCAGAAGAATTGAAGGCAATGGTGCCAATGAGCCATTGAGCTATAGACTTGTAATCTCTCCAAGAGGTTTTTGGCTAGGGGTATGGACTGCGGCAGTATCTGCGGAGTCCTCTGCCGGTTTTAACTGGGTATTAGTCCAGCGTCCAGTCGATCGCAACACCGGAGTAGTCCTAACCACTGGTAAGGCTCCTGTATTCTGTGTGAACGCAGTTGGTGATAGTATCTGGCAATTCACGGTTCGTGAATCTGATGTTATCCGTCCCGGTAAGCGTCGCAGCGCGACAATGAATGAAGAAGATTCTGAGGCGATCATCAACGCTCAGAATCAAGTATCTCTGAGTGAAGACGGAAAGTACATTGTTACCTTCCCATCGCGCTTGAACACTTCACGATATCGTTATCCACATGAGTTGGATATGATCGGTATCACATCAGCCGACGTCGTTTCTCAATTCAGTGATGTTCCTCTGACTGTTTACGGCGAAGTAGAGCCAAGGGACTATAAGGCTATGCACTCCAACAGTGGTTCAAACACTGGTATGAGAGTTCTAGTTCTCAAAGACGGTGGTGGTATCACGAATCCAACCGGCGTATAATAATTTGGAGGGATAGATGATCTATCCCTCCAAACCGTAGGGGCGATTGATGTTCTTTTCTGTTTCAAACGCCGTTTCCGATTCTATAGTTAGGACTCAGTTTACCGCCACTGAATCCTGCATCATTGTGATCCCAGCAAGACCAAATCAGGGAGTCGCAGTTAATGGTGTCCTAACTCTGGATACCTCCATACAGCTTGAATTGGGTGATGAAATCACCTTAGATCTCACTTCTCCGGCTGAGGGTGCCATTGATTTCTATGAATGGTCCTATAACAACAATCCTTGCTTTTTCGCAGTCACTTCCAGAAACAATCAAAGAAACAGAACGATTAGATCCAGTGTAGATGATCGTGCCTGGTGGGAGTTTGAAAATCCTTCCGAGGAGATCAAGTACCAGGGAGTCAATTCCGACGGTATCCTAAATTACAGTATTGAAATTGACGATGAGGCTAGACTTCCTCTTCCCCTGGGACGGAAGGATATTGTGGCCTTTCTGGAGCCGCCTTCTAACCGGATAGTGTTCTTTTACAACATAGATGGACAGACAGACGGTCTATTGTCGGTTCCCAATAACTTCCACACGTTGGAGTTACCATCTTCACCAAGAAGCATGACCAGAATTCTGAACAATGCCAATCGGAGATATGATATCTATGTTCTATGTGAAGATGGTTTTATCTATAGAATAGATCACCAGTTCCAAATCACACAGAGTTCCATCTCCCATCCAGATACCGCGTGGGTCTTGGTCTCCGACGATATCAACCTCTGGGTTGCGGGAGACCAATATCTAGTTCGTTTGGTTGACATGAACTCCTTGGGTCAGACCATCCCAACATCTGAATTCATAACAGCGGGTGCCGCTACTGGACCTCTGGTAATGTTCTCAGCCAAGGGTGGAAAAACACTAAGGGTATCAGGTGACCAAATCACTATTGCTCATACCGGAGGGTGGAAGGGTATCCCGGCCGTTTCAAATGACAGAATTTGGTTCCCCGACCCAACTCAAAACAGAGTTATCGGCTACAACGCAAGAACCGCCGTGGTTACATCGTTCCAATCAGTGGGTGCAGTCACAAGTCTACCATGGGCCACTGGAAGCAATGGCGAAGACTTGGTGATATCATATTTAGATGAGACCTCGATTGGATTCTTACCCGATGGTGCTCCTTTTGCATCTGGTAGATCTCTGATTGAACAAGTAATGTTCATCGGTGGTTCAGATAACTGGATTATTGGTAGCACCTATTTGGCAGATCTACGATTTACTAATGTCAACTCTCCAGAGGTTTCCGGCCCACAATTTGGATATCGTGAAGGACCCAATGTGTCTGATGTTGGTTCCGGTGATTTCATTGTTTCAAGTGAAAATGGATTCACTCCGGTGAGGCTCGCATCTAATATTCAAGCCGTAATTGATGGTCAGTTTTATCCCTTGGGATCTGCCGGGGCTACAATTAATATTCCCGATGGTGGATATCTAGGCATCAGTCTGCGATCTGATATCAGTCAAAAGTCATCCGTAATAGTAATTGGTACCCAAGCATTTGACTACATCGTCAAGGGTGTTGAAAGTCTATCAAAGACGCCAATCATTAATCCTGGTGTTCAACCTTTGGGTCCCGTGAGTAGTTTTACCTTTGAAATTCCCACTATGGTAATGGATGCTCCTATCAGTGTGAGCTCAGGCACTATTGTGGTGAATGGACAACCACATGATGGCATCAGTCGTGTGAATGCCGGTGATGAAGTAGTCATCACCCTTCGTCTCAGAACAGACTCAGTGAATCGATCAACCATACTGAGTTTGGCTGATTCACAATTTGCTTTGATAGCAAATGGTAGAGCTGAGACAGAATTGGCTCTTGAACAGAATGTTTCGATTGGATCCACTGAGATTGTTAGTGAAGTCACCGTACCAGTTTCGGGCTCATATAATGTTCCCCTCTACTCCAGAGATGTTAGAGTATCTATAAATGGAATCGAGTTGTTTCCTTCCAATAACTCAAGTCCAATCTCCCTGACTCAGGGTGATACCATATCTATCAACCATGTCCGATCCTCACAAATCCTAAACGACTTCAGGAGAACCTATATTATAGGTCCAGAATTCAACTATTATGTTGAATCATCATCCTTTGTTGATGATGAACCAGACACAGTTGATTTTGGTATCATCCCTCTACTCAATGGATTTCCAAGACTGTTGTCTATTGCACCGAATACTGTCACTATTTCTGGTCTTTCGGTTGGATTCCCAGTTAGGATCTTCAGCGATGACCCAAACGTCACCTTTAGTGTGAACGGTGGAGAATTTGAAGCTAGTCCTGAGGTTCTAAACCGTGATACGGTCCAGGCCCAGTATCTGGTGAGGAACTTGTTTGACTCAAAGAGTGTTTTCTCCGAAAGAAGTGGTGGGGAACAGTTCTTGTTGGGAACTATTGGAATTGAATCTCCAGACCAGACACACTTTTTGAGTTTCAATAAAGTGGACAGTGATTCAAGTGTTTGGGGCAGGTTCTCATATGCTGATTCTGCTTATCAAAGCGAATCACTTTTTGGGTCTACTATTTCCTATCAAGCGACTGACGCTCCCCTGGGTGAAGTGGTATCTTTTGATCAAATGACCACAGATGCTCCCCTAGGTGAAGTAGTGTCTTTTGATCAAACGACCACAGATGCTCCCAGTGGGGACTTCCAAATCAGTGGCACGGAATCAATAGCCATACTCCCAGATAACAGATTCGAGTTTTATAGATACTCATCTGATCCTTTGGAAAGGGAAGTTCTTGATAGATTTGAAAATGTCCAGCTGGACAAAGACTTCTATTATCAGGGTCAGATTTCCTATCAGTCATCAATAGATCAACTTCCATATGATCCAAGGAATGAATGGGAGGGTGATCAATCAGGATCTTCCTTTGAACGGGTCTGGGGTATGGATCAGCATGAAACCCACCAGTTGTTTGATCCCAACTTTGAATTCACTTCGGAAATTGCCCCCAAGATGTTTCTACCAAACTGGTCTTGGCTAAATGAGAATTCTCGACATACGTTTAGTCTAACCTGGCATTATATTTCAGGCGAACGAAGAGAAACGATAGACTTCGTTGTATTCTTTGAAGCGCTCAAGGATGTGTTTTCTGTTTCCTTTGTGGATACGGTGTATCAGTCGGGGACCAATTCCAATTATATTGGAATAGTCCTAGAACCTACCTTTGTTTCAGCTTCTGAATACTCTGATGTGACCATTGATTCTGAATTCTCCAGTGATGGGATCAAAGAGAGTGTTCCACTGTTTGGTGAGTTTATTCCTGAGAGGTTGTGGGACACCAATCTTCCTCTTCTAACCGGTGGATTCCCAGATCAAATCAGCGCCGAGTCTGCTGCTCAATTTGTTGCAGGAAGTTTGACCTTTGAAACATATCAGCAGCCAGAAGGGTCCTGGTCCTTTATTGTGAATCGAGAAACGTCGCTCTTCTGCCCGGTGCAGCCAACCTCTCTTAGAGCAGTTGCTTGGCTATTGGGAGGTGGATAATGGTAATGAGAATCACAAATGCTAGGGCTGTCCAACCCTTTGTTAGACTTCTAGATACCAGGATGGATTCCTTGGTTATCAGCAATCCAAGAGGTCACGAGGAACAAACGGTTCAGCTTGATAACGAGACAGAAATCATTCTGAATATACTGGTCATCAACAAGGCCTGGGTGGAAGTATATCTAGATGGATTCCGTTTGATCAATTATACTCGGGACTTTGGGTCCACCCTTCTAACTTACAACATCTTGGAGGATCGCATCGTCTTCTCTGAACCGGTAACTGGATCAGTTCGAATCATTTCAGACAATCCAGATTTCAGTGAGGGTGCAGGTGGTCTTATAATACCAGTGTCAAACGTCCAAGGTGCTAGAACGGTAGCAACAGGATCGGGTCAGCACTTTGGGGCCTTACATTGTGAGCCGGTGGTATTGACTCAGCCAGCATTTGGATATGCTAGATTGACGTCCGATCGTTTGTCCATTGTTTATGTTCCCCCGGTCAACTTCAACGGTGGAGATGCATTTAGCTACACTGTGATTTCCGATAGAGGTCAGATAGCAGAGCCCAAATGTGTTTTTATACAGGTTGGTAGTTTCATACCTCCAACCTCGACCCCATA
>Ga0075154_10001563_pt1 | contig 16150 bp, 14 predicted proteins | sample JI71714BDNA_FD_70965 | JGI IMG/M metagenome (GOLD analysis project Ga0075154, IMG submission 70965) | Wastewater effluent complex algal communities from Wisconsin, to seasonally profile nutrient transformation and Carbon sequestration -... | ecosystem: Engineered > WWTP > Effluent > Algae... | reverse complement strand
CCTCAAATTCACCAATTCCAAATTCATGAGTACAGCTGAAAGTCATGATCACGTTTAAGGGACTAACCGTTCCTTAAAAACACAAACCCCAGAAAAACTGGGGTTTGTCATTAATCTGAGCCCTGCATCGCAGGGCTTCTATCAGGACACTTACAGTGTGCGATCAAACAGCTTTTCAATCCGGCGGTATTCATCCAGCCAACTGCTCGGCTGACGGAAACCATGGGATTCAACTGGGAAAATCGCGGTTTCAAAGGTGTTAATTTCATGCTCAATTAAACGCTGAACTAACCGCACTGAATCTTGAAAAAACACATTGTCATCGACCATCGGTGCATTGATCAGCAGATGACCTTTTAAGCCCTCAGTGAAATAAATCGGCGAACTGCGTTCGTAAGCGATTGGATCTACATCCGGCGTATTCAGGATATTCGAGGTATAAGGATGGTTGTAGTAAGCCCAGTCGCTGACCGGCCGTAACGCAGAACCGGCTTTAAACAGATCAGGCTCTTTAAACATCGCCATAAAGGTCATAAAACCGCCGTAGGAGCCACCGTAAGTCCCAACACGCTCACGATCTACATGGGCATGTTCGACCAGCCAGTTCACGCCATCGACTAAATCTTCAATCTCCGGAGTACCCATCTGGCGATAAATGGCTGTGCGCCAATCACGACCATACCCTTTCGATGCCCGGTAATCCATATCCAGCACGACATAGCCTTTTTGCGTCAGCAGAGTGTGGAAGAAGAACTCGCGGAAATAGATAGACCAGCCTAAATCACTGTTTTGCAAATAACCGGCACCGTGGTTGAAAATGACGGCACGACGCTTTTCGCCTTGTTTATAGTCTTTTGGCAAATACAACTTGGCATAAACCGGCGCTTTGCCATGACTAGATGGCACTGCGATAACCTGCGGAGCCTGTAACGCCATCTGTTTCAACTCATCAGATACTGTATAGGTCAGACGTTTTAACGGCGCAGCCGGCTGATTATCCATCACGTACAATTCTTCAGGCTGCAACGACGTCGAATAACGCACCAGCAGCTTGGTTTCATCCGGAGCCAGTTTAAACGTCAGATTACCGTTCAGCTGCGTCAGTGCTTCTGACTTCCCGCTGTCCAGCGCAATCTTAAATACGTTATAAATGCCCGGATGCTGGGCATTGGCGCGGTAATAGACGACCCGGCCGTCATGGCTAAGGACCGGCTGACTGACTTCAAAACTACCGCTGGTCAGCTTTTTCGCTTTGCCTTTTAACGGCTTCAGATACAAATGTGAGTAGCCGCTTTGCTCCGACAGGAAATACAGCTGGTTGTCATAAGCCCAGCCAAAGTTGTTGAAGTCATAATTGATCCAGGCTTTGTCATGCAGCCGGTGCTGTTCAACAAAAGCCGCCTTGGCTAAATCGACTGTCGCCAGCCAACGGTCTTTGTTGTCCCATGCTTTGAGCATCACGGCAACCTGAGTACCATCTGCATTCCAGCGGATCGCTGACTGGTCCCAGCTCCAATCGTTCATCAATGTGATGGCCCGCGCCTTTTTTTCCGATTTATAGGTTTTGCCTAGGCGTTTCGCATTTTCGGCTTTGACTTCCGCTAACACATCCTCATCAAAGCCAGACAGAACATCCTGTTTAAGCTCGGTTGCTTCGGCTTTTGGTAAATCGACCAGAAAGAACTGTTCCGGCTCAGGTTTTTGATCGTGTACACGACGTCTCACCGGCTGCGCGGCAATGTCGCCGCTATCGGTGATGTAGTTAGGCATGATATCCCGCTCATCATTCCAACGTGTTTTTGCTGCCACGGCAACGACCAGACGGCGACCGTCCGGCGACAACACTGCGTCTGAGATCTGCTTATCCTTGCCCAGAAACACCGGCTGAACGGCAATCGTGGTATTTGCCTTGCGGATATCTTGTTGCTGCTGATACAAATCGACAGCATTTTTATGTTCCAGTGCCACAAACTGCATCAGCTTATGTTGCTCTTTTGCCAGATAGCTGTCCGGCACCGAAGGTGCTTTTGGCGCATCATCTAGCTTCAGCGCAGCAACCTGGCTTAATTGACCTGTCTGCAGGTCCACCGCATAGAAATCCCAGCCTTCGCGCCAGGCCACGCGGCCAGCTGTCAAAAACTGCAGCGACTGACGGTTGTGATTGGAGCGCGTCAGCTGACTGATTTTGCCAGTCGCCAGCGCCTTGATGAAAACATTGCCTTCGAAGATCCAGGCGGCAAACTGCCGGTCTGGCGAAAAGATTTGCTCGGCTGCACCGATGTCATCCAGATCATTTAAAGCGACGACAGTACTGGTAGCGCCACTTGCCGGAACCTGATACCAATCCCGCAGTTCATTACCGGCTTGCTTACGCTGATAGATCACCGATTGGCTGTCCGTTGACCAGTAGGCCAGCTCTGGCTGACGACCTAACCAGTCCGGATGCGCCATGGCTTGCTCCATGGTCATCGGTTTAGTGCCGGTTTCGCTTTGAATTTGTTGGGTTTGCAGATTAAACCGCTCGACTTCACGCTCGGCCAGCACCGGCGCAGATAGCAGAAGAGTACTCAGCGCAAGTGCGATAGTGGTATATCGGGTTATTTTCATTATGGGTTGCCGCATCACAATTGGAAGGTTAACTGAATGTGTTGTTATACAAAGCGGACTGCGGGATTTCAAACTTCTGCGGCGCAATCGCCAAAGGCCGGGATAAAATGCCCGGCGCTGGCGATGAAAACGGGAACAACAACTTTAGTGGCGTTTTATGCTGCCAAATTTGCACTAAGCACCTGGATCTGGGCAGCTGCCGCCGTCAGTGCTTGCGCCGCCGAATCAGCGCCCATGTTTAAGCCTTCAGCGTAGATAAAATGTACGTTCTTCAAGCCGATGAAATTCAGGAAATTTTTCACAAAAGGCGTTTGAGAGTCGGCGGGTAACCCCTGGTAAATGCCCCCCCTTGTTGCAAAGACAATCACGGGTTTATCGCTCAGCAAACCAACCGGCCCCTGTTCGGTATATTTAAATGTGACACCGGCACGGGCAAGTCGGTCAAACCAAGCCTTCAGTTGACTGGGAACGCCAAAGTTATACATCGGTACACCCAGTAAAATAACGTCTGCATCGACGACCTGTGCTATCGCATGGTCAGACAAAGCCGCTAATGCGGCTTGCTCCGGCTGCCGGCTCTGCGCCGGTACCTGCCATGCCGCGATTTCTTCCATGCTCAGATGCGGGTAATTCTGTCCCAGTAAATCCAAATTTTGCCGCACAAAACCTGCTGGCAACGCGGCGATAAACTGTTCCATCAACTGATTCGATTGCCCTTTGCTACCGCTGACTGAACTTTGCACGACCAATACTTTTTTCATCACTTTATTCCTCTGCAATATCTGATGTTTTCAAACCGACACGCCAAGCATAACAATCAAATATTCGAATATATATTAGATAAAAACCATCAAACCTTTCGATTAATTAAAACGTCATTTTTGTGCAAGCGATGAACCAGCGCGAAGACGCAGGCGTATAAACGCCATCACAAGCCTAACGGGAAGAATTAATGATGGATTTGGTGATGACTGAAAGGCATCATGGCCCCGAACCTTCCACTCAGGGACTAATTGATTTGACTACAACTGCACCGGTAGCACGTGATTTAGGCCAATGGGAACAAGCGCTTGCGCTCGTTGCTCTTAGCCGAGATAAACATGCTTATCAGGAGTTATTCGGTTATTTCGCTCCACGCTTACGCGCCTTTGGTATCAAAATGTTCGGCAACGAGCAGCAAGCGCTTGAGATGGTGCAGGATACGCTGTTAAACGTGTGGCAGAAGGCCGCATTGTTCGACCCGAGCCGGGGTTGTGCGTCGACTTGGATATTTACCATCGCACGTAACGTACGTTTCGATATGCTGCGAAAGAAACAAAGCCGCAAAGACGATATTTCAGCGGATGATTTGTGGGCCGATGGCGATTATCCGGAAGCGGAAGACCATCAAACCCAAAAATGGGAGCTGTGGCTAATCACCGAAAAGCTGGCGCCACATTTCGCAGCCCTACCACCGGCCCAGCGTCTGGTGATGGAAAAAGTTTATCTGGAAGAGATGTCTCATCAGGAAGTATCCGAACTGCTCGGAATTCCGTTGGGAACGGTCAAATCCCGGATCCGTTTAGCATTAGACCGTTTAAGAGAGGCGCTGGATGAATCAGAGCGTTAATCATCACCCAAGCATCAGCTTGTTAGAGTTGTATTGTGATGGCAACCTGTCCGCGGAGGTCGCGCTGCTGATTGCTACCCACTTGGATTATTGCCCGCATTGCCAGCAACTGCGGCATGACATTGAGGCGGATTTAGGCGCACAACTGGTGGCTGCACCATCTGGCGAAGTGCATAGCACAGACTGGTTGGAAATGATGAATAACATCATGGCTGCGCCTCAGCTGCCGCCGGCGAAACCTGCGGAACAGGCTGAAAGCAATATCAGTATTGGCGGTTATCAGTTCGATTTACCGCGTAGCCTGCGCCGCGTTGCGTCGAAGCGCAGTAAGTGGTTAAGCATGGGTGGTATTGCGACAGCACGCTTGCCCTCTGGCGAGCCACACCACGCCTCGTTACTGTTTATCGATAAACATACAGATGTGCCATTACATACTCACCATGGTCTGGAAATGACGCTGGTGTTGTCTGGTGAAATGGTCGACGAGCATGGGCGTTACGTACCTGGCGATTTAATCATTAATTCACCGGATGACACACATAAGCCGCGCAACGTCAGCGACGAACCCTGTTTATGTTTGTCGGTGCTCAGCGCACCACTGCAGTTTAAAGAAGGCCTGACGCGTTGGCTCAATCCGCTGCAACGGTTTTTCTACTAGTCACAAAAACTGGCCCCGCAACTGCGGGGCCTTTTTAATGCTGCACCAAAGGCGTTGAGACTAGTTCAGCAGTGCAACGCCACCTTTTAGGTTATACACCTGCACAAAACCCATTCGATTTAAAATCTTAGCTGCCAACAAACTACGATTCCCCGAGCGGCAGACTAACAGCAGCTGCTGCGATGGCTGGATAGCACCACTTATTAACGCCCAAGCCAGCTGCGACAAAGGCCAATGTTGCACGTTTGCACCAGAGGGCAGCAGCGGTTCCAGCTCACCGGCGATCTGCTCATGGGGTTCCCGCACATCGACCACTTGCAAAGCTGGATTTTTTACCAGCAGTGCGGCAATTTCATCAGGCCCAACCAGCGCTTTTGCATCTGAATAGCTCACTTCAACAATACCGCACTGATACTGCTGCTGTTCCTGTAACACCACGGCTTGTTGCCGCAGCTTGTGCTGCCAGCTTTCAGACACAATCCCATGACGTACTAATTCCGCTAAACCCGGAACTTCGTGGCACACTAAATCCCAGTTTGTAAAAAAGCGTTGGCCATAGTCATGACTACTGAGCATCAGCGTTGCTGAATGCGACGCGTTTTGTAGTCGCTGCAAACTTGAAATGAAAGCAGCACTGTCCGAGTCAGCCAGATCCAAACGACCAAAACCACCCGGTAACAACAAATCTCCGACGAAAACCGCCAGTAACTGCTGCTGTTGATACAACAGGAAGCTCAGACTATCGCTGCTATGACCCGGCGTGGCCATCACGCTTAAATAAAAGTCACCGACAGCTAAAGAGTTTTGCCCAGTCGGCCAGCCGCTTTGCTCCGTGTCTCCCTGCATCGTGCAGCCCAGCGCGTTTAACAGGTCTAGCCTGATCGAAGGGTGGTCCTGATGTTGGTGGGTCTCTAGTACAGCTTTGAGCTGCAGTCCTTGTCCCTGCACCAGATTAATCAGGCGGTTCATTAGAGGCTCAACCGGATCGATGATCACGGCTTCCCTGCTGCGCGGACATACCAGCAAATAACTGCATAAGTCTTCGTATTTAAGCTGACTCAGACCCGCAACCGGTGCAGCGACCGTTTCTTGGGCATCGCTTAGAATCAGGCAACAATTCCTGACAACCGGGATCAACCGGCGGATCGCACGACAAGCAGCATCAATTTCCTGCGCGGTCATCGCCGGTCCAAAAGACATGCGAACAGCCCCCTGACTACGCCATTCCTCCAGCCCCATCGCATCAAGCACGAAGCTGCCGCTGGCTTTTGAACTACAGGCAGAGCCTGCGCTGACCCGAATATTCCCCGCATCAAACAAATCGAGAATGTCTTTACTGAGAAAACCAGGCACAGAGAAATTGATCGTGGTCGGGACTATATAAGGCGCATCGCTGTTGAGTACAAGTGCAGGGAATAATTCTGACAACGCCGCGAGCAACTGGCTGCGATAGGACCACAACACCTCAGAGCCATGAAAAACAGAGCCCTCGGATTTTAGTAACTCAGTGAAAATCGCTCTGAGTGCGGCAATACCCGGTAAGTTCTCGGTGCCTGATCTCAGACCACTTTCCTGGCCGCCACCGGCAATAAACGGCTGATAAGGGGCACCCGCCCGCACATATAAAAAGCCGATCCCCTTGGGTGCATAGAGTTTGTGACCACTAAATGGCGCATAATCGATGGTGCTGTTGGCGATATCCAATGACATCTTTCCGAGGGCCTGCACACAGTCAACCATCCAGCGCACCTGCGGTTTCACCCGGCGGATCAACTGCTCCAATCGGGCTAAATCCTGTTTGACGCCGGTTTCGTTATTGGCCGCCATAGTGCAGACCAAGGCGGCTTGCGGTAACAACGCGGCTAACACCTGCTCGTCCAGGATCCCGTGCTGATCGACCGGAATGGCGCACACTGTGGCGCCAAGCTGCAACACCTGATTCCAGTGTTTGAGGCTCTCAGGTACCGCTTTGTGCTCGGTCGCCCCGTATAACAACAACACTTGCGGCCCGGTCTGTCCGCGGCTGCGGGCATCTAACAATGCTGACACGATAGATGTCTGGATCCCTTCGGTGGCGCCGGAGGTAAAAACAATCTGACCACTGCTGGCACCAATCACCTGCCGCGCTAACTGCCGCGTCAATTCCAATTCGACTTTGGCTTTAATACCGGTACTGTGACTGCTACTTGGATTACCAAAACAAGTCTGCATCTGATGCAACACGGCATCAGCAGCGCAAGGCAACACGGCGGTTGTCGCATTGTTGTCCAGATACACTTCCGACTGGCAGCGGGCATTTCGGGGTTGAAGCATGATACAGCCTATTTATAACCAAATGGAATATCTTATATTCTATAATGATATGAAGAACAGTCTGCTCTGACAAGTGATTATTAGCTCTAAGACTGTAGAACGCGGATCTGCAGCGCAGGCCGTTTCCAGCAAAAAAAACGCCGCGTTTCAGCGGCGTTTATCTTTATTCAACCAGATCTTTTGGAATATCCGGACGTAAGGCTGACCAAACCTTGCCGGATTCTTTCCCGTACTTGCGCACAGCCATGACAACTTCATCATGTTTACCGGCTTCGGCATAGAGTTTCAGTTGATGATAGTAGCGGCGAGCTAACTCACGCGACTCCGGCTGAGAAAAATAGAAAGTCGCAATTTTCCGATACAAGCCGCGGAAGCCATTAAGAATCAACACATAAATTCGGTTTGCTGAATGCAGCGCCAGTTCGTGATTGAGATTGTAATCAAAGTCAGCAAAGGCTTCAGGTGTATCTTCTAACTGTTCTGCACCGGCAAAGGCTGCCATCGCTTCAGCTTGATGATTCTTGATCGCACCACGGATATAGATGGCGCTGATATTGGTCCGTGCTGACAGCAATTCATCGACCAACTCTGGCATCCGCTCTTCATCTAAACGGGCCAGCGTTTCAAGAATATTTAACCCTGAGGTCTCCCAGAAATTATTTACGCGGGTAGGTTTACCGTGCTGGATGGTTAACCAGCCGTCACGAGCCAGCCGCTGTAACACTTCACGTAAGGTAGTCCGGGTCACGCCAATCAGCTCAGAGAGCTCACGCTCCGCCGGTAAAATTGAACCGGGTGCAAATTTGCCATTCCAAATCGATTCAACGATATATTCTTCAGCGAAGCCTGCAGGGCTCTGTGCTTTGATCAGGTTTGTCATCCGGATTTGTCCGTTATTGTTGTAATGAATGGTCAATTGGCACTGATTGTACCAGACGCGATTCAGTTAACAAGCCATGTAGGGAAAATTGCAGCCGTGCAGCAATGGCCGGGAGTTGTGTAAAAAATCAATTTGGCTTAGATTGTGCGCTGGAAATAAGTCCTTCTTGATAAAGGAAATCAGATGTTTGCCGTTGTTGCACGCTTGCCTTTTAAAGCCTGGCCCTGGCTACTGATGTCGGCTCTTGCCGGCGCTTTATTAATTGCTGCTTTGTACTTTCAGTATGTAATGGGTCTGGCACCATGCATGATGTGCGTGTATCAGCGGTTTGCTATCTGCGGCATTTTAATCAGCGGGCTGATAGGCGCTTTCGGCTGTCAGCAGGCATTGTTGCGGTGGTTGGCTTATATCGGCTGGTTGGTTAGCAGTGGTTGGGGCTTGAAAATCGCGCACGATCAGGTACTGGAAGAGCAATTAGTGGCAAGCGGCGGTTTTTCCAGTTGCAGCATTTTTCCAGATTTTCCTGCCTGGTTACCGCTGCATGAGTGGTTACCACAAGTGTTTAATCCAACTGGGATGTGTGGTGAAGTTGCCTGGACGCTGCTTGGTTACTCGATGCCATTCTGGATGCGGATCACTTTTGCGCTGTTTTTCCTCAGCGGGCTCGTGGTCATTGCCAGCCAACTGAAAAAACACAAATACAACCCATATGACTAACACCGCGAACAGATAAAAAAAACCGCCAGATGGCGGTTTTTTTACACGAATACTTTACGTGGCTTAGAGAATATCCAGCAGTTCCACATCAAAAATCAATGCGCTGTAAGGCTTGATAGCGCCACCAGCACCACGCTCGCCGTAAGCGAGATTGTGCGGGATGTACAAGCGGTATTTAGCGCCAACCGGCATCAGTTGCAGCGCTTCAGTCCAGCCGGCGATGACACCCGATACCGGGAATTCAGCCGGTTGACCACGATTATAAGAGCTATCAAACACAGTACCGTCAATCAGGGTGCCGTGATAGTGCGTACGAACTTTATCTGCACGACTTGGTTTGGCACCAGAGCCAGCAGTGAGGACTTCGTACTGCAGACCAGATTCAGTCACGACAATACCGGCTTTTTTCGCGTTCTCAGCAAGGAATGCTTCACCCGCCGCTGCCGCTAATTCAGCTTTGGCTGCTTCAGCTTCCTGCATGCGGCCGCTGATGACTTGAAAAGCAGCACGGATTTGATCTTCACTGACTTCCGGCTCATCACCGTAGAAAGCGGCAGCAAGACCGGCAGCGACAGCAGCAATATCCAGACCGTCAAATGGATTGTCAGCCAGTTGTTGGCCCATTTGCAGGCCGATGCCATAACTGGCATGTTGTTCTAACGTAGTCAGATTCGACATAAAGTTCACTTATCGTTAAGGCATGGGGACCAGGATTCCGGCCCTACATGCAAGGCTCAAGGCAGCAGCTGCCACCACAAAAAAATATGCTAACGTAATCAACGTCAGTTGTCTTGTCTCAAGCCGCCAAATGCCGCCAGATCTGGAGGACTAATGCAGCATCGCTGTCATTAAGTTCACCACCGGCGATGGCATGCTGCAAACTCTCATCTACCGCCTGTACAATCTGCTGGACGCTAAAAGGTTGTTCATCAAGCTGCAGCCGCCCGACCGCTAAATCGACATGGCCACGCAGATAGCCCTGCGCGAACAATTCATCATCGCTGGCTGTGGCGACTGCAGTATCAAAGAAATCTGCGCAATGGCTAATAAAATCTAAAGTCTGTTGCATTAGTCTTCGGCCCCCAGCCGGTACATCACATAATCGTTATAGCCACAGAGCACGCGGATCATGCCACTGAGTTGTTGATCAAGCATGGAATCACCTGAATCACTGATCAGTGGCCTGCCCTGCAGCGCCTGAATTTTGCTTTTCGTGGCGAGCAGTTGAATATTGCTCCGCCCGACAGCCCGGATCACCGCTGGCGACAGCTGTTGATTGCCACGGCCAAAAATATGCCCCTGTCCACCGATCAGCGTGATCACCAGCTTTGCCGGTTTTTCACTAACCAAAGACAATAATTTTGCCGCCGTGACATCAGCGGCAATCACTTCGCCATTTTCGACGACATCGACCCCAAGCAAAGTATTCGCTAAACCTAATTCCTGCATAACAGCGGCCACGGTTGAACCTGACCCCATCACATAGCGGACGTCCGCTTCCATCTGGCTGACAAAATATGCAGCCAGATCATCCAGCACTAATTCTTCTGATTCTTTACCGGCAGACTTCACACTTTGTATATAGCGCAGCGCTGTCGGGATTTGCATTTCGCCATAACGTTTAGCCCGCACGGTACCACTACGAAAGGCCACTTCGTCGATGTCCATCACCAGTGCTTCCTGCACCGAAATCAACTCACCGCGAACCATTTGCGCAACAACTTTTCCCGCCGCTGCCGGCGTTATCGCATAGACGCCAGAATGGATTTTGCAGCCCGCCGGAATACCAAGCACAGTCGCAGTGTCGCCAATTGCAGCACAGACGTTGCGGGCTGTGCCATCGCCACCGGCAAATAACAATAAATCAATACCTGCTGCAACTAACGCCTGTGCCGCTTGCTCGCTATCCTCAGCGCTGGAAGGCTCCTGTGCAACACGGTATATCACCTCGACCTGAAAACCGAGCTTACGCGCGATGTCCTCACCCATGGCACCGGCCACAGTACGAATGCAAATTTGTGGTTGCCAGGGAAGGAGCTCGGTCAAGGCCAGTTCAGCGCGCTGCTGTGCCATCGGAATAGCCCCCCGGGCCAGCGCCTCTTCCACTACGCCGTCACTGCCTTTTAGTGCAACGGAACCGCCCAGTCCGGCGAACGGATTGATGATGAAACCCAGACGAAAAATAGCGGATGAACTCACTGACTGCTCCTACCGGTAACCGGAACGCTGGCCGAAAAAAACGCGGCATTGTAACTGTGTCCTGTCGGCTTGCCCAGCATCTGATTGAACTTGTCGGTCTGCTCCAGTAGATTAGTCACACCTAGCTATTGGCCGGACCAGTCCAGATGTCAGTTGAAACCCAATTTGCCCAGTTAAAAAGAGAATTTTACCGCAACCCGAATCCGGACTATGCCAGCCGAAAAGCCAGTCTAAAAGCTATACGACAGAATCTGCTGGCCTTACAGGGCGAGCTATATCAGGCCGCTGCGGCTGATTTTGGTCAACGCTCAGCATCAGAAACGCGGATGCTCGAAGTCCTCCCGACAATCAACAATATTGATTATTCACTACGTCGGCTCAAAGGCTGGATGAAACCACAAAAACGCCATGTCAGCCTGCTGTTCTGGCCTGCCAGCAATAAAGTGGAGTATCAACCACTGGGAGTGGTCGGCGTGATAGTGCCGTGGAATTACCCGATTTTCCTCGCGTTGGGGCCTGTTGTCGCAGCCGTGAGTGCGGGGAACAAAGTGATGGTAAAGCTCTCGGAGTTCACTCCAGCGCTCAACCGGGTGCTGAAACAGCTGATTGAAACCGCACTTCCGGGCAGCGCTGTTGTCGTGGAAGGCGAAGCGGCCGTTGCGGCAGCATTTAGTCAATTACCGTTTGACCATTTGTTGTTTACTGGTTCTACCACCGTCGGTCGCCACGTATTGCAGGCTGCGGCAAAGAATCTGACGCCTGTCACGCTGGAACTTGGCGGCAAATCACCGGTGCTGTTTGGGCCTGATGTGCATCTGAATGACTATGCCGACCGAATTATTTTTGGTAAATGCGCCAATGGCGGTCAAACCTGCGTGGCTCCTGACTATATTTTGGTCCCCGCCGGCAAAGAACAGCGGGCGGCAGAAAAGCTCAAAGCGCATTATCAACGCATGTATCCGCAAGGCCGGCTCGGTTCAGATTGGACTTCTGTCATCAACCAACGTCAATGGCAACGACTACACCAGGGGTTGCAACAGGCTGCAGCCGCAGGTGCGCAGATTATTTCGTGCGGCGAGCCTGCGCGCTCAGACGACCCGTTACGCCGGATGGATTTACAGCTGGTCATGAATGCCCCACTCGATTGCATGTTGTGGCAAGAAGAGATCTTTGGTCCGATACTGCCTGTGTATGGCTATCGCAGCACAAAAGAAGCCATCGAGTTTATCCGTGACCGGCCAAGACCGCTGGCGTTTTACCTGTTTAGCCATGACAAAGAGCTGCAACAGCGCTGCCGTGAGCAGATCCATGCCGGTGGCGTCTGTATCAACGACACGCTGGTCCATGTCGGCCAAGATGATCTGCCTTTTGGTGGGATTGGTCCTTCGGGCATCGGCCATTATCACGGCAAAGAAGGTTTCCTGACCTTCAGTCATGCCAAAGCGGTCCACCAGAAAGGCCGTTTCTCCAGCGGCTTCTTTGCGTACCCACAGCGTCGTGGGCAGGTACTCGATAAGATACTGGATTTTTGGTTAGGCTATCGGATCTCCGGCACCAACCGGCCGGATCACCCGCGGCAAACCGAGCACCAGCAGAAAGGCGATTAGACAGGCCGCGGCAGCCCAGCCAAAACTGAGCTGGCTGCCGGCGCCATCCTGCCAGGTCCAGCCGGCGATATAAGCACCGAGCGCCCCACCGCCACCATAGATGAGGCCTGCGTACAAGGCCTGACCGCGGCCGCGCTGTGCCGGTGGAAAAAACTGCTGAATAAACTGCATGGCGCAGCTATGCGCCACCGCAAAGCTAAAAGCATGTAATAGCATTGAGGCTGCCAGCACCAGCGGTAAATGTCCGAACCAGCCAACAATCGCCCAGCGCAGTGCAGTCAGCAGATAACAAGTTCCGAGCAACACGGTGTAACTGCGCTGGCCGAGTATTTTCCCGGCATAAAAGAATGCGACGATTTCAGCGGCGACCGCTAGGGCAATCAATAAACCGGACGCAGTCCCGCTATAGCCCAAATCACGGCAATACAGCGTAAAAAAGCCATAAAAAGGTGCAAAGCTCAGCTGCAGTAAAAACGCCGCAAACATAAAAAGCACAAAAGGCCGGTGCAGCCACAAAGTGCGGAATTGAATCGCAATTTCAGCCGGTGCTGCCTGCAACGAAAATGCGGGCAGTTGCCACAACGCTAATAGCATCAGCACTAAGAACAACAAGGCGCCGCCAGGCAAAAATCCGGGGCCCAATTGCTCCAGCGCCATTCCGCTACCAACCACCAGCAAAATATAACCGACACTGCCACTGGAGCGAACTTTGCTGTAGCGGCCAGTATCGTTATTCAGATAATGAAACGCCGCTGACTCCAGCTGTGGCAGGATCGCGGTCCAGCACAGACTATAAATCACCAGCCCCAGCAGTAAGACCAGATACCCGGCGTCAATAAAGGTGCTGCACCAGCCAAGCGCAGCTAACACAGCGCCAAAGCGCATCACCCCGACCGGATCCCCGCGCTTTGCCGCCAGAAAACTCCACAGGTTGGGGCCAACGATCCGCATCGCGGTGACAATGGCTAACAGTGTGCCTATTTGCTGCGAATTCAGGCCCCGATGGTCTAAGAAAATGCCGATATAGGGCACAAAGACGCCCAGTACAGCAAAATATGCCAGATAGGCCAAACTGAGACTCTGAGTCGGTTGCATAGGATATCCGGGGCTTTGCAGTGGCAGCCCTCTTCAAACCAAACTAAAAAACAACGGCTGAAAAGTCAGCCGTTGTCGTGTTATTGCAGGCCTATCGCCCGAATTTATTCCATCTGTTGTCTGGCAATCGCCGCAATATCGGGCGTACTGACCTGCACCTGATGATTCTGCGCATGATGACGCAGGAAATGGTCCATCAGCACAATTGCCAGCATCGCTTCAGCAATCGGAACTGCCCGAATACCAACACATGGGTCATGCCGGCCTTTGGTCACCAACTCCACCGGTTCACCACTGGTGTTGATACTCTGGCCCGGAATACTGATACTGGACGTTGGCTTTAATGCCATGCTGACGCGGATATCCTGACCGGATGAAATACCGCCGAGAATACCGCCGGCATGATTGGCAGTAAATCCCTGCGGGGTCAGCGCATCACGGTGCGTCGAGCCTTGCTGTTCCACTACCGCGAAGCCATCACCGATCTCGACCGCTTTCACTGCGTTAATGCTCATCATCGCATGCGCAATGTCGGCATCCAGCCGGTCAAACACCGGTTCGCCCCAGCCCACTGGCACATTGCTGGCCACCACGTTGACCCGAGCACCGACCGAATCACCGGATTTTTTCAGGTCGCGCATGAAGGTATCTAGCGCCTCGATTTTGTCCGGATCCGGGCAAAAGAAATCGTTGTGCTCGACTTGCGACCAGTCCAGCTTTTCCGCTTTAACCGGTCCAAGCTGCGCTAAATAGCCACGGACTTCGATACCAAAGCGCTGTTTTAAATATTGTTTGGCAATAGCACCGGCAGCAACCCGTACTGCGGTTTCACGCGCAGAAGAACGGCCACCACCGCGATAATCGCGAATGCCATACTTATGATGGTAGGTATAGTCGGCATGGCCAGGCCGGAATAAATCTTTAATATTGGAATAGTCCTGCGAGCGCTGGTCGGTATTTTCAATCAGCAAGCCAATCGAGGCACCCGTGGTGACCCCTTCAAACACGCCGGACAAAAATTTCACGACATCGTCTTCCCGACGTTGTGTGGTATAGCGCGAGGTCCCGGGTTTACGCCGGTCTAAATCATGTTGGATGGCGTCCAAATCAAGTTTCAGCCCCGGCGGGCAGCCGTCGACAATCCCACCGATGGCAGGGCCATGGCTCTCACCAAACGTCGTTAAACGGAACAATTCACCAATACTATTGCCGGCCATGGCTTACTCCTGAAAAATAGCCTGATACTGCTGCAATTGTGCTTTGGTCAGGGCGAACACACCATGTCCACCATGCGCAAACTCAATCCAGTCAAAAGGAACCTGCGGGAAACGCTCTGCCAGTGCCACCATGCTGTTGCCCACTTCACAAATCAACACGCCGTCATCGTTCAGATGCGCTGCAGCACCAGCCAGTATGCGCATCGTCAATTCCAGACCGTCTTCGCCGGATGCAAGTCCGAGTTCCGGTTCATGACGGAATTCATCGGGCAAATCGGCCATATCTTCGGCATCGACATACGGCGGGTTCGTAACAATTAAATCGTAGGTCTGGCCCGGGATGGCATCATATCCGTCAGAGAGGATCGGGAAGACGCGTTGATATAAGCCGTGTTGATCAATATTGATGTCTGCCACAGTTAAAGCGTCTTCACTGATATCAATCGCATCCACTTCCGCGTCAGGCAAATAATGCGCGCAGGCGATGGCAATACAACCTGAACCTGTACACAAATCGAGAATGCGTGACGGTGGATTTAGCGGAAACCAGCGGGAGAACTGTTGTTGGATCAGTTCGCCAATCGGCGAACGCGGCACTAGTACCCGCTCGTCGACATAAAACGGTAATTCAGCAAAATAGGCATGTTGTGTCAGATAAGCAGCCGGGATGCGCTGCTCAATGCGTTGCTGCACCAGAGCGGCAAAACGGCGCTTCTCGGTGCGGGTCAATCGGGTCGTCAACAACACCGGATCTGCAATATGGGTCATATGCAGCGTAAAAGCCATCAAAAGGCCGGCGTCATCCCATGGATTGTCGGTACCATGACCAAAATACAGGTCGGCGGCGTTGAACTGGCTGACCGCAAAACGCAGCCAGTCGTGAATGCTGTGTAAATCGGCTACGGCTTCGTCGATTAATTCCGCGGTCAGCGGAGAAGATTGTGCTTCAGTCATTTCTTTCAGTGTGCTCATTAGATAGACTTGCGCCATGCGAAAGACACCTCCAATAACCGATCAGGATATTCAGCTGTTCCGTGATGCGATCTCGGGTGCCCGCCCTATGGCGCAGGACAAGATAACGCTGACCCCGCCCCGCAGCAAGAAAAAATCTGCCATCAAGACGTCTGAAAGTCAGCCGGCCGCCAGTTTATTCTATTTTTCTGATGAATACGAAGGTTATCAGTTTGATGGTGGCACCGTCAGCTATGTGCAACCCGGCGAAGATCCCCATTTAGCCAAAAATTTAAA
>Ga0075154_10001562_pt1 | contig 16151 bp, 18 predicted proteins | sample JI71714BDNA_FD_70965 | JGI IMG/M metagenome (GOLD analysis project Ga0075154, IMG submission 70965) | Wastewater effluent complex algal communities from Wisconsin, to seasonally profile nutrient transformation and Carbon sequestration -... | ecosystem: Engineered > WWTP > Effluent > Algae... | reverse complement strand
CTTGCGCGTCACAAACGTCTCACCACGCAAAGGCGATTCGTGATTGAACAGGATCCCGTTGCACGCATACATCTTGTAAGCCTCCCGGTAATTCACCGTAATCCAGTACGCGTACATCTTCGCCACCGCATACGGAGAGCGCGGGTAAAAGGGCGTCGTCTCTTTTTGAGGTACCTCTTGCACCAAACCATACAGTTCAGACGTCGACGCTTGGTAGATCCGCGTCTTCTCCGTAAGACCCAACAACCGGACGGCCTCCAAGATCCGAAGTGTACCAATACCATCCACATTCGCTACATATTCTGGCTCATCAAACGATACCTTCACGTGCGACATCGCACCCAAATTGTAGATCTCGTCGGGTTGTACTTCTTGGATAATCCGGATGATGTTCGTTGAATCACTCAAGTCCCCATAGTGCAATTTGAACCGCACGTGCGCGTCATGCAAGTCTTGGTACAGATGATCGATCCGTTGGGTGTTGAATAGGGATGAGCGGCGTTTGATGCCGTGAACTTCATATCCCTTGCTTAGCAATAACTCGGCGAGGTAAGCGCCGTCTTGACCGGTTACTCCGGTGATCAAGGCTACTTTCATACAAAAACTGGGTAAATGTCATAACAAATATAGAGACAATTCTTAAGTTTGAGCTTAAACCTAGGAGCAATTTGCTTTTCCTAGATTAATCCACTTCAGAGGCTGAAACTTGATCTCCTCATTTTGGGTTACAGGACTAGACCTATCCAATGAACATTCATGCGATTTATTCAAGAACTTTTGCACACTTTTCGCGAGGCCCAGTCGCAACAAATCCGGACGGCCTTGGCGACCGTTGTGGCGGTTGAGGGATCGTCCTACCGGCGGATTGGTGCCCGCATGTTGGTTTGGGAAGACGGCCAGTATTGGGGCGGGATATCGGGAGGGTGTTTGGAAGGCGACGCGCTGAAAAAAGCCCGTTGGGCCATTATCCAAGACAAACCCAGCTTGGCAGTCTATGACACCACACGGGGAGATGACCACCAGATCGGGGTTGGCCTGGGGTGCCAAGGCGTAATTCACATCTTATTCCAGCCGATAGACCCCTCGGATGCGAAAAATCCGATGGCTGTGTTATCAACTTGCTTAGACAATCCGCGTCAAATCCACACGTTAGCCACGATCACAGCCTCTACCGCATCTGCCTACCCATTGGGTCAGACCTATGCTTGGTCGGATTTGAACCCACAACTTACCTCTGTTTTACAAGCCCCAAGCCCTGACCCACGCTCGCGTGTTCATCACATTCAACTACCCGAAGGCACGGTATCCTTATGTTTAGAATATATTTTCCCAACCCTTCGCATCGTGATGGGAGGGTTTCAGGCAGATACGCTCCCGCTAGGCCAGTTGGCGCATCAAGTGGGCTTTGAGCCTTGGCTTTGGACAAAACCCCAGAAAATTGCATCTCAACAACCCTGGCCCATCATTCCAGAGGATCAACTCCCAGAGGTTGATGCCTTCACAGCGGTGGTTTTGATGTCCCACGACTTTAAGACGGATAAAAACAACTTGCGTAGATTGCTTCAAACGCAACTCCCCCAATACCTAGGTTTGCTAGGTCCTCGGGTACGGGCAGAACGGCTATGGAGCGAACTTGAAGAGGAAGGATTGTCCATTTCTGAAGGGCAACATGGATGTCAATATGCCCCTGCCGGACTCGATATCGGAGCAACAACTCCAGAAGAAATTGCATTAGCCATTTTGGCCGAAATACGCGCTGTTTTTTCAGATCGGACCGGGCAGCCTTTACGCTTACGCCCAACGCCGATTCATGAACGTCTTATTCCTTAACCTTCGGTACGGTAAAGAAAACACCATCTCGGGAAGGTGCATTGAGCAAACTCATTTCTGGGGCTAATCCGGGTTGGGCTATATCCTCTCGAAAAACATTCACGGAAGGACTTAAATGGATCAATGGCTCCACGCCGGTAGTATCTACTTCATTGAGTTTGTCCATCCAACCCAAAATTTTTGATAACGATTCCTCCATCTCCGCACATTCCTCGGAGGATAAATTCAATCGCGACAAATGGGCCATTTTTTGAATCGTACTAGGATCTAGCTTCATATTGATTTAAAGAATCTTGGATGATGTGAAAAACCCGCTCTTTCAAGGCAGGCAGGTCATCCCGAGTCAAGCCTTGTGTAACCACCGGGGCATGTATTAGGATTCGCGGGGTACCTCGGTATAAAAAGACCTCAGGCATGAGGTAATGCAAATTTAGAAAAGAAATAGGGACTATAGGTACTTGTTGATCAATGGCCACCAAAAAGGCCCCATCTTTGAATGGATACTTCATTTGGGGGATGTCGTCTGATACAATACCTCCCTCTGGCATAATAAAGACCGAACGCCCCGAGGCCACCGCCTGCATGGCCCGACGCAAAGAGGTTGACCGACTGTTTTTTTCGCTGCGATCCACTTGAATATGCAATTTCCGAAACATATACCCAAGTAATGGGATTTTCTTCACTGAACTCTTGCCTACATACGCAAAGTAGTGCTTCACAACCCCCATCCCGACAGCGACATCAAAATAGGAAAAATGGTTGGCGACAAAAACAAAGGTTCCGTGCGGATCAAGTTTTTCTTCCCACTGAATGTGCAGTCGTTGACCAATTAAAGGGAAATACAACCAGGCCCAGAGCTGGGTCAGCCGATGCGCCATGGGTTTCCAAGATGCCCGTTGCAAACAGATCCAAATAAAAGGGTGTAGGACCAAGTAAATGGCCACAATCATAAACGTTGCATACCCAAAATACAACCGATCCCACACGCTTTTCTTTCGTTTTGTCATACACTATTCCCTACGGAAGTTGATCAAAGGATATCCCGCAAATTTGTCGGTTGTTGCTGTTTCCGCATCCGAATGTTGAGCATTTCAACTAAGAAGGAAAATGCCATAGCAAAATAAACATACCCCTTAGGTACATGAACATGGAAAGCTTCTGCCACCAATAGCGTACCAATCATAACCAAGAAAGACAAGGCCAGCATTTTCACTGTAGGATGAGCTTCAACGAAATCACCCACATTCTTGGCAAATAGCAACATCCCCACTGTCGATAAAATGATCGAGGCAGCCATAACAGGAATGATACTGGTCATCCCAACGGCAGTAATGATCGAGTCTACAGAAAACACGATGTTGATAATCGAAATATCGACAATCGCTCGAGAAAGCGAATTGGAGGCTTTGCTTGCTTGCTGCTCAGCTTCATTTTTACCTTCAATTTTATGGTGAATTTCCGAAGTAGCCTTAACCAATAAAAATAGTCCGCCAGCCAATAAGATCAAATCTTTTCCAGAAAACCCTAAATCAACGGCCAAACCCAGATCTTGAAGATTAAATAAGTCTTTTTCTAGCCCTAAAATCCATCCCAAAACAAACAGAAGACCCACCCGTAGGACCATCGCGAGCACCAACCCAATGTTCCTGGCTTTTTTTTGTTCCGCGGTAGGTAACTTCCCCGCGATGATTGATATGAAAATGATGTTGTCGATACCTAACACTAATTCCAATAGTGTAAGGGTAATCACACTGGTCAAAGCTGCCGTGGTCAAGAGTTCTTCCATAAATTTAAAATCTATTTTTACTGCGAATATACCCTTTTTCTCAACACTCAGTTCGACTTATGCAAGGAAGGACCAAAAAATAGGATTAACGGTCCATAAAGGCCTCTAGTTCCTCCTGACTAAAATGCTGGTCTGCTATAATCATCCGATACCGAAATGTGACGGATTCACCGGGAGCCAGCGTAAGATTAAGTTGTTCCTTTCCATTGGTAAAAATGGCTTGGCCCAGTGGATTGATGGAAAACAAGCCATAGCCTCGGGTATGCCAATAGGCTGGATATCCCGGATTAGCTGGGTGGTCGAGGAGAGTAATGGAAACTGGTTTTTTGTCAACAAATCCTTCCAAAGTTACCCACGGAGATCGTTTTCCCCACGTTTCCTCGCCTGTAATGCCGGCTTGATTTTTATATTGTCCAGATGGACCCCCTGTTGACGCTTCTACCTGCGTTACCTTCCCAGCTGCATCAGTAAAGGTACTGGCCGTGCGGGCTGGATGCTCGAGTTCACGGCGAACCCGAATGGCGTATAAGCCATCTTTGACATCCTTAAAAACCACTTTCTGTTCCAAGACCGTGAGCGTTGTGGTTCGGTCTATGATGGTATATTGGGCGGTTCCTTGAAAAACCAAGGTAGTTTTTTCATCTAAAACAGACATTCCCTTGGCATCCTTCCATACCATTTCCACGGGCAAAATTCCTTTCTTTCCGTTTTTCCATGGACCAATTTTGGTGGAGAGAATTGTCCCGAAAGCCCGCTTGTCACCTGCTTTTTCAGCTTCAATGGAGTTGTTCCAATAATCGTGGTCATTGACCGACTCATAATTAAACCACACCCCTACATGATGTGGATGATCTTGCGCATCCCCCGGCAAGGGCGCTATGGGCCAGCCTCGGGTGAGCAATGTGCCGTGTGGAGTAGAAACCGGAAACAAAACCGTTTTTTTGAGTACATCTGGGCCGGGATCAAAATAATTTGTGATCACTTGTTTGCCGACACGTATTTCCACGCGGTCAGACTTCTGTGTGAATCGAACGGGTAAATCCTGACCAAAACTCACCAGTGGGGCTATTGCAAGCCCCAAAATGATACGCTTCACCATTCTAAATATTTAATTTAGTGATTGATCCCCAAAATACAGATTCTCTCTTATTTTTTCTGGGAAGAATTCAAAAAGAATATTTGCAAATATTATGCAAGCATACTATTTTTGTTTTACTATCAATCCTGTGATTCATGGAAAAGTCCATTCAAACGATGGCGGAGATGGCCGCTCGCGGGGAGCAACCCGAGATTTTATTTTGGGTCGGGTGTGCCGGTGCTTTTGACGATCGGTATAAGAAGGTAACCCGAACTTTTGCCCAGATACTACAGCATATCGGGGTATCATTTGCGGTACTTGGGACAGAGGAAAGCTGTACAGGCGATCCGGCTCGCCGAGCGGGGAATGAGTTCACCTTCCAGATGTTAGCCCAACAGAATATTGCAGTGCTCAATGGCTATGGCGTTCAAAAAATTGTAACGGCCTGTCCACACTGTTTTAATACCTTGAAAAATGAATATCCTGAATTGGGGGGTACCTATGAAGTCATTCACCACAGTACCTACTTACAACAATTGATAGACGAAGGGCGAGTTCGGCTTTCAGACGCTGGGGCTTGGCAAGGAAAGAAGATCACGTTTCATGATTCGTGTTATTTGGGTCGAGCCAATCAAATTTTTGAAGCACCCCGGCACATCTTGGAAAAACTAGATGCCGACTTGGTCGAAATGAAACGATGCCGGACACAAGGCCTTTGTTGCGGAGCCGGTGGTGGCCAGATGTTCAAAGAGCCTGAAAAAGGAAGAAAGGACGTCAACATTGAGCGCATTGAGGAGGCCTTGGAAACAGGCGCACAGGCTATCGCAGTCGGTTGTCCTTTTTGCATGACCATGATGGCTGATGGCATTAAAAATAAGGAACGTGAGCACGACGTCAAAGTCTATGATCTTTCTGAACTGGTTTGGGAAGGACTAGAAAAATAAATAAGCCTGTCCTTTGTACAGGCTTATATGATCCCTAGTTTACTTAACTCGTGGTGAATCTCGTTCAAGTTGACCGACAAACTTGGCTGGCCCGCAGCGGTGTTAAACCGAGTTAATGCAATACCATACCGCCGGAAAGCCGGTGATTGCAACGCGGCAAAATCGATATTTTTCCCGTCATGCAACGCTGAAATTCTCTCTATCAGGTTATCCGAGGACGACTCGTCGGTACTTTCTGCAGCCTTTAGGGGTGAGCGAGCTGGCGTCATGGGTGCTTGGACTGGCTCGGGTACTCGTGGTGTCGCTACTTCTGGTTTTTCTGCTTTTGGAACTTCCGTTACGGGCAGTTCAATCTCAACTTGAAATTTCGCATCGAAGCCCGCAGCGACTACCGTGACACGAACCTTGTCTTTGAGCGAACGGTCTATGGCGAAACCATGCTTGAAAATATGCGCTTTCGAGGCAATTTGCGATTCGATGAAGCTCGTCACCTTCTTTTGATCCGACATTTTTATGCGGTATTCGGGCTTTTCATCGCTGTAGGCCAAGGTAACGAGTATGCGTTTGGCTCCATCAATTTTATTTTCTTCCAGTAACGGAGACTCCAGTGCTCGTTTGATGGCTTCGGCTGCACGATCAGGCCCCGTGGCTTCGGCCGACCCCATAAGGGCTTGCCCGGCGCCACCCAATACCGTTTTTACATCCGCAAAGTCCAGGTTGATAATACCGGGGCGGGTGATCACTTCGGCAATGCTTTTCACCGCATTGGCCAAGACATCATCGGCTAGGCTATAGGCAATCTCAATGTCGAGATCCCCAAACATATCCGCTAGGCGATCATTTTTAATCACTAAGACGGTATCACAGTATTTCTTTAATTCGGCAATACCGGCATGGGCTTGCTCGATTTTCTGGGTCCCCTCAAAACCGAACGGGTCAGTGACCACCCCAACGGTTAAGCAATTCATTTCTTTGGCGATCCGGGCCACTACGGGCGCGGCGCCTGTTCCGGTTCCCCCTCCCATACCCGCCGTGATGAACACCATTTCGGTCGGCGCTAAAAAAAGCTGACGAATGGTTTTTTCGGATTCCTCCGCGGCTTTTCGGCCCATTTCGGGAATAGCACCCGCACCAAGGCCCTTGGTCAATTCAATGCCCAGCTGTACTTTGGTGACCTCATCGGGCAAACTATTCAATACTTGGTTATCGGTATTACACGCGATAAAATCGACTTCATGAATACCCAATTTTGTCATGTGGCGGACAGCGTTTCCGCCAGCACCACCAACCCCTACTACTTTAATGATATGGGGAAAGTCTGCTTTGAAATCGAGTTCAAATTCTTGGTTGTACAGCATAATGATAACGAGTTAGTAGCGATCTTCTATATCTTTTCCACCAAGGCCAAACGACGACTTGATGCGGTCAATCAGCGATTGTTGGTCCTTCACAGCTCGTTCCGGATCTCTTTTCTTGGATTGAACCATATCGGGATTCACCTCTCGATTGGGTTTATTCCGTTGTGGAGCTAGTAACGTTCGGTTATCAGGAAAACGTTGATCGTAGGATTGCAAGGAAGCCATCATCAAACCAATCGCCGTTGCATTCTTAATATTCCGTAACGCCACATCGTTTAAATCACTTTTGACAAACCGGAGAGGGTCCGCTTTCCGGACCAAGAACGCCTTGCCGAACACACGCTCAAACACCGGGACAATCCGATACATATTGGAAGACCCTCCCGCGAGTACTACACCATGTTGCAACAAATCTCTGAAGCCTGATTTTTCCAATTCGGCAGAAACTAAATACGCGAATTCCAACATCCGCACGTCAACTACCTCCTGAATTTGTTTCACAGAAATCCGTTTCGGAGGTAATCCATCAACCCCGTCCAAAACAAGCTCGCCTTCGGCCTGTAACTCATCAAGCGACAAAAGCAAACTATACACCACTTTCAGTTTTTCTGCTTCTTCGAAATGGATTTTAAACGCTTCGGCTAGATCGTTGGTGATGGTTCGGCCAGCCAGTGGTAAAACCGATCGGTACCGCAGGCCACCCCGATAAAAAACAGTGATTTCCATTAAATCCTGGCCAATATGCGCCATAGCAACACCATTCCGCCGATCAGATGATGTAAGTAGAGCGAATGCATCGGCCATAGCCCCCAGAACCAGCAGATCAACTTGCAACGGCCTCGCATACCGAACATCCTCGACCTTCGACGAAATACTCTGTATCGTTCGTTGTAACGTATCCAGTTCATTGCGTGACTGCGTCACCACTTGGTAATTCCCGGATAATTGAACCCCAACCCGACCAACGGGATTTTCAGCCGGGGTATTATTTACCCGAAAATCAAGCGGTAACGTATGAACTATCACTTGACCTTCCTTGAGTTGATAGGACATCTGAATGTGTTGAATCAACTTATCCACATCGTGAGATTGGATCGTGATATTTTCTCCACTCGCCGTGACCACACCTTGGTGCTCTTGGGTGGCCACCATAGGGCCGGAAATATTAATATTGATCGTATCAATGTCTGAGTTACACCGGTCTGCCAAAGTTTGCAATACCGAATCAATGACGCGGGTGCAATAGGCCACATTCACAATCTGACCGTTGAATACCCCAGAATCTAACAGGTTGAACGATTCTTCCTCAAAACCCTCGATTTTTATGTGGCCATCTTCCGTCAAGGATCCTGCAACAGCCCGTACTTTGGAACTGCCAATATCCAATCCGACCACGATTTCGTTATACCCTTTCATGTACGAACCTGTTAATGCAATTGTTGTTTTTGGACAAAGAACGTTTTAAACAATAAAACTAGCTATTTTTTTTATATTAAAGGCATTCTGACCGATTATTCAATGATCAATTGACTTCCTACCGACACATCCAAACGTCGGGTTGGTTGAAGTGACGGCTGATCATGAAGGCGGGAATAATAGTGCTGTAGCTTTTCCCATTTCAGATCCATGTGGGTTGGATAGCCTAGATCTATGAGGTAATCCCCCACCAAGGGCACAGCACGCATATAACCATCCTTTTCGATATCCAATTGAGTAATTTGTACAGACCAAAAAGGGTCACGACAAATGAATTGAATGACCTTCCGGAGGGGCAAATGTACGGAGTCTTTCAAATGTTGTCGATTCTGTACATAAGCTCCGCTGATCAACAGCGTTCGAGCCGTATACTGGTTTGATGCCGGAAATGTATGTCCCTTGGCGTCTAAATAAAACCCTGCATTACCCCCACGAACGATGCGGGCAATCGGAATGTGCGGCTCAACCTCCAAGTACAATGTGCCTGTCAGGCGCCAATAGGCTTCGCACCGCTTAACCCTGGGATTCTTTTGTACACGACTTTCCAGGGCATCCAAAGAAACAGCATCCATTCGTTTACCCTCAACTTGATCTTGCCCACCTTGTGTGGCATACAAGAGGACTTCCTCTTCTGTCAAAAAAGGCTCTTGGGGAGGATTCAGAATCTCAACCACCAACCGATCGCAAACGCGACTTTTACGCCCTTTTCCAATCCAAAGCAATAGCCCCCCCACGACCACCAAGGCAACTACCAGTCCGGCCCATTTATTGATTTTTTTCATACACAAGCTGATTCAAAAAATCTTGAGGTTGTTCCATTAATTTAAATCGATCCATAGGTAAAGGCGTTTCATCTTGCTCGCAGTACGACTTCAGTGATTTCATATCGGCATTCCACGTGTGGCCATCAAAAAAGCGAAGGCCTTTATGGTCTCGGATTTTATAGAGGGCACTAGGTTTGTAGGCGGTACCCAAATACACGTATTTTCGCTTGTGTTCCTTTGCCCAAGCAATCACCCGCCACATCATCCATTTACCTAAGGAATGACTGCGCATGTACCCGGTATCGAAAAAAGCAAACCAATAATGGATGATGTCTTCGTCCATAGCTACCAAAACAAATCCAGCCAACCGGCCATCAGGCAAGGTAAACCGAAAGATATGCGTACCCAAATCCCAAGACAAAATATAGCGCCAGCGGGCTTCGCTCATTTGCTCATCGCCAATGCGTTCTTGGATGTAGTCTAGGCAAAAGGCTTGAAAGTCGGGATCTTCGAGGTTGAATTCTGCCTTAGGAATCACGTCCAACTGCAAGCCTAAAGTAGTCACCAGGCGATTTACGCGCCGATTTTCTGACGTATCGGCAAACTCAGATACCTCCACCCGCAAGCTGCGAGCCAGATAAAACACCTCCGATTCTATATTCGTTTGTGCACTGTAGGGTAAAAATCCTTTCCCATAAATATCATCAAGCCGGTCTCCTGCTTCGCGAACTGCATACACACTGTAATTAAAGGTGTACGACGTATAATCTGCGATACTCTCGGATAAAAAGGTTTTCATAGGCGTACGATTTCGTCAGCTATGGTAGCTGCGGCTTGAGGTTTAGCAAATGATTTCATCTGGCGGGCAAGGTGACTTCGCCGAGGAGCGTCTTCCATTAAGTCGTGCAGCGTGGGCCAAAGTCTAGCCATAGCGTCGGCGTCATGGACCAACACCGCTGCATCGGCTTGGACCAAAGAACGGGCGTTCTCGGTTTGGTGATCTTCTGCTGCAAAGGGAAAGGGTACTAAAATCGCTGGCTTTTGGACAATACACAATTCAGAAACCGATAACGCCCCAGCTCGAGAAATGACAACATCGGCGGCGGCATACGCCTGGGTCATCTGAGTGATGAATGGACTTACAAAAAGCCCAGCTCGAGGAGCAGGTGGCGCAAATGATTTGCCCGTTTGCCAAATCACTTGATATCCAGTGGATAATATAGCTTCCAGGTGCGCTTCGATGGCTAAGTTTATACTCCGGGCACCTTGACTGCCTCCGATGATAAGCACGGTCGGTAGCTCGGGGTCGAGGTTAAAAAAGGACCGGGCTTTCGCCGAATCGGGAAGCTCGTGACAGATGTCAGCCCGAACTGGATTTCCGGTAAACAGCAAGCGATTGGCTGGGAAAAACCGCTCCATGTTGGGGTAAGCCACACATATTCGTTTGGCTTTGTTGGCTAACCATTGATTGGTTTTCCCGGCAAAAGAATTTTGTTCTTGAATGATTATGGGAATTCCCAGTTGTCCGGCCACCCAAAGTGTGGGTCCACTGGCATAGCCCCCGACCCCCACAACTACATCCGGTCGGAAATCCCGTAGTATTTGACGGGCCTTCCAAATACTCTTCACGAGTTTCCATGGAAAACTAATGTTTGACCATAACCTTTGCCGGTTAATCCCCACGATAGGCAGGCCGTCAATGGGATAGCCTGCCTGCGGAACTTTTTCCATTTCCATTTTCCCCTCTGCACCCACAAATCGAATCTGGGCGGATGGAATTCGGGCTTTGACTGCATCAGCAATCGCAATGGCCGGGTAAATATGGCCACCCGTTCCTCCCCCACTAATGACTAATTTCATATCTTTTTTATTTTCTACGTCTTGCCGTTCGAATTTCATCTTCTTCTCCCCGGGAAATCGCAATCACAATCCCAAACATAATGGAGGTAAATAAAAAGGAAGATCCCCCCCAGCTGACTAGAGGGAGCGTTTGGCCCGTAATGGGAACAAAACCTACATTGACTAAAATGTGAAAAAAGGCTTGAATGACGATGCTCAAGGTAAGACCAATCGAAAGCAACCCACCGAAGGCCCGGTAGGTATTTTGGATATTCTTTAACCCTTTCCAAAGCAACCAGAGGTATAAAGAAATCACGATTATTGCCCCAATGACGCCATATTCCTCTACGATAACCGAGAAAATTAAATCCGAAAACGACTCAGATAATTTATACCGATGAACCCCATGACCCGGCCCAGCACCTGCCATGCCACCATTAGCAATTGCAGCCAAAGAAAAAAGGCGTTGGTCGGACGTTCCGCTGACATTTCCACCGACTTTCCCATCTCGGTTAATGTCCCATGCTGCCCCAAAGGAATCTTTCCCAAACGATTCAATACGATCGATGACGACTTCCGCTCGACCAAACTTCATGCCCATGCTGGAGGCAGCTAAGCCTAGGACGAGCATGAAAGCAAGTCCAAATCCCACGAAAAGACCCATCCGGACGAGAAACTTCCGCGGCACTCGCCCAACCCAAAACACGGCGAAGCAGGTCATTCCCAACAAGACAGCGGTGGAAAAGCCGCTATTCGCCAAAGCAAGACAATATCCCGCCGTCCAAAAAATAGCTTTGGATAGACTTTGAAACGAATATTCCTCTTTGGCTACATTTTGCTTTTGAGCTAAGAGTAATGCGATGTTGACAATGAGGACAAACTTGATAAAATCAGAAGGTTGAAACGAAAAGCCCATGATTCGGATCCACCGGCTGGCTTCACCGATTGTCTCGCCGCGCAGGTTGGTGTAAATCAATAAGGGAATCCCGAGCCAAAGCAGCAATTCCGCCACATGTGTCAACCACCGGTAATTGAATCGACAAGTAAACAACACCGCGCCTAATCCCACCAGGACGCTTCGCAAATGGAGAAACAAGTAGCGCTCGGTATCCCCGCCTGCTTCGCGGTATGCCATGGAAAAGGACGAGCTATAAACAGCCAAGACCCCAATAGCGGCAAGACCCAAGTAGATCAACCACAATTGCCAATCTCCTACCAGGTAGTGTTTGATCAACGATTTGATAAAGTGTATTATCCTTTCCATAAAACAAAAGTAAAAAAATCACAGGGTTGAAAACAAACCCTTACCCCATATAAATAAGAAACCCCTACAAAGTCTTACCTAAGTAGGGGTTTCTTCTTATATAAACCTCAATTATTCGATTCTTTCACGCAGTTTATTGAACGCTTTCACGATCAAAAATATCACCCAAGCAATGATCAAAAAGTTAATCACGGTATTGAGGAAATTGCCGTAATTGAGTTGCACAGCCTCCTCGATCACGGTACCCGCCGCATCGAGTTGAGCCGCTTTCAAAACAATGGCACCTTTCACTCCTCCGGGCAGAAAGAGCCCAATAAGCGGCATTAGAATATCATCGACCAAAGAGGCCGTAATTTTACCAAAAGCGCCACCGATAATTACCCCAACGGCGAGGTCCATGACATTTCCTTTTTCAATAAAGGTTCTGAATTCTTGTAACATAATATAGTAGGGGGTTTAAAGTTGAAAAGAAAGACCGGCTGCCAACCCTTGGCTAAGTTGAACTTTTTCGGCTTGATCTTGATCATAAATCGCGATTAAGCTAAAATTGACATTCATGTTTTTATTGACCTTGGCTGTAGCCACCAAATTGACCAAATGATCGACGGGCTTCACAACCGGTGCATAGGCAAAAAACCCTTGGTACCGCCACTTGAGGTTCACATTTTTGGCAATGTCTTTGTCAAACGCCACGACGCCCTGTACCCCAAGTTCGTTCAAAACGCGTTGGCCAAACGGAACGCCATACCGTGATTCTCCCCGGCTGACTTGTTCAGGCAAAATTCGGTCATTCAAAACAAACGTTTGGCGAATTGTACCCCCACCCAATTGGATCGCAAGGTACTTTTTGGGTTTCCACTCCAAACCAATCGCCTCGGATAGAAATGCCGGGGCAAACAAAGAAGAGATCAAGGTCGAACGTTCACCTGTAGGTGTAAACAAAAACCCAGGTGCGAATTGCGAAAGAAAATTGGCACCAGCAAACCACCGGACACGAGCGTTGATAAAATGGGAATATTGAGTATCCAAAAAGAGACGATCCACACTTTTCCGTACAGACTGCCCTCGGTTATTGATAAAACCATATTGAAACTGAATCTCATTTGTCCAAACACCTTTGCGGCGTGTGTACACCGAGCGATTGTTGAAAATCCCACCCAAAGCAATATTGGAGATACCCCCACCTTGCCAGCTATCGCTGAAAGAAGCTTGGGAAAAATTAAATGCTACTTGAGTTTTTCGATCCCACCAGCCATGTTGGAGGGAATCCGCTTTGGTTAAGAGTTTGACACCCGTGCTATCTTGGGCGAAAGACGTCAATCCGGCCGACCATAAGGCGCCGATACAGAGTAATTTGTGAAACATCGTTAGGTATGGGAATACAAGTATGTTAAGAAAATAAGGTAACAGGTTCTTTTTGCAGCATGTACATAGGAATGATGACCTTTTGCTCGCCTTGCTGCAAAGTCAGCGAGGTTTGGTCAATCTGAATGATAAGCCCACGGGAATCTCCAATTTGAATTTCTTGACCGACTTGGTATTTTTTTCGCAAATACATAGCCGATAAAATATTCAGCAATACTTCTTTGGACGCAAATCCATAGCCAATAGAAAAGGCCAAAATAAAGCCCCCAATGATGAGGTTAAAACTGGATTCAAGCAACGACGTATTGATACCCGCTTGTCCTAACGAGGCGATCACGGCAATAATCAAGAGAAAAAAGAAAACACCTGTGCCGACAATCTTGGCAGAAGCAATATTAAACGATAGACATAAGCCCACCACGAATTTACGAACCGCATCCGCCAAAACCACCCCAGCCAGCATCATGATGGCTGCCGATAAAACCTTGGGTATAAAGGCCACCAAAAGCGTTACCATGTCGGCAATCGCTGGTACACCCAAGGTGGCTGTAGCGGCAATCAAAAAGACTAAGTTGATGAAGTAGTATAAAATTTGTCCTACCAAAAAACTCAATTTAATGGAAACTTTGAACTTGCGAATCGCCTCAATCTGATTGATCCGTTCTCCGATGGCATCGAAACCAACTTGATGCAATACCTTTTCGACCACCTTGGCCAAAATTTTACCTACCACAACACCGACGATCAAAATAACCGCAGAAGCAATGAGCTTCGGCACAAAGTCAATAAACTGTGTCAATAAGCTTTCAAAGGTATTGAGTAAAATACTGCGTAAATCAGGAAATCGATTCATGAGAAGAATTGGGGTTATCCGTTTCAAAGGTTTGTAAGTAATGGACAGCGGCTTCGAGTGGTTCGCCAGAGAAAAGTTGGAAAATTTGTAAAGCGTCTCGGATCAAATCAATCTCCGAAACTAGCTGCTCCTTGAGATCCTCAGGAAGCGCATATTCCGTTTCATCGATATCTTGAAAGGCCTGATGCATCGTGCTTTTATCTTTTCCAGAAGTAAATTAATTTTAATACAATAGCCAAATAAAAGACGATATTTTCCAAATAAATCTTGCGTAACCGTTCTTTAGATCGCATGAGTCTCATTTTGACGGCGCTCTCGGTCGTTTGTAACGCATCGGCGATTTCTTTTATCGAAAAATCATCTTGGTACTTCATTAAAAGCAACGCGCGGTCCTTGGGATCCAGCTTTTCCAAACTGTGTTTTAGCCCGGAAGCTTGCAATTCCGAGAGGTCATCCTCCGGCTGATCTTCCCAATCAATCTCAGCGTCTAAGGGAATCTCCCGTGATCGCTTACCCGCCCGGAGGTGATCCATGCAATAATTGTACGTGATGGAATACAACCACGTGGAAAAACGAGCCGAATCTTTGAAGGTACCTATTTTGGTAATCAATTTCAGGAAGATATCATGCGTCAAATCCTCCGCCTTTTGATTGTTCTTGACAAAAGAATAACACTTCCGAAACACCTTGTCGGAATACCGCTGATAAAGCTGTTCAAAGTAAAAGTTTAGCTGAGTATGTACATATTGATGTACCAACTCCTCATCCGTCATAGTGTGGGTTTTCATAGAAACCGGTTAGCAATACGTGAGAGGTAAGAAATCAAATACAAAAGTAAAAAAAAGGAGAATATTTTCGTATAAAGATAATATATATTCATTTACACGAACTTCACATTCATCGACCCGATCAGACAGTTCATGCGAAACTTCACTTCAAAATAGTATGCTTGCATAATACTAAAAATCCAATTATCTTTGGTTATTATCCCATTTTAACTTGTAAGAAAAAATGACCGCACAAGAATTCCTAAATGGCCTACCCGCCAAAATCGCTGCCCAAGGCAATACCGATGTCCAGACTGTTATCCATTTTGACTTAGGCGATGAGCAGTACAGCCTGTCGGTTCAAGGAACACAAGCCGACGTAACGAGTGGATTGGTGGGCGATGCCGAAGTTACTCTGAAAGCAACCCCGGAGGATTTAGTTAAAATCGCGAGCGGGGATTTGAATCCCATGACCGCCATGATGTTTGGTAAACTTAAAATTTCAAATCCCGCTGCGATGATGAAATACGCCAAAATGCTCGGTCTCATGTAATTTCTCTCAACCCTACCTAGTTTACCTACCTATGAAAACCGCTTTCGTCGACAAACAAAACCTGGAATTTCTCCTGTACGATGTGCACGAGGTCACTCAGCTTTGCCAATATACCTACTTCCGTGATCATTCGCGCGAAACTTTTGATATGACCCTCGAAACGGCGACGCAAATTGCCGAACGAATCATGTTCCCTACCCTTACGGATGTGGATCGACATGAACCCCAACTTGTGCAGGGTGAAGTTACGGTCCATCCTGTCGTGAAAGAATTT
>Ga0075154_10001557_pt1 | contig 16178 bp, 10 predicted proteins | sample JI71714BDNA_FD_70965 | JGI IMG/M metagenome (GOLD analysis project Ga0075154, IMG submission 70965) | Wastewater effluent complex algal communities from Wisconsin, to seasonally profile nutrient transformation and Carbon sequestration -... | ecosystem: Engineered > WWTP > Effluent > Algae... | reverse complement strand
GCGTTGTCGGAAAACGGCTTCTCGCAAAAATCGAAAGCGCCCCGCTTCACGGCATCCACCGCGGTAGGCACATCGGCATGGCCCGATAGAAAAATCACAGGCATCAGCGGGAACCACGGGGAATCGAGCAGGCGGTCGAACAGGGCCAGGCCGCTCATTCCCGGCATGCGCACATCGAGCAGCACGCAGCAGGGGTCTAGCTGGTCGGGCGGGCTAGTGGGCAGCTGCGCCCAGAACGCATCGGCCGACTCATAGGCCTCGCTCACCATGCGCCGGGTGCGCAGCAGCCAGCCGAGTGCATCGCGCACACTGGCGTCGTCGTCCACCACGAAGACGCGCGCGTTGGCCATTTGCTGGGCAGGGGTGGGCGGGGACGCAGGGGTGGCGGGCATGGCGTGATGATAGGGGCAGAGCGGTCAGGCCGACAGCGGGTTGCCGCGCTCGGCCGGCAGGGTGAAACGGAAGGTGGTGCCGCAGGGCTGGGCGGGCTCGAAGCGCAGCGCACCGCCGTGCTGTTCCACCACGGTGCGGCACAGGTTCAGGCCCAGCCCCATGCCTTCGGCCTTGGTGGTGAAGAAAGGGGTGAACATGCGTTCGGCCACTTCTTCGGGCAAGCCAGTGCCGTGGTCGGTGACCACGAATTCCACCCAGGCACGCTGGCTGCGCTCGGCGGTCAGGCCCACCAGCGCCGCACGCAGGGTGAGGCGGCGCAGGCCCGACGCGGCCGGCGGGGTACCCACCGGCATGGCCTGCATGCCGTTGCGTGCCAGGTTCAGCAGCACCTGCTCGATCATGGTGCGATCGCACACCACCGGGGGGCAGTTGGGCGCGACATCGAGCCGCAGCTCGATGCTCATCTTGCGGGCCTGCAACTGCAGCAGCGGAAGAATGGCTTCGAACAGGCTGACCACGGGCACAGGTTCGCGGTCGTGCTCGCGGCGGCGCACCAGGTCGCCCACGCTCTTGATGACCTTGCCGGCGCGCTCGGCCTGCTCGGCCATACGGCGTATGGCCTGCTCCACCAGGCCGCGCTGCTCCGCATCGAGCGTGAGGGGCGCCGGCGACTCCTCCTGCAGCAGGTTCAGCGTGCCGCTGGCATAGCTGGCAATGGCCGCCAGCGGCTGGTTAAGTTCGTGGCTGATCATGGAGGCCATTTCGCCGGCCATGGCCAGCCGCGCGGTGGCCTGCAGGCGTTCCTGGGAAGCGCGCGAGAGTTCCTCGACGCGGCGTTGCTCGCTCAGGTCGAGGATGGCGCTCATCCAGCCGGTCTGCACACCGCGCGCATCGATGAGCGGAGCCTCGATGATGAGCACCGGGAAACGCGTACCGTCGCTGCGGACAAACTCGGACTCGAAGCCTTCGCGCGGCAAGGTGCGGCCAGCCAGCCGCACCGCAAGGCGCTCGCGGTACTCCTCCGACTGCTCGGGCGGCCAGTAGGGTGCAGGCACGCCGGTGCCCACCAGCTGTTCGGTGCTCAGGCCCACCATCTGGCAGAACGCCGGGTTCACGTAGGTGGTGCGGCCCTCCATGTCGCGGGCGCGCAGGCCCGTGACCAGCGAATCCTCCATGGCTTTCCTGAAGGCCAGCGCCTCGGCCAGGCCGCGCTCGGCGCGCAGGCGGCGGCCCATGTCGCGGGCCAGCAAGCCCAGCACCGCCAGCAGGGACAGCGCCAGCAAGCCCACCCCCACGGTGAGGATGTGGGGCAGCCAGCCAATGGCCGAACGCGGGCGCTCCACCCGCAGCACGTAGGCCGCACCGGGTACATCGAGCACCTGGGTGGCGCGCAGCATGGCCGATGAGGCCACCGAGCCGGTGCTCAGTGTGGTCAGCCGGGTGCCATCGGCCTCGGTGACGGACACGATATCGCCACGGCGCAGGTCGGGGTCGATCAGTTCGGTGAGCAGGCCGGGCATGGCGTAGGTGGCCACCATGAACCCGTCCGAGGCTCCCTCGCGGCGCAGGGGCAGACACAGCTCGAAGATTTCCTGGCCCATGCCCTGGGCCATGGGCCAGAAGTAGCTGGCCGAATAGGCAGGCCCGCTGGTGCGCTGGGCCACGTCGCAGGCCTGGCGAATCTCGGGCAGGGCCTGTTCGCGGGGCAGAAAGTCGAACAGGTTGGGCTGGTAGGGGCTGGTGCGCAGGGCCAGCAGCTGCATGTCGCTGTCGCGCCATTCCAGCCGGACAATTTCGCGCTGCAGGGCGAGCACATCGGCGGCGTTGAAGCCCCACTCCCGGGCTCCCTGCGCGCTGCTGTGGATGGCCTGCAGATTCTGCAAGTTGCGCAGCAGTCCGTTGCGGATATCGGCGGCCATGTGGGTGGCCGCGCGCTCCAGCCGCTCCTGGGCCAGCGCGTCTTCGTACTGGCGCGCCAGGAACACCAGCGTCAGCAGCAGCGCCACCAGCAGGCTGAACATGAGGGCCCACAGCGTCCACCGGCGGACGGTGCTGCGGACCATAGCCCGGGCAGGGGGCAGGCTCATGGCAGCCGCCGGTGCTGCAGCGCCGGCAGCTGGGCGCGCACGGCCTGCAGGCGCGCGGGGTCGAGATCGGCCAGTACCACCGCCGGGCCGGTGGCCTGCTGTTGCAGCACCGCACCCCACGGGTCTATGGCCATGCTCTGGCCCCAGGTGAGGCGGCCGTTCTCGTGGCGCCCGCCCTGGGCGCTGGCCAGCACGAAGGCCTGGTTTTCAATGGCGCGGGCGCGCAGCAACACTTCCCAGTGGGCCTGCCCGGTGGTGTGGGTGAAGGCGGCAGGCACCAGCAGCAGGTCGGCCTGCAGCGCACGGTACAGCTCGGGGAAGCGCAGGTCGTAACACACGCTCAGGCCCACACGCCAGGGCTGGCCGCTGCGGTCGGTCAGGGTGAAGTGCGTGGGGGTGGCACCCGCGCGCAGCACGGCGGCTTCGTCGTAGCGTTCGCGGCCGTTGTCGTAGCGGAACAGGTGGATCTTGTCATAGCGCACTGCGCGCTGGCCCTGCGGCCCGTAAACCAGCGTGGCATTGGCCGCCCGCTCGGGGTCTTGGGTGCGCAGGGGCAGCGTGCCGCCCACCAGCCACAGGCCCAGCTCGCGGGCGCTGCTGGCCAGAAACTGCTGGATGGGAGCGTGGGCCGCGTCGGCAGCGTCGGCAGCGTCATTGCCCGCCAGGTCGGGCTCGGCCAGTGCCAGCTTGTCGCGGTCGTGGTGGCCCATGAAGCAGAAGTATTCGGGCAGCAGCGCCAGCTCGGCGCCGCCGGCGGCGGCCTGCTCCAGCAGCGCGCGGGCGGCGTTCAGGTTGGCCGCCACATCGGCGCCAGAAACCATCTGCAGGGCAGCGACTTTCATGCCGACATTGTGCCGCGTTCAAGGCACAGGACGGCTCAGTTGGCTGTGGTTGCCGTGCTGTCCGCCTCCGGCGGGCGGCGCACCACCTTTTCCACCACCGGGTCGGCCCACGGCCCGGTGATGCGGAAGGTCTGCGTGGTGGCGGCCTGCAGCGGCTGGCGCAGCAGGAACTGGGCCAGAAAGCTGCCTATGCCCGTGGCCGGGTTGATGATGGTGGCAATGAGGGACGCGGTGCCGGTGTTCAGATCGGGCACCACCACGGCGGTGATGTCCTGTGTTTCCTGCGCCAGGTTGGCCGAGCCTTCCAGCAGCACGCCGGCGTTCACGCCTTTCATCTGCAGGTTGTTGGTGCTCAGCACACCCTGCTCTACCCGCGCATCGCCGCGCACAAAATCGAAGGCAAAGCCGTCGCTGAACACATCGCGGAAATCCAGTGCCAGCCGGCGCGGGAGGGACTGCAGGCTGAGTACGCCCAGCAACTTGGCAATGCCGGGGTCTGCCTTGAGGAACTGCCCCCGCTCCAGGGCCAGCTTCATCTGCCCACCGAGCGACGGGTAGTGGATGCCCATGGGCGAGCCCAGCCAGCCCAGCGTGCCTTCCAGCGTGCCCTTGCCCCCGCGCAGCACGCCGGGCATACCAAATCTCTGCAGCAATTCGCCAGACTCATCCACCTCGAGCTTGAAATTGAGCACCGTACGGCGCGGCGCGGCAGTGGCACCCTCCGCCGAAGCCCCGGTCAGGCCGCGCTGCGCGCCCAGGGCCACCCAGTTGCCGCTGGCCTCGAAGCGGGCCTCGGGGGCGGTGAGGGCCAGGCGGGTGAGACGCCATTCGGGCGCAGCCGGTGCGGTGCGGTTGATGGCCTGCACCACCAGTTGCCCCAGCGACCTGCCACTGAGCTCGAACTGTTCCACTGCCACATCGAGGGCGGGAATGCTGGCGGGTTGCTGCTGCAGAAAACTCTCTACCCGGTTGGCCGATGCCGAGGCCAGCACCAGCCGGCCCAGGCGCGCGTACAGGCGCCCCGGCTCGGTGGTCTGGTATTCCACATAGCCGCTCAGCTCCTGCGCTTCCACGTTGCTGCGCCACAAGCCACCCTCGCGCGTTCCGCCCACCAACAGCTCGTTGAAGGTGTAGCCCTCCACGCGCAGGCGCCGGGCATCGAGAGAGAATTCGGTGGGCCAGTAAGCCTGCCACGCTGCGGGACCCGTGCTGGTATTGCCTGCCGCCTGCCCGCCAAACACCGACTGCCAGACGCCCATGTCCACATCGCCCAGCGAGGCGCGGGCCCGCACGCCGCGCGCTGGCAAGGCGGCAAATTCGCCTACCCCCAGCGCCACATCGCCACGCAGCACGCGCAGGCTGCCGCTGCGGAACTCGCGCTCGAACACCGCTCCGCCCAGAGGCCGCTCGGGTGGGCCCACCTGGAGGGATACGCGGTCGCGTTCCACTGCACTGGCGCCTGGGCCCGCGGAGGGTACCGGCAGCGCGGCGGTCTCCAGCCGCACGGGCATGCGCGCCTGTGCAGCCTTGTTCAGCGGTGGCGGCAGGTTCACGGCCAGGCCTTGCAGATCGGTGTCCACGTTGAGTTCCAGCCGGCCATTGCGAAACCCCAGCACGGCGCGGTAAGCGGTGCTGCCTTCGGCCTGGTCGGCCAGTCTGGCCAGTGGTGTCAGTTCGCGTGCGGCACGCAAGCCTTCGGCGGTGGCGGTACCGGTGCCGCGGAACTGCACCAGGGTTTCCCTGGCCGTGGCGCCCTCTCCGGGTGAGGTGCGCAGGTCACCGTCGAACAACAGCCGCCCGCCCAGCAAGTCTGCGCTGGCCTGCCGCACCTCGAAACCGGCCTCCGTAAAGCGCAACTCCCCGGTGGTGTTGCGCAGCTCGGGGGTGCCGGGCAGCACGCGCAGGTGGTTGCCGGCAAAGCGCACGCTGCCACCCACCCGGGTGCCCTGCATGTCGGTCAGGGGCAGCTCCAGCCGGAACCGTGCGCTGGTACGCCCTTCTATGCTGGCCTGAGCCAGCGCTTCGCGGGTCATGCCACGCAACGGCGAGCCGTTCACCAGCGCCAGCGCTTCGGCCGCGGGGCCATCCAGCGCGGCATCCACCTCCACCACTGCGCCGTGCATGAAGTTGTCTATCCGAGTGCGTACTTCGGTCAGCCGCAGGCCAGGCAGCCCCTGTGCACCGGCGGCACTGCCCGCTATCTGCAAGGCCACCCGGTCGATATCGATCTGCCCGTTCACGCCCAGCAGCGCGGGCCACGGCGGGTCTTGCGGGCTGTGCAGGTAGGGCGGGGCGTAGTCCAGCGCCACCGCATCGAGTGTGGCCTTCAGCGTGAATTCGCCGTCGGCGGGATTCTCGAACGGGAACTGCCACAGGTCGCCACGTACCCGCGCCGACACGTTGCGCACCGTGCCCGCGCCCACAGCCTCAGCCACGTAGCGGCGCACCGGTTCGGGCAACCCCACAGGCAGAAAGCGCTGCACCCGCGCTGCCGGCAGCGACGCCACCTGGGCCTGCAAATCCAGAATGCCCGGGTAGCGCGAACCCGAAGGGCTCGCAGCGGGGTCGCTGGTGCGCCAGCTGCCCTGGGCATTGGCGCTGAGTTCGGTGTTGGCCCAGCTCAGTGTGGGCGCTTCCACCAGGACTCCACCGTCGGGGGTACGGCTCCAGCGCAGCTCGGCGTTCAAGGCGGTCAGTGGCAGGCGGGGTTCGGCCCACACGCCTGGAAACTCCAGGTGTCCGTTGTCCACCTGCAGCAGCGCGCGGCCACCCTGCGCGCCCATGTCGAACTGGGCATTGGCGCCCGCCACTCCGGGGCGCCCGGGCAGCAGCCGGTCGGGGCTGACCTGGCTTTGGCGCGGCGCTCCGGCATTCAGGCTCAGGCCCGTGACACGGCCTGCAGCGTGCCAGCCGGCCGGCTCGGTCGCCGCGCTGTTCCAGCGCACCTGCAGACCTTGCAGCAAACCGGTGGGCTGCAATTCGGCGCTCCACGTCTGCACGCTGGCCCACGCCTCGCTGGGCGGCAGGCGCTGCACCACGTTGTGCAAGGCGGCCAGGTCGATCTGGTCGGCACTCACGTCCAGGCGTTCCAGCTGACCGGTTTGCGGGTGGCGGCGCTGGGTGTAGCTCAGGTTACCCCCCGGCCACGATTGGCCGTCGGCGGTGCTGAACCGCAGATTGCGCGCCGTCACATCCAGCCGGTGTCCGGTGCGCGCCATTTCCAGCCGGCCCAGCAGACCACGCAAGGCCATCGGGCTGGCCTCCGCGGGTTCGTCCGCTTGCGCCCACCGGATATCGAGCCGGTTCAGCGCCACATCGCTCACCACATCGGTGACTTCGCCTTGCGCCACATCGGCCCAGGCACGCAAGGCCCCCTGACCCTGGTCCACCTGCAAGCCCAGCCAGCCCGACAGGTCCACGTACTGGTGCAAGGCAGCCAGATCGATGCGTGGAAACTCGCCGTACACGGTACCTGTCCAGCTGCTCCAGTGGCCAGGCTGCGTCTGTAACAGCGGGTGGCGCATCTGCGCCTGCAGGGTCAGGCGCTCGCCCCACCCCTCGGGCGGCGTGGCGTCCAGGCGCAGCTGGTGCTGGCGGCCCTCGTTGCGCAGCAGCACATCCAGCCCGGTCAGGACCAGCGGAGGCGCGTCTGGCCGTGCCTCGTCGGTCCAGCGCAGGGTGCCCTGACGAACCAGCAGTTCGGGCTGGGAGAACAGCCAGTTGGTCAGTTCGGTGACCTGGGCGGGATCGGCCACTACAGGTGGCTGCGGGCTGGCCTCTGCAGCGCGGGCGGCCACCGCCAGCCCCGCTACCAGGATACGACCGTCGGCGGTACGGCGTATGTCCAGCGCAGGTGCCTCCACCACCAGCTGCTCGAACCCCAGGCGCCACACCGAGCGCACCGACAGCCCGGCCGTGACCCGCTCCAGGCGCAACGCCTCGCGGCCTGCACCGTCGTACAGACGCACATCGCTCAGTTCAAAGGTGGGTATCGGGCTCTCGGTCTGGGCCTGCAAATCCCCCACAGTCACCTTCACCCCTAAAGCCCGGGTGGCTAAGCTTTCCAGCTGCGGGCGCCACTGGTCCAGACGCGGCACAATGACCAGATGCAGTACACCCCAGGTGAGGCTGAGTGCGGTCCAGAGTCCCAGCACCAGCCACAGCGCCGCCTTGGCCCACCATGCGAAGGCGCGCAAGGCTCGGGTGGGGCTGGCAATTGAAGCATTCATAGCACGCGAAATTATGATAGCCAACGAACTGGAGGGTTCCACCGCCCCCGAGCAACATGTTGCAAAACATGAAGGGGCGGCGGCCTATTCGCGATTTGTGCAGCGCATACGGCGGCGCTATGAGCATGAGTTGTCCCTGCTTCCCCCAGGCGCGCCCCGCCACCCCTCCATGCAGGTCACTCTGGCGCGTCTGCGGGCCCAGGGGCTCGATCTGGCCAGCGCCCTGCGCGTGTTGCGCCACCTGGTGCTGGAACGCCTGGCCGTGCTCGACAGCGAGTTCGAGATGCCGCTGGAAACCATCACCCGAAGCGTCACCGAACTGGCCGAGCTGGCCCTGGACGAGGCCACCAAGCAGACGCTGGCCGAACTCGATGAGCTGCACGGAGCACCCATGGTGCTGGATACCCTGGCCGACTCCCAGGCCTCCGGGCGGTCATCGGGCGAGCCGCCCCCGCTGCGCCGCACCGAGTTCTGGATCATGGGCATGGGCAAGCTCGGCGCGCGCGAGCTCAACGTCTCCAGCGACATCGACCTCATCTACCTGTACGAAGCCGATGGCGAAACCACCGGCAACGCCGAGGGGCGCAACCGCATCAGCAACCACGAATACTTTGGCAAGCTGGTCAAGCGCGTGTACGCCCTGGTGGGCGACACCACCGAGCACGGCAGCGTGTTCCGCGTGGACCTGGCCCTCCGCCCCAACGGCAATTCCGGCCCGCCTGCGGTGTCGCTGGGCGCGCTGGAGGAGTACTTCCAGGTGCAGGGCCGCGAGTGGGAACGCTTTGCCTGGCTCAAAAGCCGTGTGGTGGCGCCCATCAACTCCACCCGCCACCCGGTGGTGCAGCAACTGCGCGGGGTGGTGCTGCCCTTCGTGTTCCGCCGCTACCTGGACTACAACGTGTTCGAGTCGCTGCGCGGCCTGCACCAGCAGATCCGCGAGCACGCCACGCGCCGGGCTGCCGGCCACCCGGGCCGCAGCAACGACGTGAAGCTGTCGCGCGGGGGCATACGGGAAATCGAGTTCACCGTGCAGCTGCTGCAGGTAGTGCGCGGCGGCCAGTTCCCCGAACTGCGTACCCGCCCCACGCTGGAAGCCCTGGTGCGCCTGGAGCGCGCTGGGCTCATTCCAGCGGAAACCGCGCAGGCCCTGGCCGATGCTTACCACTTCCTGCGCCGTGTGGAGCACCGCATCCAGTACCTGGACGACCAGCAAACCCACGTGCTACCCACCCGGGACGACGACCTGGCCTGGATTGCGCAGACCATGGGCTTCCCCAGCCTCGCGGCATTTCTGAGCGCGCTCGATACCCACCGCGAAGTGGTGGCCCACGAGTTCGACCGGCTGCTGGGCTCCGGGGCCGGCGAATGCCGCAACGGCAACTGCAACGGCGTAAAGAACGGCAAGGCACGCTCGGCGGTGGAAGACCTGCAGAGCGTACTGCCCATGCTGCCTGCCACCTACGCCGCCAAGGTGCAGGAATGGTGCAGCCACCCCCGCGTGCTGGCCCTGCGCGAAGACGCCCGTGCCCGCCTGGCGCGCCTGGTGCAGCGCACCGGCGCGTGGCTGGAAGAAGGCCGCGTGAGCGAAACAGCCGTGCTGCGCATGGCCGACTGGATAGAGCCGCTGCTGCGCCGGGAAAGCTACCTGGCCCTGCTGCAGGAGCGTCCCTCCGTGCACGAACGGCTGCTGCGTATTTTTGGCGCCGCCCGGTGGCCCGCGCGCTACCTGCTCAAGCATCCGGGTGTGATCGATGAGCTGGCGGGCCGCCAGATGTATGAGGAGCGCTTCGACCCCGTGGTGTTCGAGCGCGAACTGGAAACCCGCCGTGCCGCGCTGGCCTCCACCCAGGAGGACGACGAAGAAGCCCTGCTCAACCTGCTGCGCCGCGCCCACCACGCCGAGGTGTTCCGCACCCTGGCCCGCGACGTGGAAGGCATGATCACCGTGGAGCAGGTGGCCGACGACCTGAGTGCCCTGGCCGATGTGATGCTACGCATCACCAGCCGCTGGTGCTGGAACCGGCTGAAACAACGACACCGCGAAGAGCCCTGCTACGCCATCATGGGCTACGGCAAACTGGGCGGCAAGGAACTGGGCTACGGCAGCGACCTCGACATTGTGTTCGTGTACGACGACGAGGACGAGCGCGCCCCCGAGGTGTATGCCGCCTTCGTGCGCAAGCTCATCAACTGGCTCACGGTGAAAACCGGCGAGGGCGACCTCTTCGAGATCGATACCGCACTGCGCCCGAATGGCAATTCGGGGCTGCTGGTCACCAGCTTCAAAGCCTATGCCGACTACCAGCAGCAGCGCGGCAGCAACACCGCGTGGACCTGGGAACACCAGGCCATCACGCGGGCACGTTGCGTGCTGGGCAGCGCTGCTCAGGCGCAGCGCTTCGAGGCAGTGCGCGAAGCTGTCATCACTGCGCCGCGCGATGCCGCCGCCCTGAGCGAGGAAATTCGCGCCATGCGGGCCAAGGTGGCCACGGCCCACCCGGTGCAGGAGGGACTGTTCGACATCAAGCACAGCCCCGGTGGCATGGTCGATGTGGAATTTGCCGTGCAATTCCTGGTGTTGTCGCAGGCGGCCCGGCACCCCGAGCTGCGCGACAACGTGGGCAACATTGCTTTGCTGCACCGGGCCCAGGCGGCCGGCCTGCTGGCACCGGGCATGGGGGACGCGGCCGCCATTGCCTACCGCGAACTGCGCCAGCGCCAACACCGGGCGCGGCTGGATGAGGCCAGCACACAGATTGAGCCCGCGCACGTGGCGGCACACACCGCTGCCGTGCGCGCACTGTGGCGCCACGTGTTCGGCGCTTGAATCAGCCGCACAGGGCCTGGGCCTTGAATCGGTAAAACAGGTTGGGCTCGGAGACCACGAACAGCCGGCCGGAGTCGTCTGTGGCAATGCCCTCGGCCTGAGGAACCTTCTGCTGCAGGCCGTGCTGGCCCCGCCACAGCGGCATCAGGCCAACCAGAGCGCCATCGGGGGTGTACTCCACCACCAGCGCAGATGCTGCGCTGAGCATCAACCAGCGGCCGCTGTCTGAACGCACCGTGATGGAAGACTGGTCGGCGGTCACCCGAGCCAGCCACCCATCGGGTGCCCATTCACGGGCTCGAATGGCGGAGGAAGGCAGCGGTCCATCCGGCGGTTGCAAGCCTTCCAGCACCCATACCCGCTGAGGCAGGTTTTCCTGCACCACAACCAGTACACCGCGATCCTGATCCCAGGAAACGCCCTCCAGCCCCAGGTTCCCGATTCCGCCCAGTTGCACCGGCAGCAGGGGTTGAGGGTGCACCGCCGCACGGCGCTCTCCAGGCCCTATCTCGAGCCAGTAGACCTGGTTCGATGCCTCGTCGGCCACCACGAACCATTGGCCCGCCACGTGGGTAATGCCCTCGGGGTCGGCAACCCCAGACAGCGGCATATGGCGCATCAGCACGCCATCGAGTGAGAGCTCTGCCACAGCCGCAGGGCGGTTGATGATGGCAAACAGCGTCTGCGTTTCTGCGTTGAAGGTCAGGCCAGACAGGTTGTTCTGCAGACCTTGCACCGGATGCGCCTGGATATCCACACAGTACGCCGCAACGCCTGCACCCTCACCAACCCGGGGTGATGCGGTATCGGCCAGTCCGTGCGCCGCCAGCATCCAGTGCAAGCCCAGAGCAGGTGCGCGGTACAGCCACACCACCACCAGGACCACCACCCCCACACAGACGGCGCCCAGCCAACACCAGCCCGACGAGCGCCGTGGGTGTACAGCGTCGCCTTGCATCAGGGCTTCAGAACCAGACGGTCCACGTCGATTTCTGGCGACTCGAGGAAGTCTTTCTCCACCTCGCCTTCCAGGACGATGGGCGTGTCTGGTCCGAAGGGCGTGGAGGGCATCAACAATTCGTCTATTTCCACCCGGATCTGCCGGGTGCCGTCCGAGAACAGGTATTTGTCGCTCGAGATCTGCTGGACCAGACGGCCCGTGAGCCTGACGCGCTGATCGTCGATAGGCCGCTCGAGCACCGAAGCCACATCCGTCAACACGGGCTGCGCACCCGGGCCGATGAACTGGGCTGTCGCAGGCGCGGCAGCACCCAGCACACAGGCCATGGCGGCACACAGGCATGCAGAGCGGAGAGGGGAATTCGTCTTGAAAATCATGGGGGTCAACCTGTCAGTGGGCAGAGACCGGATGGGCTCTGTGGTGCTGATGGTTGACCCAGCGGATTGAACGGACTGTGAACAGGCTGTTCACGTCCGGTTTAAGGTGCGGAGTTACTATGATCTGGCCATGTTGCAAGTCCTCACCGTGCTGTTCACCTTGCTCGCGCCCCTGCCCCTGGTGGCGCAAGCCCAGCACGACCAGATCCGCAGCGAGGTACTGTCGGGAAAGATGCAGCCGCTCGGCGACATCCTGCGCAACATCCTGCTCAAGCACCCCGGCCGGGTGGTAGACATAGACCTGGAGCAGGGCAGCGACGGGCGCCGCTGGTACGAGATCAAGATTGCCAACGGGCAACTGACCGAGGTGTATGTGGACGCCGTCACGGGGGAAGAGATCCCACGGCCGCGTTCGGCACTCACGCTGCTTCCCATGTCCCAGGTGGTAGGAGCCCTGCTCGCGGCACACCCGGGCGTGGTGGTGCAGGCCGAACTGGAGGACGAAGACACGCCGGAACCCCACTACGAGATCGAAATCCTCACGCGGGACGGCCGCGGGCAGGTGTTTCGCGTGGATGCGCGGGACGCCAGGGTGCTGACTTCTTTCCTGAGCGACCGGGTACAGGCCCAGAAGATACTGCCGCTGGCGGGCCTGATCGGCACCCTGGAAAGCAGGTTCAAGGCCACCGCGAGCGAGGCCGAACTCAAGTGGCGTCCGGGCCTCAGTCCGTACTACGAGGTGGAGCTCCTGCTCCAGGGCGGACGCAGCGTGGAGGTGAGGGTAGACGCCTACACCGGCGCGGTGCTGACGGAAGACAGGACGCGCTGATGCGGGTGCTTCTGGTGGAGGACGATCCCCTGCTGGCCAGCGCATTGGCCACCGTGCTGCGCTCCGCTGGCATGGTGGTGGACCACACCGCAGATGGCCACGAGGCGCAGGTGCTGGGCTGCACCGAGTCCTACAACGCCGCCGTGCTGGACCTGGGTCTCCCGGGGCAGGACGGAGTGTCCGTCTTGCGGCACTGGCGCGAGCAGCGGCAGGTGTTCCCGGTCCTCGTGCTCACCGCCCGCGCGCGCTGGAGCGACAAGCTGGACGCATTCCAGGCCGGGGCCGACGACTACCTCACCAAACCCTTCCTGCAGGAAGAAGTTGTCACCCGATTGCGGGTACTCCACCGGCGCGCTTTAGGGCCCCACACTTCGGTCGTGCAGGTGGGCCCTCTGCAGTTCAACACCGTGACCGACCGCTTCTTTCTTCATGGCGACGCTCTGGCTCTCACGGCGCAAGAGCACCGCATTCTCGCGTTTCTGGTCTCGCGGGCGGGCCAGCTTGTCAGCCGCGCCGATATATCGGAACACGTTTACGCGCGGGATCTGGACCCCGACTCCAACACCCTCGACGTGCTGATTGGCCGGATCCGGCGCAAGCTCGGCTCTGCCCCGGTCATCCACACGGAACGCGGGCGTGGCTTCAGGTTGGTGGGTGAGGCCGCCGCCGACTCCCCCTGATCTGCCATGCTGCACCCCTCCCGATGGACACTCGCGGTCCGCCTTGTCGTACTCACGCTGGTGGCCCTGATCCTGTGCACCAGCGTCGGCGGATGGATACTGCGCGACCAGTTGCGCAGCGCCGTCCTGCGCGGCTTCGAGAACGGGTTGCGGGATCAGTCGCAGCGGCTGCAGGCCGAAGTGAGCACCGCAGGAGTGCTGGCACTGCGCAGCGCACGCATGGAGCAGGGCGACTTCGGGCGTATTTTTTCTGGCTGGTACTGGGTGCTGGGCTCGGGCACGGAGAGCATCAGATCCCGCTCGCTGTGGGACACCACACTCGACATCGCGACCGTCCGGCCTGCATGGGGAGACAGCGCCCTGTTCGCGCAGCGAGGTCCCCAGGAAGAGCCGCTGCTGGGCCTGAAGGTGCCGGTGGTGGTGGACGGACAGCCGCTCGACCTTTACGTGTTTGGTCCGGCGCGGGAGGTGCACCAGGAATGGCACGACATCGATAGAACCCTGCTCCTGACCCAGCTGGGTCTGGTGCTTGTTCTGGGCCTTCTTTGCGCCCTGGCGGTGCGGCTCGGGCTGCAGCCGGTGCGGCAGCTTCGGGCACAGCTGACCCGGGTGCAAAGAGGTACGCTGCAGCGGCTTGGGCAGCACTACGGCCCCGACCTCGATCCACTGGCCGAAGCCATGGACAAGGTGCTGCAGGGTCATGCAAAGGCCGTGGAGAGAGCGCGCAACCAGGCGGCCGATCTGAGCCATGCGCTCAAGAAGCCATTGGCCGTACTGAGCCTGGAAACGCAGCAGGCCAGCGTACCGGGATACCAGCTTCACCAGCACGTCGAAGCGATGGCCCAGACGATCGACCGGCACTTGGCACGCCTGGGCAGCGGTCTGGGCAGCCCCCTGGGCGCCACAGGCCAGCCGGTGGATGTGCTGGCCATCATGGACCGGCTTCTTCAGGTCATGCGCCAGATCCACGCCGATCGGGGCCTGAACTGGGTGTTCGTACCACCGCCAGACGCCAGTGTTTCCTGGCTCGGGGAGGCCTCAGACCTGGAGGAGATGGTGGGCAATTTGCTGGACAACGCGGGCAAGTGGGCCCGGCGACGGGTGGACATCGTCATGGCTCTGCAAGCCGGCCAGTTGTCGGTCCAGATTGACGACGACGGCCCGGGGCTCGCCAAGGAACACCTGGAGGTGGTGGCGCAGCGCGGAAGACGCTTTGACGAACGCCCGAACGGCCACGGCCTGGGCCTGGCCATCGTGGCCGACCTGACCGAACTTTACGGTGGCCAGTTCAGCCTTGCACAGAGCCCGCTCGGGGGCTTGCGCTGCAGCCTGAAACTGCCAGGCTGAGGCTGGCCATTGGGCTAAACCTGAGCTCTCGAAACGCTCTCGAAATACTCAAACGGCCGCGCCAGAGGCCTGGGCTCCAGCCGCAGCCTGCCCGGCCATCATCTCTTTCCTGAACCGGTTCAGTTCCTGCACGCTGGCAAAGCTGCGGTTCATGAGCAGGCCCATGTTGTGCAGGATGCGGTCCACCACCTTGGTTTCCCACACCGCATCGAAGCGGATCTGCTGGTCCAGCCAGTGCTCCAGCCACTCGGGGTTGGGCAGGCGGCTCTGAATGGTGTCGTTCGGGAACAGGGCCTTGTTCACGTGCAGGTTGGTGGGGTGCAGGGCCTGCGCGGTACGCCGGGCGCTGGCCATGAGTACGCCCACCTTGGCAAACGCAGCGCGGGCTTCGTCCCCGAACTTGCCTATGGCGCGCTTCATGTAGCGCAGGTAGGCGCCGCCGTGGCGGGCTTCGTCCTGGCTCAGCGTGGTGTAGATGTGCTTGATGACCGGTTCGGTGTGCCATTCGCTGGCGCGGCGGTACCAGTGGTTCAGCCGGATTTCGCCGCAGAAATGCAGCATCAGCGTTTCCAGGGCCGGAGCCGGATCGAACTCGAAGCGGATGTCGTGCAGTTCCTGCTCGGTGGGCACCAGTTCGGGGCGGAAGCGGCGCAGGTACTCCATCAGCACCAGCGAGTGCTTCTGCTCCTCGAAGAACCAGATGGACATGAAGGCCGAGAAATCGGAGTCGTCCCGGTTGTCGCGCAGGAACATCTCGGTAGCCGGCAGCGCCGCCCACTCGGTGATGGCATTCATCTTGATGGTCTGGGCCTGCTCGTCGGAGAGCTTGCTGGCATCGAACTGGTCCCAGGGGATGTCCTTGTCCATGTCCCAGCGGACCGATTCGAGTTGCTTGAAGAGTTCAGGGTACAGCATGGCTATTTCCAACAGACAGCACGGGCAGGGGCCAAACGCCCACTCCGGGACTGGCGATTTTAGTAAACAAGGCGAAAACCGTGTTGAAACAAGACCTTACAAATTGATCTGGCTCAACAAGGGATTTCCCGCGGCACCACCGGAACTTTGGCCTGCGCCCCTACCTCATAAAGACGTGGTTGGGTTGCACGACCACAGTGGTTGAGTTATTGGTTCCGCGAAGCCGACGCAGGTTCCGGCCTGATGGAGATCCCGAGGCGGCACTCCTCCCTCCTCCTCCTCCTTTTTTCGCCTTGGGGCGCTTCGCGGAACATTTTTTTCCGGCTCACCACGCCCAAATCCCCGCCTCCACGGCCCGCACGCCCGCGAATCAGGGCGGCGTGGTATCGATGAAGCTTTGCCGCTGCGCCAGCTTTTCGTACAGCTTGGCCAAGTTGGGGTAAGGCTCCCGCCATTCGATCTGCGGGAAACGGAAATCCAGGTAGCCCAGCGCACAGCCCACCGCCACATCGGCCAGCGTCAGGCTGTGGCCGTGGCAAAAGGGCTTCTCACCCAGCCCGCGCGACATGGCGGCCAGGCTGGCGGTGATCTTGTCCAGCTGTCGGTCTATCCAGGCCTGCGAGCGTTGCTCTGGCGTGCGGCCGGCCCAGGTGGCCTCCAGGCGCGCCAGAATGGCCGCATCCAGCAGGCC
>Ga0075154_10001553_pt1 | contig 16207 bp, 13 predicted proteins | sample JI71714BDNA_FD_70965 | JGI IMG/M metagenome (GOLD analysis project Ga0075154, IMG submission 70965) | Wastewater effluent complex algal communities from Wisconsin, to seasonally profile nutrient transformation and Carbon sequestration -... | ecosystem: Engineered > WWTP > Effluent > Algae... | reverse complement strand
ACAATTGATCACCTGCGGACTCGCATTGCCCGCCAGGCCAAAATTATCAATACCTCCGCCTGCATCCGTAGCCAGGTTGTCCGTTATGATACAATGCGAAATCAGGGGACTGGCATTGCCTCCGTTATACCCATTGTTAAAAATACCGGCGCCAAAGACGGCGCGGTTATTCCGTATCACGCAATTCCGGATGACGGGACTGCACTGGTTGCCCGGATTCATGCCTTCATTGTAAATGCCTCCGCCCAATCCTTCATTTAATGTTGGCGAACGGTCATCATTGGCCTCACTCACAACAAATCCATCCAATACCGCTGTGTTATCCAGGTTTGTATTGCTGATCACATGGTAACTGTTATCGGCAAAACCAGGACTGCCGATTTCACCACTCAGTACAGAACAGGGTCCACAGGAAAAAATGCGCTGTGCCACACTTGTTTCTGTTCCCTGGAAACTTCCATATACCGCTACCCCATTGCGCATATGGAAAGCCAGTGATCGGTTGCTGCTGTTTGTGGTGAAATAGGTACCGCAGCTTACCCAGACTTCATCACCCGGCGCGGACAGATCAATCGCCAGTTGTAATGAAGTGCCGGGATAAGCATTGCTCCAACTGCTGCCGTTGAATAAGCCGGCACCGGCCACTGTAACATATCGGGTATTGCCGGTTGCCTGCAGTTGCAGTGTAAACAGGATACAGAACAGATAACATTGTTTCATATTAAAACTGATAAAAAACTCCCGCGGAAATTGTATTGACGCGATCTTTCTTTCCTCCACTGGATCCTTCTTTCCGGTTAATATTGGACAGGCCTGGAAAAAAATGAAGAGTGGCCCCGATTTTTTTGGTGAAACTATAACCGGCCCCTAATACACCTCCCATATTAAATCCGTTAAAATCCTCTTTCAGATCAGCCGTTTCTCCGTTGAATTTATCCTTGGCACTCAGCAGGATACCCGGCTGAAACCCGGCATCAAAATAGAGGTTCTTCTTTGTCTTCATCCGGAGGAATAAGGGAAGGCGCAGGTAATTCAACACAACTTTGTTCTCCACCGATTCGCTGCCCCCACCCGGCACATATCCGCTATAGCTATAGGGACTGCCTTCCTGGGAAAAGTTCATTCCCAACACCACTTCTGATTTACCAGGTCCTCCAAATACCGGCACTTCAATGCCAAAGGATGGACCAAAATTTTTACCGCCCCAGCTTTCACTTTGACCGGACATATAAGATGAATTCAGTCTTCCATTTAACCTCAGCATCCATTCCACTTTAATTTCCATTTTATCTTTTGATTTCTTCTTGAACTTTCCTTTGCTTTCTTCTTCTGTTGTTGATTGTGCCTGTAATGCTGTAAATGTGAATAAGACAGCCAGGCAGGTGATTACATGTTTCATTGTTTGTTTGTTTGTTTATTTAATTGTGAGTAATGGTTTATTGGCGCCTGCAGGAGCATAGAAAATTCCGGCTTGTATGTTAAAACCAGCCGGCAGGTCTGCTGGGTCCAGAACAATAATGTCTTTATATAAACTGCAGGGTGTGCCGCCTTTTCCCAGTAGCAAAGGAAAACGCATATAAGAAACCGGTATGTTCAACTGCTTTTGAACTGTATTAAAGAGATTCACGGCATAATCGTAGCAATTAAACCGGTTCAGGTTATATTTCCTGCCCGACAAGTATACAGCCGCGGATTTCAGGGAGTCCAACCCGTCGGCAGTCAGTCTGCAGGTTATGCTGATATTATACTCCCGGTTACCGTTGTCACGCAACTCGCTTTTAACCCGCTTAAAAAATAAACTTCCCACAGGCCGCCTGGGATAGAAGCCCCATACCATAAACTGACTCTCCCCGCTTAAACTGTCTTTTTTTGTCAGGATCAGAAAAACATGTCCGGGTTCTTTCTGAAAATGAACTTTTCCGGGATTATTGTTATCCGGGATATCCGCCGCCAATGTCAAAAAATAAGTAACGGATTCACTGGAACTGCTGAAAGTGTCAAGCTTTTTTCCAAATTCCGGAATCAGGCCATGATGATCAACCGGTTTACCCGCTGCCAGCTGTATGGTAGTACTGGTATCCTTTATCAATTCCCCGTCAGCAGGAATAGCCCCCCTGCTGTTTCCGGATGATGCCCGTTGGGCATTAACCCATAAGGTACACAGCAGTAAAAAAAGGATCCCGGTTATCCGGTTCCGGGTATTGCTGCCATTGATTTGTTTCATAAAAATCATTTCTCAAAACTATCTTCCAACGGACCAGCAGACAATCCCTGAATGACCTGTATTTCTGACAGAAAAAATACCTGAAAGCAGGTAGACCCTCCAACGCAGAAAATGGATATTTTTAAGCAGGCCAATCACCCGATAACCATTACCATGCAGCTACGCCCCATAAAAAAAGGATTCCTGTTTCTCTGCCTGTTTATACCAGGTTTAGCTTTCGGCCAACCGGCAGATCCCTTAGTGGATAGCCTGGTACGTGAATTATCCCGTAGCCGGGAGGATACCAACAAAGTGAAATTGCTGATGGACCTGGGGAATAATATTGGTTACTACGATGCCAATAAAGCATTGGCCTATGCCAGCCAGGGACTGGAACTCAGTAAGCGGATCAATTATCCGACCGGTATTGCACGGACCCATTACCTGCTTGGTAACACCTACCTGGATCTCGGTGATTATACCAAGGCCCGGGAAAACCTGGATGAAGCGGAAAAGATCTTTGAATCCCTGCAGCGGACCGACATGATCGGGATGATCCAGAATGCCAGGGGTAACTGGTATTATATGCAGAGTGATATGTGGAATGCTTCTCACTATTATATGAAAGCCACAGAGATCTTCCACCAGTTAAAAGACACGATCAAAGAAATATTTCCTTACCAGAACCTTATCGCTTCTCTCGGAGAAACTAAGAACTATGAAAAAGCGATCACACTCAGTAAGAAACTCCTAGTATTGCTTGAGAAAAGAGGAGACAGTCTTCAACTGGCCCATGCCCTGAATCATATTGTACTCAATAATATAGCCAGGGGAAATATGCAGGAAGCCGGTTCTTATGTCCCCCGGCTGCTTTCCTTTATTGAAAACACCCTTGATTTCAATCTTGCCTCCGATTCGTACAATGTCATTGGTGAATATTATTACAAGAACAATCAGTATGACACGGCCATCCGTTATTATAAAATCGCTTTGGATAAAGCCCTGCGCAATAATTACCAGCCAGCCCAGTACAATCTTTCCATTGGTGCGGCTTATCTCAAAAAAAATGAACTGCCGCTTGCCTATACCTACCTGGCAAAGGCGGTAGAACAGGCCCGGGAAGCCAATAGCCGGGATATTTATTTCAGGGCCTGTCTGCCCCTGAGTGAATATTATGAAAAGACCAATGACATCCACTACGCCTATTACTACCTACAGGAATACACCAAACTCAATGACAGCATCCTGGTGGAAGAGACCCGTCAATACTCCACACACCTGGAAGCCGTCTATGAGAACAATAAAAAGGAAAATGAAATCCTGCAGCTCAAAACCACTGAATTGCAAAAGACCCTGGCGATCCGCAAACGGAATAACTACCTCTACCTGGCAGGAGGATTATTCCTGGTTGCGGTTATTTTCTTCCTATTGAAAAGCCGGAATGACCAGATAAAAAGAAGGCTGCTGGAGCAGGATCAGAAACTCAAAGATGAAAAGATACTATCCCTTGAAAAAGAACAACAGGTTATTTCACTGCAGGCGATGGTGAGTGGACAAGAAACAGAAAGGAACCGGGTGGCGAAAGACCTGCATGACGGACTGGGTGGATTATTCTCTACGGCGAAAATGATGCTCAGTACACTGGAACACGAACAGGAAGGATTGAAAAACAACCCGCTTTTTGCCAAGAGTTTTGAACTCGTTAATTCCGCTGCTGAGGAAGTCCGTCGGATTGCCCACAATATGATGCCCGAAGTGCTGATGAAGATGGGGCTGGTACAATCCATCCGGGAGATGTGCAACAGTATCAGTGCCGGAAAGATTCTCCAATGTGCTGTTCAGGCCTATGGAATGGATAAACGACTGGCTTCCTCCACGGAGATCATGCTGTTCCGCATCATACAGGAGCTGATGAACAATATCATCAAACATGCCAATGCCACAGAGGCGATCATTCAGTTTAATCGCGAAGGGAACCGTTTGAGTATTACTGTGGAAGATAATGGCCGGGGCTTCCCTGCAACCGACCCGGAGGATCCCGCTACCGCCGGACTCGCATCCGTACAAAACAGGGTAACCTACCTGAATGGAAATTTCTCGATTGATTCCCGGCAGGAAGTAGGTACCACGGTAATGATGGATTTCCTGATTCATGAATCCTGATCAAATATCCCCGCTGTTTTGTATTTTCAGTATTCCTGTATGACATCCATTCTGATTATAGACGATCATCCGCTGGTAGGAGAAGGCATTTCCACCATGATCCGGGATGTGGCCTGGTGTCAGGTATCCGGCATCTGCAAAAGCGGCCAGGAAGCGCTTGAACAATTAAAAACCCTCGCTCCGGATATAATATTGCTGGATATCAGCCTGCCGGATATTGACGGACTTGAGCTCTGTGAAAAAATAAGGCTGATCAATAAAGAGACGCGGATTATCGGGCTTACTTCTACGAATGAAGCCGGCATCATTACCCGTTTTCTCGCGAAGGGCGGCAATGGGTATCTCCTGAAAAACATGGAAAGAAGTGAGTTGATAGAAGCGATTGAAGAAGTGCTCAAAGGAAAAATATTTTTGAGTAAAGCAGCCAACCAGAAAATACTGGAGCAGTTTCATTCGGTACAGGATGCCTTGGAAAATACCCCGGTACTCACGCGCCGGGAAAAAGAAATCCTGCTATTACTGGCAGAAGGATTGAATGGTCCGCAAATAGCGGAACGGTTATTCCTGAGTCCATATACTGTGGAAACACACCGAAAAAACCTGATGCAGAAACTGAATGTGAATACCACGCAGCTTTTGCTGAAAGTGGCGAAAGAGCAGAAATTATGCTGATTCATTAAATGCCAGTAACACCGCCGCCACTACTCCCGCGGTCTCCGTCCGCAACCTGGTATCTCCCAGGCTAACCGGAACAAAACCCTGTTGCAGGGCCCGTTCAATTTCATCCGGTGTAAAGTCCCCTTCCGGACCAATCAGGATAATGGAAATTGATTGTGGTGTTTGTCTGGCCAGTGGATTCTTTGGCCCGTCTTCGCAATGGGCAATATATTTTCCCATGGCCTTACTTTGTTCCAATACCACATTGAATGGTTGCGGTTCTTTTAACTGCGGCAACCAGACCTGCTGACTCTGCAGCATGGCACTGATACAGATCGCATTCATCCGGTCATACCGGAAGCGCTCTTTTTCCGTACGCTCACAGACCAGGGGAATAATTTCGGTAATACCCACTTCACTGGCTTTCTCTAAAAACCATTCAAAGCGGCTGGCATTTTTAATATTGGAAATGGCAATGGTGACTTTTCGTTCAGCAGCGGGCGTAAATGTTACTTCACGGACAGCCACGGTACAATGCTTCTTATGATCATCGGTGATTTCAGCGAGGAGTAAATGTCCAAGGCCATCGGTGAGGTGCAGTTGTTCTCCCTGCTTCATCCTAAGCACCTGTACGACATGACGGCTGGTATCCTCGTCTAATACAAGTGATTTTTGCGCCTTATCAAATGTGCCAATATAAAAAAAAGGAAGTGCCATGAGGCCAAGAAGACTATTTATTCAGAAAATGGTTTTTCTCTTTGTTAAGCAACAACTTCAGTGTAAAAGAAATAATAGCAGCAATCAGCGTGTAAAACCCGGCGTTCAGCAACAAATCCGCATTCGGATGATGCGTGATCCGCCGGAGTGATCCGAATAAAATGAGTGCGCCCCCTGCTAAAGCCACGGCAATGATATACTTGTTCTTTAGCTTCATCCGGTAATCGCTGAGTCTGACTGCTTTCAGATTTTTTACTTTTAACTTTTGATTTTTTACTTTAGAATGGCGTATCATCATCATCCGGCAGATCATTCATCTTACTGCCGGTCTGCACAAATACCTTGGCGCCACCGTCACTGTCGATATCGCTGACGGGTTTCCAGTTACCAGTAAGGCCTTGTCCGCCAAAACCGCCATTGTCATCTTCTGTAAATTTCTGGATATGAAGCAGGGCCCGTAGTTTGATTGTTTCGAGTGAACCATTCCTGTGTTTGGCGATCCGCACGTGGGTCTCACCGCGGTTATTCTCGCCCAGCTCATTGGTGGTGATATCATAGTACTCGGGACGATACAGGAACATTACCATGTCCGCATCCTGCTCGATCGCTCCGGATTCACGGAGGTCACTCAGCTGCGGCATTTTGTTTCCATCTTTACCGGCTCCCCTGGTTTCCACTGCCCGGCTTAACTGCGACAAGGCGATGATGGGTACACTTAATTCTTTAGCCAGGGCTTTCAGGTTACGGGAGATATTACTGATCTCCTGTTCCCGGTTGGTATTCCGTCCTTCACCGGTACCACTCATCAGCTGGAGGTAGTCGATGATGATCAGTCCGATATTATGTTTGTTTTTCAACCGGCGGCACTTGGCCCGCAGTTCAAAAATGTTCAGCGCGGGTGTATCATCAATAAACAAAGGAGCCTGTGCGAGGCGCTGAACACCTTTCGCATAAAGCTGCTTCATTTCATGCTCTTCCATTTTACCCCGGCTGATTTTTTCAAGCCATATTTCACTTTCGGCAGAGAGAATCCGTTGTACCAGCTGACCGGCACTCATCTCAAGGGAGAACAGGGCCACACCGGTTTGTTTACCCGGATGCATCACCGCATTACGGGCCAGGTTCAGGGCGAATGCTGTTTTACCCACGGCAGGACGGGCAGCGAGGATGATCAGGTCGGTTGCCTGCCAGCCATACGTTACACGATCCAGCGAAGGGAAACCGCTGGGTACACCTGTTACATCTTCATTTTTATGACGAAGATCTTCGATCCGCTTGATGGTATTTACCAGAACGGAGTCAATCGATTCAAAGTTCTTACGCAGGTTATTATTGGTGATCTCGAACAATTTGCTTTCGGCCACATCCAGCAGGTCAAATACATCGGTGGAATCCTCGTAAGCATCCCCGATGATTTCGCCGCTGATGCGAATCAGTTCACGCTGAATAAATTTTTGCAGGATGATTCGTGAGTGAGCTTCAATATGCGCAGCCGAAACAACCGCATTCGTCAGTTTGGTTACATAATAAGCACCACCCACCATATCCAACTCTTCCCGGAAACGTAATTCCTCTGCTACAGTCAGGATATCAATCGGCTGACTTTTATTAGCCAGTCCCTGCATGGCACCAAAAATCCGTTGGTGTGCATCCACATAGAAACACTCCGGCTTCAGGATTTCGACAATGGTATCAAAAGCTCCCTTTTCCAGCATGATTGCGCCTAAAACGGCTTCTTCCAGATCCTTAGCCTGCGGAGGTACTTTTCCATATACCATTGTTCCGAGGTCGAGGGTTGACTTCCGCTTATTCTTGCGGTCCTTGTTAATATTCGTCAGTTCCATTGTCCAGTTAAAGTGATAATACGTTAACGATCCGTTTTTTAAACCCTGTCAGATTGCCTTTTGGCGTAGCTGGCCGGTGACCAAGGGGAGGCTCCATACTTGTATTAAGAAATGATGATCTCTTTGTTAAGGGGATGTTCCTTCAGTCAGTATGGCGAAATAAACCCCTATTCCTTTTTGCACAAAATTTTTCTTTGTGCACCAGTTTTTCACCCGGATTTTGGGGTTATCCACATTCACCTTTTACTTTACTTGCCTATGACAATTTACGTACAAAATCTGGTAAAATCACCTACCATCTAAGTACAGGTGTTTGTTAATTTTGTATCTGATTCTGATCAGGTACACAATATTCGGAGCAATACCTGAGTTAGATACCCGGAAGCTCTTTATTTAACCGTAAACCGCTGCAACCGTACCCCCATTCCTTTCATTTAAAATCACCTATATTATGGAAACTAAAAAACACAGCAGCCACTCCCGCCCGGTCATCAGCCAGGCACAGAACAACACCACCCTCTGGATCGGTCATCTCAGACCGCATACCCACGACCATCTGGCCGGACAGACATTTATTTGCCCTTCTGAAGGATTAGTCAATAACATACAGGTTTTTGCTTCTGCAGTCACCCAACCCGGTGAAGTAGCCCTGACCTTACATGAATTTGACAGCAGTTCCCGCAGCTGGGGTAATGCCATTGGCAATAGTATCCGCCAGGTAGACCGGAACGATGACACCCATTGGATCCGTTTTGAACTGGACCCTATTGAACTGAAAAAAGATGCCACTTATGGTTTCCGTCTGCAAACAAATGACGGGATTATCGGAATCGGCGAAGCCGCCACCGGTAACCGCCATCCGTTTACTTTCGGGCATGCCTGGAATGGTCACAGTACCAGCGACAAAGGCGACTTTTTCAGTTATTTCAGCCTGGCTTTCAAAGTTGAGCTTTGTGCTTAAAAAATATTGCTGCTGAGACGGTTGTAATATAGAAAAACTGCATCCGGCCATTACTGGACTGATAGCCGGATCATACCCTGTTTTGACTCCCTTTGGGGGCCGGGACAGGGTTTTTTTTGCCTTCGGCAAAAGGGGTTGGCCACGATTTGCCTTCGGCAAAATGGTTAGCCACGAATGGACACAAAAAGGCACGAAAAATACAGGGCCACGGACCTGCCTTTGCCGGCAGGCAGGTCACACAGATCTCCACGGATGAAATACATCCCACTTAGAAGGGGTTGTTTCCTGACATCCGGCATCTGTCATCCCGCAACTATTCTGAGCAGGGGCTGTTCCCTAACACCTAACAGCGAACAACGAACACCCATACCGGATGGGCTGTTTCCTGACATCCGTCATCTGTCATCCCGCAACTATTCTCAGCAGGGGCTGTTCCCTAACACCTAACAGCGAACAACGAACACCTATTACCGGATGGGCTGTTTCCTGACATCTGACAACTTCGCCCAGGAGGGGCTGTTCCTGTGGACTGTCGACTGACGACTTCTCTCCCCTATCGACTGATACTAAACATCCTTGTCTGATCGTTGGCTCCCTTTGCTGAACGAAGAACAACCAGATAGAAACCAACACTCATTCGTGAAAGATCGAAGGATGCGGAACTGCTATTAAAATATTGTTGGGCTAACTGATGTCCTCGTATATCATAAATCAACACCTGGTTGTACTTAACCGGATCCGGATTTTGTACCGTGATGCGGTCTGTGGCCGGATTGGGATAGACTGAAAAATTTATAACTGCTGTTTCTGCGATAACAGTTTTAGACATCACCGAAACGGTCAGGTTGTTGGAATGATGATCATCCCCGCAATCATTATCCCGGTGGCGTCGCCCCAAACCGGCAGCAAATGCCCGGTAATAGGTACTGCTACCAGATAACGTATCAAGGTCATTGGTATTACCAATAACAATGAGCCGGTGCTGCTGATCGGTGATGCCCTGAAACAATGTATGTGATATTCCATTCACGACACTATCCGGTGCTATATAAGTATCTCCTCTTTGCCCGTTTCTTTTAACCTGTACTGCAAATCCTTTTGTATAATACGGCCCGCTTTTCCGGTCCCCTATGACATAAACACGGTCCTCGTCCGATAGTACGATAGTGCGGAGCATACAACTGTCCTGTGCAAACGGAAAAGTCCGGCTCCAGGAGAGTGATCCTTGCCGGGGTTGTATCCGGGCCAGCCTGCTCTGTCTTCCGTTATTATAGTATTGCGTCATCAAGGCATACAATTGCCCGTCTTCATCCAGTTTCACATCATCCAGGTTTGCTGCCAGCGCATTGAAAAATGTCTTACGGTATACAACCTGCCCGCTATGCCTGGCTATTTTATGCAGGTATAAAGACTGACCTGCTGCTCTATCCATTGTACCTGTAATCAGCAGGTTGTCATCCCGGTCCAATATGGTGGTCAGACTCTGACGACCAGGATCTGTCTGGTATACCCTTGTTTGAATCAATTGACCGGCCGCACTGATCTTTTGCACTTTAATATCCGGGAAGAACGTATAAAAATCCTCGATCAGTCTGATCGTTCCATTCCGTTCAATATGCAAGCGGGAATAGGAAGTCTGTACCGAATCCATGCGGGTCCAGCGGGTCACCAGGTTCTTATCTGTTTTCATAATAAAAGAAGCCGGGCTGAATCCGGGTCCATCCGGATATTGTCCGTCTCCGGCGAGGTAAAGATTTCCGGCCTCATCCAATTCAAAAACATTCAGGTTAAAAATGGTAAAGCTCCCCGCTAAACTAATTGTTCGTTGTGCCTTTACCACCAGATTACTGTCCAGTTTATAAAAAGTGTACTGTGGATCCTGGGCGAAAGGAAAACTGCGTACAAGCAGATAAAGACTGTTCCGGTAACCGGTTTTCATTTCCACAATACCATAAGGTGCCGTTATAAAAAAAGTACGTTGCTCGGTCCCATTCGTATGTGATTTGGAAATTTTCCAGGTATAATTTTCATTGTCGAGCCGCCACATATAAGCGGCCACAAAAGATTGTCGGGTCAGGGATAAAATTCCGGCGGCATAAGTACCACTCGGCTGGAGTTGTCCGTCCTGCGACTGATACCAGGAAATCTGAGCATTACTGATTAGCTGAATAAATAAAAAAAGGCCAAGAAGGAAGGATTGATGTGCTTTCATACATACGGATTTTAGTGCTTAAAGATCAGTACTACCTGTACAATAATCATGCATCATGTTACTGACCTGCATTTACGGCGGGAATGTTTTTCAAAAAAAGGAATGATACTGCGTAGAAGGCAGGAGAACCGACGGGTTATTTCGAGAAAAAACAACAGGCTAAAAAAGACAGTATTGTACTTAATTCATCAGCATTTCACGTGCATTCTCCATAGCGGCTGCTGTAGGTTTTTCGCCACTGAGCATCCGTGCTATACTGGTAATCCGCTCTTCGGTACTGAGCAGGCGGATATTGGTTTTCACCTGGTCTTTCACAATTTCCTTAAACACGAAGAAATGCGCATCGGCCTTTCCGGCAATTTGTGGCTGATGTGTGATGCAGATAACCTGTCGTTTGGCGGCAAGTTCTTTCATAATGATGCCCACCTGCCTGGCCGCTTCACCGGAAATACCCGTATCAATTTCATCAAAGATCATCGTAGGCAGATCCACGGATTGCGCCACGAGCGATTTTATGCATAGCATCAGCCGGCTCAGTTCTCCTCCACTGGCCACTTTGCGAAGGGGTTGATACTGACCTTTGGTCTGATCACCGGCGGGAACATTGGCATCAAATAAAAACTCCACATTATCAGCCCCGGTTTCCATCAGCTCTACCGGATTGATCATTGTTTTTATCCGGGCATTGGGCATGCCTACCTGGTGCAAGAGTTTATTGACCTTGTCTTCAAAAGGCTTCACCTGCTTTTTACGATTGGCCGATATCTTTTGAGCCAGCATGGATGCACTATCATACAATTGCTGCTTTTCTTTTTCCTTCTGCGCTATCGACTGGTCAATATTCAACACCGCCTGTAGTTTATCCTGCAGCCCGGCCTGTATGGATAAAAGTTCAGCGGTGGTATTCACTCCATGTTTTTTCTGGAGTTTATACCCAAGGGAAAGCCGTTCATTCAAGCGCTCCACTTTTTCAGGATCATAATTCACGTGATCACTGATGCGATCCACTTCCCCGGCAATATCCTGTAATTCGATCTGCGCTGATTGCAGACGTTGTAACAGGGTGGGCAGATCAGGATGATACCCGGTATAAGGATTCAGTTGATTGATCATGATCTTTAGTTGCTGTACCATGGGACTTTCACTCTCCCGCAACTCAAAGAATGTTTTATTCAAAGCCGCTTTGATCCCTTCTGCATTATTCAGGAGTTTCAGTTCGGCATCCGTATCCTCCAGTTCGTTTTCTTTAAAGCCGGCTTCTTCCAGTTCGGTAAACTGGAAACGGTTATAATCGGCTTCCTTATCGAATAACTGTTTCTGTAATTTTAATTCTTCCGCTTCTTTCTTTACGACCTGCCATTTCCTGAAAGCCTGCTGATACTCGTCCAGCAAAGCGGCTTGTCCGGCCAGCGCATCAATCACTTCCCGTTGAAAGCCGGATTCGCCCAGTTCAAGCGTATCGAACTGCTGGTGCAGGTCCACGAGTAAGGCGCTTAATTGTTGAAGTTGGGAAAGATTGACCGGGGTATCATTGATAAAAGCGCGTGATTTACCATTGGTGCTGATTTCACGACGAAGGACCAGCTGGTCTTCATTGTCCAGTTCATTGGCTTTGAGAAAAGCGGCCACGGCTTTTTTCTGTCCGGCCTGGAAGAAGCCTTCCACCACACATTTCTTTTCTTTCTTCACTAAAGCGGCGGTATCGGCCCGTTCGCCAAGAATCAATCCGAGGGCGCCCATGATAATGGATTTACCGGCACCGGTTTCCCCGGTGATCACGTTGAGTTTGCCGGAGAAATCAATTTCCAGTTCGTCGATAATGGCGTAGTTCGATATGGAGAGGCGTTGGAGCATTGAAGGGGCAAATTAAGTTTTTTCGCTACAAGTTGGGCCACGGTGGAAAAGGATTTGCTACGCAAATGCTGCCTGCGGCAGCGGGGTGGCCACGAAATACACAAAAGGGCACGAAAGAATACAGAAAGGCAGGCCACGGATTGCACAGATACCCACGGATAAGTATTGCCTTCGGCAATAATGGGTTGGCCGCGAAAAGACACAAAAGAACACGAAAATACAGGGCCACGGATTACACAGATACCCACGGATGAAATACATCTCACTTAGAAGGGGTTGTTTCCTGACATCCGACATCTGACATCTGACATCTGACAACTTTTCTCAGGAGGGGCTGTTGACTACTAACTTCTAACTACTATCTACTAACTACTAACTAAAGAAGGTTCTGTAAAAACAGAACCTTCTCGTAATAACTATATCTTCTAAGAAAACTACTTGATCTCTACATTATTGCTCAGCTCTTCATCCACCAGGATACGACCGCAGTTTTCGCAGATCATGATCTTCTTGTGCTGGCGGATTTCGCTTTGCTTTTGCGGGGGGATCGCGTTGAAGCAACCACCACAGGCATCCCTTTCTACGGGAACTACGGCAAGACCGTTGCGGTAACTGTGACGGATTTTCTCGTAGCTGGCGAGGAGACGGGGTTCCACATGTTGTTTGGCTTCAGCGGCCATCTTCCCGAAATGTTTTTCTTCCTTCTCATTAGCAGCGATGATCTTTTCCAGTTCGCCTTTTTTAGTCGCCAGAACGCCTTCTTTAGCGGCAATATTCTTCTTGGCTTTTTCGAGCAGGACGGCTTTCTCAGAAATTTCTTCGTTGGCGTCCTTGATATGTTTTTCAGCCAGCTTCACTTCCAGCTGCTGCATTTCAATTTCTTTGTTGATCGCTTCGAACTCCCGGTTGTTCTTTACATTCTCACTCTGCTTTTCGTATTTGGTAACCAGGGCTTCGGATTCCTTGATGGCTTCACGACGCTGCTCAATGAATTCAGACACACCATTGATTTCTTCCTCGATACGGGTTTGACGGGCATGCAGACCAGTGATCTCATCTTCCAGGTCAGCTACTTCCATCGGCAACTCCCCTTTCAGGATCTTGATCTCATCCATTTTACTCTCGATCTTCTGGAGTGTAATCAGGGCGGTCAGTTTTTCTTCTACGGAAAATTCTTTAACGTGTGCCATTTTCAGGTTTAGTGTTTGAAAGTTTGACGTTTGAGGGTGGATCGACCCGGTTTTTGCTTCAACTAAAATAGCGTACAGGGTTGGTTTCCACCTCAGTTTTAAGGACGGCAAAGGTAGGGAATTTTTTGGCTAAAACCTCTTCCAGCAGCCCGATCGTGAATTGCTCGCTTTCATAATGCCCCAGGTCTGCCACCAGGAGCCGGTCATTCGCATCAAAGAATTCGTGATATTTCATATCGGCCGTCAGATAAGCATCCGCCCCTTTTGCTAATGCTTTGGATATCAAGAAACTACCAGCCCCGCCGCAGACCGCCACCCTTTTTATGGCCTGACCGGTAAAGGGGGTATGCCTGATCACCGGGGTACCAAAAACAGATTTGACTTTTCTCAGGAAATCCGGCCCGGATAACGGTTCTGGCAATTCGCCGATCAACCCGGACCCGATCGCAGGATGCGGATTAGCCAGGGCCACCACATCAAAAGCCACTTCCTCATAAGGGTGGGCGGAGCGGAGTGCCCGGATCATGCCCCCCTGCAAATGGGACGGAAACACGAGTTCGAGTCTGACTTCCGGCTCGATATGACGCTCATTTAACTGTCCTACAAAGGGATTAGCGCCTTCGCCGGCCCTGAAAGTGCCGGTTCCTTCTGTATTGAAACTACATTCACTGTAGTTACCGATCTGGCCACCGCCAGCTTCAAACAGGGCGGTTCTGACTTTCTCCGCATGGTCAACCGGAACAAAAGTGAACAGTTTTTTGAGGGTCTGGTCTTTTTCTGACAGGATGCGTTGATTCAGTAATCCGAGCTGGTCGGCCATCCGGCCATTAACACCGGAATGTACATTGTCCAGGTTGGTATGAATGGCATAAATGGCAATATCCTGCTTGATGGCACAGATGATGGTCTGCTCCACATAATTTTTCCCATTGATCTTTTTCAATCCCCCGAAAATGATGGGATGATGGGCCACCACCAGGTTACAGCCTTTGGCTTTGGCTTCCCGGATCACAGCTTCGGTGGCATCCAGACTGCAGATGATCCCGGTACAATCCCAATCCGGACTGCCGGTGATCAGTCCGGCGTTATCATACGACTCCTGGAGCGAGGGAGGTGCCCAGGCTTCCAGGAAGGAAATGACAGTGGCTATTTTCATACCGGAAAGTTACCACAAAGCACCAAAAATGAACCATCCAAAAAGCCGGCGCGGAAAATTCAAAAACTTTAGTACCTTTTACATCGCTTCTGCCCTCTGAATTTTTAATGCATCGCTTTTTTTAATTGTAAATAACTTGCCATGCTCAGAAGAACTACCGGCCGACTACTGCTCCTCCTGCTGGTGATTACCGGATCTGCCGGCACTATCGTCAATAACTCCATTTCAAAACCCGACCGTAAATACGCGATCAACCTGATGAAGGAATCGCACAAGGATGTGGTGAAAGCCACGAAAGGACTTTCGGAAGCCCAACTGGATTTTAAAGCCGCTCCTGACCGTTGGTCGGTGAAGGAGTGTGTATATCATATTGCCGCATCAGAAAAAATGCTCTGGGGCATGTTTGAAAATGCCATGAAAGCGGCCCCCAACCCGGAGAAAAGAACCGAGATCAAGGTAAAGGATGAAGAGCTGGTGATGATGGTAAAAGACCGTTCAAAAAAGAATCAGGCACCGGAACCCATACAACCCAAAAACACCAGCTTTAAGAATCTGGAAGATGCACTGGCTGATTTCAAAGACTCCCGCACAGCCCATATCCGGTATATGCGCACCTCCACAGAAGATATGCGCAACCGCGTAGTACAATTGGGAACCAACTGGATGGATTGTTACCAGCTTTATCTGCTGATCGGCGCACACAGCCAGCGGCATACGATGCAGCTGAATGAGGTGAAGGCGGCGGCGGGATTCCCAAAAGAGTGAGTGGTGAGTAGTGAGTGGTGAGTAGTGAGTGGTGAGTAGGGCGTGAGGAGGGAAAATGATTTATTGGAAGAAACAGGCTGACAGAAAAATGAGTAATGAATGATGAGTAATGAGTAGCTGACCGAACTGTATTAAAGTAATGAGCCCTCCGAAATCCGGAGGGCTCATTACTTTATGCCTTTATAATGACTTTTGTATTAGTAAGTTCAAACATTTGAGTGCTTCATATTATTCAGCCATTTCCCGGGCTACTCATTTCTGATTACTCATTACTCATTCAGCGCTCAAATCACTTCTAAAAGCAAGATCACTACCTGAGCCACTCACCACTCACCACTCACCACTCACTCCCTCCCGATCACCTGCTCCAACGATATCAGCTTCCCCGACGTCGTCATCCCTTCCACCACAACGCGGAACCGTTTGGTCCGGTCGCTGTTGTAGAAACTGATCGGAATCACCGGATCAATATTGTTGACGAAAAT
>Ga0075154_10001551_pt1 | contig 16229 bp, 15 predicted proteins | sample JI71714BDNA_FD_70965 | JGI IMG/M metagenome (GOLD analysis project Ga0075154, IMG submission 70965) | Wastewater effluent complex algal communities from Wisconsin, to seasonally profile nutrient transformation and Carbon sequestration -... | ecosystem: Engineered > WWTP > Effluent > Algae... | reverse complement strand
CATCATCGAGGAATTGCTCTCCTCCGGCATGAATGTCGTGCGCCAGCTGCTGCCGGCGACGCGGCCCGATTCATGGTTCGGCATGCGCGGCGGCGGCATCGGCGTGGCGCTGCCCCAGGCCGCGGCCATGCAATTGGCCAATCCGGGCCGGCCGGTGGTGGCGCTCACTGGCGATGGCAGCCTGATGTATTCGGCCGCCGCACTGTGGACCTGCGCGCACTACAAGCTGCCGGTGGTCACCATCGTCTTCAACAACAGCAGCTATCGCATTCTCAAGCAGCGCACCCGCGCCATCGGCGATCACAGCGCCCGCGAAGGGGTGTTCGTGGCGATGGACCTGACCGAACCAGCCATTGATTTCATGGCGCTGGCCCAGGCGCATGGGGTGAAGGGCGTGCGGGCGGAGAGCATCCCGGCTTTGTTGGAGGCATTCCAGGCCGCGCTGGCCAGCGATGCGCCCACCCTGATCGAAGTCCCGGTGGCCCGGGCGATCTGACACCCGCCCCACAAAAAAGAGCCGCGTCATGCTGAACTTGGTTCAGCATCCATGGCGCAAATGCCCCATGGAGCGCGCCTTGCGGGGTTTTCCTCCCATGGATGCTGAACCAAGTTCAGCATGACGGGGGCTTTTTGTCAGTGTGGCCCTACACCAACCAAAGGCTCTGCAACTCCCGCAGCAGCCCCGCCGGCAGCGCTTCGCCCTGTGCTGCCCCGGCGGCCAGATCGGGCGGCGCATCCTCGACGGCCAGATAGCGCCAGCCCTGGTGCGCCCGCTTCGGCGTCGGTTCCACCAGCACCGGGCCGGGCACCAGTTCGATGGCGCATTTCGGCCCCCAGGCGGTATCGGCCATGCTGATCGACAGGATCGTCTGCCGCGCCACCAGCCGGTGCGCGATGATCCAGAACATCGAACCGCCGATCAGTTCATCGGCGCGCTTGGGCATCATGCGCGTGTGGGCCCCGGCGCGGCCTTCGCCCCACCAATGCGCCTGCCTTGCTGCCAGCGTTTCGATATCCGGGCAGCCCACCGCCACCTTGGTGAGATTGAGGGTCATTGCAGGTTGGCGACACCCACCATCGCGGCCAGGCCCAGAAAGCCCAGAAAGCCCATCGTGTCGGTCGTCATCGTCACGAAAATGCTGCTGGCCACGGCCGGATCGGTGCGCAGCCGGGTCAGCGCCAGCGGCACCAGCACGCCGGCCAGCCCGGCCACCATGATGTTGAACAGGGCCGCTGCGGCAATCACCGCGCCCAGATTGATGCTGTCAAACAGGAAGCCCACGCCCAGCCCCAGCAGCGCCGCAATGGTCAGGCCGTTCAGCATCGCCACCCGCACTTCGCGCCAGATGGTGCGGCGGGTGTTGCTTTCGGTCAGCTGGTTGGTGGCGATGGCGCGCACTGCCACCGCCATGGTTTGCGTGCCGGCATTGCCACCGATGCTGGCCACAATGGGTGTCAGGGCGGCAAGCGTCACCAGTTTTTCGATCGTCGGTTCAAAGGCGGCGATCACGCTGGAGGAGATCATCGCCGTGCCCAGATTGGCCGCCAGCCAGCGCACGCGCGCCTTGTAACTTTCCACCACCGGCTCGTTGATGTCGCCATCGCCGGCGCCCGACAGTTTCAGCGCATCCTCGCCGGCTTCGGCCTGGATGATGTGCACCACGTCATCGACGGTGATCACGCCAACCAGCTTGCCATAGGCATCGACCACGGCCGCCGAAATCAGCGCATATTTCTGGAACTGCAACGCCACCTCTTCCTGGTCCATGGTGACCGGGATCAGCGTCTGTTCGCGCTTCATCACATCGCCCACCATCAGATCGGGCGGCGCGGTGAGCAGCCAGCTCAGCCGCAACGTGCCGATCGGGCGACCGGCATCGTCGATCACGAAGATTTCCCAGAAATCCGTGGCCGGATCGATGCTGGCGCGGATGCGTTCGATCACCGCGCCAACGCTCATCGCCTCGGCCACCGCCACCAGCTCGCGCTGCATCAGGCGGCCGGCGGATTCCTCGGGATAATTCAGCGCGGCTTCGATGTCGGCGCGGTCTTCCGGCGCCAGCGCGCGCAGCACGGCGCGCTGTTCATCGGCCTCCAGATCCTCGATCACCGCCACCGCATCATCGGTGTCGAGCTGGGTGACGACTTCGGCGACCTCGCCCGGCGACAGCGCGTCGAGCACATCCTCGCGGACATAATCGTCCAGCTCGGCAATCACGTCGGCGTTGAGCACATCGCCCAGCGCGGCGGCGAGCGGGGTGCGGGCGCTGGCGGGAATGGCGGCAAACAGATCGGCCACGTCGGCCGGGTGCAGCGGGCTGACCAGCGCGCGCAGGCCATCCTCATCGCCGCTGTCCAGCACAGCGGCGACTTCGGCCACAAAGGCCCGGCTCAGCCGGCCTTCCTGCAGCGCATCCGGCGCATCCGGCGCATCAAGGCGCAGATCATCGTTCATCGGGCTGCGTTATACGCGCCCCGGCCGGGATTGCCAGTCAGCCAGCGGCCCTGCGGCGAGCCGCCCGCCAGGCGCGCACCGCGCGGCCCATGTGCGCCCGGCGCAGGCCGCGGCCGGCCATGATGCGTTTGAAATCAATGGCGCTGTCGAAATTCTGCAGCTGCCAGTGATAATAATTCACATATTCCAGCCAGGCCAAGAGGCAGAGGCCCACCGCCGCGATGGTGCGCGGTGGCCAGCCGTGGCTGGCGATGGCATGGAGGGTGGCAGCGGTGGCGGCCGCCAGCAGCCCCAGAGACGGGAGTTCGGCGCGGGCGCAAACGGCCACAAGCCGGTCGGCCAGCGCCTGCTCGCCATCCAGCCGGGCCAGCGCCATCCGCCACGCCGCCGTGCCCACCACCAGCAGGAAGGAACAGGCCACAGCGCTCAACACGGCGGCGAGATCGGGCGTATCGCCGGCATTCCAGACCAGGAACCAGACGAACAGCGGCACCGCCAGCACATTGCCGCCCTCCATCTTCCAGTAACTGGAAAGATGCTTGCGCAAGGCCACCGGATCGCGGCCGGAAAAGCGGGGCGTGCTCATGACCGGGGTTTAGCGCAACCGGGTGCGCTTGCCATGGTGGCAAATCGGCCACGGCCGGCTATGCTGCGGCCATGCAATTGCGCAAGGTCATGCTGCTGTTGGTCGCTGCCGCCCTCGCCGCCGTGGCCGTCATCGCCGCCCGGCAACAGCCGCCGGCCGCCGTGGCCAAGCCGGCTGTGTTGCCCATGGCGCGGCCGGGGCAGGCGTGGGGGCTGGTGCAGCAGCGGCTGGCAGGCGGCATGGCCAGCCTGGATCTGCCGCCTGCCGGCCTGCGCATCGAACTGGCCGCGCAAACCAACGCCAACGGCATGATCACGGCCACGCAGCCGCTGCCGGCGGGCACCAAATGGCCGGAATCGGTCACCGCCCTGGTCAAACAGGCCACGGGCAACGTGCCCTTTGCGCTGGCCGGGCCGGCGGGCCGCTATCGCCTGTGGCTGGTGCTGCGCCCCTCTGGCCAGCCGCCCGAACCGGCGGTAATGGCGGGGCAGGGGAGCATCTGAATGATCATCTGGCTGCCGATCATGATCTATGGCACCACCACCGCGCTGGGGCTGGTGCTGGGCTGGTATTTCCTGTCGTCAAAGCGCCCGCCCAAGGCCGTGCAGGCCATCCACCTGCTCACCGGCTTTGGCGGGCTGGAGGTGGTGATGCTGATCAGCTCCCGCTCGCGTGGCAATGCCGATCTGCAGGAAAACGCCACCCTGGCCCTGATCCTGCTGGCCTTTGCCGTGGTCAGCGGGCTGTTCGCCGGCATCATGGCCAAACCGCGGCCCGACATGCTGGGCCCCAGCCTGGCGCTGCACGCGCTGCTGGGCGGCAGTGCCTTTCTGGTGCTGCTCAACTGGGTGATGAACGCCGCCTGAGCCAGCGGCGGAACCAGGTCCGCCACCGGCCCTTTGACGCTCAGAAGTTCATGTTGGCCGCCAGATAATAGAAGGCCCCGTTGAACCCGAACTGCCCGGCGTTGCGGGTGAACGGGATCTGGCCGTTGGAATATTGCGCCGCCTCGCCGGCAAAGCCGTTGCGGCGGGCATTCCACTTGTCGGGATAGGTGTTGAAGATATTGTTCCCGCCGGCGGTCAGCGCAAAACGCTCGGTGAAACGGTAGGTGACGCTCAGATCAAACAGGGTCTTGGCGCCAAATTCCTGCACGCAGCGGTTGCTGGCATCGCACTGCACATTGCTGTCCGCCGCATTCAGGCCGGCGCTGAACGCCTTGACCGAACCAAAGTGGCTGGCCCGCCCCGTCAGGTTCAACTGGCCCAGATCCAGGCTGGACGAGAACAGCACCTTGGTGCGCGGCAGGGCAACCTCGATCAGTTCGATGGCGGTCAGGCCGATCAGCGGCGTGGCGCGGATCGTGGCATTGGCCCCGGCGATCAGCGCATCGGGCGTGGCGCGCTGGCGCAGCACATCGGTGTTGGCATGGGTGCCAGCCAGCGTCAGGTTCAGCCGGTTGTCACCGCCCAGCGGCACCTTGTAGGTGGCAACCACATCAATGCCGCGCGTGCGGGTGTCGATCTGGTTGGTGAAGAAGCGGATTTCGCGCACGCCGGGGAATAGCGCCGCCACCGCCGGATAATTGGCGGTGATGATGCCATCGGTGATGGCGATGCGGTCCTGGATGTTGATCTGGAAGGCATCGACCGTGATGGTCAGCCGGTCGAAATTGCCGGTGATGCCGCCGGCAAAACCGTCCGACACTTCGGCCCTGGGGTCTTCGATGCCCAGGCGGGCCAGCCGCGGATTGTCGCTGGAAATCTGCTGCGTCTGCAGGATCAGGCCGTTCTGCACCGTGGAGGTGTTCACCCGGTTGCCGATCTGGGCCAGCGACGGCGCGCGGAAACCGCGGTTGTAGGAGGCGCGCAGGCCGATATTGTCGCTGACCTTGTAGCGGCCAGCGAACTTGCCCGAAAGATTGCCGCCAAAATCGCTGTAATTCTCATACCGCACCGCCGCGGTCAGCAGCAGGCGATCGGTCACATCGGCTTCCACATCGACAAAGGCGCCGATGTTGCTGCGGCTCAGGTCATTCTCGTCCTCAGGGGCAAAGCCGGGGCGGCCGTTGGTGGCCGGCACCTTGCCGGTGACGGTGAGCGGACCAATGGCATAGGAGGCCGGATCACCCCGGGTCACCACGAAATTGTCGCGGCGCCATTGCACGCCAAAGGCGACGTTCAGCGATTCCATGCCCAGCGTCGAACCGAAATTCTTCGATCCGGTGAATTCCACCACCTGCTGGTTGAAGGCCGAACGGCCAACATAGAAGCTGGTCGGGCTGGCCGCGCCCAGCGAGGCGTTGACCGTGTTGCGCGCAAACTGGTCAAGATGATTGTGGCCGCGGCCATAGCTCAGATCCAGCTTCCAGCCGTCAAACTCGCCGCGCAGGCCGCTGTTCACCGACCAGTCGATGGACCGGCCGGGCAGCACCGGCACATAGCCATCGGGGAAGATGGTCAGGTTGGAATTGGCAAAGGTGGCGGGCGCCCGGAAGAAGCCGAAGGCCTGGATATCCTTGCGCGAATAGCCGCCGAACACATAGGCGGTGATCGTATCAGACAGCGGCAGCTCCGAATTGACGAAGCCCTGATAGGTCTTGTTCTGGTTGGAGCCATAGACGCCCACCACGAACGGCCCCTGCGGATAGACACCGCGATCAGCGCGCGGATTGGCGGTGGTATAGGGGAAATTCGCCGTTGGCCCGCTGAAATTGGCCGGCGCCGCCGGATACAGCACGCCGTCATAGGGATCGGACCGGTTGGTGGCATCGGCGCTGAAATATTCCAGCGTGTAGTTGATGAAACCACCGTTGCCGCCCAGCTTCAGGCCCTGATTATACATGGCGCGCACGGTGAAGCCGTCCCCCGCCTGCTGGATGCCCGAGGTGATGTTGGCGTTCACGCCGTCGCTGGCATCATTCAGTGTCAGGTTGATGATCCCGGCGATGGCATCCGAACCATATTGCGCCGCCGCCCCATCGCGCAGCACTTCGATGCGCTTGATGGCGCCCGACGGAATGGCGTTGAGGTCGGACACCACGGTGCCAAGGCCCGGCGACAGGTTGAGGTTCAGCGCCGAGAACTGGTGGCGGCGCTTGCCGTTCAGCAGCAGCAGCGTCTGGTCGGGCGACATGCCGCGCAGCGACGCCGGATCGGCAAAATTGGTGGCGCCGTTGATGCCATATTTGGTGGAGTTGAACGACGGCGAGGTGAACTGCACCTGTTGACCCAGATCGATCTGGCCGGTGCTGCGCAGTTCGGCGGCGGAGATGATGTCCACCGCCACCGGCCGGTCAACATCGGTACGGGCCTTGCCGCGCGAACCGATCACGGTGATCACTTCGTTCGCTTCGGCGTCGTCCGCTGCGGCTGTGTCTGCCGCCGGTGCGGTCTGGGCGGCCGCCGTCACCGGCGCACACAGGGCATAGAGCGAGGCGCCGATCAGGGCGCGGGCATGCATATTGGTCATTTTCATGATCGTCTCCCCATTGGTCGTTCTGGTTTGAGTGCCGGTTTCAGTCCGGATCGGCTTGCGGGCCCGGCACTGCATTGTCGGGCCCGAATTGGTGGTGGGTGAACACGGCGGCAAAGCGCGCCTCGTCGATGCCGCGTTCCCAGCGCGACACCACGATGGTGGCCACGGCATTGCCGATGAAATTGGTCAGCGCCCGGCATTCGGACATGAAGCGGTCAATGCCCAGGATCAGCGCCATGCCGGCGATCGGCACGCTGGGCACGATCGACAATGTGGCCGCCAGGGTGATGAAGCCGGCGCCGGTCACGCCGGCGGCGCCCTTGGAACTCAGCATCGCCACCGCCAACAGCAGCAATTGTTCCGAAAGGCTCAGTTCGATGCCGGTGGCCTGCGCGATGAACAGCGCCGCCAGCGTCATGTAGATGTTGGTGCCATCCAGATTGAAGCTGTAGCCGGTGGGCACCACCAGGCCAACGATGGGCCGCGGGCAGCCGGCGCGCTCCATCTTGTCCATCAGGCTGGGCAGGGCGGATTCGGAACTGCTGGTGCCCAGCACCAGCAGCAATTCGGCCTTCAGGTACCGGATCAGCGTGAAGATGGAAAAGCCCGCCCCCCTGGCCACCAGGCCCAGCACGACAATCACGAACAGGATGGAGGTGAGATAGAAGGTCGCCACCAAGGCTGCCAGATTGGCAATGGAATCAACGCCATATTTGCCAATGGTGAAGGCAAAGGCCCCCAGCGCGCCAATGGGCGCGGCCCGCATGAAGATGGCCACCAGCGTGAACAGCGCGGCGGCCAGCGCCTCCATCAGCTTGACCACCGGCTGCGCCGCCGCGCCGCCCATGGCCAGCGCGATGCCAAAGCCGATGGCCAGGAACAGCACCTGCAGCAGATTGCCGTCCACAAAGGCGCCAACCATGGTTTCGGGGATGATGCCCATCAGGAAGGCGGTGATCGTCTGATCCTTGGCCTTGGCGACATAGTCATTGACCGCGCCAGTCTCCAGCGTGGCCGGATCGATGTTCATGCCGCTGCCCGGCTGCACGACATTGGCCACGATCAGGCCGACAATCAGCGCGATGGTGGAAAAGCACAGGAAATAGGCAAAGGCCTTGGCCGCCACCCGGCCAACATGGCCCAGGTCGCGCATGCCGGCGATGCCGGTGACGATGGTGAGGAAAATCACCGGGGCGATGATCATCTTGACCAGGCGGATGAAGGCATCGCCCAGCGGCTTCAGCGCCACGCCGGTTTCAGGGGCGAAATGGCCGATCAGCCCACCCACCGTGATGGCAAGCAGCACCTGGGCGTAAAGCTGGGCGTAAACCGGCTTGCGACGCGCCGGTGCGCCCGTCGAGGCCGACGGCGTGATGATGGCAACTCCCCCGCACCGGCGGTTCTTCTGACCGGTGCCCTGTCTCAATCAGTCGTCACACCGCGGCTTGCAATGCGTTTGTCACATCAAGGAAAGGCGTCAAAAATCAAGCAGATGGCCAAAGCTGCGGACAATATTGGTGCGAAAATCCGCACAAATACGCGCGGCCATGTGCGGAAATCCGCACATTTCGCTTGCCGCCGTGGTCAGGGCTGGCATGGTGGCGCCATGCCCAAACGGCTGCAATCCCGTCTGCCCACCCTGACTGCGCCGCTGCGCTGGCTGCTGCTGGCCGTGCTGATCAGCCTGGCCGCCAGCTGGGGCGCCGGCGTGATCGCCAGCCGCCGCGAGGATGAAGTGCTGCGCAGCGACGCCGGGGTTTCGGCCAATCTGTTCGAAGCGGTGCTGCGCAATGTGCTGGAACGCTATCGCGCACTGCCGCTGGTGCTGGCCGGCGATGCCGCGGTGGAGGCGGCGCTGCGCGATCCGCAGGCGCGGCCCCGCCTGAACCAGCGGCTTGCGGCCCTGGCAGCGCGCACCGGTGCAGCCGCCATCTATGTGATTGGCGCCGATGGCCGCACCATCGCGGCCAGCAACGCCGGCCAGCCGCGCAGCTTTGTTGGCCGCCAATTCACCTACCGTGACTATTTTGTCGGGGCGATGGCGCGCGGCCGCGGCGAACAATTCGCGCTGGGCACCACCTCCAACCAGCCCGGCCTGTATCTTTCGGCCCGGGTCGATGCCGGTGGCCGGCCGCTGGGGGTGGTGGTCACCAAGATCGATTTTTCGCCGGTGGAACGGCAATGGCGGCAATCACCCACGCCGGTGTTTGTCACCGATGCCAATGGCGTCGTGATCATCACCAGCGTGGAAGCCTGGCGCTTCCGCCCGGAACGGTCGCTGGCGATCAATCCCAATTCCAGCCATCCCGCGCATGTCAACGCCCGCCTGCCCGGCCGCGGCGAACAGGAATATGTGCGGGTGCAGCGCGGCACCGGCCTGGCGGGCTGGACGCTCAATCTGCTGCAGCCGGCCGGCCCGGCAGTGGCGGCGGCGGCCACGGCGGCCAGCACGCTGACCCTGATTGTCGCCAGCCTGATCATCGCGGCGGGCTGGTGGATCAACCGCCGCCGCACCCGCGATGCGCGCACCGCCGCCGCCCGCGCTGCCGCCCAGGCCCAGCTGGAAACCATGGTGGCCGATCGCACCCGGGAATTGACCGCCGAAATGGATGAGCGCCGCCGCGCCGAAGCCGCCCTTCTGCAACTCCATCTGGAACTGGAACAGGCCAACCGCCTGACCACCCTGGGCCAGATCGCCGCCGGGGTGACGCATGAAATCAACCAGCCGGTGGCCGCCATCGCCACCTGGGCCCACAGCGCCCGGCATTATCTGGCGCGCGGCCAGGCCGAACAGGCCGGCAATGCGCTGGCCACCATCCAGCAGTTGACGCAGCGCATCGGCCATATCACCGGCGAACTGCGCGATTTTGCCCGCAAATCCGATGGCCCGCCGGTGCCGGTGGTGCTGGCCGATGCCATCGCCGGCAGCCGCCTCCTGGTGCCCGACGGCAAGGGCCGCCGCCGCATCGACATCGACAGCCGCGCCGTGCCCGCCGGCCTTGCCGTGCTGGCCGATCGCATCCGGCTGGAACAGGTGCTGGTCAATCTGCTGCGCAATGCCCAGGAAGCCGGCGCCAACCGCATCACCCTCACCGCCGCCGCCGCCGGCCAGATCAGCATCGACATTGCCGACAACGGCCCCGGCCTGCCGCCCGCCATTGCCGCCAGCCTGTTCACGCCGTTTCAAACCAGCAAGCCGCGCGGCCTGGGCCTCGGCCTCGTCATCTCCCGCGATATCTGCCGCGCCATGGGCGGCGATCTGGCCCTGCTGCCAGCGGCCAGCGGCACCTGTTTTCGGATCACCCTTCCGGCCGCATCATGATCAACGCCCCCATCCTGCTGGTTGACGATGATGAAGCCCTGGGCGCCGCGATTGCCGCCAGCCTGGAACTGGCCGGCCATCAGGTGATCATCCACCGCGATGCGCAGGCCGCGCTGGCCGGGCTGGACCGCCGCTTTGCCGGGGCGATCATTTCCGATCTGCGCATGCCCGGCATGGATGGCTGGCAGTTTTTTGCCGCCGTGCAGCAGCTTGATCCCGATCTGCCGCTGATCTTCATCACCGGCCACGGCAATATCGATGAAGCGGTCAGCGCGCTGAAAGCCGGCGCCTATGATTTCGTGGCCAAGCCCTTTGATCCCGATCGGCTGCTGGCCAGTGTGGCGCGCGCGCTGGAAAAACGCCGGCTGGTGCTGGACAATCGCCGCCTGGCCGCCATCGCCGCCAATGCCGCGCCCGATACGCTGGCGCATGTGCTGGCGCTGGCCGGCGACGATCCGGCCGTGGCGGCCCTGCGCGACCGGGTGGGGCAGGTGGGCGATGCCGATATCGATCTGTTGATCATTGCCGAACCCGGCTGCGGCCGTGACCGCGTGGCCCGCGCCGTGCATGATCGCAGCCGGCGCCGCGCCCGCGCCCTTGTCGCGTTCAATTGTGCCGCCCTCCCGGCCGAGGCGCAGGCGGGTGAGCTCTTTGGCCAGCCCGGCCCGCGCGGCAATCGCGGCCGCCTCGCCCAGGCGGCGCAGGGCACATTGTTTCTGGACGGTATCGACGCACTCGCACCGCCGGTGCAGCTGCGGCTGCTGGCGGCGCTGGAGACGCGGGATGTGCGCGTGATCGCCGCCGCGCCGGCCCTGCCCGATCGGCTGCACCCCGAATTGCTGATCCGGCTGGGCGGGGTGCGGCTGCTGATCCCGCCGCTGCGCCAGCGCCGGGATGATGTGGTGATGTTGTTTGGCCAGCTGGCGGCGCAGGCGGCGCAGCGGCTGGGCCAGGCGCTGCCGCCGATCAGCGCCAGCGTGCGCGCCCATCTGATCGCCCATGATTGGCCGGGCAATCTGGCGGAGCTGGAAAATTATGCCCAGCGCTTTGTGCTCGGGCTGGCCGAAACCGGGCCGGCGGTGGCCGATGTTGCCGGCACCAGCCTGGCCGAACGTCTGGCCCGGGTCGAAGCCGGCCTGCTGCGCGAGGCGCTGGACCGTCACGGCGGCCGCATCGAAGCGGTGATGGCCGCGCTGTCGCTGCCGCGCAAGACCTTGTACGACAAATTGGCCCGCCACGGCATTGATCCGCGCCGTTACCGCCGGCCGGGCCGCGGCGGCCAAGCCTAGCCAGCGTCCGGCCAGCTGACGGACAAAATCTCCACCTCCTGCCCGGCCAGCATCACGACATCGCCCACCTGCCGGCCGATGACAGCGCGGGCCAGCGGCGAGACATAGGACACGCTGCCCCGTGCCGGATCGGCTTCATCGTCGCCCACAATGGCATAGGTCTGGCGCCGGCCATCGCCGCGCTCGAAACACAGGCTGCTGCCAAAGCCGATCGTGCCATCCGCCGGCCGCTGTTCCACCAGCTGCGCCGATGCCCGCCGCGCCGACCAATAGCGCAAGTCGCGGGTGGCGCGGGCCATGGCGGTGCGGTCGCTGCTGATCGATCCGCTGGCCTGCGCCTGCGCATAGGCAGCGCGCGCCGCCGCCAGCTCTGCATCAATCTGGGCCAGGCCTTTGGCGGTCACCAGATTGGCATGCGCCGGGATCGGACGGTCCGGCAGATCGGCCGCCACCGCCTCCGCATCGGATTCCTTGGTGAAGGCAACGCTCATGGTATCAGCAATGACCCATCGCCATAGGAATAGAACCGATATTCGCTTTCAATGGCATGGGCATAGGCCCGGCGCATCACGTCCAGCCCCATCAGCGCGGAAACCAGCATGAACAGGGTGGAGCGCGGCAGGTGGAAATTGGTGATCAGGCCGTCAATCGCCTTCAGCCGATATCCGGGCGTGATGAAAATGCTGGTGTCCCCGGTAAAGGCGCGGATCTCGCCGTTGTCCGAAACGCAGCTTTCCAGCAGCCTGAGCGAGGTGGTGCCCACCGATATGATCCGCCCGCCAGCGGCGCGCGCGGCGTTGAGCCGGGCCGCCGTGGCGGCATCGATGCTGCCCCATTCGGCGTGCATCTTGTGGTCCTCCACCCTGTCGGCCTTCACAGGCAGGAAGGTGCCGGCACCCACATGCAGGGTCACGGTTTCGCGAGTGACGCCGGCATCGGCCAGCGCGTCCCACAGGCGCGGGGTGAAATGCAGGCCGGCGGTGGGGGCGGCCACGGCGCCATCCCTGGCCGCGTGCAGCGTCTGGTAATCGGCGGCATCCTGGGCATCGGTGCCGCGCCGGCGGGCGATATAGGGCGGCAGCGGCATCTGCCCGACCCGTTCCAGCGCTTGTTCCAGCGTCTCGCCGGGCAATGCCGAAAATCGCCACAACACGCCGCCTTCATTGGCCTTTTCAATCACCTCGCCAGTCAGGCCGGGGCCAAACTCCACGCTGTCGCCGGGCTTCAGGCGGCGGGCATTCTTCACGAAACTCCACCACTGGTCCGCCGCTTCGCGCTTGTGCAGGGTCACGCCGATATGGGCCTGGCCCTTGGTGGCGTGCAATTGCGCCGGGATCACCCGCGTGTCGTTCACCACCAGCACATCGCCGCGCCGCAGCCGGCCGGGCAGGTCCATGAAGGTGAAATCGTCCAGCCGGCCGACATCCCGGCCAGTCACGCACAGCAGCCGGGCCGAATCGCGCGGGCTCGCCGGCCGCAGCGCGATGCGCTCTTCGGGCAGGGGAAAATCGAAATCATCAACCAGCATCGGGGGAACAGCCCTTGTTGGTGTGGCAGGGGAGGGGCGGGGTTATTTGGGCGGGATCGGGCCCGTGGGCGGCGGCAGGCCCAGCGCGCCGGCCGGGATCGGCGTGATCGCCGGCTTCAGGGCGGCAAAGTCCGGCGGCGGCACCTTGTCGGCCGCGATGCTGGCCTTGATGATCTTGCTGGGATTGTCCGGCGGCTCGCCCTTTTCAATGGCATCAACGAACTTCATGCCTTCCACGATGCGGCCCCACACGGTGTAGGTGCGGTCCAGCCGCAGCACCGGCATCAGCACCAGGTAAAACTGGCTGTTGGCGCTGTCGTCGCCCTGGGCGCGGGCCATGGCCACCGCGCCGCGCACATGCGGCAGATCGTTGAACTCGGCCTTCAGATCGGGCAGCTTCGATCCGCCCTGGCCGGTGGCGGTCGGGTCGCCGCCCTGCGCCATGAAGCCATCGATGACGCGGTGAAACACCGTGCCATCGTAAAAGCCTTCACGCACCAGCGTCTTGATGCGCTCCACATGCTTGGGTGCCACATCCGGGCGCATCACGATCTTCACCCGGCCGCCGGTCGAAAGATCCAGCAGCAGGATATTCTCGTCGCTCACCTGCGCCATCGTGCCCGCCAGGTTCGACGGGCCGGCCATTTCCGGCAGCTTGGGCGGCGCCTTCAGATCCTTGGGATCAATGCGCTGCTGCTGCGCCAGCACCGGGCCGGCGCACAGCAAGGCAACTGCAAACAAAACCGAAAATCGCATCACTGGCCCTTCAATCCATTCGCCTTCACCCGGGCCACCACGTCATCGGCAATCGCTGGCGGCACGAATTTGCGGATGTCGCCACCATAAACAGCTATTTCCTTGACCAGACGTGAAGCGATCGGCTGCAACGCCACATCGGCCATCAGAAACACCTGTTCGATATCATCGTTCAGCGCCCGGTTCATGCCGGTCATCTGAAACTCATATTCAAAATCCCCGGCCCCGCGCAGCCCGCGCACGATGATGGTGGCGCCCAGCCGCTCGGCGAACGACATCAGCAACTCATCGAAATCCGCCACTTCCACATTGGGAATGTCGGCGGTTTCCCGGATGATCTGGGCCTTGCGTTCGGCCAAGGTGAACATCGGCGATTTCGATGGGTTGGTGGCCACGCCAATCACCAGCCGGTCCACCAGCCGCGCGCCGCGCCGGATGATGTCCAGATGCCCCAGCGTCATCGGATCGAACGTGCCGGGATAAACGCCGATGCGGTTCATGGCCGACCTTTCAGTTCTCGCGCTCAACCGCGAAACGGGCGATGGCGCGCAACAGATCCGCCTCCGGCCCATAGGATGAAAGATGGCCAATGGCCTGATCGATCAAGGCGTTGGCCTGGTCGCGCGCGCGCTCCACACCCAGCAGCGACACGAAGGTCGCCTTGCCGGCGGCGGCATCCTTCTGCACGGCCTTGCCGGTCTTGGCCGACGTGCCTTCCACATCCAGCAAATCATCGGCAATCTGGAACGCCAGCCCCAGATCACGGGCATAGGCCCGCAGCGATTTGCGCTGGCCTTCCGAAGCGCGGCCCATGATGGCGCCGGCTTCCAGGCACCACTGGATCAGGGCGCCGGTCTTCAACTGCTGCAGCCGGGTGATGCCAGCCAGATCATAGGTGATGTCGCCGGCCACCAGATCCATCATCTGGCCGCCAGCCATGCCGGCCGGGCCGGACTGGATGGCCAGTTCCGTCACCAGCTCCAGCCGGGCGAACGGGTCTTCGTGGGTGGCGGGATCGGCCAAAATCTCGAAGGCGATATCGTGCAGGCAATCGCCGGCCAGCACGGCGGTGGCTTCGTCAAAGGCCTTGTGCACGGTGGGCTTGCCGCGCCGCATGTCGTCATCGTCCATGCAGGGCAGATCATCGTGGATCAGGCTGTAACAATGGATGCACTCGATGGCGAGTGCGACGCGCAGCGCCCGTTCGCGATCAACATGGAAAAGGTCGCAGGCCGCCACCACCAGCAGCGGGCGCATGCGCTTGCCGCCGCCAATCACGGCATGGCGCATGGCTTCATACAGGCGGGCGCGGCTGTCGTCCGGCACGGCCAGCAGCCGGTCAAACCGCTGATCAATCGCCTTGCCGATGGCATCCAGCGCCGGTTTCAGCATGACAGGGGCAGGAACCATGGCCGGGCCTTATTGCGCGTCAAAGGGGCGGGTGGCGATGGCTTCGCCGGCAGCATTTTGCTGAATCTGCTCGATCCGCAGCCGCGCATCGGCCAGCCGGGCTTCGCACAGCGATTTCAGCCGCTGGCCTTCTTCATAAAGGCTGATCGATTCATCCAGGCTGCGTTCCCCGGTTTCCAGGGCGCGCACGATATCTTCAAGGCGTTTCAACGCCTCTTCAAAACTGGGCGGGGGGGCGGCGTCTGCAGTCATGCTGGCCGTATCTGGACGGGCCGCGACACTTGGTCAAGCGCCAGCCGCAGCCGCGCACCGCCGTTGCCGCGCCAGCCACGCCATTTCAGCACCATAGCCCGGCGCCGACCTGCCATTTCTGCCGCTTGCGCCCCCGCTGCCGGGGGCCGACACTTCGGCCGGAAATCAGGGGACGATCAGCATGCCAACCACCACCACAGCGGCGATTCTGCGCCAGCGCGGCGGGCCCTATGCCATCGAAACGGTGCAACTGGCCGATCCGGGGCCGGGGCAAGTGCTGATCAGGCTGGCGGCGTGCGGCATCTGTTTCACCGATGTCGGCGTGCAACGTTATGAACAGGGCACGCCGCTGCCGCAGGTGCTGGGCCATGAAGGCGCCGGCACGGTGCTGGCAGTGGGCGATGGCGTCAGCCATGTCGCCGCCGGCGACCGGGTGGTCTTGAGCTATGCCAGCTGCGGGGCCTGCGCCAATTGCGGCCATGATCACCCGCAATATTGCAGCAGCTTCATGGCGCTGAACTATGCCGGGGTGCTGCCCGATGGCCGGGTGCCGATGCACCAGGGCGACCAGCCGGTCTATGGCGGCTTTTTCGGCCAGTCCAGCTTTGCCCACCACGCCATCGCCTATGCCCGCAACACGGTGAAGCTGGCCGATGATGTGCCTTTCGCCCTGGCCGCGCCGTTCGGCTGCGGCCTGCAAACCGGGGCTGGCACCGCCTACAACACGCTGGATGTGCAAGGCGCGCACAGTTTTGCGGTGATGGGCGCCGGCTCGGTGGGCCTGGCGGCGCTGCTGGCGGCGGTGGACCGGGGTTGCCACACCATCATCGCGGTGGACCGCGTGCCGGAACGGCTTGATCTTGCCCGGCGCATGGGGGCCACGCACAGCATCAATGCCACCGGCATGGCGGCCGCCGATCTGGCGCTGGCGCTGCGGGCCATCGTGGCCACCGGGGTGGACCGCATCGTTGATACCACCGGGGCTTCGGCCGTGGTGCGCGGCGGGCTGGAAGGGCTGGCGGCGATGGGCCAGATGGCGTTGCTGGCCGTCACCGCGCCGGGCACCGAAATCACCATCAATCCCAACACGCTGCTGGGCGGCCGCCGGCTGGTGGGCGCGGTGGAAGGCGATGCTGATCCGCAGGTCTTCATCC
>Ga0075154_10001549_pt1 | contig 16267 bp, 9 predicted proteins | sample JI71714BDNA_FD_70965 | JGI IMG/M metagenome (GOLD analysis project Ga0075154, IMG submission 70965) | Wastewater effluent complex algal communities from Wisconsin, to seasonally profile nutrient transformation and Carbon sequestration -... | ecosystem: Engineered > WWTP > Effluent > Algae... | reverse complement strand
AGTAATGATATCCAATTTACAAGTAAGAATATTTTTTTTGTACACTAATCCATTTTGAATTGCCTGAGAAAGAGTTAATGGAGATTGAGTATTTGATGTAAATGAATACAATAACCACATCAATATGATACAATTATGAGTAAAAATAAATTTAGCTTTCTGGCATTTTATTAAATCTATAGCCTAAACCCCATACGGTGACCAAATATTTGGGCTTTGCAGGATCACTTTCTATCTTACTTCTCAACCTGTTGATATTAGAGTTGACCGTATGTTCTAGCCCTTCAAAATGTTCGCCCCACACCCTTTCCAAGACATCCATCCTTGTAAAATTTCGTCCAGGATTGGTCATAAAAAGCTGCAAAAGGTCAAATTCTTTGGCTGTGAGGCTGATATCCACACTATTTTTCATCAGGGTTTTTTGAGAGATATCTAGGGTCAAATTTCCAATCTTGATCACCTGCATTTCCTTATTACCTTTAATATTTACAGCGTCTGACCGTCTGAGTAGGGCCTTGGCGCGTGCCAGCAATTCTCTATTGCTAAATGGTTTAGTCAGATAATCATCAGCACCAATATCAAGTCCAGTGATTTTATCATCTTCTTCGGACTTAGAAGTGAGCATTAAGATGGGCATATGATTATTGGATTGTCTTATTTTACGACAGATTTCAATGCCATTGACACCTGGCAACATGACATCCAAAACCAATAATTGATAATTTTTATTTAAAACGTTATCCAGCCCTTGCCACCCATTGTCATATTCATCTATGGGCAATTGAAGCTCAGACAAAACAATTTTAATCAGTGCTCGTATATTGGGGTCATCTTCTATGATAGCTATGGACATTATTTTTAATATCTATTTATGTGATCGACAAAATTTATGAAATACTATGCAAAATAACAGACCAATTATCACAAATTTATCTCAATTTTCCCATCATAAGATTTACTTTGGCATTAAATGGGTTGCCTGATGCTCTTCTGAAAGAAACAACCTGTCCCACATGCCAAATAGCATCGGCAATAGGTCCATTGATTAGATTCCATATGGGAAGCTCAGTCCTTCCTTCTTTTCTTTCTAAAATAATTTTTACATCATCCACATTTACCGAAGTCACTAAATGTTGTCTTGCTTCAAATAAATTATTCAATATTATTTTTCTTTTTTCAGCAAAAGTTTTGGGCGATGTTTCTACTCCAGAAGCGATATTGGGCTTGTTTTTGATGGCGTTGATGATGATATTGGATAGACCCATGATATGGTCAATAGTTTCTTCTGATGTTCTCGCTTCTACATGGGGGCGATAAGCTAAATCTGTAACTGTCAGTCCTTCAGTAGCCCAATAAAATCGAAATCCAAGACCATCTATCATCCGTGCTACCATAGTTTCGCTAGAGTAAGTATCAGGATAAGTGGTGATATCTTGAAAGGGTAAGACATCTTTTCCATCTTCGTTTTGGGATCTGGAGCTACATGCAAAAACTAAAAAAACTAAAGTCACAAAGTATTTTGCATACCAAACCCGATTAACATTATTCATTATAATTATTTTTAAGAATACAAATAAACACACTTTTATGGAAAAGATCTAAAGATCTGATTTTATTACCCATCAAAAACTTTAAAACTATATACTTACTAAAATAGAATCAACGTTATATCTTTGTCACTTTATATAATATCCACTTTGTCTTCACTGTATCAAAAAAGTAATATCTGGAAAATTGTGCTCATGATCTTGGGTGCAGGTATTTTGCTTTTCACCATTTTATACTCCAATTTCTTGGCAGATAATCTGAAGAAAAAGGAAGAAAAACATGTATTTTTATACAAAGAAGCAATCAATGAAATCATCAGTGCATCTAATGATGAGGATTTAACATTTTACCAAACCATAATGGATTCCTTTCCATTACCTGTAATATATGAAGATGAAGCAGGTATACTAGAAGCTAGAAATTTTAGTGATTCTGAAATAAATAACCCTGAGTTTTTGGAATCCCAAAAACAAGCATTTTTGAAATCTGGAGAAAAACCGATTGAAGACTCTGGGTATGCCAAATTTATTTATTGGTTCAATTCTCCTATGCTTAAGTACATCCAAATGTTTCCATATGTGCAAGGTCTGTTGGTAAGTTTGTATATCGGCTTAGGATATTTTCTTTTTAGCGCATCACGCAGATCAGAACAAAACAGAGTTTGGGCAGGTATGGCCAAAGAAACGGCACATCAGTTAGGTACACCTATCAGTGCCATCATCGGGTGGATAGAGATACTTAAAGATAATTATGCAGACAAGCCTGACGACCTGGAAATATTAAACGAACTCAAAAAAGATATTGATCGACTGGAACTAGTTGCCGATAGATTTTCAAAGATTGGGTCAGAACCCGTACTGAAAGAAGTAAATATCTTTAATGAATTGCTAGAAGTAAAAGACTATCTGCAACGAAGATCACCCAAAAGAGTTTCTTTTAACTTTGTATCACCCAAAGAACCTATACTAGTGCATCTTAATCAGCATCTTTTTGCTTGGGTCATCGAAAATCTGATCAGAAACTCACTAGATGCTATGGATGGTAAAGGAACTGTGGGCTGTACTGTATCCCAAAAGGATAATAAGGTTTATGTAGAACTAAGTGATACTGGACATGGTATCCCATCTGCAAAGTTTAAATCAGTTTTTAAACCTGGATATTCTACCAAAAAAAGAGGATGGGGCTTGGGTCTCTCTTTGGCTAAAAGAATCATAGAGGAATACCACAAAGGAAAAATATATGTCAAATCATCAAAGCCAAACGAAGAAACCATTTTCGTAATTATTTTACCAATAAAAAAGAATGAAAAAATTCAAGAGAAGTAATCCTTGAATTTCATCTAACATGCTATACAAAAAATAGGCTCATAGTCACTTACAAATTCAGCAAATCAGCAAATATAATATAAAATGAAACAAAAAGTATTGGTCACCGGCGGAACAGGTTATATAGGTAGTCACACTATTATTGATCTGATTGAAAATGGTTTTGATGTCGTATGTGTAGATAATGGTATGAACTCCGATAAATCAGTACTAACAGCCGTAGAAGAAATTACTGGTGAAAAAATACCATATTACCACTTAGATTTGTGTGATCTTGAACAAACTGAAAATATATTTAAAGATCATCAAGATATACAAGGTGTGATACATTTTGCTGCCCTAAAATCTGTGGGAGAATCTGTAGAAAAACCACTGCTTTATTTTCGCAATAATGTAGCATCTCTGATAAACATTCTGGATTTATGCTTAAAATACGATGTAAAGGCATTTATATTCAGCTCTAGCTGTACTGTTTATGGAGATGTGACAAAAAGTCCCGTTGATGAGAATACGCCGCTGCAAGATGCGGCATCTCCTTATGGCCGAACAAAACAAATTGGTGAGCAAATCATCGCCGATACACTCAAAAATGCAGGAATGAAAAGCATTTTGCTTAGATATTTTAATCCTGCAGGAGCACATCCTAGTGCAAAACTCGGAGAAGCGCCCAACAATCCGGCACTTAATTTGGTCCCTGTCATCACAGAAACAGCCATAGGCAAAAGAAAAGGTATGACTGTCTTTGGTACTGACTACCCTACCCGAGATGGAAGCTGTATCAGAGATTATATACATGTGGTTGATCTTTCGCACGCACACACGTTAGCATTGAAATACATTTTTGAAGGAAAACAGGAAGTATCTACCGAGGTATTTAATGTGGGGATTGGCAATGGCTTGACCGTTCTCGAAATCATAGCATCTTTCGAAAAAGTAACCGGTCAAAAGCTTTCGTATGAATTGGGACCAAGAAGGCCTGGAGATGTGATGGCTATCTACTCCGACTACTCCAAAGCCAAAAAAGAGCTAGGCTGGCAACCCAAATACGATGTAAATGACATCATGAAAACCGCATGGGCATGGGAAATGGTTCGGTCTGAGCATAAGCATTGATTGCAGATTAGGTAAGGAATAAGATTCTTTTATTTTCATATTAAATATTTACCCAATATGTAATAATTGAGTTACCTTTGCACACAATTTTTAAATTTGGTATGAAGTAATTTTGATATCATCTGGACTAAGTATTTTCCAAACTCAAAAATAAAATCATTTTGATAGCATATCTAAACGGAGAAATCACACACAAGACACCGGCGTTTATTTACGTAGATTGTCAAGGCGTAGGTTATCATGTCAACATCAGTCTGAATACGTACTCCAAACTCGAAAATCTTCAAAAGATAAAAATATTTACCTATTTAGCTATCAAAGAAGATGAGCACTCCTTATATGGATTTTTTGATGATGATGAACGGTCTTTATTTATCCTGCTCATATCTGTATCAGGTATCGGAGTCAATACTGCCCGTGTGATTTTGTCTTATATGAATCCTGATGAAGTGCGCACAGCGATCATTCATGAAAATGCAGTAGCTCTTGGAAAGGTTAAAGGTATCGGCCCTAAAACTGCTAAAAGGATCATTTTAGACTTAAAAGACAAAGTCATCAAAGAATCAGGTTCAGAGCATGTAGTCTTATTTACGCCAGAAAACAACTTGATCAAAAATGAAGCTTTGGCAGCACTTGTCGCTTTAGGATTTCCAAAACCAATTGTAGAAAAAACGATCAAAACCATACTCGATAAAAACCCAAATATCGAACAAGTGGAAGACTTGATCAAGCAGGTATTAAAACAAATGAGTTAATTTTTTTTCATATTTATATACCATTTCAGCCACATTTATCGTTATAAATCATTGACTTAGTTTTTGTTGTTCGTTTAATGGGTAAAGTTTATTTAAATTATTATAAATCATCTTTATATACATTAAACTAAACAACATATTGATAAAAACATTTTTTAGGATTCCATTTTAAATTTTGGACCCGACGGATTAATTTTCATTTTTTGTATGAGTTTGAAACAGTGTTTATTATTTTTAGTATTGATTTCTGGTATTGCGACACAAGTGATAGCAAAAATGCCATCAAGAAATCTTCCTGATCCATATGTCAGTGACATACAGTATCATACATCTGTAGATACGATACCTTGGGTGGACCGAAAAGGAGACTATATCACCGATAAGAAGTATAATCCTTTTGACATCACCCCCAGTGAAATCAAGCAAAAGGTAGAATTTGATCCCAAAACGGGTCAATACGTTATCATGGAAAAAATTGGAGATGAGTATTATAGAACTCCTACATACATGACCTTTGACGAGTATCTTGAATATATAGGAGGAGACCAAGAGAGAAGATATTTTAATACGTTAGGTGGTATCAAATCTGAAAAAAAGTCAAAATCAGGAAAGATAGACCCTATGGACAAAGTGGACCTTAAAAACAGTTTGATAGACAGACTATTTGGAGGTACTGAAGTCAATATCCAACCTCAGGGAAGAGTAGATTTAAACGTAGGTTGGCTTTATACCAAGAGAGAAGATCCTCGTATTCCGTTGAATAATCAGGTCATCAATCAGCCCGACTTCCAACCCCAAATCAAAATGGGAGTCAACGGTAAAATTGGTCAAAAACTTAATCTGGACTTCAATTACGACACACAATCCACCTTTGATTTTGACAGACAAATCAAATTGGCCTTTGATTCTGACGCTTTCTCAGAAGATGATATCATCAAAAAAATAGAAGCAGGAAATGTGAGTTTGCCTTTGAGAGGTAATTTGATACAAGGAGCACAAAGTCTTTTTGGTCTTAAGACTGAGTTGCAATTCGGTAGGCTTAGAGTTACGGGTCTCGTATCACAACAAAGATCTAGAAACAACTCCATCAAAATAGAAAACGGTGTCTCCGAACAAAGATTTATCATCAATCCCATCAAATATGATGAAAACAGGCACTTCTTTTTGACGCATTATAACAGAAATACTTACGAAAAATCTCTTTCTAACCTACCATACATAGGTACTCCTCATCAAATAGCGCAGATTGAAGTTTGGATATCTGACGACAGACCAGAATTTCAGGAGAATACGAATATGATAGCAGCCATTGCAGACTTGGGTGAGCCAGACAAAGCATTTTCTACCAATCAAAATGCTGCTACCATTTATAACGCTAATGCAGACAAGGATGACAATGGATTACCATTGCCTTACAACCAAGCAAATAATATCTATGAAAAAGTAAAGGGTGCGAGAAATGTAGAAGATATCGATAAAGTGACCAATATCTTGGAAAGCCCCAATTTTGCCCTTCAAAGAACACAGGATTTTGAAATTTTCAGGGGACGCCGATTAAGTTCTTCTGAATTTACATACAACCCTAAATTAGGAACGCTCTCACTCAATATAAAACTTAGGCCCAATCAGGTACTTGGTGTAGCTTACAACTATTATTATACATCCAATCCAAATGAAGTATATCAAATAGGTGAATTATCCGCAACATCCATCAATCCTGCTAATCAAGCCGATACCACCAGAGTGGAGCCTCCTAAAGTACACTTTGTAAAATTGCTGAAATCTACCAATCAAATAGTCTCTTCTCCGATGTGGGATTTGATGATGAAAAATGTTTACAATCTGAACACGAGTCAACTTAATGCCACTGATTTTGAGTTTGATATTTATTTTGAAGATGATGCTACTGATGGCTCATTGAAGAGGTATATCAATGATCCCAAACTTATAAGAATTCCTATCTTAGAATTACTCAATCTCGATAAACTCAATAGATTTGGGGATCCACAGCCTGACGGATTTTTTGACTATATCCCAGGAGTTACGGTCATAGAGAGAACAGGAAGCGTGATGTTACCCGTTTTGGAGCCTTTTGGAAGACATCTCTCTGGTGATAAGATTGGTGATATCATGCTGAGCAAACCTGGATTTACTCCAGATGATACGATAGGACTTGAAACTATTCTCGAAAGATTCAGATATAACGAACTCTACGACACTATTGCTGCTGCCACCGAGCATACTGGATTGATCAGAAATAAATTCAGGATGGTTGGCAAGGTAAAAGCTACGGCAGCTAATGGTGAGATTAATTTAGGTTTTTTTGTTCCACCTGGATCTGTAAGGGTATCAGCCGGTGGTAAACAATTGGTAGAAGGACAAGATTACGAAATAGATTACTCATTGGGCAGATTGAGAATCATCAATGCAGCCTATCTCCAACAAGGAACGCCTTTGGATGTGAGATTTGAAGACAATTCACTCTTCAATCTCCAACAAAAAAATATGATGGGGCTCAGATTTGAGTATCAGTTTAGTAAAAAGTCGAGTCTTGGAGCTACATATTTGAGACTAGCAGAGCGACCTATTACACAAAAGGTAAATATAGGAGACGACCCCATCAAAAACCAGATTTTTGGCTTTGATTACAATTTTAGTGACGAAGTTCCATTAATAACAAAATTGGTAGATAAACTTCCTTTTTATAGCACGTCAGAAAAGTCAAAAATCAACTTCACTGCTGAAGCTGCGGGTCTCAAACCCGGCCATGCTAGAGGAATCAATTTTGAATATGTAGACAATCAAGGTAATACAGTAGTAGAAAACGAAGGTATCGCCAATTTGGATGACTTTGAAGGGGCCATTACCAATTTTAATTTAGGTGGTTTTAATGCTAATCTTTGGACACTGGCAAGTACGCCTACATTAAGTATAGACGCAGAAAAGTTTAAAGAAGCTAAATTAGTCAATGATCTTGCTACCAATGCCAACAGAGCACTGATCAATTGGAACACGTTGGATCTAGGTACAAACAGAACAGCCATTGATGCCAATCCCTACAGCCGCGTTTTTAATCAAAACCAATTGTTTCAAAACAGACAGGTCCAACCTGGTCAGCAGCAACAATTGTTCACTTTTGATATCAGTTATTATCCTACAGAAAGAGGACCTTACAATTTTGAAAAAAGAGATGGCTATGGTATCTATTCAAGAGGTTTTGATATTGAAAATAATAAGGTCGTACTCAGGGACCCCAAAACCAGATGGGCAGGTATCCAAAGGTATTTTCAAAACTCAGATTTCGAGACAGCCAACTACGAAAGTATTGAATTTTGGATGCTCAATCCATTTATGGACAGACCGGATGGAGAAAAACCATTGCCCAATGAAGAAGGAAGAATCGTCTTTAATTTGGGTAGTGTATCAGAAGATGTCATCAAAGATAACTTACTCCACTTCGAAAATGCCATGCCTACTACATCTAGGAGAACTCCTGTCACCAATACCGTGTATGGAAAAGCAACAGTGAGTATTCCGCAGGTCAATGGTTTTGACATACAAGAGGGTGCTGATCAGGATGTAGGGTTAGATGGTCTTAACAACAATGAAGAAGCCGTAAAGTATCAGGATTGGCTAACAGAAAATGGACTAATTAATGTTCCTGGTTTAGCAACCGATCCGTCTAACGATGACTTTGTTTTCTTTAATGATTCTCCAGATACCACCCTTTTGGGCAGAATGAAACAATTTAATGGTCCGCAAGGGAATACTCCATTCAGAAATGGGCAAGGCGCTAATAATAATGAATTTGTAAGAGGAAATAACAATCCTGACACCGAAGATATCAACAACAACAAAACACTAGACCAAACAGAAGCCTTTTATGAGTATGTTCTTGATATACGAAATAATGGTGGTTTTATTGACGAAGATGTTGTCAGACAATACCTTAGAGAAACAAAGGATGTAAGGATTGAGTTAGGAGGCGGACGTACCCAAACCGTAAAATGGTATCGTTTCCAGATACCTATCAATTCTGGGAAAGCTGTAGGGCCTATTTCTGGTTTCCGAGGTATACAATATATGAGGATGTATATGACAGATTTTGAATCTGCCAAAACATTCCGATTGGCAGACTTTCAGTTGCAGCGTAGCATTTGGAGAAAACAATTACCTGTCTGTGAAATTCCAGATCAAGACCCCGATAGAATAGATTTTAGTATCGATGATGTAGGGATAGAAGAAAACTCAGATAAACTTCCATTCCACTACAGAACACCCAAAGGAGCTTTAAGAACTAGAGCTTTTGGCCAGATTGCAAATTTATTGCAAGATGAGCGTTCTATGGCATTAAAATTCAGAAACCTTCCATCTACCTGTGAAGTAAGTATGACCAAATTAGCCAATATAAATCTTGCTTTGTACAAGAGATTGCAGATGTTTGTGCATGCAGAAAATCTAATCGATATAGGAAGGGATAGTATTGTAGACAATGACATTTCTATCATAGTCAGACTAGGTAAGGACTTTCCTATAGATGTGGATTCGGTGGGTTTTGTATCTCAAGATTTCAGAAGAATAAACAACAATTATTATGAGTATGAGTTACCGTTAAAAGTTTCCAAGTTATTTAATGATCAAGGTTCGCAACACAATGAATCTAATATTTGGCCTGATGCCAATTTTATCAATCTTAACTTAGACACCTTATTAAATCTTAGGAGAACACGTATATCCACAGGCCGATCACCCAGAGATAGGATTGAAGAGTATGTTTTAAATCCAGAAAGAGGTGAAGTAGTACGTATGGTAGGTAACCCATCATTGGGAGCCGTTAAAATGATACAAATTGCCGTAAAAAACAGGACTACTGGTGCCATCGGAAGACCCGTTAGTGGTGAAGTCTGGGTCAATGAACTCAGAGTCAATGGTTACAATGAGGATTTTGCCTGGGCAGCACAGAGTAGGCTACAGTTACAATTGGCCGATTTAGGAGAGATCAACCTGCAAGGTAGTTATAGTAGTAACGGATTTGGTGCGTTGGACAAGAGGCTTCACGAGCGAAACAGGGAAGAAAAACTGACCTATGATGCAGCAATAAATGTGGACGCAGGCAAGATGTTGCCAAAAGCTGCCAAGCTAACTGTTCCTGTTTATGCACAATATCAAAAGACGATCATTACTCCTGAATTTGATCCATTTGACCAGGATATCAGAGTACGCGAAAAACTAGATCTGATCACCGAGAGCAGAAAAAGAGATTCTATCAAAGCACTAGCCAGAGAAGAACTGACCATCAAAACATTCAATATCACCAATGCTAAAATCAATGCTGGTGGTACTGGAAAACCTTGGTCCCCATCCAATATTGGAGTATCTTATGCATATACAGAAAAAACAGCATCAAATGCGCTCATACTCGAAGATAGCGAACAAACCCGAACACTGGGTTTAGACTATGTCTACGCGCGCAAATCGACTTATATAGAACCCTTTAAGTTTATCAAAGTCAAGGCTCTTCAAATCATTTCGGATTTTAACTTTAGCTTACTTCCAAGCAACTTTTCTTTTAACTCCAGAATGACTGATCAGCTCAACAGAAGGACTTTCCGTCAGCCAATAGTACCTATTTATGCATTTGATGACAATAGATTTAACTGGGAGCGCAATTATGTTTTGGATTGGGATTTTACCAAGTCATTGAGATTTGGATATAGAGCCAGAACTAACTCTATAGTAGATCAACTTAGGTATATAGGTGTAGCCAATACCTTGGAAGATAGGTATTTGGTGGATGAAAAAGGAAGTGAAACTGACGAAAACGGCCGTAGTTACCGCGATATCGTCAATGAAACGGATGACCCTAATTACTATAGAAACAGAAATCTTAGGTCTTTGGGCAGAGCAAAAGCATACAGTCATAATGTATCACTCAATTATAAGCTACCATTTAAGAGTATTCCTATCTTAAACTGGATCACCGCAGGCGCTGATTACAAAGCTGACTATGCTTGGGATGGTGGTAGTTTGATAGAGATAGACGATGAAGGCACATTATTGGGCAATACGATCAGAAATGGACAAAATGCCAGTATGAACTTGACGCTAGATTTCAGTAGATTGTACAATAAATCTGGATACTTGAAATCTATAGAATCAGGTAAAGCACAAAAGAAAGGTAATAAAACAACAACTCCGTCAAGACAACGAACAGTATCATCAAAAGGTGGCAAAGATACCAGCAAAATGGATGCTATGGACACTGACAAAACACAGGAAACTCTTGATACAGCAGACGGCGGAAACGATGATAGCAAAAAATCATCCAAAAAGGATAAAAATGAGAAGAAGGATGAACCTAAAGATCCATCACTAGCCGAAAGAATACTTATCAGACCATTGCTTTCGGTGAGATCTATCAAGTTTAATTACAAAGAAGATCGAACCACTGTACTCCCGGGATTCATGCCACAATCAAGACTTTTGGGCCAGAGTGAGGGATTTGCAGCACCTGGATGGGACTTTATTGCAGGTATTCAGCCACAGATTCAGGGAGAAAACAATTGGTTGCAACGAAATCAAGATTGGTTCAATCCAAGTACCAGCTTCAACGAACAACTGACCCAAACGAAACGTCATGCTTTGGATATAAAAGCACTTATTGAGCCATTCAAAGACTTTAGTGTAGATGTTAATTTTAAGAAAAATTATCAGGAAACGCACAATGAAGTATTTAGAAAAACAGAAAAAACAGGTGATGCATTCCAGCAGTTGGCCCTTTTTGATGTGGGATCTTATGATGCGTCATTTTATACGCTCAATACATTATTTAGGGGAAGTGAAGGATTGTACAATGAGTTTAAATCCAATCGTGAAATCATAGCAAGAAGACTTCCAAATATCGAAAACCCAGGTGTGTACGGCCAAGACCCGAGATTCCCAGGTGGCTATGGACCTACCCATACTGCTGTGACGGTACCAGCATTTATGGCAACCTACACCAACCAATCAGCATGGAATGTTGAGTTGGATCAAGTAGCTGTATTCAGTAAAAACACATATATACCCAAACCCAATTGGCAAGTCAATTACAATGGATTAGGAAAATTGGGCATGTTTAAAAAACATTTTTCAAATATTACCATAAAACACGGATACGCTTCTACCATCAGAGTTAGTAGTTTCCAGACATCGCCTTTGTTTGACAATCAGGACCCTTTTGGTAATTTGTCTCCCAATGACAATTATTACACAAGATTGGAGGTACCTTCCATACAGATACAAGAGCAATTTGTACCAGTTTTGGGTATTAGTTTGAAAACCGTCAAGGATCTGAAATTAGATATGGACTTCAAAATGACCAGAAATCTGGCACTTGATGGTACGCAGCTTAGAGAAAATAAAAATAAAGAGATCACTGTAGGTGGTGGATATGTAATTAAAAATTTCCGTACTTTCAAAAAAGAAAAGAAAAAGAAAAAGTCCAAAAAAGGATTAAAAGATGCAGATAATGCTGACGATGCTGAACCTAAAAAAGATGGTGGCTTACTCTCCAAATTGGTCAAAGATAAAGGAACTAGTGCTGAAGGTAAGGATTTGAAAATCAATTTGGCTTATTCATTAAGAGATGAAATATCAGAAGTGTATGATCTGCAAACGGGCATCGACGGACAAGCTAACAGAGGACAAAAAACAACGACTTTTAGTCCAACTGTAGAGTATGATGTCAATAAGAATCTAGCACTTAGATTTTATTTTGATTACTCCAGATCAGTACCTCGTACCACGCTATCGTTTCCAACCACCACGATACGATCCGGTGTTACACTCAGATTTAGTATTAATTAATACAACTTGGAAATATTAAAAAAAGGGTTGGTTCTTTATAAAGAATCAGCCCTTTTTTTATGGCCAAAAATAAAACAATCAGATAATACTAGAGTAATACTTTCCCTTTCTGTTATAAAGTTAAAAAAAAACGACATATCAAGGAGCGTTTTGTGAAGTTTTACACTCTATGATGGTATACAGACTGTAATTTTTTTAATCGATTTAATTTTAAAACCTTATTTTTATCATAATTTTTAAATTCATTTAATGAAACGTATAATTTATATCATCAGCCTGTTTTCGGTGCTACTCTTTACATCTTGTCACAAGGATACAGACAGCGGTATAAATGAAGAAATAACTACCACTTTTTCTGGCAAAGTTTATAAGGAAGTCAATGGTTCTATCTTGGGCTATGTCTATGATGAAAACAAAAATCCGGTGGCAGATGCTACCGTAGCGACCTATAGTACCGTTACTAAAACCAATAAACATGGTGTATTCCTCATTAAAAATGCAAAAATGGACCAACAAGGTACTTACATCAAAGTGGTCAAAAATGGATATTTTTTAGGTTCCGACTATGTTTATCCATCGGAAGGCACAACCGTCAATTCCAGAATTCAAATGTTGACCTTGGATAATAAGTACAAATTTTTGAGCAATGAAGGTGGCACTTTAGAGCTTGGCAACAAATGTCGTATCATCTTCGAACCCAATACCATTGTAAATGACAAAGGTCAGATATATAATGGAAAAGTTATCGTATCCGCTCATTATCTAGATCCCAACGACTCTAATATCAGTGATAAAATGCCTGGAGGACTGATGGCTGACGATGCCAAAGGAAATACGGTAGTGTTAGGTACACTGGGAATGATCGCTGTAGAACTCAGAGACGAGGCAGGAAATGAGCTCAACATCAAATCTGGAAGTACAGCTACGTTAGAATTTCCTGCAGTAACTTCCTACAAACCATCAGATATTGCATTATGGTCATTTAACGAAACTAAAGGATGGTGGAAAGAAGAAGGTAAGGCTATTTTGCAAGGAGATCGGTATATAGCACAAGTAGGTCATTTTAGTTTTTGGAACTGTGATGCCCCATTTCCGTTGATAGAGATCTGTGGTAAGGTCAAATTCGAAAATGGTGATCCAGCAAAATACTTTATGATAGAGGTAAAAGCTGAAGGATTAGGTGCCTCCTATGGATCAACCAATGAAAAAGGGGAATTTTGTGGTAAGATGCCCAAAGGCAAAAAATTGACAATATCAGTTTATTCCGTTTTTTGCAATAAAAAACTTGTAACTTCTGTGGAAGTAGGACCTTTTGACAATAATACAGTACTTAACGATATCATTATCAAAAAGCAAGTAGAATATCGTATCAAAGGATCTATTAATTGTAATGGCTCCAAGCCAACAGATGGTATTGTAGTCGTGATGATTGACAACCAAAAGCTAATATATCGGACCAATGAAAATGGGGTCTTCGATATAGACCTTTCAGGACTCATATGTGTTGACACAAAAAAAGTAGCATTATTCGGGTTTGACAATTCATCAGGAGCCACCAGCAGGACAAAGGAATTTTTAGAAAAACCTAATACAGAAGTTATTTTAAACATATGTGAGATATCGTGTGATTTTAGTGCTGTACTAAAATATGATTGCGAAAAGAAATTGTCTGCCAATGTATCAGGAGGTAGTGGTAATTTCAAGTATTCGTGGAGTTCAGGTGCAACTGTGAAAGATATTATTCTTGAACAAGATTCTATAGTAGAGGGAAAAACATATTGCGTTACAATCACAGATGAAACTGCAAATTGCTCAAAAACTTTTTGCAAGTTGGTTCACCCGCTTTATACTTTTTTAAGATATTCATGTGATGAGAAAAAATTATATGGCTCACATTTTGGAGGAGAAGATCCGGTGACCTATTTATGGTCCAATGGAAGTACAGATAAAAATATCTTAGCTACTTCTTCAGGAAAATATTGTCTTACAGTAACAGATAAAAATGGATGTTCATCATCAGCTTGTGAAATCATTGATTTAAGTATTCCAACTGTAGATGACAAAACTACTTCTTGTGACAAAAACAAATATCAACTAAATTCTACACCATTTGAATACGGACAATATAGTGGTAGCAATAATATTTTTGGCCAATTTAAGTATCCAGCTGTTCTAGATTTTTTTAGCACAGGCTTTAATTACACTGTTACATTAATAGTAAGTAACTGTCAATACACCACAGATATCAAATTGCCTCAATTAATTGATGGTATTTATATCTCGATCAAAAATACATCTTGTGGTACATGCAACGATGGTAAAATCAACTTTACATTGGTCAATGGGGCTAGTTGTTATAATTGTACTGTGGGAGATGTTAAGATTGTCCCGTTATCAAATCTACAAGAAGATAAATCAAATATTAATAATGCTGGCCAACTAGCTAAAGGTGAATATTATGTGGTTGTTACCGATAAAAATACTGGATGTTATATAGCCTTTAAAAAAGTAAAAATTAATTAGTGTGCATATAGATGCTATCATAAAAGGATGTAAAGAGGGAAACCGGAAATGTCAGGATGCTCTGGTGCAAAAGTTCGCACCAGGGCTCCTTTCTTTGTGTGCCCGTTATACATCTGATAGAGAGTTGGCTAGAGATGCACTTCAAGAATGTTTTATTAATGCTTTTAGATTTATAGACAAATACGAAGGAAAGGGAAGTTTTGAAGGTTGGTTGCGCAGGATTGCAGTAACATCTTCTATTGCCCTTAACAAAAAATTCAGTCAATTGAAGTTTGACGAATTAGAAGAAGATACTGGATGGGCATCGGCTGAATTACCAGATGTATATGATCAAATGAATACTGAAGACCTCATGAAGCTGATCAAAACATTGCCCGAAAGTCTTTATTTAGTATTTAATCTCTACGTAGTGGAAGGTTATCAGCATAACGAAATTTCTAGTTTATTGGGTATCTCGGAGAGCACATCAAGGTCAGCATTGTGCAAAGCCAGAACAAAATTAATAACCATCATGGAGCAAAATAGTAAAGTGGCTATAGCTCAAGCATGTTGAATAAATATATAAAAATGAAGTATCAAAAATTCGAACAACATATTTCAGAATCTCTGCGTAACGATACCATGGATTTGGATATTGACGCCTTGATTCAAGATATTCACAATCAAAAACCCAAAAGAAGGTTTGTGGGTCTTTGGTGGATTGGTATATCAACCTTATTAATTTCTGGTGGATTGTGGTATATTTTATCTACACCATTTAAAGATCATAAAGAACCACAGATTAAAAACAGTTTTGTAAAAAACAATGATCAACCTATTCAGGATTTAAAATTAGTAAATAACGAGTTAGCTGATAATGACCATATTTCAAATAGTTCAGAAAGCAATGATATTACAGAAAATACCAGCAAACACTACGAAGTGACTAATCGAAATTCATCAAAAGCCTTTGCCGGAAAAATCACTAATACTGATACCAAATCAAATGTAATTGAAGAAGAAGGATTCCCTAATAATTTAAATACTCAAAGTCAATCCGAGATTCCGTTTAAAGAAAAATCAGAAACACTTTTAAATATTGCTAACCCATTAGAATCATTTCCAGTTTTAGAAAACCTAAGTTTATCACCGATCATATTTAAAAATAATACAGGC
>Ga0075154_10001548_pt1 | contig 16267 bp, 16 predicted proteins | sample JI71714BDNA_FD_70965 | JGI IMG/M metagenome (GOLD analysis project Ga0075154, IMG submission 70965) | Wastewater effluent complex algal communities from Wisconsin, to seasonally profile nutrient transformation and Carbon sequestration -... | ecosystem: Engineered > WWTP > Effluent > Algae... | reverse complement strand
TGGCGTCTATTTCTTGATTGGATGATATGGGGCATTCTCATCAAATACGCCCAAATTACCTCTACGAATGTATTTAAATAGTATCAAATATCCAAATCATCCAATAAACTATTTAGTCCATCAAAACCTTTCGTGGCACTATGCGTGTCTATCTCCGTGGTTTTTGCACTTTTATGCCCCGGCAAGATTTGAACGTGAAAGAAGCACGTGTTCTGGTGTCCGGAAATGATTTCATGGTTCTTTCGCCTATCAACGTCCACCCTCCTTGGGAGGCATCATGGGTTAAACAATGGGCCAGTTCTTGGAAGATTTTGATGCCGAGCGGAGTTACTCCTAAACTCAATCGTTTCCTATAGAGCCTACCAAAGATCGGGCGATGATTCAGGTGTACATTTTTTGGGGTAATGGAAACTCAGGTTTTTGAAATAGATTCACTACCTTTAAATTATGAAGGCCACTAACGGGCGCAATTTATTTTAGTGAAAATGATGGATTACAAGATGGGGTTATTCCATAACCGCAGCAGATTAGTTGATCTAAGTATCATACATTCAAGCTTTTCAAAAAGATGAAAACTAAACTATGTGACCAATGTAAAAAAGAAGAATCCACGCTGTATCGGGTGCAGCTCACCCGAGGCAAACTTTGGGTTTTTGTTTGCACCGACTGTTGCAACCAAGCGAAAGGTCAAGCTGGCTATCGCTACGGCGGCACTTGGAAGGGATACAGACACTAGAAATAATACCATTCAGGATTCAGCATTATTCAACTTCACGCTTAAACCTAATAAATCAATGAAACCTACCCTCTCCTGGGTATTTGTGCTGCTGTTTTCATCTTGTTTGCTCGCACAAAAACCATTCAAAATCATCGCCTACACAACGCACGGGACTCCGTTGCACATGATCCCATTTGATCAAGTGACGCACCTGAATTACTCCTTCGCTATCCCAGCTAAATCAGGCGATACCTTGAATCCACTCGCCGAACCAAGCTATATCCACGAATTAGTCCAAAAAGCCCATCGTGAAAAGGTAGAAGTCTTTTTGTCTGTAGGAGGTTGGGGCATTGGAGATGAAGCCGGAGACGATAGTCGTTTTCATCGCCTAGCGGAACGCCCCGAAGGCCGAAAAAAATTCATTTCCAGTATGATGCAGGCTGTTGAACGTTTTCAATTTGACGGCGTGGATCTCGACTGGGAATATCCCGATCCCGATCATCGTTCTGCTGAGGATTTCGTTCTCCTAATGAAAGATTTAGGCAAGGCACTTCACGAAAAAAACAAAAAACTCACCGCGGCTGTCGTCTCGCAAGGCAAACAAGCGTACGGAATCAAAGAAGAGGTTTACGCGCATGTGGACTGGCTCAATATCATGGTGTATGATGGGGATTACGGCCCGGAGGAAATTGTCCATCATTCTCCTTATTCCATGGCGGTGGAGTGCCTACAGTTTTGGTTAAACGACAGAAAATTACCGGCTGAAAAATGTGTTTTGGGCCTACCCTTGTATGCCAAACAAGGACATGGGCGATACGGCCATTCGTATGCGGAGCTGCTTAAAAAAGGCGCCAGTCCATATGATGACTATTGGAAAGGCCATTTTTACAACGGGACATTCACCATCGAACGAAAAACGCAACTTGCCCTGAACCAAAAGCTTGCAGGTGTCATGGTTTGGGAGATTCGTTTGGATGCTCCTGGACCCCACAGTCTACTAGGTACCATTCATCAAACGGTTTATCCCAAAAGATAGTAAGGTGTAACATAACAAATGCCCCCAACGCTATCTCGTGCTGGGGGCATTTACGTTTAAAAAACGGGTAGTTATTTCTTCGGCGTAATGATTTTACACCAAGTAAGTAATTTAATTACCGGATACGTCGGATCAATTTCATACCATTTTTTAGCAAAGTTGATGGACATTGGGTGTTTGTGGTGATTATTCTGAAATAATTCGCCCATCATCAAGAAGTCTAGGATCAACGAGTTTTTCGATTCATCCCGGTTGTCAAAGTTTTGATATCCGTATTTATGGCCACTCCAGTTGACAATCGCGCCGTGAATGGGTCCCATCAAAAAATGAACAGGAAGTAGGAAAAAGAATCCCCAGTGAATATCAAGGTAAAAATACCCGACCACATAAAACGCAATATACGCTAAGCCCCAGACGATCCGGAGTACCCACATGTCACCTATTTTATCAATGGCTTTCCACTCTGGGAAGTCACGATCAAAGCGTTCTTCAATTTTGTGTTTGTAGCCTAGGACCGAATTGTAAATGTCTTTGGTTTTCCACATCATGGTAAAGATATTCTTGGTGTGATGGGGGGAATGTGGATCATGCTCCGTATCGGAAAACGCATGGTGCATCCGATGCAACACCGCGTACGCCCGCGGATTGAGGTACGAAGAACCTTGCGAAACGTAGGTCAATAAATAAAAAAACTTTTCCCAGAATTTATTCATGGTGAACATTTTGTGGGCCGAGTACCGGTGGAGAAAGAAGGTTTGACTAAAAAGGGACAAGTACCAATGCCCCAAAAAGAATGAGATTGCAGCTACCATGGTGAATAAATGGGATAACTTTTTAAATTTAACTTACTTATGGCCTAACGGCTTGTTTTAAAAATTGTTCAGCGTTATTGCGCTGTAAAAACATACTGGATCAAATTAGCTCCCATTTGGAGAGCCCCAAGTCGAACGTCTTCAGGATTGCCATGAATACGGGCATCTTCCCAACCATTCCCCAAATCACATTCATAGGAATAAAAACAAACTACTCTTCCTTCCCACAAGATCGCAAAACCTTGTGGGGGTTTATTGTCGTGTGCATGTACCTTGGGTAAACCCTTCGGAAATGAAAATTTTTGATGAAATATCGGATGCGCAAAAGGTAATTCAACAAAATCGAGCTCTGGAAATACCTTTTTCATCTCACGGCGGATGAACGGATCTAAGCCATAATTATCATCGACGTGCAAAAAGCCTCCTGAAAGCAAATACTTGCGTAGGTTACGCGCTTCGGAATCGGTAAAGACAACTTCGCCATGACCGGTCAGGTAAACCCAAGGGTAATCAAACAAATCTGGACTTCCTACCTCAACCACATCCTCTTCAACCGGGAAGTTGGTGCGCAATTCCCGATTGCAAAAAGCCATCAAATTCGGTAAAGCTGTTTTGTTGGCGTACCAGTCTCCACCACCACCGTATTTTAACTTGGCTAGCCGAACCCCTTGTCCAAAGCTGGAGAAGACCGTAAAAAAACAGAGTAAACCAATCCAACCTTTCACCATAATCACGTCAATGTTAACCAAGATGCCCCAACCAAGCCAGCCGTTTCCGTACGCAATCGGGCATTTCCTAATAAAACGTTTGTCCAACCCGCATGTTTTGCCGCCATCAATTCCGCTGGAGAAAAATCACCTTCGGGACCGACGAGTAGTGTGACGCTGGAATCCAATGGCACCTCCGTAATCGAAATCGCCTCCTCAGTCAAATGCGCGATCAAACGTTGACCCGTAACGGCAGGTAACCAATCCACCAAACGGACTGGCGGATGAATGGCCAGTAGGTACGGCTGATACGACTGCTTCAGAGCAGAAATCGCAATCTTTTCTAGACGCTCGATTTTCTGATACTTTCGTTCGGAATGATCCGTGATGACGAGCGTCACAGAGGCCACACCCATTTCCCCACACTTTTCAACCAAATATTCGATCCGATCCGGATTTTTGGTCGGAGCTACCGCTAAATGCACGTCTCTTGACGCTAGGCGGGCTTTCGTTGAAACCGATAAAATACGCAGCTGACATGTGGGCAATTGATCGGATACAATTTCACAAACGTAGTGATTACCCAATCCATCCAAAACACCGATTTGATCACCTCGGCGTTTTCGTAAAACTTTCAAGCAATGTTTGGCATCCGACTCCTCCAGAAACGGATGCTCCAGAAGAGTCGGTTGATAAAATAAAAACACAGAATTACTCGTCGTCTGTTAACTTAAAGCTGTACAAAGTCTTATCCAATTGCAAAGTACCGGCATTGAAGTCCGTAATAAATTTCTCAATGATTTCTACGGTCACTTCTGGCACATTCAATCCCACATCCAAGCCGATGCCATACTCAAAAGAAGGGTCTATTTCGATGTATTCAGCCACTTTGATGCTTTCCTCCTCTTCCATTTCCTCGATCAATTCCTCTAACAGAATTTCGGCTTCTTCGTTGGGTTGGTATCCTTCCGGCCGTTGATCGATCGGCATAAAGTCCTTGAAAAGCGCGGCGACTTTCTTTTCTGCTTCTTCATACACGAGGCTATTATGAAAGATTTGCAGCGTATTGATCACCGCATCAAAAATAACCTCTTTTCCTTCGTACGTTCCAACAAATTGAAAGTGAGCCATCTCGCCGGAATCGGACAACTCCATGTCATCTTCCACCAAAACGAATGTGGAGCCTTCCTCGGCACATTCCTCTTTCAACATTTGAATCTCTTCGGGATCAAAACCTAAGTTCATGGTTTAAAAAAATTATGGGTTTTCACCCGTGAAAAATTAACGTACGTAAAGTAATTCGCGGTATTTGACCAAGGGCCAATCCTCATCATCGATGATCAACTCCAATTTATCTACCTCATACCGAATTTTTTCAGAATACTCTTTGATGACAGTCGAGTATTCGTGGGCCATTTGTGCGATTTCGGTTTGATTATTGGCGTGTTTGCGCGCTTCAATGGATTCCTCAGCCAATTGGCTAATGCTGGCTACGCGGGCTGAGATTTCTTTGATGATTGAAATCACTGGCTCGGCTTCTTTTTGCAATCCCAACTCAACCAGAGATTTGGCGGTTTGCACCAACCGAGTTTGGTATTTTATAGCCGTGGAAATGACATGATTTTGAGCTAAATCACCAACCACTCGGGATTCGATTTGCACTTTTTTCACATAATTTTCCAGTTCAATTTCATACCGTGCATGAATTTCGCGTTCAGACAATACACCCATTTCTTCAAACAACGCGACGCTTTCAGGGCGAAGATACACTTTCAAAGCCTCGGGCGTATTTTTGATATTGGATAAGCCCCGACGCGCGGCCTCTTCCTCCCATTCTTTTGAATAGCCATTCCCTTCAAACAGGATTGCTTTGCATTCGGAAATGTATTTTTTTAGGATTTTCACGACAATACCTTCTTTTTTACTGTCGTCAATCAAGCGCTCCGCGTCATATTCTTTACGGAATTCTTTCAATTGTTTGGCCACGATTGTATTCAAAACCATCATGGGCTGCGCGGAATTGGCTGTACTGCCAACGGCTCGGAACTCAAACTTATTACCCGTGAAGGCAAAAGGAGAAGTCCTGTTCCGGTCTGTATTATCCAATAAGATGGAAGGAATTCGCGTCAAACCCAATTTCAAATAGGCATTTTCACCTTTGGCAATCGATACGATCTCTTTGTTTTCGATATCCTCCAACACTTGCGTCATCAAAGTACCCAAAAAGATGGACATAATGGCAGGTGGTGCCTCATTAGCACCAAGCCGGTATTCGTTCCCCGCTGAGGCAATGGTGGCCCGGAGCAAGTCGGCATGATCGTGGACCGCTTTAATGACATTCACCAAGAATGTCACAAAACGAAGTGATTCTTTGGGTTTGGTACTTGGAGCAAGCAAATTGACGCCCGTATCCGTCACCATCGACCAGTTGTTGTGTTTACCTGATCCATTAATTCCTGCAAAAGGTTTTTCATGAAAAATAACCTCAAAATGGTGTTTTTTGGCCACTTTTTTCATGAGGTCCATGAGCAAAATATTGTGATCACACGCCAAGTTTACCTCTTCGAAGGTAGGAGCCACTTCAAATTGAGCTGGAGCGACCTCATTGTGGCGTGTCCGCACCGGGATACCCAGCTTCAACGCCTCCAATTCAAAATCCACCATGAAGGAGTTGATTCGTGGGGGAATTGTTCCAAAATAATGGTCATCCAGCTGTTGTCCCTTAGCGGGCGAATGCCCAAAAACTGTTCGTCCGGCCATCACTAAGTCAGGTCGTGCCTGGAACAGCGCCTTATCCACAAGAAAATATTCTTGTTCGCACCCTAACGAAACAGATACTTTCTCGACGTGACGGTCAAAAATGGTAGCCACCGCTGTAGCTGCTTTATCCAGGGCTAGAATCGAGCGAAGTAAAGGTGTTTTAGTATCGAGTACTTCACCTGTATACGAAATATAAATTGAGGGAATACACAACGTCCCAGTACCCGCGTCATTGAACATAATAAACGCCGGAGAAGTCATATCCCAAGCCGTATAGCCACGTGCCTCAAACGTCTCCCGAATTCCACCACTAGGAAATGAGGATGCATCAGGCTCTTGTTGAACCAAGGAGTTTCCTTTGAAAACTTCGATGGCTTTTCCTTCAATCGTGATATCAAAAAAAGCATCATGCTTTTCGGCAGATCCACCCGTCAAAGGCTGAAACCAATGGGTGTAGTGCGTGGCACCTTTGGAGACGGCCCATTCGCGCATCGCGGCAGCAATTTCATCGGCAATCTTACCTTGAATACCCTCCCCTGTTTTAATTGCCATCATGAATTGACGGTAGGTTTCGGGGGAAAGTCGCTCGTGCATCACGTCGTTGGTGAAAACGTATTCACCGAAATATTCGGTGACTTTTGTAGAGGGGAGGTTGACTTTTTGTGGCACCCGCTGTTGAGCTACTTCTACTGCTTTTTGCCGTATAACTGCCATAGTTCCTGTATTGGTAAATAAAAAATTGTGTCAAAGAAAAGAACAGTCCTATTATCTTTGTTGAAGCTGTTTCGTAACAACTACAGCAATGAGGTAAAACCTTCTTCAAAAATACGCGTTTAAATCCATTCGCAAAAATATTTACCAATGAAGCAACGGATTCAGTTCTTGATCATCTACTTTTTATTTTGGGTGATCCTCTTTCAGGCCGCTCGTATCATTTTTTTGAGTTACCATATTGTTGATACCAAAGAATTAACCTTGGAAATGGTCTACGGCATATTTCGAAATGGCATGCGCCTTGATCTTTCCATGGCCGGTTTTTTGTGTGTTGTGCCTTATGTATTGGTGGGTTTTTCCAATTATCTACGAAAAGGCATTTTTGAAGGCTTTGTCTTTACGTATACGTTTATAGCCGTATTCTTGATCATTTTGTTTGTAGTGATGGATTTAGAGGTGTACAACGTGTGGGGAAATAGGTTGGACATGACGCCCTTTGCCTATTTATCGTCTGCCTCGGAAGCCTTCCGATCTGCCAAATCCTCACCACTTGGCGCGCTCTTTGTTTCGTTTATTTTATTGGTTATCCTTTCCTTTTATATCGTCTATCGCATTATAGCTGACCGTGTCTATGGCTGGAATTTCATTAAAAACTGGCCGTTTATGGGGGTTGTCGGGCTAGCCATTGCACTCCTTTGGATTCCGGTTCGGGGTGGTATAGGTACATCCAGCCTTTCGCCATCCACGGTTTATTTTTCAAAAAATAATTTTGCCAATGCTGCTGCATTAAATCCAACCTGGAATTTATTGTATTCCATCACCCACCCTGTCCAAAGGACCAACAATTTCACCTACCTACCCAAATCGGAAGCACAGGAAGCTTGGCAGGAATTATACCGTGGTGGTGGAAATAAAACCTCAGTGATTCAAAAGAAACGCCCAAATGTTGTCTTCATTCTCACCGATCGCCCCCTAGATCCCGAGATTTTGGAGCCCGAACTTCCAACACCTAAAATTAAGTTTCCGTATCTCTACGCAAATTCAGACCATATCGAAGAAGGGTTGCTGGCCATCATGAATGGATTTGCAGCCCCCTCTGGAAATCAGGTCTTTTTGGAACCTGCGAAAGTAGCCAAACTACCTTTTCTGTCGCATCGGATGTTTGAATTAGGCTACCGGACGGAGTTTTATTCCTTGCCTCCCGTTCGCCGTTCTTCATTGCTCAAACCTCATGCCTTAGCTGCTGATTACAGTCAGCTCGTCGATAGAACCGATTTTTCACCTGAGCTGTGGACAGGTAAATCCGCAGAAACAGATGTCCTATTGTATGATCGCTTTTTATTCGACCATGCCGTACCGAAAAGCCAACCATTTTTTAGTACGTTGTTCCTCTGGGCTGAAGATTCAGACGATTGGACGGTTCAAAATTTAATTCAACCCACACGGTCAACTTCATACAATAAATCGGGAATAGAACCGCTCCGTCAATTTCTCGACAAAGCAAAGCAATCCAGTTGGTGGGAGGAAACTCTGGTCGTGATTCTTCCACTCAAAGGTGCGCTTGTGGCAAATGACCCCATGACCAATCTGCAAACACCCATGTATTGGACGGGGGGAGCCGTGTCACCCAATGCACCCGAACAAATTCAAAAAATTGGAAATCAATCCGATTTACCGGCGACACTGTTGGGGCAACTGGGTGAATTCCCCTTCCCCTTTCTATGGAGTCGGGATTTGTTGAGCGCAGGAACTAAATCGTGGGCGTTTTTCAGCGGAGAAAATGGTATGGTGCTCCTAAAACCCCAAGGTTTATGGATATATGATTTCCTAGACAAAAAACGGCTAATCCTATCCGGCGATATGGAACGTCGCGATCGACAACATGGATTATCGTTGCAACAACGAGTTCAACAAAGTTGGATCGATTTGTAAGTGTCCCAAACACCCGACGAGAGCACCTAATCGCTCTCGTTTTTTTATGATTAAATAATGGAATAATACAATTTCAAATTTTGCATTTTTCCCTAAGATCCCCTTCAAAAATAGACCTTTAATCAGATGATTTTTTCTAAGCTGAAAAAATGGATAGCAAAAACCATTTTTATTTTGAAAAAAATAGTGTTTTTGACGGATTGAGGGTAATTTTGAAGCCGAAAGCAAAAGAGATACCATTCGAATTCAAATAATTTATTGCATTTTTCCAATAACTTAGAATTTTATCTAAGCTTTTTTTAAAAATGAGTAATATTATATTGTAAACACTCCTATATTTGCCTTCACGTTCTGATAATGAAAAACCGATCACTCTTAATTTTATACTAAATCATGGCTAAAGCTAAACTCGAGTACATCTGGCTGGATGGATACAAGCCCACCCAAAGCCTACGGAGCAAAACCAAAATTGAAAACGATTTTTCAGGAAAGTTAGAAGATTGCGATATGTGGTCTTTTGATGGTTCATCAACCGAACAGGCAGAAGGTGGATCGTCCGATTGTTTACTAAAACCTGTCTTTATCTGTGCCGACCCACAACGGAAGAACGGGTACTTGGTCATGTGTGAAGTATTAAATTCAGATGGAACACCCCACGAATCCAATGGGCGTGCGACGATTGAAGATGACGACAATGATTTTTGGTTTGGTTTTGAACAAGAATATTTTTTGTGGGATCCCGAAACAAACCGCCCACTTGGATTCCCAGCCAACGGATATCCTGCCCCTCAAGGACCTTACTACTGTTCAGTAGGTGCTAAAAATGCTTACGGAAGAGAAATCGTTGAAGAACATCTGGATGCTTGTCTTGAAGCCGGACTTAACGTGGAAGGTATTAACGCTGAGGTAGCTGCTGGACAATGGGAATTCCAAATTTTCGCAAAAGGTGCAGCCGAAGCGGGTGACCAAATTTGGATTGCTCGTTACCTGTTGGAGCGCATCGGTGAAAAATACGGTGTAGCTATCAACTACCATTGTAAGCCTTTAGGCAATACCGACTGGAACGGATCGGGTATGCACGCCAACTTCTCCAACACAACCCTTCGGACATGTGGCGATAAGTCTACGTATGAAAAAATTTGTGAAGCGTTCCGTCCTGTCGTGAAAGAACACATCGCAGTATACGGTGCGGATAACCATTTGCGTCTAACAGGAAAACACGAAACAGCTTCCATCGACTCGTTCTCTTACGGAGTTTCTGATCGGGGTGCATCGATTCGGATTCCTGTGGCTACAGTACAAAAAGGTTGGAAAGGATGGTTGGAAGATCGCCGGCCAAACTCCGCAGCCGATCCGTACAAAGTCGCAGCCCGCATCATAAAAACAGTAAAAACCGCTCAAGTTTAATCAATTTGATGTGATTCAGGGCCCCAGTCACTTGGTGATTGGGGCTTTTTATTTGTAATTTTGCACCCTTGAAACGTTTTCTTAGTCGGATCGGTTTAGATTCAAACATAGTTCTTTCACACGGTTATGAAAAAGGTCGCATTCTATACGCTGGGCTGTAAACTCAATTTCTCCGAAACCTCCACCATTGGCCGGATGTTCGAAGAGAAAGGCTATCAAAAAGTACCTTTTTCTGAAAACCCCGACATCTTCATCATCAACACCTGCTCCGTAACCGAACAGGCAGATAAAAAATGCCGAAAGATTGTCAAAGAAGCCCAAAAAATAAACCCGAATGGCTATGTCGCCATCATCGGTTGCTATGCCCAACTCAAACCGACCGAAATTGCCTCGATCGAAGGGGTAGATGCGGTATTGGGCGCAGCTGAAAAATTCAGATTGGTGGACTTGCTGGGGGATTTTCAAAAACCTTCACAACCTGTATTACCAGCCAATAAAATTCACCACACTTCGATTGAAGAGCCCCTCGAATACCATGCCTCGTACTCCTTGCATGATCGTACACGTACTTTTCTGAAAGTTCAAGATGGCTGCGATTACCCTTGTTCATATTGTACCATACCTATGGCACGTGGCGGAAGCCGATCGGATACGATAGCCAAAGTCGTCGAAGCAGCCGAAAAAATAGCTGCCTCGGGGGTAAAGGAAATTGTATTAACGGGGGTCAATATTGGTGACTTTGGAATCCAACAAGGCCAAAGAAAAGAAACTTTTTTGGGCTTGATCCAAGCACTTGACCAAATTGAAGGGATTGAACGATTCCGCATTTCGAGTATTGAGCCCAATTTATTGACAGACGAAATCATTCAGTTTGTAGCCCAGTCCAATCGATTTGTTCCCCATTTCCATATTCCGTTGCAATCGGGTTCCAATATAGTCCTTGGCCACATGAAACGACGCTACCGACGTGAGCTCTACGTGGATCGTGTTCAAGCTATCCGCTCACTGATGCCCGATGCCTGTATTGGCGTGGATGTGATCGTAGGTCACCCCGGCGAGACAGAAGAACTATTTTTAGAAACCTACCAATTCCTTCAAGAACTGGACATTCAATACCTCCATGTTTTCACCTATTCTGAGCGAGCCAATACCCACGCTTTGACTATCCAACCCTCAGTACCCATGAATCAGCGGGCGCAAAGGTCAAAAATGCTGCATATTTTATCGGATAAAAAGAAGCGTTTCTTCTACGAAAGTCAAGTGGGTAAAGAGCACACCGTTTTATTTGAAGAGGACATCGAGGATGATTCGTTGCTTGGGTGGACCGAAAATTACGTTCGAGTCCGGGTTAAATATGATCCACTTTTGGTAAACGAAACGCGTCGGGTGGTAATTGATCAAATTCGTCCCGATGGATTAGCTGAAGTTTGTGAGCCCGAGGCCATTGTGTCGCCTTGAGGTGGAACAACAATTACCCAACGAAACGCCCACACCCACCGAATTGTGTACGACGAAATGCCGGCCAATTGAAGTATTTCAACCAATTCCGCGCGCCGAAATCCACGGAGGACTGATAGGGGTGCGTCGTGCTTAACCAAATAGGATGTAGAAAACAATCGAGTCAAAAGCCGAATCGCATGGTATGCCACGGGGTGACGGTGGAGGTCTGCTATGACAAATCCCGCAGTGGCCCTATCTCGTAACCAAGAAAACATGGATATCAACTCAGATTTGGAAAAATGATGACAAAAAAGGGAAGTAACATATAAGGTGGGTGTATCAGGTGATGAAACAAAATGCCGATAATCTTGAGTTAAAAAAGTTAACTTCTCAGAACGATTTAGTTTCGCAAATTCGCTACAATCTGCCTTCAAATCGACGCCTGTACCTTGTATCTCGCCTTGAGTTCTCACGAATAACGCGTCCAAATTATCTCCCCCACCCGAGCCCAACTCCACGACTTGCATTTTCATTCCCGGCTTCCATAATGAGGATACCCCTTTCCACAAGGCGGAGTGCCCCCCCAGCCAACGGTTGATGAATTCCAACTCACGCAAATTCTGAATTAAATCCTCTTTGGGGATATCGGGTTGATCCAACAACTCTGGACCCGGATGTCGTGACGAAAAATCAATTCCCATAGCGAGCCTGAATTAAAAGTGACTCCAAAGTAATACCTGGACCAAATGCGGCTAAAAAGGCTGGAAGTTCTTCCGGCTTGTCTGCCCACCAACGGGCCAATACAAATAAAATCGTAGGCGAAGACATGTTTCCGTATTCCCGTAACGTCGCATACGACCACCTCAATGCCTCATCCGGCAAGTCGAGTGCCTGCTTTGTGGCTTCTAAAATATCCTTTCCACCGGGATGAATTAACCAGTAGGCTGGCGGTAAATTCGCCCCAATGGCACGATCCATTAACTGAAGTAAGGGCTCTTTCAACTTTTTAGGTATTTCACTTGACAAGCGCATTAAGAAACCAGACGACGAAATACGCCACGCCATGTCGAATTCACCCGCCAACGCGAGATCCGAATGAAACGATTGCAGGAGCAATCCAGGTTGTCCCTGATCCGACTCCACGATGCAGGCTGCTGAACCATCCCCAAAAAGTAAGGCTGAAGTAAGTGACTCCCAGTCTGTTGAATTTTGCAAATGAATGGTACACAATTCGGTACAAACCACCAAAACTCGGGCATTTTTCTGGGATCGACAAAAGGCATCTGCCAATTTTAAACCATGAATAGCAGCATAACACCCCATAAAATTAACCGAAGTTCGGACAATCTGAGGTGACAAATTGAGAGATTTAACCAATTGAATATCCAACCCCGGAGCCGTCATTCCGGTACAGGAAACTGTAATTAAATGGGTCAATCCAGTCAAATCCAGTGGTTCGATGGCTTTTAGGGAAAGAGCTAGTGCCTCCTTTTCGTAGACAACCATACGCTCTTCAACCGATATAACCCTTTTATTCTGAAACAAATATGGATTTTCAGAGGAGAAATCGGGCAGGCAAGAAAAGCGTTGGGAAATTCCACTTCGGCCATACAACCATTTCAACTGCCGCGCTTGTATTTCGGGTAGATCAAGGTAAGGAGACATAAATGAAGCGATATCCGGTTGAGCATGGGCATATTCCGGAACCGCCGTGTGCAGGGCAGTCAATACAGACATGGAGACTCAGTTTCCTATAGGAACGAAATTAAGCGCCTATCGGTTTATTTATGAAAAATAAAGATTATGTTTTCACTGCTCAAATTTCGTCTTCGGATGCCTTGGACACTGCTTCGCATCACCCATGTCGTCATAGGAATCCTGTCCATCGGGGCCGCCATGTGGTTTGAACATAACCTATTTTTATACATCCTTGGCATTGGCTTTTTATTCCAAAGCCTATGGAATGCCGGATGTAGTGCTGGGGAATGCCAACGTCCTCCAGGTGCGACTTTTCGGTACCGCAGACGACATGGTTAAGGCGTCAACGTAGCAAAGAACAACAAAGAATCGGGATTCCGCATCGCTCCACGCGTAGCAGCCTGCTCCATGGGCACACCTTTAAGAATTTTCTTAACCGGCAGTTCCATTTTTTTACCTGAAATGGTATACGGAATTTCAGGTACAATCACCAATTTATCTGGCACATGTCTTGGCGAGTAATCTGTCCTCAACTGCGTTGTGACCTGTTTTTCCAGCTCTTGCTGTGTCACATCCACTGGTTTTAATTGGACAAAAAGCCACATGTAAGATTCCCCTGTAGGCTCTTCAATGTTGACAACGAGACTATCTTGAATAGCCTCTATTTTTTCGACAGATCGATAAATTTCACTTGTTCCGATGCGAATGCCATAGCGATTGAGTGTTGCATCCGATCGACCTAAGATTTCAAGTCCCATATTCGGTTTTGTTAGCACCCAATCCCCATGACGCCACCAACCCGGGTAAGTGGAAAAATACGCTTCCCAATAACTTGATTTATCAGGGTCATTCCAAAAATAAATCGGCATACACGGCATAGGCTGGGTAATGACCATTTCACCAACTTCATTTTGCAAAAAAGCCCCATCCTCCGAGGCGGCAAACAAAGAACACCCCAAAGTAGCGCATTGGATTTCTCCCTGATGTACGGGTAGAATAGGATTTCCGCCAACAAACGCCGTGCAAACATCCGTTCCTCCCGACATGGAGGTAAGCCATACATCGGCTTTAACCTCACCATAAATCCAATCAAAACCCTCCGCAGGAAGTGGGGAACCGGTGGATGAAATTTGACGGAGTGATGATAAGTCAAACTCTTTAGGAGAAATACCGGCTTTTGCGGAAGCTAAGATGAAAGCGGCACTTGTGCCAAAGTGATGGATCTTTTTGGACTCAATTTGTTTCCATAGGGTGCTAAAACTAGGATAGGCTGGATTCCCGTCATACAGTAAAATTGTCGCTCCTGCCAACCAGGTAGCATGAAGGAAGTTCCACATCATCCAACCCGTTGTGGTATACCAGAAAAATCGTTCTCCTGGGCGGACATCCGCGTGAAAATGCACGTATTTCAAATGCTCAAGCAACATCCCACCTTGACTATGGGTGATGGCCTTGGGCATACCGGTGGTACCGGATGAGAACAAAACCCACATGGGATGCTCAAAAGGAACTTGCGTAAACTCCAAAGGAAAATTTTCCTTGGCTTCAACAATTTCGTCCCAAGAAAAATACATTTCCGACTCGGGTTGCGAGCCGAAAACCAAAATAGTTTGAACAGACGGCATACCCTGCGCCAGGGCCTCCACAACGACACTTCGATCAAAGGGCTTACCCCCATATTGGTACCGGGTGGTTGCTATAAAAAATATAGGTTCAATTTGACCAAAGCGATCCAAAACACTTTGCTGACCAAAATCAGGTGAAGCCGACGACCAAATGGCCCCTAACGAAATGGTGGCCAGCCAAGCGATGCTAGCCTCGGGTGTATTGCCAACATAAGCCACCACACGATCACCCGCCTTGACGCCTCTTTTTTTCATAAAATGAGTTAAGCGAGCCACACGTTCGGAAAGGTCTTGCCATGTAAATGAACGTTCAAGACCTGACTCATCCCAAGCCAAAAGCGCGACTTGGGCGGGATCATTCCGTCGAAAAAGTTCTTCGGCATAATTCAGCATGACCCCTTGAAACCAAGTACAATGGGGCATTTTTCCTGAAAGAACCGAGGTAGGGTGCCAACCTAAATTAAAATAATCAGCTAAGAGTAACCAAAAATCAGCCGGATGCTCAATGCTCCAATACCAAGCATCTTTGTAATTTGGTTTACTTATTTTTTGCTTTTCCACCAAGAAATTAAGAAACAAAGCCATTTGACTTTGGTTCATTTGTAAGGGATTAGGAGTCCAAATTTGAGGATTCATGACGTGGATTGGTATAGGCCTTGGGTAATAAAGTCAATTAAATGTTGTTCCAATTCAAAGGGATTTAATGGAATTTTTTGGCGAAGATATCCCTCAAAAAGCCAACGAAGAGGGGAAAGGAAAACGTGAATCAACCATTCATTCGGCATGGGGCGAATGAGTCCTTGCGCCTGGCCTTCACTCAAAATGACCTGAATGGATCGCTCCACTGCTTGTTTTTCTTCTAAAAAAGTCACCAAAGAAGCTCCCTTAAGTTGCTTCCAATCTTGACTCAACAAGGCAACTTCATACGGGTATTGAACCGTCATGCGGACGTAATGGGCAATGACGGACTCTATTTTCTTGGCAACGGGCAGATTGGCCTCTGCCAACGGAACAATGTGCCCGACAAAACGCTTCGATATCCGAAAAAGAACCTCCTCCAAAATCGCTTGCTTATTGGGCACATAATTGTAAATATTGGACACATCACACTGCAAATGGTCCGCTAAATCCCGCAATGTCATGGCCTTGAATCCCTTTTCGTGCATCAACAATAGCGCTATGCTGAAAAAATGTTCCCGTTTATCCACCTACTTTTTCTGGAAAAATTACTAATTGAAAACAAATTAACACAAATTTTTAGCAAAAATAAAATCATATGCTTATTTTTACATCAACAAATGTTTATGACCTATGCCCATTTATCATCAACTAGGTAAAATTCCAACCAAACGCCACATCCAATTTCGTAAGCCAGACGGTGGTTTGTATTATGAACAATTGTTTGGGACGATTGGATT